>Ga0208694_1003594_pt1 | contig 14770 bp, 13 predicted proteins | sample AD_UKC078_MetaG_FD_184442 | JGI IMG/M metagenome (GOLD analysis project Ga0208694, IMG submission 184442) | Active sludge microbial communities of municipal wastewater-treating anaerobic digesters from USA - AD_UKC078_MetaG (SPAdes) (version 2) | ecosystem: Engineered > Bioreactor > Anaerobic >...
TTACAGAAATGTAAAAAAACGGTCCCGCCCTTAAGGCGAAACCGTCTCATCATTTATTAAAATATTGCAGTTATTTAAGATGGACTGTATAACTCAAAGAGAGGATGTGGGCTGTGTTGTCCCGGACATTTGCATAGTCGTTCGCATAGACGGGGTATAAATTAGGATTAGGGGTGTATTTTTCTCCCGGCACGACCCTGTCTTTGATCCACATGAATCCCCATGCGAAAGCCAGTTCCGAGTTTTCACTGCGCTTTTTGAAGCCGATGCTCAACGTCTGGCGGTCCCCCGTGGGGACCTGAAAATCCATGGTCTCATCCGGCATTGGAGAGTTGTCGTAGGCATAACCACCCATGATGCTCCATGTCTCGTTCAGCTTATGCTCGATGCCTATCTGGTAGCGCCATACATCTTTCCAGTCCTTGACGTCTGTACTTTTAGGCAGATTTTTGTCAAATGTTATTTCAAGTTTGTCATATGTGCTCCACTTCGTATAAGTTGCTCCCAGTTCAACGCGGGTCTTATCGTTGAATTTATGTCCGATGCCAAATGTCAGACTGTCAGGAAGAGTGACAGATCCATGCGCACCGGTGTTGAGCAGTGGGACGGAAAAATTAGCGTCTGCATCCATATCCTGGGTTATCTTGGAACGATACACGGCGGCAAAAGAGGTGTTCTCCGTAAAATCATAGTTGATGCCCAAAAGCCATCCCCAGGCAATATTATCTCCTGTAAGCTCGAAATCTACGTCAGGACCAGTAACATCAAATAGTTTAGAGTAAGGGATCTTTCTTTTAAGATCAAGCTTTATATAGTTGATATCCGCGGCGGCAGCTACTGAAAGTTTGTCCGTTACCTTGTACGCTATCGTCGGCTGTACCGTGACGCCTGTGATTTTAGCCAGATAACTGTTGTAACGTCCCGGCCAGGTTGGTTCATATTCAGTTGAATTGCCAAATCTGGAAAATATGCCTATGCCCCACCACAATTTGTCGTTCTGCTGATTTACGTAATACATATTGGGGACATAGCCGGGCGCCTCGGTATTGCTCCACGTTTCCCCGCCTGACCAGACTCCGTTAAAATCGACTCTTCCCCTTGGATTTATGTAGGAAATTCCTCCGCCTATCCATCTTCCCTGAAGCCTGGTGATGCCTGCGGGATTGTAGGCTATCAGAGAGGGATCATCTTCGGCAAACATGTAAGCTTCGCCCATCGCAACGCCTCCCGCAGACCACTCATAGATCGCGAACCCATCCGCGAATGCTGCGTTAGGCGCCAGTATCAGAACGAAAAGCAGCAGACAGAAAAAACCTCTTACCTTCTTCAATACGACTCAATCCTTCCTCAATTAAAATAAAAGCTTTAAAAGTTTGTATAGGATCTGTTGATCATTTGGATCTTATGTGGGCGAAGTTCGGGTGCTTCTGTCCCAGGCTCGGTGTGATAACTGATATTTCAATTTCCACAGGGATGGAGTTGTCATAGTACCTGGTAAAGTCCGCCAGAGTACGGGACTCGAGGTATCTCAGGAACGCCCTCGTCAGTTCATCCATCATCTCGCCAATAAAGCATTTGTTCTTTCTGCATCCCTCAAGGCCGCACCCTTGGGAGTCAAATGGGCCGCCAAGGAGTTCAAATATGTTTCTGAGGGGAGTCTCTTCCGCAACACAGTTGAGCTTGTATCCCCCTCCGGGGCCGCGCACAGACTTGACCAGCCCTCCTTTTTTGAGACGCTGGAGGACCTTGGAAAGGTGCGGTTCGGTCGAACCTATCTCAGTTGCTATCTGCTGCGTGGAAAGACAGATCTCCGGGCTCCTTGCAAGCGCTCCGAGAGCGTGAAGGCCTAGGATCAAAGGATCAGGCAGGCTGACGATCGGATTCAGTTTTTTTCCCCCCTAATTAAATAATGGAATGGTGGATATTCTATTCCATTTTTATATTCCGGTCAACATTTGCGTGTGAAAGTTGTTGATTTTATCTTCCGGAAATATATCAGTCTTGCCCTGCACATGATAAAAGTATGTCATAATTGAAAGGTCAGGAGTTATGACTGGCATCCGTAACAGACAAACAGATATTTTTTTCGGAGGCGGCGTATTGAACGGCAGATACAAAAACATCACATCAAACCCCGTATACTGGCTGGCTGCGGCAGCACTGCTCTCGGTGCTGACGCCGAATCCCGCATGGGGGCTGCTTCTTGGCTCCGTCGCGGCTCTCTGGGCAGGCAACCCCGCGGCAGACAGGACAGGTAAAATTTCAAAGAAACTTCTTCAGGCAGCGGTGATCCTTCTGGGGTTCGGGATGCACTTTGACGCAGTTGTAAGGGTTGGAATTACCTCTGTATGGGTGACCATGATATCGATATCGGCGACCATGCTTATCGGAACGATACTGGGAAAGATCTACGGGGTCGAGAGAGACCTCTCCGTCCTTCTGAGCACAGGCACGGCGATATGCGGGGGAAGCGCAATAGCCGCTATGTCCCCTTCGATAGGGGCATCACAGTCGGACACCGGCGTCGCAATGGCAGTCGTCTTCCTGCTCAACGGGATCGCCCTGCTCATATTCCCCTATGCCGGACACCTTCTCGGACTCTCACAGGAACAGTTCGGCTTCTGGTCCGCACTCGCGATACATGACACAAGCAGTGTAGTTGGGGCCGCCGCCATATACGGCTCAGCCGCGCTTGCTGTAGGGACCACGGTAAAACTGACAAGGGCGCTCTGGATACTTCCCGTTGCCATGTTGGGAGCAAAGCTCAACAGATCGGAGAACAAGCCCCCATTCCAGTGGTTTCTGGTAGGATTCCTTGCTGCCGCGGCGGCAAGGTCGCTCTTGCCCGGTTTTGAGGCACTATGGGACATCGGTTCGCTCACAGGAAAGCACCTCATGACAGGCACACTCTTCCTGATAGGGGCGGGACTGAGCAGGGACAAACTGAAAAAGATCGGATTCAGGCCTTTATTCATGGCTGTGACCCTTTGGATCATCATTTCGCTGCTCTCTCTTGCAGCGGTAATGAAAGGGTTAATGCCGCAACTCAACATTTAAGGGGGAGATGGACTTGTCAGAGATGATAATGACCATGTTCAGCGAAGAGGATCCATGCTGGACGGCAGAGCTGCTGAAACTTGCCGGAGAGGACATATCAGGGCTGGACGGACTCGTAAGCAACGGCTTCCTTGAACTTTCCGACGGGATATATTCTCTGACGGAAGCGGGGCGGAACGAATACGACAGGCTGAAAAACGAGCTCTTCCTCGAGGGTGCCCCCGGACGGAAGCCCTCCGACCCCGCAAGGAGCGTCAGAAGGACCAGGCTGCGCATGCTTCTTGACTCTGCCCATCTGCAAAGGTGGGGCATCAAGGTATACCATACCGGACATGAACTTGAATATTACCCGGACCTGAAGGATGAGGAACTGGTCTCACTGGACGGCGGCTCTTTGGAATGGAGATACACAGCTTCGCCCCTGTACAAAAAGATAAACGAGGAGTTCAGCACCGCGCTCATCGAGACAAGAAGGACCGACCTAGTGCCCCCTGAGAGGCTGAGATCCTGGTGTGAAGAGAACTCGGCGGAGCCCGGCAGGCTTGATGTGGACCTCCTCTACCTCTGTCACTATGATTTCATGCAGTACAGGGATTTCGGAGGCCATCCCAACGACCTCCACAAGGTGATCAACACGGACAGGTTCCTCTTCGTATTCCCTGACAAGGACAATGAAAAGAACCTTGCAACAGTCGCAAAATTCCACCTCTGGCTCAACACGCTGAGAAGGATGATGATACCCGGCTACGTAGACAGGGACACGCAGGAGCAGGACAGTGTCAGCTGGCTCATCTTCACGACGGAAAAAGAGGATGAGGCGGTCTCACTTGCAGGAGAGCTCGGGGACTTCGGCGAAAAGCTCGTCGAAAACGCCAACCCCTGCGAGGTCTGGACCGTCTCGATGGAAGCGCTGGAAAATGTGGGAGAGAAAAGAGAGCTTATATGGGAACTGCTTCCGGATATCGCGCACCCTGCACAGAGAACGATAATATAGAGTCAGAAAAAGATCCTGATGTTAATTGACAGTCTGCTTGAATCAATAATGCTCATCTGTTTTGCGGCGGCCTGGCCCGCATCCATACACAAATCATGGACGAGCAGGACGAGGAAGGGCAAGAGCCTCTTCTTCCTTCTCATCGTCTTCTCAGGATACATGGCCGGCATCACAAGGGTACTGCTGAGGGACGACGGCGGTTTCCTGATCTTATCCTACACGTTCAATTCGCTGCTCGTCTTCTGCGACCTTCTGATCTATTACAGGAACTACAGGATAGACGAAGGAAAGCCGCCTCTGATCCCGCAGAGCACAAAAGATTTTGCCAAAGGCTATTTCAGGAACCGCCGATGGAAGAAGAGAGTGTGAAAAATCCAGGGCCGCCTGCAGAGGGCGGCCCTGCTTTATGCTATCTTTTCCTGGGCATCGAAAGGGCGCTCGGCGTGACTGCGATACCGCCCAGCGATGTGCAGCGGAGCTCGGGTGGGAGCATCCTTCCGGAGGAGTATACCGCGTCTACGGTATCGTCTATATTGACTGCGTTGTGATAACCGCCCAGTATCATATCTGCACAGATGAATGCCTGTGATGCAAAGGACCCGTTCCTCGTGTGACACGGGATCTCCACTATCGCCTGCACCAGATCGCACACAAGGCCCATGGCGTTCTGGAACATGATCGCACCCGCATCTGCGGCCTGACGGGGCAAACCTCCCACAGCCTCGACCACGGCACCTGCCCCCATCGCGCCTGCCGCGCCTATTTCGACCTGGCATCCGCACACTTCGGCGGCGAAAGTGCCTCTCGTCGCAAGGACCCATCCTATTGCCCCGGCTGCCCACATGGAACGGACGGCATCCCTGCGCGGGATCTTCATGTCCTCAAGCATCGTCACCATGATCCCGGGAATGACGCCGGCAGATCCGCCAGTGGGTGCCGCACACACTATCCCCTGTCCGCTGTTGACCTGCATGGCCGCCATTGCGCGCGCGGCAGCCCTGGTGTGGATCCCTCCGAGGGCAAGCCTCCCTTCCCTCTCCGCATCCATTATCTTTTTTGCGGAGGGATCGAGGAGGAACATCTGCGGACTCTCATCCGAGAGTCCCAGGGCCACTGAATCTATCATCACCTGAAGACGCCTGTCCATCTCGGCATCAAGGGCCTCACGCGGCATGCACAGAAGGGCCGATTCATACTCAAGCGCGGCCTCCCCAAGCGTAAGCCCTCTCTCTTCGGCGTATTTCACCATCTCTTCCCCCGAAGTGAATATCCTCTCTCCCCTTACCGGGAAGAATACCGGGACGGCACAGTGGCAGCTAAAAGGTCTTTCTTCGGAACGGATCTTTTCGATGAGCCCGGGATCCACGGGAGCGGATGCCGAAAGAAGCAGCATCGCCCTTCCCTCTTTTTCGCCCGCTGCGACACTGCCAAACCTTTCAAGCATAGCTCCGACAGCCGGTGCCCTCTCCGCGGCCAATTCGACGAAAACATAGTATGCGTCTCCCGTCATCTCGACCTCCCATCCGTTAATACGGCGGAATAGCAGAGCACCGCCTCCGGTCGAGTCGGCAACGGCGGAAAACGAAGATCCGTCCTTAAGCCTTGCTTCGACCTTTATGCTGTTCGGATGACATGCCTCGGGAAAACTTTTTATGATGAACTTTATGTCGGTGCCAAATGATGGGAAGAGGCTCAGCGCCTCCTTGAACCGCGGATCGGTGAGAGGAAGGTCCAGGGTCCCCATTACCAGCGCAAGGTCGCTCCCCTGCTCGTGATATACCTCCGCTATAGAGGATGCCGGCTCGAAGGTGAACGATATCTCCGACGGCAGCTCGCCCATCATGCTGCGGCACATCTTTGCGATGTGATATGGCCCCGCTGTGTGCGAACTTGAGCTTCCGGGCATTACTGGACCTATGACGTTGTTCAGAATACTGGCCGTTGTCATTTGCATTGCCTCCCCGTATTTATCTGTTCTGTGTCTGGTTCCGACAAAAATATCACAATCGCTATCCGCTGTCATTAATTTTAAATGACGGGGTTGTTAATTCCGCTGAACTTCATTACAATGCTTCCCAATGGGTTTTTCACAAACTAACCTGAAAAGAGGTCCTGTTTTTTGGGAAAGAGCAATAACAAAATCTCTGCGTTTCTGAAACGCAAGGGAGTTGAATTCTCGTTCAAGCGTTACTTTGTCGACGCTCTGGGCGCAATGGGCGTCGGTCTCTTTTCATCGCTGATCACCGGACTTATCCTTAGAACGATCGGAACGAAGGCCGGGATCCCGATCCTGGTCGAGTTCGGAGGTCTTGCAAGCTCCATGACCGGAGCGGCCATCGCCGTAGCGATCGCACAGGCCCTGAAAGCACCGCCGATGGTCGTATTCTCCTGCGTAGCCGTCGGTTTCGCCGGCAACACATGGGGAGGCCCGGTCGGCGCGTTCCTCGGTGCGGTCGTTGCATCCGAGGCAGGCAAGATCATATCCAAAGAGACAAAAATAGACATAATAGCGACCCCCTCCGGGACCATAATCGCAGGGATGGCTGTGGCGAAGCTCGCAGGGCCCACGGTAAGCGCGATGATGACCGGGATCGGGATCGTAATAATGAACGCGACGGAGCTGCAGCCCGGACCGATGGGAGCCATAGTCTCCGCATTGATGGGCATGATACTCACGCTTCCCATCTCGAGCGCTGCGTTGGCGGTAGCTCTGAACCTTTCGGGGTTGGCGGCAGGCGCGGCAACGGTCGGGTGTTCCACTCAGATGATAGGCTTCGCGGTGATGAGCTTCAGGGAGAACGGAGTGGCGGGACTGCTGTCGCAGGGGCTCGGCACCTCCATGCTCCAGATGCCCAATATAGTCAGACACCCCATGATATGGGTCCCTCCGACGCTTGCCAGCGCGATACTTGGCCCCATATCGACCCTTGTCTTCAAAATGGAGAACATCCCATCAGGAGCGGGGATGGGAACAAGCGGTTTTGTGGGCCAGTTCGGCGCCATAGACGCGATGGGAAGCAGCCCCGCGGTACTGATGCAGATAGGGCTGATGCACTTTCTTCTGCCTGCGGTCACGACCCTTGCCATCGCCGAGATAATGAGAAAGCTGGGCCTTATAAAACCGGGAGACATGAAACTCGACCTGTGATCGCTGGCTTTTGCGCCGCTTTGTAAGGCCAAAACGGCATATTACAGATCAAATTTGACAGAAACAGGGGCATATACCCCTGTTTCTGCTTTAAGGGGTATAATCAGTAGCAGGATCATCTGACCAATATTCGAGGCGCCCCGGAGGTATGAAAATGGCCCACAACCACACCCACGGATCCCCTTACTCGAGGCTCACAGAGAGGCTGAACAGGTTTCCTCAGGGAGCTCCGGCCTCAAAGCTTCTTTTTGACATACTCAAGATCCTGATGACGGAAAAGGAGGCAGGCCTGATGGCCCAGCTTCCGATAAAGCCATTCAGAGCGAAACAGGCGGCCGAAATCTGGAAGCTCTCTGAATGCGATGCGCAAAAGGTGCTTGACGAACTTGCCGCCAGAGCCCTGCTTGTGGACATCGAGCAGGACGGAGAGCAGATGTATGCGGTCCCGCCGCCTATGGCCGGCTTCTTTGAGTTCTCACTTATGAGGGTCAGGGAGGACATCGACCAAAAGACGCTGAGCGAACTCTTCCAGCAGTATATAACCGTGGAGGAAGACTTCATGAAAGATCTCGTCTGCAACGGAGAGATACAGATGGGGAGGATCTTCCCTCAGGAGCCGCAGATCCCCGACGAATACGCGCTACACGTACTTGACTACGAGCGGGCAACAAACGTGATAGAAACTGCCTCGCACATCGGGGTGAGCATGTGCTACTGCAGGCACAAAGCCCTGCACAACGGAACTGTCTGCGACGCCCCTATGGATATATGCATGACATTCAACACGACGGCGGCAACTCTAATCAAACACGGACACGCGAGACAGATCGATGTTACGGAATGCAAAGACCTGCTGCAGCAGGCATACGAACATGACCTGGTCCAGTTCGGCGAGAACGTACGCAGGAACGTCAATTTCATCTGCAACTGCTGTTCATGCTGCTGTGAGGCCCTTCTGGCCATCAAGCGCTTCGGGGTAGCCCAGACGATATGCTCGAACTTCATCACAAAGGCGGACAGTGATAAGTGCATCGGGTGCGGAAAGTGCAAAAATATATGCCCGGTCGAAGCCATAGAGATGGCCGGTGAGGGTCAGGTGAAAAAGGCGGTCGTTGACGAAAAGAAGTGCATAGGCTGCGGTGTCTGCGTAAAACACTGCCCGTCAAAGGCACTTATATTCGAACCCCGGCCCAACAGGATGATAACGCCTCTGGACACCGCCCACAGAGTGGTAGCGATGGCGACGGAGAGAGGCCTCCTGCAGGAACTTATCTTCGACAACAAGGTCCTCTTCAGCCACAGGCTCCTTGCAGGCGTCCTCGGAAGCATACTCAGGATGCCCGGGGTCAAGAGAAACCTGGCGCAGGCTCAGCTTAAGTCACGCTATATCGAGGCTCTGATCACAAAACACGCACAGAGCCAGGCCTGAAGAATAATAGAACACCGGATCATTAATAGAACACCGGATCATTAAAGGGGTAAAATAGTATCTGTTCCACTTTTGTTCGTTGTTCTGAGTAGACAGCTTTTTTACGAAAGCCTTTTAACTAAAAATATGACCTTCGGGAGTGTGTGATCATGTCAAAGAAAATGCTTGCCCTGGTCAAGGAAAGGCCGGAGCCCGGACTGTGGATGCGAGAGGCAGATGTTCCCGAAGTCGGACCGGATGACGTTCTGATCAAGATAAAAAAGACTTCGATATGCGGAACGGACCTTCACATCTACAACTGGAACGAATGGTCGCAGAAGACGATAAAGACGCCTATGACGATCGGCCATGAGTTCGTAGGTGAAATAGTCCAGGTCGGCAGCCACGTCAAGGGCTGGGAGATCGGCGAGAGGGTCTCGGGTGAGGGACACATAGTATGCGGCACCTGCAGGAACTGTCTGGCCGGCAGGAGGCACAACTGTCCCAACACGATCGGTGTGGGGGTAAACAGGAACGGCGCTTTCGCGCAGTACCTTTCGATACCAAAGACAAATGTATGGAGATGTGCGCCCGAAATACCGGACGACATAATATCCTGCTTCGACCCGCTCGGAAATGCGACCCATACAGCCCTTCAGTTCGACCTTATAGGGGAGGACGTCCTCATTACGGGCGCAGGCCCGATAGGAATGATGGCAGCCGCGATATGCAGGCATGTCGGTGCAAGGAACGTGGTCGTGACCGACATCAACGACTACAGGCTCGCTCTTGCAAAGGAGATGGGCGCCACCCGCACAGTCAACGTAACGAGGGAAAAGCTGAGGGATATCTTCCCTGAGCTTAAGATACGCGAGGGTTTCGACGTGGGACTTGAGATGTCGGGAAGTCCGAAAGCCTTCTCGGACATGGTCGACCACATGTTCAACGGCGGAAGGATAGCCCTTCTCGGCCTGCTTGAACCGGGAACGGTCATCGACTGGGACAAGGTCATCTTCCACGGGCTGACGCTCAAAGGCATATACGGCCGCCAGATGTATGAGACGTGGTACAAGATGACTACCATGCTCCAGAGCGGTCTTGACATCAGCAAGGTCATAACCCACAGGTTCGATGTAAGGGATTTCGAAGAGGGCTTCAGGGTGATGAACAGCGGCATGTCGGGCAAAGTGGTCCTCGACTGGCAGAACGTTTAAAGATCGGAGGGGATGAGAGAGATGAAGAGCGCCATAGAGTACGTGGCAAAAACGATCGAAGAGATAAAAGAGCAGGGTCTCTACAAATCAGAGAGGATCATCACGACTCCTCAGAGAGACATGATCGACACAACGACTAACTTCGGCGTGATAAACATGTGCGCCAACAACTATCTCGGGCTTGCCGACTCCCCAAGGGTCATCAGGGCGGCAAAGGAAGCCTGCGACAGGTGGGGGTACGGCCTTGCCTCAGTCCGTTTCATCTGCGGGACGCAGAAGGTACACAAGGATCTCGAATCTGCAATAAGCGGCTTTCTTGGGATGGAGGACACCATCCTCTACTCCTCCTGCTTCGATGCGAACGGCGGGCTCTTTGAACCGCTGCTCGGAGAAAACGACGCAGTCATTAGCGACGAGCTGAACCATGCGAGCATAATCGACGGCATCCGCCTCTGCAAGGCATCGAAATACAAATACAAAAACAACGACATGGAGGACCTCAGAAGACAGCTTGAGGCAGCAAAAGACGCCCGCATAAAACTGATCGTGACCGACGGTGTCTTCTCAATGGACGGCTATATCGCGAACCTGAAGGAAATCTGCGACCTTGCGGATGAATTCGACGCACTTGTCGCGGTCGACGACAGCCATGCGGTCGGATTCATGGGAAAGAACGGCCGCGGCACACACGAATACTGCGGAGTCATGGGCAGGGTAGACATCATCACTGGGACCCTCGGAAAGGCCCTTGGCGGGGCGTCCGGCGGCTACGTAAGCGCGAAGAAGGAGATAGTGGAGCTTCTGAGGCAACGCAGCAGGCCCTACCTTTTCTCTAACACCCTGGCACCGGCAATAGCCGCGGCTTCGCTCGAGGTCATCAAAATGCTCGGAGAGTCCTCGGAACACAGGGACATGCTCCACGAGAACACCGCCTACTTCAGGGAGAAGATGGAGTCCCTCGGCTTTGACATCCTGCCAGGGACACACCCCATTGTTCCCATAATGCTCTACGACGCAAGGATAGCAAGTGAATTTTCGGCAAGGCTGCTCGAAAAGGGCGTATACGTAACAGGCTTCTCCTTCCCCGTGGTGCCAAAGGGCAAGGCCCGCATCAGGACCCAGGTCTCAGCCAGGCACACTAAGGAAGACCTCGACGCAGCGACCGAGGCCTTCAGCGAAGTAAAGATCGAGATGGGTATATAAGAATACAAATTTTTTGATAAATTGAAAATATTTGCTCTATATATGCTGATAAGATACTATAATATAGTGATCATATTTATCAGGGGGCAAAACATGGAGAAAAGAAAAAAAAGCGCTTTCACACTCGTAGAACTTCTTGTCACCATTTTGATCATTGGAGTTCTCGCGGGACTGCTGTATCTTGCTATCAGGCCCTCGGGAGACATGGTCAGAGAAAAGGCATGCGGCGGAAACAGGGCCACTGTCTTGTTGGCGCTTGACTCATACAGGTTTTCAAGCGGCGTCAGCAAGGAAACTTACACCCTTCAGAACTTCATCGACGATGATTATAAAGACACGATAAGCAACAAAGAGGTCAAGTGTCCGTCAGGCGGCATCTACTCTGCAGGAACATCCAACGGCAGGGAGGCAGTCGTATGCTCCGTCCACGGCGGTGGTGATGCCCCAGGCGGCGGGGACGGACCAGGAGGCGGAGACGGACCCGGAGGCGGCGGACCGGGTCACGCAGGGACCATAATTCCCGGCACTGACTTATTTGGCGGAGACGGGATCGAGGCGCCCACTAACTGGGTGGACCCGGCAAACTATCATACAGATGGGACAAATAACTACATAAGCGTTGAAAAGGGCGAGAGGCTTTACTTTGATACCCCTGACGGCGAGAGGGAATATTATATCTCCTTGGTGGATGACAAAAAAATTATGTTTAACGGGAGCAACCGGGATGCTGACGGAAATATAATCACTGCTCCGGACAACCTGCCCGGTTGGGTATCCGAATTTGGGACAGGTTTGGTGCGTTTCACTGGAGTATCGGTAAACTGGGATGATGTGCCTGTGGGATATCAGTTCTTCAGGGGCGATATAGTATATTACAATGGCGCTTACTACGTTTGCATAGTCCGAGCTCTGCTCCCAGGTCAAACTCCCCAGAGTTGGGATACGATGTACGTAAAAGCGCCCTTAGATTGGAATGAGACGCCTGAGACAACCGGCAAAAATGCCTGGTATAAGCTGAGCAGCAACTGATTTTCTCATAAGTCGATTATAAAAAGAAGGCTTCCGTTCAATGCGGAAGCCTTCTTTGGTTCAGACAGGAAACCTGTGTGTCCGGATCAAGGGCTTCAGCAGAGGATGGCTATGAACTGGGATGCCAGGACTACGAGTATCAGCGCAACCGGGTATGTGGCGGCGTAGGGCAGGGAGACATAGTCCGTACGGGTCTCTGAGATAAGGACTCCGAGAGCAGGTGTGCTGGTCATCCCTCCGCATATCGAACCCAGAGTGTTGAATATGTCGAGGCCGAACATCCTGGCTGCAATAAAATACCCCACTGTCATAGGCAGAAGGGTCATTCCGACACCGGCAAAGAAGAGGACAGGGCCATGTTCGATAAGAGTTGCGACAAAGCCTTTGCCAGCAGCTGTCCCCGCTCCAGCAAGGAAGAGCGCCAGGCCGAACTCCCTCATCGTCTCAAGGGTCGATTTCTTTATCTCAAGTGATATCGGGCCTATGTGACCGAAATATCCTATGATAAGTCCCGTAAGGAGCGGTCCGCCGGATGCTCCCAGGCTGAATCTTGCCCCACCCGGAAGCGGTATCACTATCTTTGCAGCGATCAGTCCTGTCGCTATTGTCAGTACAAGAGGAAAAAACCCGAAGGGGTCGATCCTGAAAGTGCCTTTATCTGCCGGACACTCGGGCTGCAGCTCCTGTCCGCAGTCAAGCACAGGCTTGGTGGTGTTGAAATCGATTTTTAGCATCTTGGGCACTATCTGTACAAAGAGGACGACTCCAAGGACACCAAAGGGATAAGCAATACCGTAACCGATCGAGGCGGTCGGATCACCCGTGGCTTCAATGGCAGCAGCCAGTCCGGGCGTGCTTGTCAGTGCGCCGTTCATTATTCCTATAGCGAGAGGGACCGGGATCCCCAATATCTTTATGGAAGCTACGCACAAAGCTGCCCCCGAAAGGATAGTTACGAATCCAATGACCATGTAGGCGACTGCCTTGCTTTTGAAGTTGCAGAAAAATACGGGGCCTGCTATCAATCCCACGGACGCGACAAAGCATACCAGCCCTATGTCGCGGACAGCGCCGGATATCTCCTGTCCGAAATGCCCGAAGACCAGGGCAACAAGGAGTACTCCGGATGTCCCCAGCTTAATGTTGAAGAATTTTATGCTCCCAAGGATATACCCAAGGGTAAGGATAAAAAATAAGATTTTAACAGAACTCAAATAAACGCGACCCCTCGTTGTAAGTATGTTCTTGCGACGATCCAGGTACTGCTGTAGTATTTTATATCAAAAAAGCTCCTATTAAAAATTTCCCGGCACACAAGATGATATTGTCATGTAAAAAACTCCCGTGATTTTTTCAAAATAACTTGGTAGCATTTTAGTTTTATGATAATATTGGGCACAGGAAAATTTTTAAAAAAACTTAATCTTTATTTTTAGTTTTAAAATCCATGAAACTTAGTGCATATTTTGCTTTTTACGGACTCTTTTTAAATGACCCAATAATATAACAGAGGTGGGTATGATGAAGGATCTGATTTGCAAAGAATACTGCAAGGCCTTTTTTGAGTCCAGTTTTGATGCGATTTTTTTGACAAAGCCTAACGGAGAGATAATCAGGGCAAATCCTGCAGCGTGTGAGATGTTCGGCAGGACGGAGGAAGAATTTCGTAAATTGGGAAGAAACGGAATAATCGACAACGAAGACCCCAGGCTTGAACAGGGCCTGAGTGAGCGCGAAAAAAACGGGAAGATCAGGATCGAACTTAATTTTTTAAGAAGAGACGGGACGAGATTCCCCGTTGACCTCTCATCGACCATAATCAGGACAAAGGATGAAGAGACACTCAGCCTTATCATCATCAGGGATATCTCGATCTGGAAAGAGGCAGAGGAGGCTTTAAAGAGGGAAAAGGAACTGCTCGAAAACATTTCCGTATTTGATTACCTTACAAAGATCCTCAACCGAAGGGGCCTGATGAAGCGCATCGAAGAGGAAATAGTAAGGTGTAACAGGTCGGGCACCGCGCTTACTCTGGCAATGGTCGACATGGATTTTTTGAAAAAGATCAATGATGCCTATGGGCATCGCTGCGGTGATGAAGTCCTTTGCAGGGTTGTTGAGGTTTTTAAAGAAAATATCCGCCCATATGATATTTTAGGCAGATTTGCCGGGGATGAGTTCATCTTTTGCTTCCCGGCAACGGGGCTTGCTGAGGGAATAATCATCGCGGAAAGGCTGAGGAAAAGTCTTGAAAACGCTGAGATAGAATATGAAGGATCAAAGATAACAGTAACGGCAAGCTTCGGACTGACGGAATATCAACCCGACTCCAATATGAACGTAGACAACCTCTTTTCAAAAGCAGACGACCAGATGTACCTTGCCAAAAGGAGAAGGAATTTCGTCTGCTTCCCTCAAAACTAGCCTAAAAAGACAAAGTCGGTATCAATAAAGCAGCGCTCTCACCCGCTTTGGGAGATGATCTTTCAAAGGGGTTGCAATTTATAGATGAGAATGGTACTATTTCGCGAAATACATCTGAAGTTCGGGGGAAGCTGTATGAGATCATTTACCGACCTCACGAATAAGAATTTCAACTGGTGGTGGAGCGTCTAGCGTCCCGCCGGTGTTGGGCTGTGCCGATACAGGGGGACTGAAAGGGAGAGTTTCTTTCAGTCCCCCTTTTTATATACAAAAATGGCAGCACGCGCAAAAGA
>Ga0208694_1003597_pt1 | contig 14764 bp, 11 predicted proteins | sample AD_UKC078_MetaG_FD_184442 | JGI IMG/M metagenome (GOLD analysis project Ga0208694, IMG submission 184442) | Active sludge microbial communities of municipal wastewater-treating anaerobic digesters from USA - AD_UKC078_MetaG (SPAdes) (version 2) | ecosystem: Engineered > Bioreactor > Anaerobic >...
TGGGAAAAGTGTTGATCGTTGACGATGAGCGGACCATTGGTGATTATCTGGCAAACCTGATCACGCGGTTGGGGCATCAGGTTGAAGTCACACTGAATGCGTCCGACACATTAGCTAAACTGGACGAAGGCGGGTTTCAACTGGTCATCGCCGACATCCGGCTCCCGGACGCACCTGACGCCCAGGCCTGGGTGACAAGGTTGTGCCGGAAAGCCAAAGACATTCCCGTTGTTCTGATCTCCGGTGCGCCATCCGCCGAACTGGATGCCTGCGCAAAAGCCAACGGCGCGCTCGCCTTCCTGAGCAAGCCGTTCGAACTGGCTTTCATTAAGAATATTCTGCAAAATGTTTTCCAGAACAACCCCGAAACAGTAACGTGTAACGTCCCGGAAAAAGAGACAAACCATGGTCATCGACAAAACCAAGTTAGGGCTCGCGTTCTTCGATGAGTGCCTTGGCGGCGTTTACCGCGGACGGCCGGTGCTCTGCTGGGGAAGCCGCCGCAGCGGTAAATCCATTCTCGCCTGCCACTTCCTGAACCAGGCGCTGCTGGAGGGCGACAAGGCGCTTCTGCTCTCCCGATATCAGGCGCAGGACACGGTCATTGTCGCCGAAAGCCTCGGCATGCCCTTTGCGGATGCCGTCAACAGCGGACAATTGACCATTCTGGAGTACAACACGTTCATTACGGAAAGCGGCACCAGTAACAACGTCATGTTGCCGCCCCAATCGTTCATGGAGCTTCATGGGATCGTCGAGTCGCAGTCCATCCGCCGGATCGCGTTCGACCCCGTACTGCCGTGGGTTGCGATTCAGCCGATAACGCGCATCGCCGAACACGTCTATTCCTTCATCCACGCACTTGAGCGTCTGGACGCCACCTCGCTACTGCTCCTCCCTAAACCCGCCTCCAATGCCGCTCACACCCTGAAGAACCGGTTGGAGGATCTCTGTCCGGTCGTTATCCATCTCGCCCACACCCATGACAGATGTCGCATCCTGCGTGTCACCAAATACCTCGGCGAGAGCATCAAGCTTTGCACATCGTTCCCCTTCATCTTCTTGCCCGACGTCGGGATCACCACCGATCCCGCGCCCTGCCCGGACATGCCTGAGCCCCAATCGCAACCACCCCAGCCGACAACGGCGGAAACACCGGCCGCACCAACTGCGGCAACCGCCGTAGCAGGCTACTCCGCCGGTTCACCCAAAAAGCCCATCAACTTTTCCTCCGTAATCCAACTCCCGCGATGAACGATAACCCCGGCTTTCTTCTATGTATACAGCCTATTGGAATCTGAATGGTCTGCCCTTCCTGAACGTCGTGAGCGACCGCCTGATCTACATGACGGAGCAGCACAAGGAGGGGATCGCGCGGCTATATTACTTGATCGATCAGGAGCGTATCGCCGGACTGCTCACCGGCGCCTACGGCGTCGGCAAAACCATGACGCTCGAATGCCTGCACCGGCATGCCACGAAAACCCGGCTCCCCGTCATCAGGATCGACGCCATCCCCGACGGCAGCCTGCCGATGGCCCGCCACATCCTGCGTTGCCTCGACCTGCCCGACCACGCGCAAACCCTGCCCGAAGCGCTGATGTCGCTCCAGGCCCACTGTCAACGCAACTCCACCTCGCTTACCCGCTCGCTCCTGCTTATCGACGAAGCCCACCACCTCGCCGTCGGCGACGGTTTCTACCTCGCCCACCACCTCTGTAACCTGCGCATCCCGGCAACCGCGAAAAAAGAGGAGATCCCGCTTTTCACCATCATCCTTGCCGGCACCAATGAGATCCGCCCCGCGCTGGCCCGCCATGAATCCCTCCGCCGCCGCATCCAACTCGACTGGCATCTCGAGCCCCTCACCGCCGCCCAGACCACCGAGTACGTCCACCATCACCTGCGCGCCGTGGGGGGCGACATCTGGGTGTTCACCAAAGAGGCCCTTGGTGCCGTGTACACCTATTCGCTGGGTGTTCCGCGCAGTATCAACAACCTCTGCGACACCGCCCTGATGCTCGGCTTCGCGGCCCAGTCCCCCAACGTAACCGAGGACATCGTCAAGCAGGCTGCCCGCGACACCGGGCTCGACGTCTTGCTCGGCGACTTGGCCTCCGCGCAAGACACCTCCCACCCTCCTTCATCCTAAACCGCTTCACCTATTCAGGACGCATCCGTATGGCTACCTTTCCCATTTCTGATGTCGCGATCATCGCCGCCGTGCTGGGTCTCTTTTTTCTGGCCATGGCTTTCTATAAAAGCATTTTCCACAAACGGCGTCCCAAAACACACCATGCCGCCCAGGCGGCCCGAACTCCGGCCGTCCCGGAAAACCAGCCGGTTAAACTCTCCGACCCTTTCCAGCAGGTGTCTACCGGCAGTGCCCCGCCCCAGCACCCCCAGAAAACGGACAATCCCTTTTTCCCCGCCTATCCGGGCAATGGAGAAACGACCGTCTCAGCCTTCCGCCAGTTCGTCCCCAGTAAAGGTTTCGACACGGCAGCCTCTCAGGAACCCGATTCCATCTACAAGTGGGAGTAGCGTATACCGCCCTTTTCACCCACAACCGTTGAGAGTTGAACGTTGAGCGTTGAGCGTTGAAAGTTATCCCCCAAATCAGCCGCGCGGTGGCCGCCCTGCTCGGCACAGCCCTGCTCTGCACCGCCGCCGAAACGCCGCTTCTCCCGCCCTTTCCCGCTGCCACCGAAATCCGCGCTGGCGAAGCCACGCCCCCCGCCGAAACCGTTCCCGACGGACTGCGCCTGCCGGTGCGTTTCGACGACCCGCATGAGCGCGTCTACTGGGACATCCCCCTCGCCGCCCGCATCCCGAAAACGGCCACGGCCCTCCAGCTTACCCTCTCCTGCACCAACACCGCGCCGATCCGCGGCCTCTCGATCCACCTCCAGTCCGGCAAGGGCTGGCACAACGCATCCCCCGTCTTCACCCCCGGTCCGCGCCGACGCCTCGACCTGCCGCGCGGCCTCTTCCAGCCCGAAGGCCGTCCCAGCCCCTGGGAAAGATCCCATACCCTCCGCATCTCCGTCTGGAAACAGAGCGCAGGCACCACCCTCATCACCCTCAACGCCGTCTCCGCCCGCACCGACGCCGTCGCCATCGTCCGCGCCAGCAACACCACCGCACCGGGTGAAACCGCCCTCGCCGCCGCCCTCACCGACCGTTGCGCCCGCCTGCTCGCCAAAGCCGACATCCCCTGCGCCGTCATCGACGATTCGCTCGACGCCCTCAACCCCTACACGCTCCTGCTCCTGCCCTACTCTCCCACCCTCCCCTCACGCCAACTCAACCGCCTCACCCGCTTTGTCGACCGCAACGGCCGCCTCATCGTCTTCTACAATGCCTCGCCCCAACTCGCCGCCAGCCTCGGTCTGCGTCTTGGCTCCTGGCAAGGTGCCGAGCCCACGCAGCCCTGGTCCGCCCTGATCTGTGATCCCTTGCGCCTGCCCGGTACCCCGGCGCGCGTCCCCCACGTCACCACCAGCATCATCCCTCCCTTCGCCCGTCCCGGCACCGATGCCCGCGTCGTGGCCACCTGGGCCGACGATACCGGCCGCAATACCGACATTCCGGCCTGCGCGCTCACCCCGCGCGGCGCTTGGTTCGCCCACGTCCCGCCGCTGGCCTACCCCTCCGCCGCCGCCCTGATGAACACCCTTGCCCGCAGCCTCTGCCCCGACCTCGGGCTGGCGCCCCTGCCGCCGCCGGCCGCCCCGGCTCCGCTCCCTGAAGCCACCGTTGCCAACGAAATGCGCGCCGCCTGGAATCCGCTGCCGACCGCCCGCCATCCGCGCGGCTGGCGAGGACTGCTCGACCAACTCGCCGCGCACCGCGTCAACACCCTCTTCATCCACTGGCAAAGCGCCGCCACCCCGCTCTATACGCACCCCGGTCGCCGCGCCTCTGTCGATACGCTGGAGGAAGCCCTCGCCGCCGCCGGCCGCCACCAGACCGCCCTTCACGCCTGGGTCACCTGCTGGACGCTCGAAGGTGCCGCACCCGCCCTGATCACGCGCCTCACCCGCGAAGACCGCCTGATGCGCGACGCCGCCGGCAACACGCTGCCCTGGCTCTGCCCCTCGCTGCCCGAAAACCGCGCCCTGCTGATCGACAGCCTGCGCACCCTCGCCCGCCGTGGTGTGGCCGGCATCCACCTTGATTACGTGCGCTATCCCGAAACCACCGGTTGCTACGCGCCCGCCACACGCAAGGCCTTTGAAACCGCGCGCGGCCAGCCCGTCGCCGCCTGGCCCGCCGATGTCCTGCCCGGCGGTGCGCTCGCCGCGCCCTTCGCTGAATTCCGCCGCGCCACCCTGACCGCCTTCGTCCGCGAACTCCGTGCCGCCCTGCGCGACGTTACCCCCGGGGTCGCGCTCTCAGCCGCCGTCTTCCCCACGCCCGCCGCCGCTGCCGCGCACGGCCAAGCCTGGCCCGAATGGCTGCGCGACGGACTGATCGACTTCGCCTGCCCGATGATCTACACCGAAAGCCCGGACGACTTCAACGCGCAGCTCGCCGCATGCCTCGCCGCCGCGCCAGCGGACAAACTCGTGCCCGGACTCGGCAGTGGTGCCGACGGCTGCCAGCTCGATGCCGCCGCCGCCGCGCTGCAGATCGCCGAGACCCGCCGCCGCCGTCTCGCCGGATTCGCCTTCTTCGCGGTTGACGACGAACTCACCGGCAGCTTGCTCCCAACCCTCTTCCCGATCCCATGAAAGCGCCCTCAGCGGCAAACTGTCAAGAAATCGGTTCGTGACAGGGGGCATGCGAGTCGAGCGCGTGTTTTGTGTGTGCGGTGTCGGAAACGCGGGCGTCTTCCGCGCTACGCGCGGATGTAGGATTTATTTAGGATTTAGGAGTTAGGAGTTAGGAGTTAGGAGTTAGGAGTTAGCCCGCCGCGCGGCTCCGCCGCGAAAAAACCTTGGAATAAGTTTAGGACATGATTAACATGATGTTGTTCAATCCTGAAAATCCTGGCATCCTGGCAATTTATAGGACATGATTAACATGATGTTGTTCAATCCTGAAAATCCTGTCATCCTGGCAATTTATAGGACATGATTAACATGATGTTGTTCAATCCTGAAAATCCTGGATACATGCGCCCGCGCAGCGGGAAATCCTGGCAATTTATAGGCAAGGAGTTTTTCACTTCGACGTTCTGAGTTCGGCGTTGGGCGTTCGGCGTTCAAAGGCGGCGGCGTGACCGCCGCGGACAGGGACGCCCGCTTCTCCCGTCAGACCTTATATGTCGACCCGCGACGAGCGACTTGCGGTGTCGGAAACGCGGGCGTCCCTGTCGATCGTCGCGGGTCGAATGTCGCGGGTCGCGGGTCGACGTTCCCGATCCCGATACCGATAGCGATACCGATACCGATACCGATAGCGATACCGATACCGATACCGATGAAACCCAGAAACCCAGAAACCAAAGAGCGTTGCTTTCAACGCTCTTTTTAGGTTCACGCATCCCCGAGGCGTTCGCGGACGGTTCGGGGAACCGTCCCTACCAGCGGGCGGGGACGCCCGCGCTCCCGACTCACTGCCCCCCCCCCTTTTCACCAGAAACGCATTGTTTTCGCACTCTCCTGTCGCTAACCGATTACAACTGTCAAAATTTCCTCTGTTGACGTGTGGTCCGGTAATAACGTATTCTCTTTGCGTGATTCACTGTATTGGGTGCGAGATCCGCGCAAGCAAGGGCTGATTCGACCTTGTCAGGCGTTTCGACGATCCTGATGCGGGGAGTGTGGGATGTCATGTGTTATCGTCAGGCGGAAAATGTCGTCGCGAAAACGGTGGCCGGCGAGGTTCTGCTGGTTCCGGTGCATGTGAACACACAAAACGTTTTCACGCTGAACCGCGAGGCGTACCAGATCTGGCAGTGGCTCGACGAGCCGTGCTCCGTTGATGCGCTTGCGGCGCGTCTGGCGAGCCGTTACGGAGTATCCACCGATACGGCGCAACGGGACGTGCGGAGTTTTCTGGACGAGATGTTGAACTGGGGCTTGGTACGCGAGGCCTGACCTCCGGAAACGGAGGGGGGATCGGGTTGGGTAACGGACGGGAAAGGATCATATGGCAAAAGAGAGCAAGGGTTTTGGAAGCGGGGTCACCTACGAGGAACCGTACCGTCCCCCGAAAGTCTCCCGGATTGTTCTGGACGAGGGAGGCAATTATGTCAGCCACGCCATACCGGGAGGAACTTTAGGCACGTCGATCATTGAGTGACGACGTGCCCGCAGGCGGCTCAGAGGGGCGCATGTCCGGATGTTTTCCTCCGGAGTGCCCCGCTACGCGCCGCCGGAAAGGTCTGGCATGTCGGTTCGAGGTGGAACTTCTCGCGCAACGCACCCGCTGATTGTGGGAGGGGTGCGCTTCACCTTGTCCGGCCCGCTGACGATGACGCGTTTCCCCCCGGCCTTCCGTGCTTTTCTGGATGCGGACGTGCCCTGGGATTTGGCTTGCCGCGTACGCTGCCGGGGGGCTGACGCGCTTCTGGCCTCCGAACCCCGCGTCCCGGACCAACCCTGGACCTTTGCGCGGGACCTGGAGAATGATCATCTGATCCGCCGCGCCGCAACAGGGGAGACGGTATGGCGGATCGATGCGCCGCGCTCGTTCGAGCAGGCGGTGGTCCGCTGGCATCCCTCGCTGTTCTCGGCATGTTACTCATCCTACGAGTATGCGTGGGGAACCGGACTCGGACTGGCCTTGACAGTGATGCGGCTGCAAGCCGTGGGTGGGGTTGCCTTTCACGGTACGGCGGCAGAGGTGGACGGCCAAGGAATCCTCGGTCTGGGAATCTCGGGTTCCGGGAAAAGCACTTTGGCCCGGATGCTGCAAGACGCCGGGTGCGCCGTCCTCTCCGATGAGCGCCCGCTCGTGAGACGAAATCCGGACGTGCCGTCGGAAGGTTCGGATGCGGCCGGGTTCCGCGTGTACGGTTCTCCCTGGCCGAGTTCGGCCGGGGCGGCGCAAAACACGCATGCGCCGTTACGCCGCATCTATTTCCTTGAACATGGGCAGACGAACCGCATACGGCCCCTGACCCCGGCCGAAGCCCTTTCGCGAATGATCCCGGTGACCGCCATCCCTTGGCGGGAGCCGTGCCAGTTGGATCCGTATCTGGTGACGATCGACGGTCTGCTCCGCTTTGTACCCTGTTCCGTTTTCGCCTTCCGCCCGGAGCCCGCAGCCATCTCACACATACGGGAGGACCTCGCTTCGCTTCCTCCAAGGGGGACACCATGAAGCGCGAATGGATCCGTCGGCTGGCGCGGGCATGGGTAAGGGCGATCTCTCTGGTGTGGACGAGCGCGCCGCGGCTCGCCTGCGCGCAGGCGGTGTTGACCGCCGTACAGGCGCTGTTACCGCTGCTGACGTTATACACGCTCAAGCGCGGCGTGAACAGTGGCGCGGTGTTGTTACGCGAGACGGGTACGGTGATCGCGGAACAAGCGGGCGAGTGTGCGGCGCGCAATGCTGAGACACGTGAGCTGATTTTCTGGCTGCTGTTGGGTGCCGTTTCCATCGGGCTGGGCGCTTGCCTGCGGGCGTGTGCCGCATGGGTGGCCGAACTGCACGCCATAGATGTGAGTGACCGGGTTCACGCTTTGCTGCACACGAAACTGCTCAGGGCGGATCTGGCGTTTTTTGAGGACAGCCGCGAACAGGACGCGCTGCATCTGGTCCAATCGCAAGCCCTGTCACGGCCCGTCGCGGTTATGGATGCGCTGTTCAGGATGGCGCACAGCGTGGTGGCCTTGTCGGGAATCTTGCTGTTGCTGGCCGCGTTGCACCCGCTCGTCGCAATCGTGCCGCTCATTGCGAGCGTGCCGATCATCGGCATCCGGATGGCGCGCGGGAACCGGTTTTTCGAGTGGCGTCGCGAACAGGCCCCGTTGGAGCGCGAAGCCGGTTATGTGCATCATCTGCTCACGGATGGCGCGTACGCCAAAGAGATCCGGGTGATGGGACACGGCACGTTTTGCCGTAACCGGTTCACGGCGGTGCGTTCGCGGTTGCGTGCGGCGCGGTTGCGCCTGCTCCGTCTGGTGTTGACCCAGGAGTTGGCGATGCAGTTTCTGGCTTTGGCCACAATGGGAGTGCTACTGCTTTGGATGGCTGGACGTTTGGCGGCGGGAGCGCTTTCCCTCGGGGCGCTGGTCATGTACGCGCAGGCGGTCCAGCGGGGACAGGCGCAGACCGGAGCGCTTGCGGGAACCCTTGCCGAACTCTACCAGTCCGCACTGTTTCTCGAATCCTTTGACACCCTGCTCGCAAAACCGGACACCGTGCGTACGCCGTCCCGACCGCGCGCGCTTCCCGCACCGGGGTGTCATGGCCTCGTGTTTGAGCGTGTATCCTTCACCTACCCCGGAACCTCCCGACCGGTATTGCGCGAGATCAGTTTTACCCTGCATCCCGGCGAACGGATCGCGCTGGTGGGGGCGAATGCGTCCGGCAAATCCACGCTTCTAAAGCTGATGTGCCGGTTTTACGATCCGACGGCGGGACGGATTCTGTTTGAGGGTGTGGATTTACGCGAGGTGGACCCCGTTGTGTGGCGTCAGCGGATCGGCGCGCTCTTTCAGGATTTCGGGCAGTATCAGTTCTCCCTGGCCGAAAATGTCTGGATCGGCGATCCGCATGGCAGCGCATCGGACGCACGCATTGCGGAAACCGTGCGCCGTGTGGGCTTGGATGCCCTGGCCCGGACGGATCCCCGGGGGCTCGACACCCCATTGGGGCGCTGGTTGCGCGAAGGAATCGAACCGAGCCTCGGACAGTGGCAGCGTGTCGCGGTGGCGCGCGCCACGTTGCGTGATGCGGATCTGCTGTTGCTGGACGAGCCGGCAAGCGCGCTGGATGACCGTGCGCAGGATGAGGTGATCCAATGGCTGCAAACGGTGACGGTTGGCCGGATGGCGGTTTTGGCGAGTCACCGGCGTCGCGTGATCGAGGTCGCCGACCGGGTGCTGGTGCTACGGGAGGGCGTGCTGGTGGAAGAGGGAACCATCCCTGCGCTACGGGCGCGGAAGGGCGAATGGGCGAGTCTTTATGAGCGGGTCCTTTCCTAAGCTTCCCGAACGGACTCCGGCGCAGGAGGACTTGTTGCGGGTGATGCGGGCTGCGGTGAACGGACAGGTCGCGGAAATCGACCCTCTGGCGTGGCCGGCAGTGTATCGTCTGGCGGCGATGCATCAGGTGGAAACGTTCCTCTATCCCCTCATCCGTGCCTGGCCTCCTGCGGCGTTGCCGCCAGAGGAAATGATGCACTTCTGGCGGACGGTTTTCCTACAGGCGGCCGGGCGATACGCGCGTGTGGCTGAACAGGCGCGCGAGTTGTTTTCGGCACTCCATTCTGGCGGACGGTTTTCCTACAGGCGGCCGGGCGATACGCGCGTGTGGCTGAACAGGCGCGCGAGTTGTTTTCGGCACTCCATGCCGCAGGCATAGAGATGATCCCGCTCAAAGGCGTCTGGCTGGCGGAGCGGATCTATATGGAGGGCGGCTGCCGCACAATGAATGATATTGACCTGCTTGTCCCGGAAGCGCGGTTTAACGAGGCATGCGGGGTCATCCGGTCGATCGGGTATGTGACGCCCGATTACGACGTCACGGACAGGCGGGTGAAACACGCGCACTTCCAAAAATGCGGCGAGCCGCTCGCTCTGGAACTCCACCGGCGTTTGTTCAACCATCCGGTTTCGGCGGGAGAAGCCCCGTCAACGGATTGGGTATGGCACGGAAACATGGAGGACCGGTTGCACGGGATCCCGGTGCAAACCTTTGAACCGGAAAGACAGGTCGCATACCTCGCACACCATATTCTGGGGCACCGGATGGCTGTGCCGCTCAAGGTTTATCTGGACCTGTGTCTGGTTTGCGAACGGTTTGCCGCGCCGCTCTCGGACACGGCATTCCGTCACGAGAGGGCACGGTGGGGCGCGGTGTACGGCATCTCCTTCGTGCTACGCATGGCCGATCGCCTGCTCAAGTCCGAGGCGTGCCGGATGTGGGCCGCAATCCCGGAGGAGTCCGCCGAGTTGTGTGAGGCATTGGACGTCGCGGAACAAATTGTGATCGGGTTGGATGCGAAAAGCATCAAACTCACCCCTTCCCTCTCCCGGTTTATCCGCTCCAAAGGATTGGAACGGATCCGGATCGGACTGGCGAGTCTCTTTCGGTCTGCCGCAGAAATGCGACAGATTTATCCCCGTACAGTACGTTGGTTCGGTTTAGCGGGCGGCTATCTCTGGAGACTGCCCGACCTGTTCCTTCGCCACGGTTCGTTTCTCAGCGGAAGCCCGTCATGCCGACATCAGACAAAAGTGGCCCACAAAGGGTTTGAGGACAGGGAACAGCTCATCGCTTGGCTCTGTGCGCGGGAAAACGACAAGAAAGGCCATGATTAAAAAACTCACATTACAGGTGCGTCTCGGCACTTCCTTCAGAGTGGCATGCGCCGTGTTGGGCATTGTGTTCGTTTCATCAGGAGCCCCCTTGACGGAACGGGAAGCGCTCGACAGGTTATCCATCTGGATAAATGGCCATCCGGTGATGGGCTGTCTGGCTGGAAACGCCATCGCCTCGACGGTCAGATTCCAGGAAGGCGGCGGCTCCTACAGTGTCTATGCCGTGGCGTTCTCGCCGGTCGGCTATGTCGTCCTCAACAGCGATGACCGGCTGCCGCTGGTCGTCGCCTTCAGCGCCTCGTCGGGCGTCAATCTGGCCGACCTGCCCGATAACGCCTTCCGCGCCGCCCTGCTGACCCATGTGGCAAATGCGGCGGAGACGCTGGGCGGGATGGACACCGCGCTAGCGCCGGACCTCTCCTACCGCCGCGCCGCCCCCCGCCGCACGCCATTGAGCATTGAGCAGTACGGCCCTTATCTGGCGACCACCTGGAACCAGTGCAACCCGTACAACCTGCTGTGCCCTGAAGATCCCGGCGGCAGCGCATACTACGGATACCGCGCGCCGACGGGCTGCACGCCTGCCGCCTACGCCCAGGTGCTCTATTACCACCGCTGGCCGCTCCGCGGGCAGGGCTCGCACAGCTACACCGACAGCAGCGGCTCGATCACCGGCACGCACAGCGTCTGCTTCAGCACGCCGTTCGGCTGGGCGGCCATGCAGGCCGCCTACGACCCCTGGACCACGGCACCCCAGTTGGGCGACGTTGAAGTCGCCGACCTCATGTACCGCCTGGGTGTTGCCGCCGATGCCGATTACGAGAGTGACGGCACCGCCTCAAGTATCCGGACGCTGGGCGAGCGCCTCAACACATACCTCTTCTACGAGCCTATCGGCTATGCGTCGTCGCAGACCGCTCTGCTGCCGGGACTTAACGAGAGCCTGCGCACGGGCTATCCGTGCGTCGTCGCGGTGCCCGGCCACGCGATCGCGGCGGATGGGTTGCTGGATGACAATGGAACCGTGTCGTACCATATCAACTACGGCTGGGGCGGCTCAAACGACGGCTGGTGGTCCGCCGACAATGTGGCCGGCAAGGCGCTCGCATACGGCTGCACCTCGCTCAAGCCCATGCTGATGGCATTCCCGGCCGAGGCGACGGCGCAGGCGGCGGCCGGCGAGCCCGTAACCCTCGAGTGGCTGCTGCCGGTCCGCCGCGAGCAGGAGGCCGGGCGCATTCTGATCCGGCGGCTGATGCCGCAGAGCGGAACGTGGAGTTCCGCCGCCGAAACGCTGGACCACACCGTGTCAAGCGGCTGGCAGCTTAAATCTGGCGGTCGCACTGGCTCGTGCTGGTTCACAGGACCGAACGGCTACAGCGCACTGACGCTCACCGACATCTTTGTCCCCGACGCCTCGGCTACGCTCGCGTTCTGGATGAAATACCGGCTGGGCACGGCGACTTTCCGGGTCGCGGTCTCCAGCGACGGCGGGGATACCTACACAACCCTGTTCGAGCGGAATAACAACTACCCGCTGAGCTGGCAGTCCTACACGGTCGGGCTCGGCGCGTATGCCGGCAAAGAAGTTCGCATCCGGTTTGAGCTGACAAGCGGGTCGTACTATCAGGACACCGGCGGCGTCTGGCTCGACGACCTCGGCGTCACCTCCGGCACCTGGCAGCGCTGGATGCCGTTCGCCGAGGACACGACGCTCGCGAGGTTGGAGGGACAGCCTGTACATTTCACGGTTCTGACGCCCCCTCTTGAGATCGGCAGCTACACGCTGGCATCGGTCGTGGAGGACACCAACACGACATGCCACGCGCTTTCGCCAGCGTTCACGCTGAACGTCCTGCCACGCTTCAATTACCGGCTCGAACCCGGCGGGGGCGTGACACTCACCCGATACAACGGCAACTCCGCACGGCTCGAAATCCCGGCGATATGGGAAGGCCAGCCGGTCACGGGCATCGCCTCAAACGCCTTTGACGGTACCCCGGTCTTTTCCGTGATCCTGCCGACATCGATCACAGCGTTTGAATCCGACGCCTTCGCCGGTGCCGACGCGCTGCAACGGCTCTTTTTCACCGGCGACGCGCCATCCGTCGCCGCCAACGCGCTGGCGGACTCGGCGGCAACCGTCTACTACCTGCCGGGGAAGAATGGCTGGTCCGCCAGCCTTGGCGGCCGTCCAGCCCTGCTGTGGAACCCCGCGCCGGTGCCCGGTGCCGGATTCGGATTCCAGAACGGGGTTTTCGGCTTCACGCTGTCCGGCACAGCCCTGATCCCGGTGCATGTGCAGGCCGCCGCCGATCTTACGTCCGCCGTCTGGTACACAATCACCAACACCGCGATTGACGCCGCCGGCACGCTCCATGTCCGCGACCCGGAGTCCCCGGCTCATACGGAACGCTTCTACCGCATCGTCTGGCCGTAGAGCATGGACAAGTGTTCCAAAATGTGGAATAATTTTACGTGCTTTTTGGCGGCGTGTGGCCGTTCAAAAAACATATGGAGGTACAGGCGTGAAGCACAGGAAAATATTCAGCAAAAACACTGCCGCTGGTTTCCAAGCTGCAAAGCTCTTTGAGGCATTGTTCCGCAATGCACGAATGCTTCGCGGTTCGGTGCGCCGTGCCACGGCTACGGTGATTCTGGCTGCTGGTTTTCTCCTGATGGCCGGGGCGCTTCCCGCCGAGGCGATCACGATCACGCGGACCTCTGGATCAGTTCTACAGACGGATATCCCGAAAGGGCTCTCTTGCGGTTTTGTCTCGTACATCATCAGCAATAACACGGCTGTGGCCTATTCCAACATCTGGGTTCAGGTGGATAATTTCACGGGCAGCATCGTCTCGCTGGCCGGGGGCGACAACGGGATGTGCCACGTCGATGATCTGCCGCCGGGGGCGTACAAGACCGTGTATTTCTATCTGGGTGCCACGGCGACTACCACGCAGCCGCAAAGTCACACAGTAAAGGTTTACGAGGGATATCCCGAGGGCGGCACTCTGGTCGCCAACCAAACCTTCTCCCTGACCGTGACCACGACGGGCGAGAACAACTCCAGCAAGGTCAACAGCGTGACCTACGGGCCGAACCCGCCGACGGTCGGCGGTACGGTGATGGTGCAGGTGACGGGCGATGCCGGCAACGTCAAAAGCGGCGACTTGGTGAATTTCAGTCCTGCGGTTTTCAGCACCTGGAACGCGGCGGCCTTCCAGCTTTGCGATGTCACACTGGCGTTGACCAACAAGAACGGCCAGGCGCGGACGCTCTCAAACTATCTGCAGTTACCGGCGGATGTGGTGCAATGGTCCGGTAACCAGCTCACCTATACCGCTTACTACACATTCAGGGCGTTGGTCGAAACCGCGCAAAGCACGCCGGTCAGCCCGATGACCTATGCCTCGCAGGGAAACTCCAGCTCGCACCCGAGCACCTCGGGCTATGGCCTTTTCCAGCCGATCCAGTCGCCGGTCAACACCACGGTGCTCTCGAAATTAGCCAATGTCGCGCAGGCCTATACCAACGAGGTCGTGACCTACACCGTGCGTTTCACCAACAGCGGGGCGAACGACATGACGATCGACCGCGTTGTCGACACCCTGCCGCCGCACATGGTGTACATACCGGGCAGCTCGCAGTTGAACGGGGTGACGATGCTTGATCCGTCCATCAGCGGGACGCAACTGGTCTGGTCGGAGACCGAGCTGATACCGGCTAACAGTTCGCGCGACTTCACCTTTCAGGCGCGGGCGATGATCGCGGGAGTAACGACCAACAGCGTGGTGGCCTACGTGGGCGGGACCAGCACGATCATCGACACCACTCTGAGCACGAGCGACAATGTGCCGGGGCAGGCGGTCGTGCGCACGCTGCTGCCCCCCACGGCGGTAGATGACAATATCTCGCTGGCGGAGGACAGCGTCTGGATCCGCCCCGCGCCGGGAGTGCTGAACAACGACAGCGACCTGAACGGCTTCGGCATCGCCGTGGTCGCCCACACCGAGCCCGCGCACGGGACGCTCGTGCTGAACGCCGACGGCTCCTACACCTACACGCCCGCGCCGGACTACTACGGCAGCGACAGCTTCACCTACACGATCACCAATTACAACGGGCGCGCGGACACCGCCACAGTGTACTTGACGGTGCTGCCGGTGAACGACGCGCCCAGCTTCACGGGAGGGGCCGACCAATACCTGACGGTGGGGGCCGGCGCGCAGAACGTGCCCGCATGGGCCACGAATATCAGCAAGGGGCCGGCGAATGAAGCCGGGCAGTCGCTGACCTTCAACGTGACCAACGACAACGCC
>Ga0208694_1003628_pt1 | contig 14679 bp, 15 predicted proteins | sample AD_UKC078_MetaG_FD_184442 | JGI IMG/M metagenome (GOLD analysis project Ga0208694, IMG submission 184442) | Active sludge microbial communities of municipal wastewater-treating anaerobic digesters from USA - AD_UKC078_MetaG (SPAdes) (version 2) | ecosystem: Engineered > Bioreactor > Anaerobic >...
CCGACCCTTTAGAACCAAACCGGCCAGATCATCCAAAAAGCATTTCGAAATCCCGTCCCGTTTAATTTCGTCGTTACTGATGAAAAAGCCAATGTTTCTTTTGCCGAATAAAATTCAAAATAAAAACCGTGGACCTGAGGAGGATCGAACTCCTGACCTCCGCAATGCGAATGCGGCGCTCTCCCAGCTGAGCTACAGGCCCATTTCAAAAATAAAGACGGGAAATAACGCAAAAAACGAAGCCGTATTATACACAATCTTCCAGGATTGTCTTCAAGACATTAAACGCCTTCGCCTGATCTATTTCATTAAAAATTTCATGGTAAAAACCTTCCAGCAACGTAAATTCTTTTCCCGGAGCAACAAGCCGGTCAAAAAACCGACGTACCGCCCGGGGCGCCACAATCCGCTCATCCCCTGCCGCAAGGATATTCACGGGACACGCGACCGTCATCGTCTTTCGGCTATTCAGATTTCTGATCGCATCAAAAATAGATCCGATCAACCGGGCAGAAATCCGGCGTTTGATAAGCGGATCTTGCGCATAAGCCCGTGACTCCGCCGGATCGTGCGAAAGCCGCTTGGGCATCACGGGATTCTGGTACTCATACGTCGGGCAAAAAAAACGAACCAGGTTGTTGAGATGCCGAATTAACTCCAAATGCGGAAATCCCAAAAAAGGCGCGGATAAAATAAGTCGTTTCACCCCATCCGAATTTCTTTGAACCCATTCCAATGCGATCAGCCCCCCCAGGCTGTGCCCGAGAAAGACCCATTTATCCTTAACGTGATAGGTGTTTTTCAGATACCGGACAAAAGCAGAAACATCCTCCAGAAAATCCTCAAAATCCTTCCCCTCTTCCGAATTTGTTTTGAGAATCCCCATCCCGCGATAGTCCATTACGGCAATTCTTACGGGCAAGCCTTGAAGCGCATCGGCAAATTTTAGATACCTCCCCGAGTGTTCCCCATAGCCGGGTAAAATGACGAGGGTATGCCGTGGCTGGGGACAATCACAAACCCGGCAGAAAAGGTCACATCCATCGTGGCCGGAAAAACTACTCTCTTTCCACGTCCGGTTCATAAGCAATTGGGCGGAACCGGTGGCTCATGGAGTTCCGTCCATGCCAGGTCCGTTCTGCGATAAAGCGTTTCAATGCAATCCTTGTACTTTTCACAAATTACACGTCGTTTCATTTTTAAAGTGGGTGTCAATTCACCTTTCGCAAGAGAAAATTCCTGTTCCAGCAATTCAAATGACTTAAGACGTTCATAACTCGCGAAACCTTCGAGGCTCTGATCGATCCTTTTTTGAACCTGTGAAACAATCTCGGGATGCCGCAAGAGTTCCGGGTACGAGAGGTTAGATAGATTTAAAGTTTCAGCTAATGTCATGATTGCCTTTCGGTTTGGGACAATCAAGGCACATAAATAAGGCCGTTTGTCTCCTACCACCAGAACCTGTAAAAAGAAATTGTCAGAAAGAATACGATTTTCGATGTTCGCCGGCGCGACATTTTTTCCTCCGGCGGTCACGATAATATCTTTCTTCCGATCCGTAACGTGGAGAAAACCATCCGAATCAAGACAGCCAATGTCTCCCGTATAAAATCCTCCCTGTTTCATCGAAGCAGCCGTACCCTCAGGATCCCGGTAGTAGCCCCGCATCAGGCAGGGGCCTGAGGTTATAATCTCTCCGTCCTGGGCAATTCGAACCCGGATATTCGGGATGGGACGGCCAACGCTTCCAAATCTGAAAGCTCCCAGCGTATTAACCGCAATCACAGGGGACGTTTCCGTGAGGCCATATCCCTCAAGAATCAATAACCCTGCCGCATGAAAAAATCTGGCAAGATCACTCGAAAGCGGAGCTCCTCCAGAAACAAAAAAACGAATTCTGCCTCCGAAAGCACATCTTATTTTTCGCAGCAAAAGGCTCTTCGCAATCCCATGAGCCACAAAGATCCAGAAACTCACCTTCCCAGTCGTTTCAGTTTGTGAAGTAGCCGTCTTCCCTATATTAAGGGCCCAGTTGTATATGCGCCGAACCACGGGAGCTACCTGTCTGAGCTTTTCCCCCACCCGGGACTGGGCTTTTTCAAAAAAACGAGGGACAGCGAAAACTACCGTGGGGCAAACAGCCGCGATGTCCCGGGCAACCGTCCGAATACTTTCTGCGTAGACTATGCACGCGCCGCAGATCGCCGCGAAATAATAACCGGCGGTTCGCTCAAAAATGTGGGCCAAAGGGAGAAAAGACACCACCACGTCATTTTCTCCGAGCGAGATATAGTGACGGGAGCCGGAGCAATTGGCGATAAAATTCCGGTGCGTCAGCATAACTCCCTTGGGGCGACCGGTAGTGCCTGAGGTATAGACAATCGTCGCCAAATCATCAGAACTTACATCCCGAAGGCACGCCTCGTAAATTCCGTCCTGGTTCAATTCTTCATCATGTCCCCATTTTTCAAGATCTCTGAGAGACAATGTCCGGGTCAAATCATCAGGCTCAAAAGTAATCAGGCCATTCGCAATCATCTGATCCGTCAAACCAGCGACCTTTGAAAGCTGTTCCCGTGATGAAACGAAAAGGGCTCGAACCCCCGAATGCCGAAAAATGTATTGAATGTCTTCGGCCGAGGAAGTCGCATAAACAGGGACCACTACGGCCCCAAGACTCAGGGCCCCAAGGTCCGCTAACGTCCACTCAAAACGATTTTCGGAAAGAATCCCGACGTGGTCCCCTTTTCGAATTCCGATTCGGTAAAGCCCCAAAGCAACGCGCCGGACACGTTCCATCCAGTCACGCCAGGTGAGCGAGCCCGAATATTCGTTATCGATTTTATAGCGGAGGGCAATTTTGTCGGGACAGCAACTGGCCCGCTTCAAAAAATGGGACGGGATATTTAACTGTTCGTTAAAATCTTCGAAAAGGTAGACGGCGGACGAACCACCTGTCATGGGAATCAAATTTAGTTTTGTTTGACCGGTAATTGAACCGCCGTCGGATAGGCGGTCACAGACTCCGGTTTTTTAGCCATCTGGGACGTTTTCTGTAAATCACGAAGAATTGCCTGATTGCGTTGTGTCTCATTGTTGATAATCCTGAGTTTTTCCTGGGCCAGCAAAACTTCTTTTTCAGCTCCCTTGCCCGTGGAGAAAACAGCGGGAGTCGTCTCAATCTTGTTAAGAATTCTTTGATGCATGCGAGCCTGCTCCTGAATACGCTGAACCTGGACAACCTGACTGCCTTGCAGATTTTTGATCTGTGCATTCAACTGCAATACCCTCTGAACCTCCTGGCGGATTTGTGTCACCTGCGGCGGAAGATCAACAGCCGGGGGCGGCGGAACATAGGCGCTGGAAACCGTCGCAGGAACCACAGGAACGGAAGAAGCATCATCTAAAACCTTCTTCTCCAGCCATTCATCCTTTGGTGCCGCAACAGAGTCTTTTGATTGCTTGTCTTTCTCTGGAGAGGTTGAGGATGGCTTCGTCTGTTTGGCAGAAGCCGTTTTTTTTGTCGACTTCTTTCCAAAAAATTTGGCGAATTGCTCACTAAGAAATGTCTGGGGAGATGCCGCTGCGGTGGCCTTTGCAGTCGCAGAATTCTGAGCGGCTCCGGAAGATTTCTCACCACCTACCGCGCCCAAATGCACTGCCACGAATAACGCCAGAACCGGTATCATAGTAATATTTTTATTCAAATTCCACCTCATCTCAGTATGTTAGGAGTTATCGTGCGAGGTATTATATCGTATAAATCCTGTTTTTCTTGATAAATTATTCCCGCTCTCACCATTACCCCTGTCAGCACCGTTCTAGGACCATGGAGCCACCTTGTCCTCCTCCGATACAAAGTGTGGCCAGTCCCAAGGTCGCTTGCCGACGCTCCATTTCATAAAGTAAAGTCACCACAATCCTCGCCCCGCTGGCGCCTACCGGATGTCCCAACGCTATCGCCCCGCCACAACAATTCGTCACCGACCGATCGAGGTTTAACTCTCTCTCGACTGCAAGATATTGTACAGCAAAGGCCTCGTTCACTTCAATCGTCTGAATGTCCTTAAGAGAAAGACCGCTTTTCGCAAGCGCTTTCTTGGTCGCTATCACCGGGCCCAACCCCATCCGTTCAGGCTCAATGCCCGAGAAAGCAACTTCCCTGATAGTTGCCATCACCTCAAGCCCCAGAGATCGGGCTTTTTCCCGAGACGCCACAATCACCGCCGCCGCTCCATCCGAAATCTGGCTGGAGTTACCTGCCGTCACCGTTCCATCCGTTTTTCTGAAAACCGGCGACAGTTTACCAAGACCTTCCAGACTGGTTTCCTGCCGGGGTCCCTCATCCCTATCAAAGATATTACTCCGTCCTTCCGGATCCAGAATCACAACCGGCATTATTTCCCTTTTAAACATCCCCTTTTGATCAGCCAGGCAAGCTTTCTGATGAGATTCCAAAGCAAAGGCATCTTGTTCGCTTCGGCCAATCCCTGACTTTTTCGCCAAAAGCTCCGCAGTCTCTCCCATCATCATTCCCGACAGCGGATCTCGCAACCCTTCCCACAGGGAGTCGACGAGCACAGAATCCCTAATCTTTTTGCCAAATCGAAGATCTCGATTAAGAAAGGGAGAGGCCGACATTACTTCAACACCACCCGCTACAATCAGCTCACTCTCCCCTGAACGAATCGACAAAAAGGCATTGTGTATCGATTGCAATCCTGATCCGCAGTTGCGGTTGACCGTATAAGCTGGTACGGCATGAGGGATGCCCGCCCTGACCGCGATAACACGGGCTACATTATGCGCATCGGATTGCTGCCCGACACAGCCTAAAATCACTTCATCAACTTCGGAAGGATCAAGCTTTGACCTTTCCAAAAGACCTCGTAGGATCTGTGCCCCGAGATCCTGGCTGGAAAAAGATTTAAGCGTCCCCCCGAGTTTAGCGATGGGGGTGCGACATGCTCCTGCGATCACAACATCTTTCACTGGACGGTATTCCTCCGAATGGATTGAGAGAGGTTATTCTACCAAAAGGCGCTTCATCTCAGCCAGCTGTTCCCTCGTTCGGACGATCCCTTCCTGGATAAACTTATCAGGTGAGAAAAACTCGATCCAGTGTCCGTCGGAACGAGCCGCATGGATAAAAATGTCGGCATCATTCGCCTGCATTCGGGCAATTTCATACTCCATAAATTGAATGGTATTCATCAGAACGTTGAAAATATTCCCGGTGTAACGGCGAGTGAGGCGATCCAGGGTCTTGATCATCATCCGCCGCCATGACAACTGATTCTGAAGTTTGCCATGAATGGCCTTTCGCCGGATCTCATTCCTTTGTATCAAGTCCTTGGGACTCGGGAGAACGTTCACTGCGATAATCTTCCGCACCCCCATCAGAGAGAGTGATTTGATCGGAAGCGGATCGATAATTCCTCCGTCCAAAAGGAAACTTCCCCGATGCGGGAAGGGACGGAAAAATCCCGGGATTGAAATGGACGCGCGGATCGCATTCATCAAATTTCCCGAATCAAAAATAACTTCTTCCGAGGTTAGCAGATTTGCCGCGGTGACTTTCAGTGGAATTTTGAGATCCTGAAACGTCATTTTTTTAAAATAAGGCTCCAGAAAGCGCATCACCTGGTTTCCCTTAAAAAACCCCATATGCGGCGCCGAAAGATCACCGAAACCGAGTAACTTGAAAAAGGCGTTCTTCTTCCCAAGCTGTCTGGCAATCTTTTCGATCTCGTAAGAATCCAGCCCTGTCGCCCAAAAAGCCCCCATCAGGGCTCCGATACTGGAACCCGAAATAATATCAATGGGGATTTTTTCTTGCTCCAGAACTCTCAAGACCCCGATGTGCGCCAGCCCGTACGCCGCGCCGCTTCCAAGGACAAGCCCGACCAATTTCTCGGACCATTCTTTCGCCAGATAGTTGATCATCCGTTCATACCGATAACGCTGATACTGAAGCGACGGAAGCATGGAAAACATCTGGATTTCCACCGGCACAACCTCATCCACAATGTCCGGCTCTGGCAACCTTTCTCCGTGCGGCATGATAATTCGCATTTCATTTTTGTTGAATCCGAAATCACGACAAAGCTCTGCGGTTTTCTGCGCAACAAAAGAGAATGCCTCGGCCCTATTCTCGGCCCACAAATAAATCCGGTCTGAATAATTGAGCGCCTTGATGGCGACCGGGGTCTCACGGGAAGGAAGGCACAAAACAAGATAGTCATATTGATAACTCAGGCAAGTCAGCAAAGAAGCAAAGCGTTGATCTTCAGAGATCAATGAACTGTTTTGGGAAAGTGACAAGAGGTCAAAACCGTGCGGACTTTTGGCAATCGTTTCGGTCGCATCGCCCTCGCTTGTGATTTTTACGGTCGCGAGATCAAGCCGGTTCAGTTTTAAACCCATCAGATCCTGCGGCAATTGCGTATAAAGCTGACCGGAAAGATCCAGCATTAAAATGCGCCGTTGTGTCACGCTGTGAAGAGCACTGACAAAATCCACGAGAAAACGCGTCATCGCGCGTGACATTTCAGAACAATAAACCGATGCAATGCGGACCTCGCGCCGATGACGACTATAGCCCAATTCTCCTCGAGTAAGATGACGGCCAAGTGACCGGCTCAGATGCAACGCGAAAGAAGGAATTTCACGTAACAACTTCTGAAAGTCATCGGCAACGATCTTGAGTACCACAGCATCCGTTTTCGCTTCTACCGTGGCACTGTGCACGCTCCCTGTCAAAAGCGATGTTTCTCCGAAGTGCTCGCCCCGGTAAAAAAAGAGGATTGTGTTCTCTTTTTCGTTGGCGTGAGCGCGGGAAAACAAACGAAAGCGGCCGGAAATAATAAGATAAAAGGCCTCGGGAGGGGTCCCTTCTTCGTAAACAACGTCCCCCCTCTTGAAACCGACAAGGCGGGAATACCGCTCGACAAGGGCTTGTTCTTCGGCGGTGAGCAAAGAAAACAAAGGGATGGAATCTAAAAAATAACCCTCTTTGTCACTGGACCTTACCTTTTTGCCGAAGGGGAAAAATTTCGCCATGCCAATAGTATCGGCAGACCAGGGAAATCACCTTACTAAGGTTTCAGCCCTTTCTGTAAGAGCTTCCTTGAAGAGTGCGACGGACGCATCATTTCAGGCTTCAGGATGAAAAACAAGACTCAGGACAAGCACAAGAAACAGCTCATCCAACCTGCTTACCACTCATGCAAACTCTCAGGGTCCGCGAGATCATTCACTTTGGTTTCTAGCCAGTGATTGTAGGCGTAATCAAGAACCCGAAATTTATCAACCGGATCCATGTTCTTGAGGCGTATTCCCTGATCGTAGCCCTGGTTTGATCCGTCTGAGGGACGTGTCCACACAACGGTGCCCGAGCTGAAAATCGGTTTAGGATCATCCGGAATAGAAATTTCAAGATCCAACTGTGTTCCTTCACTAATTTTCTTGTCCGAATTGATCTTAATCCCCTCACGGCACAGGTCGCGGCTCAACCCGATTCCTTTCAGGGTCGTATTGTCCAATCCCGAGTATTTAATGCTCATGTATGCATCAAAGCGCTTAAACTTGCGCTTATCATTGTTCATGCGGCCTCCTTCGCCCTCTTAAGACTTGAGAAATATGTTCGTTTTCTTGGATAGAAACTTTTAAAAGAGACTTTTTAATATCGCGATTTATCTCTAAACACCCCTCGCTTGCGAAAAAAGTAGCACATGGTCACCGAAAATACAAGGGCAGTACAATAATTAATTCGGCCTTACGCGGGAAAGCTTTAGCCTACCCCCTTCGCAAGCCCTGGAATCAATATAACCTGTTGGTATGCCAGGGGTTAAATACTATCGGAAATTAACAAACTGAACAGGTATGTCGAGCGGGAGGGTCTGAACGAATCGGATCACAGCCTGGAGATCATCTTTGCTTTTGGAGGAAACCCGAAGTTGATCACCCTGAATCGACGTCTGAACCTTCAACTTCTGGTCTTTAATATTTCTTGCTATTTCTTTGGCCTTTTCATGGGCAATGCCCTGCTGAAGATGCACATCCTGACGGAGACAATCATCAAATGCTTTTTCCGGAGTCCTGAAATCAAGGGCTTTTATGGAGATTTTTCGCCCCGCCGCGCGCGTCTTTAAAATATCCTGAAGATTGCGAAGTTTCATTTCGTCATCCGCAATCAATCGTATCTTCACCAATTCCTTTTCGCGGATTAATTCGATTGAGCTCTTGCTACCTTTAAAATCGAACCGGGTCAGCAATTCCTTTTTGGCCTGATTGACGGCATTGTCAACCTCTTGCAAGTCCAGCCTCGAAACAATGTCAAAAGAAAAATCTTGCGCCATAAAATGACTATTTCTGGGGTTGGGATAAAAAGGCGCGTAATCGTTGGCGGGAAGAATCATCAATATCAAGAAACTCAATACCGGTATCGTAGCGTTTTACCGGAGATTTGAGCTCACGGTTAGGGACAACCCAAACACTCCGGCCCGTGCATTGCACGGGGGGTCCCCCATCCTTGAGTTCAAGCGTAACCTTGCATCGATCAAACCGCTCCAGGGGCTCATCCAGCATAAGACACAGCCCCCCCATTCCGACATTTTCCGTAATGGTCTTGATAGCGCGCTCGCGACCTTGAGGATAAACAACCACTTCGCAGGTCAGATGGAGGCGGGGAAATTTCCGTTTATTAAAACCATCCCACACGATTAACTCTCCTTCATTTCAATAGTTTTGACAAACGCATCGGAAAATGGCCGGGAAATTTCATGCGTTCGAAACCTGGCAAGTTCCTGCCGGGCGACAGCCGCCGTGGGAAAACTGCCGATATAAACAATATAAAAAACGGACCCCGTCGGCCGAACATTTTCTCGCACGAAGGTCTTGAAACCGGCTTCCCGCAAACTGGTTACAACCTTGCTGGCATATTCCTCGGAAGGATACGTCACCACTTGCACGGCAAATCCACGAGAAGACGAAACGGGGACTGACGAAACCGATCCGGCAGGTTCAACGTTAGTCGGCTTCAAGGGTACGGGAGCCGGGCTCAGTGTCAGATTTTTTTCGGGGATTGGATCCGCCGCAGGAACTGTCAACACACCACCCGTCACACGAACTTTGGGGGCAGGCTCAGGTAATTTCTGAATTTTTTCGACCGGCACCGAATACTTCGTATTCATAGCTTGCTCCCGCTGAACATTGAGAGCATTCACACCCCAAAAAAGGAAGAACACGACCAGAACTCCCGCGGCCCAGTAAACCACCTGTCGGGTCAAAAACCTGTTCGAATTTCCGGTACCCCCCATCATGTCAGTAAAAAAACGAGCCATCGATGAAAAAAACGACGGATTTGAATCCCTCCTTATATACTCGCGATACTGATCATACGAACTTTTTCCGTTCAGCCTCCCGGTCGTTTGGTTCTTTTCAGGAGGACGAACAAACGGCTGTTGTTTATCGCCTGAAACCGGAATTTTGATCTCCCGGCTGGTAACCGGAAAATCAGTCTGCTCAACAGGCCTGTCAAACAAATCCACGGCTGGCTGAGCCGCCGAAGATTTCGCGGTCATCCCGGAGGACTTCCCGAGAAACGTCGACTCCCGCCTCCCTGCGGTCCGGGAGGATTCGACATTGAACTCTCCATAAAGCTTTTGTTTGATTTCAGATTCCGTCAGCGAGGAGGTACGGCTATTTTTTTCGTCTTTTTTTCGGCTAAAGATACCCATGCGAATGGTTACCCTTTTTGCGGATTTAAACTGAGAGAGAATTTTAAAAGTTCAATGGGACCTAACGCGATGTGCGCCCGTTGCACAAAACCGTTTTTCATGCAAAGCTGGATCGCGCCCGACATCCTGGAAGTTGTTTTGAAGATCATTTCGCCGTAGCCCGCCTCGCGACAAAAACGAATGGCGTGTTCGATGAGCTTCTTTCCGATTCTCAGATTGCGATGCGTTGGGGCAACAAACAGGCGTCTGAGCAACGCGATACGTTCGTCCTCCTTTTTGACCGCGACCGTCCCCACCACCTTATTGTGGTCATCAACGGCAACAAAAAAAGCATCCCCGATGCCTCCGTAAGCCGTTGCAATCTGTTCAACATCTTCCATCGGATACGCGCTCGCGGCATCCTGGAACTCTTTACTCATGACGTTAGTAATGAGCTCCAGCACAGCCTTTTCATCTTCTTTTGTGCAACGTCGTATGGTCACCATAAGTTTTACCGGTTTTATCCTTTATTTTTTTGCTGTCCCCTTGGCTGGCGCGGCAGTCGCCCCTGCGGCAGGTGCTGTGGCCCCTTCGGCGCCTTCTTTAGCTTCCTTGACTTTCTTCACTTTAATCTTGAGCGACTTCACTTAAATGGACTCACGGTCATTCCACTTTCCACCTTCCTGAAGTTTTTTGACGCGCTCAAAACGTTTAAGGACATTGCGATGTTTTACACCGACCGAATCGAAACGAAGACTGGGATGCTGAGACATACTTAAACAGGCTCCTTTAATAGTGATTGAGAATTCCGGGAAAGCGTTCCGCTCTCAGAGGTGCGTATTATACTGATGCGTCAGACAAATGGCCAGCCTGTTTTTCTCATAAATTTCAGATTTTGTGAACCGGGAAAACCATCAGGAATGGATGCTGACCAAGCCTGGCAACAACAGTGACATCAAAGCACAAAAATAGTGCCGCCACACTCTGGCTCTGGAAAATCTCCATCCAAAAATCCAGGGGCTTGTTTTTACCTCAAAAGCATAAGATCAAGCGGGCATGTTGCGAACGTAGGCGTCACTTGCGATGATGTTCTGGGATCGCAGTTGCCGCAAATACTGATCGGCCTCTTTTTTGGAGGGAAAACCGGAAAGGCAAACCTGCATGTACTTGCCACTCGGGACAATAAACGCCTTCTCTCCCTTTTGGGTAAGCTTTTGCACTTCCTTCTCGGCCGCCGAACGCGTCAGGTAGATTACATGTTGAATGGTGTATTTACCATCCGGCCGAGCAGACGAGATGGACCGATTTTCCGAAGTAGAAGTCGCGGTAACGGCTGAAGGAGCCGGTTGAGGCACGGTCGCCACCACGGCGGTTTCAACTAATTCCGTCTGCGGCTCCTCATAAAGAATAAGATTCTTGGAAATTGGGGGGAGAGATTGATCGACCGGTTTAGGGTTAACAGCTTTAATCACCTGATCATGCCGGATCGAGCGTTTTCCCTTCTCAAAACCCAACGAAAAAACAACGGCATAAAAAACCATCAGAACTAAAACAATCCCGATCGTCTGATCCAGCCGAAGTGACAAAAAAGTCCGTTCGAGAAGATGCTGTTTGGCTCCGGGCGTTTCTGATTCAGTGCAAGTCTGGGACTGCGAGTTGATGTCAAATAATTCCGTTTGCATAAAAAATTCCTCCGCGGAGGATTTAACGGCAAACAGGCGTCAAGACTTGATGAGATTTTGGAAAAATAATGGGGTGGTGTTTGAACAACGGATAAAAAAAGTCCGCCTTGCGGTCCGGCTTACTTGACAAGCCTGATTCTCTTCGGCGGCCACCAAATCACTGAAGCTTTGCCAATCACATCCTTGCGGGGTACAAATCCCCACTGACGGCTGTCCGCCGAATGCGCGGAATTATCTCCCAACGTAAAATAATGACCGTCCGGAACCTTGATAATACGTCCCGACGCGCCATACTCCCAGTCTTCAACGTTGTAGTAATGATTTTTGCTAAAAGGCGGCCGGGTCATTGGTTTTCCATCCACCAGAATAACCCCGTCACGGATTTCTATCGTCTCCCCGGGAAGCCCGACAAGTCGTTTAACAAAGTCCTTTTTCCGGTCAAGCGGATACTTGAACACAATCACATCCCCTCGCGCTGGTTCGTGGAAACGATAAGAAATTTTATCCACAAAAATCTTGTCTTCTTCGATAAACGTCGGCTTCATGGAACCGGAAGGGATTTTGTAAGGGCCAATAATAAAGGTCCGGATCGCGATCGCAAGGATCGCGGCAATCAGGAGCGGTTCTCCCCAATTTTTCCATTTGAAATACGCCCACTTTTTAAAATCCGTTCGGGCGAACACAATATCCCGCGCGATTTTTTCGCGATACACAAACAAGGCTACGGCAAATACGATGCTCCAGAAAATCCAGATTTTCATAGTTTACTCCACTTTTAAAACGCTGATGAAGGCTTCCTGCGGGAGATCCACTCTCCCGATTTTCTTCATCCGTTTTTTCCCTTCCTTTTGACGTTCCCAGAGCTTTCGCTTCCGGGTAATGTCTCCCCCGTAACATTTGGCGGTTACGTTCTTTTTCATCGCGCTGATAGAGTCCCGCGCAATGATCTTGGAACCGACCGCGGCCTGGATGACAACCTCGAACATTTGCCTTGGGATCACTTCTTTGAGTTTTTCCACAAGAGACCGCCCCCGTTGATAAGCCTTCTCCTTGCATGTGATGGACGACAGGGCGTCCACCGGCTCTCCGTTAATCAAAACGTCAAGTTTCACGAGTTCGGACGGCTTGTGCCCGATAAATTCATAATTCAACGATCCGTATCCGGCTGTCATGGACTTAATTTTGTCGTAAAAATCCATCACCACCTCGGAAAAGGGAATCTCGTAGGTCAAAACAGCTCTCGTTGGATCCAGATACTCCGTGCTTTTGTAAATCCCGCGCCGGTCCTGGCAAAGTTGCATCACCGCGCCCAAAGTGTCCGTCGGCACCATAAGGCGCGCGAGAATGTAAGGTTCATCGATCGTCTCCATCATCGTCGGATGCGGAAGTTTGGTCGGGTTATCAAGTTCGATAATCTCCCCCTTTTTCGTCAGGATCTGATACACCACGCTCGGAGCTGTAATAATGAGCTCAAGGTTGAACTCACGTTCGAGGCGTTCCTTGACAATGTCCATGTGTAAAAGCCCCAAAAAGCCACACCGGTATCCAAACCCCAGAGAGGCCGAAGTCTCGGGCTCATAAACAAATGAAGAATCGTTCAACCGGAGTTTCGAGAGCGCAACACGTAGCAAGGGAAAATCCTTCGCGTTAATCGGATAAAGTCCGCAAAAAACCATCGGCTTGATTTCCTGATAACCGGGAAGAGGCTCCAGCGCCGGAGCCGCCGCCAAGGTCAGCGTATCGCCGATTTTTACTTCGGCCACTTCCTTGATGTTGGCAGTCATGTAGCCAACCGCACCGACCCCCAATGCTTCCACCGCTTCAGGTTTTGGACTAAAAATCCCGATTTCCAGCGCCTCCTGCTGGGTCCCGGTTTGCATCATAAGCACCTGGTCATGGGTGCGGAGCGTACCTTCCATGACCCGAAAATACGTAATCACCCCCTGATAGGTGTCATATTTGGAATCAAAAATAAGCGCCTTGAGTGGCTTCTCCGGATCTCCCTGGGGCGCGGGAATCCGGTCGATGATTGCGTCTAAAATTGATTCCGCCCCCTCCCCGCTCTTCGCGCTGGAAAGAATCACCGTTTGCTCGTCAACGTTTAAAAATTGCGCGACTTCTTTCCTGACTTTTTCAGGTTCCGCGGTCGGAAGATCGATCTTGGTCACCACCGGAATAATGGTCAGATTGCGTTCCATGGCGAGATAAAGATTAGTCACGGTCTGAGCTTGAATCCCTTGTCCCGCGTCAACCAACAACAAAACACCCTCGCAGGCCGCGAGACTCTTTGAAACTTCGTAAGTAAAATCAATGTGCCCAGGTGTATCAATGAGATTAAGCCAGTGGTCCTTGTAGTGAATGCGAACGGCGCGAGCCTTGATCGTAATCCCCCGCTCCCGCTCAAGGTCCATATCATCCAGAATTTGTTCGCGAAATTCCCGTGCTGTGATCGCTCCGCTATTGAGCAAGAGACGATCCGCAAGAGTCGATTTGCCGTGATCAATATGCGCGATAATGGAGAAATTTCTTATCTTCGAGGGTAACATTACAAAGATTTCTTGGCGGCTTCTTTAAATTCGGCAATCACCTTGCCACGGTCCGGCTTTCCAAAAATGGCACTCCCGGCAACCAAAACATCCGCGCCAGCTTCGATAACCTGGGGAGCCACCTGCGGGTCAATCCCGCCATCAACGGAAATCAGTCCCTTAAATTGTTGCCGGCAAACCCTGATTTTGGAAACCTGGGCTGGCATAAACGCCTGTCCTCCGAAGCCGGGCTCCACTGTCATGACAAGCACAAGATCCAGATCTGCCCAATAAGGCGTCAGCGACTCAGCCGAGGTTTCGGGCTTGAGCGAAATTCCGGCCCGGGCACCCAATGATTTGATTTCGGCAAGACACTTTCCTACGTCCTTTTCCGCCTCAACGTGAATGGTAATCCAGTCGGCGCCGGCCTTGCGAAAATCAGCAATATACCGGATCGGTTGATCGATCATCAAATGCACGTCCAGAGGCAGGGAAGTTACTTTCCGGATCGCCTTGACCACAAGAGGTCCGATCGTAAGGTTTGGCACAAAATGTCCGTCCATCACATCCACGTGTAGAACATCACAACCGGCACGTTCAACATCCCGAATCTCTTCCGCCAAGCGGCTGAAATCCGCGGACAGAAGACTGGGGGCGATCAAAACACGTCTCATTCAATCACCAATCCCTTCCGGATTGCCTTTTGCATGGGCTCATTAACCGGCCCCACCACGGCCAGATTGAGTCGTTGCG
>Ga0208694_1003636_pt1 | contig 14664 bp, 17 predicted proteins | sample AD_UKC078_MetaG_FD_184442 | JGI IMG/M metagenome (GOLD analysis project Ga0208694, IMG submission 184442) | Active sludge microbial communities of municipal wastewater-treating anaerobic digesters from USA - AD_UKC078_MetaG (SPAdes) (version 2) | ecosystem: Engineered > Bioreactor > Anaerobic >...
CCCGCTGACCTTCATCTCGATCCTGGCGGTGATGACCCAACGGCACTTCTTCCAGCACGTCGACGTGGGCTTCGAAACCATGCAGATCGTCCAGGTGGATCAGAAGTTCCATTTCCACCGGCCGATCATCGAGGGCGACGTGGTGCGCGCCACCATGCACATCGACACCGTCAACGAACGGTTTGGTGCAGATATCGTCACCACTCGCAACGTGCTCACCGATGAGAAGACCGGCGATGTGCTGCTGATCTCGTACACCACCCTGATGGGCCACGAGGGAGACAACTCTATTTCGGCCGGCTGGGACCCGGAGACGGGGCAGGTGTTGCGCAAGCCCGTCGTCCATGATTAGGGGTCCCGCTTGATTAGGGAAGGCACGTGGTGTCGCGCTACACTTCGTGTTCGGGTTTTCCCACGTTAAGCGCGCTTCCGTCGGGTTGACGGGAAGCGCGCCCTTTATGTGGGGCTCTCCCGAAGGGGCGTAGCTCAACTGGCAGAGCAGCGGTCTCCAAAACCGCAGGTTGCAGGTTCAAGTCCTGTCGCCCCTGCTCAACTGAATAGCACCGTTTGAGGTGCATAAAGACACATGGTGGACACTGGGGAGTGACACCACCGGACCGAAGGAGCATGCGGTGAGCGACGAACGCGACACCACCGACGCCGCAGCCAATGACGTCGACGGCGCAGGCGACGGTGCTTCACCGGCCGCCCCGGCGACCGGGCCGCTCCGCCCGACCGGCAAGCGGTCGCGGCAACGGACCGGCGGCACCGCGCTGGCGGAACTCGACGACGAGGCCCTCACCGAGCAGTTCGAGGTGGCCGACGGCGACGAGTCCGGCAAGAAGGCGAAGAAGACCAAGCAGAGCAAGGACGACGGCAAGCCCAGTCGCAACCCGTTCGTCCTGATCGCGACCTACGTCAAGCAGGTCGTCGCCGAACTCCGCAAGGTCATCTGGCCCAACCGTAAGCAGATGGTGAGCTACACCTCGGTGGTGCTGGTGTTCCTGGCGTTCATCGTGACCATGATCGGGCTGGTCGACCTCGGTCTGGCCAAGCTGGTGATTTGGGTGTTCGGCTGAGCCGGACGCCCTGAAGAGAGGACTGACTACCGTGACATCCCCGGAAGGCGAGGCGCCGGTGGGCGAGGCCGTCGACGTGATCGATGAGACCGTCGAGGTCGCCGACGCGGCGGTCGAGGTCGTCGAGGAGGATCTCGACCCTGCCACCGCGCTGAAGAAGGAACTGCGCGGCAAGCCGGGCGACTGGTACGTCATCCACTCCTACGCCGGCTACGAGAACAAGGTGAAGGCCAACCTGGAGACCCGCGTGCAGAACCTCGACGTGGGGGACTACATCTTCCAGGTGGAGGTGCCCACCGAAGAGGTCACCGAGATCAAGAACGGCCAGCGCAAGCAGGTCAACCGCAAGGTGCTGCCGGGCTACATCCTGGTCCGGATGGACCTCACCGACGATTCGTGGTCGGCGGTGCGCAACACCCCGGGTGTCACCGGCTTCGTGGGGGCGACTTCGCGGCCGACCTCGCTGTCGCTGGACGATGTGGTGAAGTTCCTGTTGCCGCAGGGTGCGGCCAAGAAGGCCGGCAAGTCGACGGCCGCGGCGGCCGCCGGTAGTGGCGAGGCGACCCTGGAGCGCCCGGAGATTCTGGTGGACTTCGAGGTCGGCGAGTCGGTGACCGTGATGGACGGCCCGTTCGCGACCCTGCCCGCCTCGATCAGCGAGGTCAACGCCGAACAGCACAAGCTCAAGGTGCTGGTCAGCATCTTCGGCCGCGAGACCCCCGTCGAACTGACCTTCAACCAGGTCGCCAAGATCTAGTCGATGTCGGCGCGTTTCCGTACGCACACCGCACGAAGCCGCGCCGAACTTGAGCTGAACCCCAGAAAGGAATCAAGATGGCCCCGAAGAAGAAGAAGGTCGTCGGCCTCATCAAGCTGCAGATCAACGCAGGGCAGGCCAACCCCGCCCCGCCGGTCGGCCCCGCGCTCGGTCAGCACGGTGTCAACATCATGGAGTTCTGCAAGGCGTACAACGCCGCGACGGAAAGCCAGCGCGGCAGCGTCATCCCGGTGGAGATCACCGTCTACGAGGACCGCAGCTTCACCTTCGAACTCAAGACCCCGCCCGCGGCCAGGCTGCTGCTGAAGGCCGCCGGTGTGCAGAAGGGTTCGGCCGAGCCGCACAAGACCAAGGTGGCCAAGGTCAGCTGGGATCAGGTGCGCGAGATCGCCGAGACCAAGAAGGCCGACCTCAACGCCAACGACATCGACCAGGCCGCGAAGATCATCGCCGGCACCGCCCGGTCGATGGGGATCACCGTCGAGTAGCAAAGCGGCGTTAGCTTCGGCGCCCCTGGCGCCGAGTGGGAGAGCCCGCTTCGGCTCGCCTGACCACACCCAACAACAGATTGGAACCACCATGAGCAAGAACAGCAAGGCCTACAAGGAAGCGGCCGCGAAGGTCGACCGCGACAAGCTGCACACCCCGCTGGAGGCGGTCAAGCTGGCCAAGGAGACCTCCTCGAAGAAGCAGGACGCCACCGTGGAGGTGGCCATCCGCCTCGGGGTGGACCCGCGCAAGGCAGACCAGATGGTGCGCGGCACGGTGAGCCTGCCGCACGGCACCGGCAAGACCGTGCGCGTCGCGGTGTTCGCGGTGGGGGAGAAGGCCGAGCAGGCCATCGCTGCCGGCGCCGACGTGGTGGGCAGCGACGATCTGATCGAGAAGATCCAGGGTGGCTTCCTGGACTTCGACGCCGCGATCGCCACCCCCGACCAGATGGCCAAGGTGGGCCGGATCGCCCGCGTGCTGGGTCCCCGCGGCCTGATGCCCAACCCGAAGACCGGCACCGTCACCCCGGACGTGGCCAAGGCTGTGACCGATATCAAGGGCGGCAAGATCAACTTCCGCGTCGACAAGCAGGCCAACCTGCACTTCATCATCGGCAAGGCCTCCTTCGAGGAGAAGAAACTCGCCGAGAACTACGGCGCCGCCCTCGACGAGGTGCTGCGGGCCAAGCCGTCCTCGTCGAAGGGCCGGTACCTGAAGAAGGTCACCGTCTCGACGACCACCGGACCGGGCATCCCGGTGGATCCGGCCGTGACCCGCAACTTCACCGAAGAGGCCTAAGAAGCCTTCCTAGTCAGCCCCAGTCAGCCCCCGCCGCGCACGTGGTGGGGGCTGACTTGCGTGTGCGTACGACACGCTTGCCGAGACCCGATTGATACCGCAGGTCGACTCGATCGACACCTGCCGCCGATACCGTCAGACCTTCCTTGACATTTGCTCGCTCGGTTCAGGCGAAGGCGGTTTTACGTTGACGACAATGGCTCCGATCAGGGTTGGGGGCAGGATTGCCTATCGTCCGCGGGTCACCGTCGTCATTCCGGCGCTGAACGAGGAACGCAATCTGCCCCACATCGCGGCCGCAATGCCCACCGACGTGGACGAGATCGTGGTGGTCGACGGCCACTCGGAGGACCGCACGGTCGAGGTCGCGCGGCTGTTGTGGCCCGACGCGGTGGTGGTTCGCCAGACCCGTGCCGGGAAGGGTAACGCGCTGGCCTGCGGATTCGCCGCTGCCAGTGGGGACATCATCGTCACCCTCGACGCCGACGGCAGTAACGATCCGGGCGAGATCCCCGAGTTCGTGGCGGCCCTGGTGGCCGGGGCGGACTTCGTGAAGGGATCCCGATTCATGGCCGGGGGCGGCAGCAGCGACATCACTTGGTGCCGCCGGGCCGGCAACTGGGGATTGGGCGCGGTGTACAACGTGCTGTTCGGTACCCGGTACACAGATCTTTGCTACGGGTACAACGCCTTCTGGCGGCATTCGCTGGCCGCGATGGCTTTGCCCGATACCGGAGCGGGCGCTCCGCAGTGGGGCGACGGGTTCGAGGTGGAGGCTCTGATCAACGCGCGGGTTGCCGCGGCCGGGCTGACGGTCGCCGAGGTGTGCAGCTTCGAACGGGACCGGTTGCACGGGGCCAGCAACCTGCACGCCGTCCGCGACGGGATTCGGGTGCTGACGACCATTGCCCGGGAGTACGCCCGTCGCGGTCCGGTCACAGCGTCCGCGCCGAACCGTCATGGCGGTGTGTTGGCCGGCAGTCTCGGGGTGGCGGTCGCGGCGGCCGCCTTGGTCGGCGCGCGCGACTGAACTCCGGAGTATCGCTGCGCGTTGTTTACTTCAAAAAGGGCCGAAAGACCAGTTGACACGCCAAAATGGCCGTGTAACAGTTTTCACACAGGTAATTTCCGTGCTGGTCAGAACTTGAGACTCCCCACTCGAGGCGGAGTCCCCGGTTCGCCCCATTCCGGTTGAAGTAGTTGGAGGCCGAAATGCTCCGTCATCACAGGCGGCGGATACGGTGCGTGGCGGGCGGGGCCGTGGTGGTGGCGGCGTGCGTGCCGTTGACCTCCTGCGACAGTCGATCAGCACACGCCGATTCGGTCGGCTACGTGGCCGTTGTCACGTCCCACAAGGCATCGAAGCCGGTGGTGGAAGGTGCGGTCAATACCGTCGTCGCGGCGCCGGAGGCGGCGGTTCCCGTGAAGCCGCCGGTGGAACCGATCGGTCCGGTTCCGCCCTATACGGTGATCGCGCAGCGGACCAGCGACCGTCCCGATAGGGCGACGACGTACTACGTCGTTCTTGGCGCTGTCGGCCCGGCCGCCGGGGGCGTTGCGCCGACCACTCCGGTTGTAGAGGGACCGGAACCTGTCCAGTTACTTGCTGACGGGGCCACCCCGGCCGAATTGGTCGTCGATGTGCAGATCGACCCAGGTACACCCGCTTTGAAACCGGCGGTGAAGCAGGTGTTGCGGTCATTGGCTTCGATCAATGGTGGGCCGGAATTCTCCGCGCATATCTGGGACGAGATAACTTCCGCGCAGACCGAAGTCAGCTACAAGAGTGCGCCAGACTTGTTCTCTGACGGGCAGTATGCGGCCAAGGAAGCCGCCAACGCCCGTCACCTGGTCGGCAGCTACCAAGGCGGTATCGGGCAGGCCGGTCAGCCACCGGCGTATGTGTTGTTCTGGTTTCCGGATGCGCGTGTGGAGCATCCGGTTGGTGGGAGCCTCATGAGCTCGGAGGTATGGCGTCCCTAAGATCAATCTGGGTTCAGCCTAGGCCGATCCCGGACTAGGATTCCGTCGTGCCCGCGCATCAGAGACATGACCGCGATCCATTGACGGCTCAAGCTCCAGCGAAAGCGGCTGCCAGTTCCTGGTTGCGCCGTACGCGCAATCTCATCGTCCTGGCGCTGGCACTAGTCGCGGTGATCGTCGGAGTCCTCATTCTAGTTAACCGAGACTCCGGGCGCGGGTCGGTGACGGCGAAGGTGGGCTCCGGGCCGAACAAGACCCTGACGGACTACTTCGCCGCGAACGACATCACCCAGACACCGGTCCGGCCCGGTGAGCCGGGAACCCCAGCCATCACGATCCCCCTGCCGCCGGGGTGGTCCGATGCCGGATCCGATACACCGTCGGGTGCGTACGCCGAGATCCTCTACGACGACGCGACCAATCCCGACGACGTGCCGTTCGTCGAGGTACTCCTCTCCCGCTTGGAAGGTCCCGCCGATCCAGCGCAGGTGCTTGAGTACGCCCCAGGTGAGCTCAGGAGCCTTCCGGATTACAAGTCAGTTTCCGAGCCGATGGCTAGCAGACTGAGCGGGTTCGATGCCGTTCAGTTGGCCGGTCTCTATACCAAAGACGGGGAGGAGCGGCTGATCGCGCAGAAGACGGTCGTGATTCCGTCGCCCAACGGATTATTTGTGCTCCAGATGAATGCCGACGCGCCTAAGGCTGATGCGCCAGCGCTGCAATTGGCGACCGTGGTGATTGACGAGCAGGCAATGATCGACACCTAAGCTGAGTGCGGCGACGGGGCCGCCGCTATTGCGACCGCCTGGCAACGCATCCATGCCGCAGCGCCTGGAAATCGCAAACCGCCCCGATGACCTGAAAAGGCCCGCCGGTCAACGGCCGGCCCGCCCACCCCGGCGAGACGTGCATTCGGGACAGTCGATCACATCCCAAGCCCAAAGCCGCTATCGCTCAGCGATCTTCATGTCGCAGCGCACCGGCCCCCGCTGGCTCGAAAAGTCGAGGTTGAGGCAGTCGGATCACCCGTCGAAGAAGTGTGCAGAAAGTGAGCTCAAAAGTTGACACTCCCACCACACGGTGAGACGATCTGTTAAGTTTTAGCTCAGATTCATCCAAGCTCGATCGATAGAAGTACGGGGACCCAGCAGATGGCTACCATCGCCAGCAAAATCCAGTGGACCACGGCGGCTTTCTCTGTTGCGGCAGCCGCTACGCTCATGCCGGTGGCATTTGCCAACCCGACCGATCCGGACTCCGGTGATTCATCGGGGGCTGCTGTAGGCAGCGCGGCCGGCAACGCACCGACCCGGTCCACTCGCAAGGATCGTTCCCGGGTGAATGACACGGCCGTTGCTGCCCAAGCGGGAGATGGAGCCTCTGAGGACAGTGGCTCGTCCCCGGCGGTTGCCGGTTCTTCCGATGGTGCGACTGCTGGAGATACCACAGGTGCTCGGGCCAGCACCAATTTCACGACACCCACGGCCAATGCGTCCCCGCCTCTAGCGGTGGGGGATCAAGTAACGATCATCGAAGTTCCATTAGTCGCTGATCCGGACCTGCAGGCTGCAACGTTCGGGTGGATGCAGAACCTTGACATCGACGCTTGCGTTTTGGGACTCTCTCAGAGGATCACGGGTAAGCAGAGCGTAATAGGCCCTTACGGCACTTCCTCGCTTAGCTACAACTCATCTGGCTGCGGCTAATTCCGTTGGAAGGTAAGCCGCAGCGATTCCTTGAGCAGGTAGGCGGGGTTCGCGAGTTCGATTAGCTGTAACGTCACCATCGCTCGGCTAGGTTTTCCGGGTTATGCAGCAGCGCCTACCGACTCTTCTTGACCACGGTGGGCCTGTTCCCTGTCCGCGTCCGGGGTGTTGCCGGTGTCAGCCCGGGGCTGACCGAGTTTGCCGAACTCCGGCCAACGATGCATCTTGAGTTGGATCCTTCGTAGCGCCCAGAACGCCGTATCGAACTCCGGCCACCAGCGTCCTCGTCGGCCGCCAGCGGCGAAGCCACCCTCGAGCGCTCGGAGATCCTGGTGGACTTCGAGGTCGACGAGTCGGTTGACCGTCATGGACGGCCCGTTCGCCGCTCTGCCCGCCTCGATCAGCGTGGTCATCGCCGAGCAGCAGAAGCTCAAGGTGCTGGTCAGCATCTTTGGCCGCGAGACTCCCGTCGAACTCACCTTCACTCAGGTCTGGGGTTGACCCCGTTTGGTGGACATCGGTTAAGCGGCCTGGTTGGCCGTTGTGGTGGCCCGGTGTTCGAAGGCTACCGGAGGGATTCGGCCGAGTGAGCTGTGGCGCCGGCGGTGGTTGTAGACGGTGTCGATCCAGGTGCTGACGGCGTGGATCGCCTCGGCTCTGGTCGCGAACTGATGCCGGTGGTAGTACTCGGTTTTCAGGGTTGACCAGAAGCTCTCCTGCTGGGCGTTGTCCCAGCATTGACCGGCTAATCCGGGCTCATGGACTCGCGGTGTCGGGCGGAATGGTTCATCGTCGGGGTGGTTTGGTGAGCTTGCGGAGTTGTTCTTCGTGGCGTTTGACTCCTGCGGCGAGTGCTTCGACGGCGGTGCGCAGGTGTGCGACTTCGGTGGCTAGGCCGGTCAGGGTGCGGGCGTCGGTTTGTCGGGTGCGGTGTTCGTCGACGATGGCGCGGAGCTGGTGGTCGCGGTAGAGCGTCGCGCGGCTGATCTGGGCGTGTTCGGCCACGGTGGTGAAGGTGATGGGTTGGCCTGAGGTGGCGAGTTTGGTGCAGACGCGCTCGACTCGGAGCAGGGCGGGTTCATTCATGCGGATGCCGATCCGGTGATGAGTGCGTCGAGTCGGGAGACGAGGTTGTAGTGGCGCTCTGCTTCGTCGATCCATCCTCGTTTTTCTGCGTCTGCTGCCAGGTCCTGGGCGTCGATTCGTTGGGCGGCGAGGACGGCCAGGTGGGTGGAGTCGGTGTGAAAGCTTGGGCAGTGTTCGCAGATGTTGGCGTAGGGGCAGGATCCTTGCGCGGGTGCGCGTAGGCAGTATCCGCCGGCGAGGCGGGATTTGATGGCCGGTGTGTCCTTCCATCCGGTGCCGGTGATGTCGGTGATCGGCAGCCCGACTGCGGTTTTCGGCAGCGCTCCGATATGGCTCTTCGCCAGGTCCAGGGCGCGTTCGTATTCGGTGCGTACGGTGTGGTCGAAGAGGTGGGCGTAGCGCAGGCTCATCTGGGTGGAGACGTGGCCGAGTAATGCCATGAGTGCTTGCAGGGAGACTCCGGCGTTGATCAGCGCGGTGGCGTAGGTGTGTCGCAGTTGGTGCGGTGTGATGTGTCCCAGGCCGGCGGTCTGTGCTGCCCGGTTCAATTCTTCGCGTACTGCGTTCTGGGAGAGTCGTTTTCCGTGGTGGGTGAACAGGAAGTCGGCTGGGGCTCCGGTGCGGGGGTGGATCATCGGTCGGCCCGATGAGCGGGTTGTGGTGATGCGGTCCACGAGGGTGAGGACCTCGTCGTCGACGGGGATCATGCGTTCGGAGTTGAGCTTGCCGAGGGGAACTTTGAGCCAGGACCCTTGGCCGGGGATCTCGTGGATGCAGTCGAGTTCGAGGTCGAGCAGTTCACCGATGCGCAGTCCGCATGCTCGCTGCACCAGCAGTGCGTCAGCGGCCAGTCGGTAGGGTGATTTTGCCAGTGCGGCAGTGAGTTTGCGGTCGGAGTCGACGGGCAGGTATCGGGGCAGGCAGCGGGGTGGCCGTGGCAGGTCGGTGCGGAAGATCAGGCGCCGCGGTGGCGCGTCGTCCCATCCCCATTCGGTGATCTCGGCTAGGAAGTTTCCCACCGCGTGGATGCGTCTGATCCGGTCTGCGACGGTGATCGGCTCACCGGTGACGCTGTTGGTGGCTGTGGTCAGCGAGGTGATGAACGGTTCGATGTGCTGGCGGCGGTCCAGTTGGTTCAGGGAGGTCAAGCTGGGGTCGGCGGCGGCGAGGTACCGGCCGAAATGGGCCAATCGGGTGGCCAGGGAGCTGACCGTTTTGGAGACGCAGGTGGCGTATTTGCGGTTCAGGTAGGCCACGAACGCCGGTCTCAGCGCTGCGGGAACGTCGACCATCCGCTGCTCGAGGGTCAACGCGGTGACCGCCGGTCGTGCCTGTGTATCAAGAATGCCGAGGTGGAACAGAATCTGGCGGGCGCTGTGGGCGGTGCTGCGATAGTGCTTGGCGCCGCGTCCGGTACGTTCTTGGCGAACATGGCAGGCGTGCAGTAACTCCTGCAGGTCGTTTTCCCTCAGGCCGGTCAAGGGGCGGCCGGTCTGGATCAGCAGCCGGGCGATGATCTGCGAGCCGATGGCCGAGGCGACCCGTTCGGTGAAGCCCAGTTCCATTGCTGCGCTGATGAACTGATTGAGGTCGGGTTGCAGGCAACTGTCGGTCAGCTCATGCCACAGACTCGACAGCTTGCGGTGAACGAGGTAGTCGTAGCCCGGTTGCAGCCGTCGGCTGACCATCAAGAAGGTGACGAATGGGCGTGTCGAGCAGTTCGCCGCCAGCTGCTCATCGAGTGGGATGTCGGCCCATGACTGGACTCGGGGCCAGCGCCGCAGGAATGATCGAGCGGCCTGGGCGTAGGCGGTGTTGCCGCGGTCCCGGCGTTGTAGGTGAACCAGGTAGGCGGCGTAGATCTGCGCCGGTGTTTCAGGTGTGGGAGCGTAATCGTGTTCGGGCAGCATCGTATTCCGCCTTGACATGGGTGGGTGCCAGATGGATGTAGCGGGCTGTGGTGTCGATGTGGGCGTGTCCGAGCAGTGCCTGCATCACCGCTAGATCCACACCGGCCTCGGCCATCGCGGTGCCGAAGGTATGACGTAACGCATGCGGGTGACCGGCGAGCACTCCGGACTTGATCCGGTGATACCGGAAGATGGTGCGCAGTCCGGCGGCGGTCAACGGCTGACCCCGGTGGGGGCCTTTGGCGACCAGGAATAGGCGGTTGCTGTCCGATTCGGGTCTCTCGACGAGAAGATACGTTTGGATCAGCCCTGCGACCTCTACATCGAGGGGCACGCGGCGTTCCTTGGCGCCTTTGCCCATCACCTTCACCCAGCGGGCTCCGATATCGACGTCGGTCACGTCGAGGGTGAGCAGTTCCCCGGATCTCAACCCGGACAGCAACATCAGCCCGGCCAGCGCTCGGTCACGCCAGGTTCGCAGGCTCGATAACAGCTCGGCGGTCTCAGGGCGATTCAATGCCCGCGGGAGTCGCCGCGGTTCACGCAGGCGCAGCGCCGATCGGCGTTTCGGCCTGACCAGATGTCCGAGCAGGCCGTTGCGTTCCTCGGCGCTGACCCGCCGCGCTTCGCGGCCGCTGGGGATTGGGGTACGCAGTCCGGGGTCACGCAGCTCCCGGAAGGTGAACAGCCCCGTCAACGCGGCAAGCCGGTGATTGATGGTGGTCGACGAGTAACGGTCGAGACGCGTGCCGGTCATCGACACCACATTGGCGGGGCGTCCCGCGATCGGCGTCTGCCTGCAGTGCCGCATGAAGTCGAGCACGGTTTCGGTGGTCACTGAACTCAACTCAACGTCGACGCTGTCGAGCCACCGGCAGAATGCCAACAGGTCATAGCCGTAGGCCCGCAGCGTGCGAGGAGAGTAATTCCGGTCGGCCAGATACCCGAGGTATTCGTTGACCAACGCATACTTCCCGCAACCCGGACCGGACAACACCCAGGCGACATCGGTGCCTGCTTCCAGACGCAGCTGATGCTGAATCGTCATGAGACAAGTGCAACCCCAACGGCCACCACCGGTCAAGTATTTCCCTTGCTGGCGTGTCGTTTACGAGCTTCAGACGTCCCCGATTAGCCGGTCAACAGGCAGAAGCCGCCGAGGCCTGCTCTTTTGGTGCGCCGCCGTCGGTATCGCCCAGCCGCCAGACACGCGTTCGCGCCTTCCGCACCACCGGTACCTTCTTCACGTCGCCAGCTCTCTGGCCGCGGATGACCGCTTCGTTGGCTGCGTGTCTTTCGACGGTTCGATCACCCGTTCCCCCTGTGTCGCTTTCGATGTCCTCAGCCACGAATCCGCAGATCAGACCCAATTTCCACATCATGCTGAAACACCCGTTCGAACACCTGACAGAAGTTCGAGTCCCGTCAGCCACCCCACCACGGAGAACCGCTCCTGACCTGATCAGGGGCGGTTTTTCGTTTTGCCGGAACACCCATCCCCACCCGCGATGCGCTATCCGGCTGGGGCGCTGATTCAGCACCTTCCCCGCCGCGCCGGTTCGCTTAGCCGCTGGCCGCGTCGAGCCGATGCTTGTCGATGAGCGCTTTGAGTTCGTGAAACGCCGCGGCACGGGCCGTCACCACGTCGGCACACTCCGAAGGGCTGTCGATCGGCATCGTCTGCGACCCGTAGAGAATCGGGCCGAGGCGTCCGCGCAGGTCCTCGCGCCGCTGGGCCATGACGACGCTTTCGCGTTCCTCACGCAGGGCGCGGTCGATGTCGGCGGCCTGCTGTGCGCACTCGGCCATCAGCTCGACCCGTTGCTTCACCGAGTTCTCCAGATTGGAGATCTCGACCTCCGCGTCGTGCAGCATCTTCTTGTCGGCCTGGCTGAAGTCACGGATCGAGGCGGCGGCCGAAGTGACGGTGCGGATCTTCTCGGCCCGGCGAAGATTGGCGGCGATCGCCTCCAGGTCGGCGCGAAAGTCGAACTGAGCGGGGTCCCCGAGCCATCCCGTCCGGGCGGCCTCCGACGCGGCGATCTGCGACACCGACGTGTCGGCCTGTTCGTACAGACGCGCGCCGGTCGACCCGAACTCTCGCTTGCGTTGCTGCGTTAGGAATTCGAGACGGCGGGCCTCGTCCTTCTTCTGTTTCTCTTTGAGCCACGCCCACCCAGCTAGGGACACCAGTGCGCCCAGCCACAGCACTTCCAGGAACCAGCCGGTCACTGACCGCGCCGTGGACGGGTTGTCCGCCCCGAGTTGCACGGCCAGCCAGGTCCCCACGAAGTAGGGCCAAGCGACAGCCACAAAGAGAAGGAACAACAGAATTGCCCAAGCCAAGCCCTTGCCGTCATCGCTCTTCTTCGCCCCCATGGACGGGATGCTAGCGCGCAACGGTGACAGCTCACAGAGTTCGCTGCGGCGGCGGGTATCCGACGGCATCGACATCCCAGCCTCGAACCACGGCACGCATTGAACGCTATCGAAAAACCGATATCATCTGCCGGAACGCAACCCGGCGGTACAGCGGTGGGCGGACTCGGTTTCCGCCACCGAGCAGTTCATCGCGGCCACAACGCTGGCAGAGATCGAACGCGGGGTCTTCGGCAAGGAACGCACAAACCCGGAGCAGGGAACGCACCTGCGGCGATGGTTCGACGATAAGGTGCTGCGCACGTTCGCCCGCCGGACCCTGCCGTTCGACCTGGCCGCCGCCCGCATCCTCGCCGCTTACCGGGTGCCCGAACACGCCCCCCACGACGATGCATTGATCGCCGCCGTCGCTCAATCGACGGGAAGGATCGTCGTCACCCGGACTACCAAGCACTTCGAACCGCTGGGTGTTCGATACCTGAATCCGTGGGAGGAGCGATGATCGGACGACTACCTCTGTATGAACGCTCTGGCAGTCAGACGGCGACGGGAGCCTTGATCGCCGGGTGCGGCCGGTAATCGCGGATCTCGATATCGTCGTAGGTGTAGTCGAAGATCGACTCGCGCGGTGCGAGTTTGAGTTCCGGGTACGGCCGCGGGTCGCGGGAAAGCTGCTCGGTCACCTGCTCGACGTGGTTGTCGTAGATATGGCAGTCCCCGCCGGTCCAGATGAAGTCCCCCACACCCAGCCCCGCCTGCGCGGCCATCATGTGGGTGAGCAGTGCGTAGCTGGCGATGTTGAACGGGACCCCGAGGAAAAGGTCTGCGCTGCGCTGGTAAAGCTGGCAGCTAAGCCTGCCGGCGCCGACGTAGAACTGAAAGAACGCGTGGCACGGCGGCAGTGCCATCTTGGGCAGGTCAGCCACGTTCCAGGCCGAGACGATGATGCGGCGTGAGTCGGGGTCTGTGCGCAGTAGCTCCAGGGCAGCGCTGATCTGGTCGATATGGCCGCCGGACGGCGTCGGCCATGACCGCCACTGCACCCCGTAGACCGGGCCGAGATCGCCTGTCTCCGAGGCCCATTCGTTCCAAATCTTCACCCCGTGCTGCTGCAGCCAGTCGACGTTGGAGTCGCCGCGCAGGAACCACAGCAGCTCGTAGGCCACCGACTTGAAATGCACCTCTTTGGTGGTGATCAGCGGAAACCCCTCGGCGAGGTCGTAGCGCAGCTGCGCGCCGAACAGGCTGCGGGTTCCGGTGCCGGTCCGATCGGACTTCTGCGTCCCCTCGTCAAGCACACGGCGCAGCAGGTCCTCGTACGGGGTGGCGATCACCCGGCCAGTGTATTTCTCGGAGCGCAGCCGCGGAACGATGCTGCCTGTCTCGCAGAGATCCTGCTCCCCTGTTGGGGCCTGGACAGTGATACCAGTCGGTATCATTTCACCTGTGGCTATGACGTTGCGGCTTTCCGCGGAGCAAACGGACAAGCTCCGCGCTACCGCTGAGCGTGAGGGTGTCTCCATGCAGACGGTGGCGCTTCGAGCGATTGACGAGTATGTCAACCGCCGTACCCAGCGACGCGACGCGATCATCGAGCAGATCTTCACCGAGGATGCCGGGCTGTTCGACCGCCTCGCGGACGCGTGATCGAGTACCTGGCACTCGATGACGTCGTGGCACTGACCACCCGCGCCGGCTTCACCATCTCGGACTATGGACTGATCGAGTCCGCGCTGGCAAGACCACAGGCGTCGGTCTTCGGGGCGGACGCCTATCCGACGATTCACCAGAAGGCAGCCGCACTGCTGCAGTCCCTGGCCACCAACCACGCTCTGGCAGACGGCAACAAGCGCACCGCCTGGGCTGCAACGCGGCTGTTCTACGGCTTGAACGGCTACCGCGTCACCGCCACCGAGGACGAGCGCTTCGAACTGATCATCACGGTGGCCACCCGCGAGCTGGACACCGTCGACCAGATCACGGCCCGACTCTCAGCGATCGCCGTTGATGGGCTGAGCCCCACCGTTTGAGCTATCGGGTAGCGCCCTGGGCAGCCCGCGCCGCACCAGCCTTGCCAGCACTCGAGCGCTGCGACGTTGCCCCCGCGTCACCGCCCGTGTCCGGTTCTGCGGTGGCGGTGGCCGCGCTCGCCCCTGGCGCCTGGTCGGCCGCTGCCGCCTTGGCGGCCCCCCTCGAGCGCGGCGCGGAAACCGTTGCCGCGGCCGGGGTCTCGTCGGACAGAGCCGCTGCGCTCTCCTCCGGAGCCGACACCGCGACGGAAACCGCGACGGGAGCGACGGCGGCCGGCACCTCGGCGGCGGCAGGCAGCGCCGACTGGGCACGGTTCGCCGGGCTGTTGCCCACCGCCACGACAGCGGCGGCGGCCGGAACGGCGGACGCGCCCGCCCCGGGGATGAGACCGCCGAGCAGGCCCGACAGTGCGTCGCCGAGCG
>Ga0208694_1003639_pt1 | contig 14661 bp, 14 predicted proteins | sample AD_UKC078_MetaG_FD_184442 | JGI IMG/M metagenome (GOLD analysis project Ga0208694, IMG submission 184442) | Active sludge microbial communities of municipal wastewater-treating anaerobic digesters from USA - AD_UKC078_MetaG (SPAdes) (version 2) | ecosystem: Engineered > Bioreactor > Anaerobic >...
CCAGGCCGGCGACCTTGCCGTGGTATTCAACGCCGCTGCCGTACAGGTCGGCGGTCACGGTGACCGGCTGGCCGATGCGCATGCCGCGCAGCTGGCTCTCCTTGAAGTTGGCATCTATCCACACCTGCTCCAGGGGCACGACGGCCATCAGCGGGGCGCCGGCAGCCACGCGCTGGCCGATCTGCACCGAGCGGCGCGCCACTTGGCCACTGATCGGGGCCGGAATGGCGGTGCGGGCCAGGGCCAGATAGGCTTCTTCAACCCTGGCTGCCGCGCGCTGCACATTGGGATGGGTATCGACGTGGGTGCCGCTGGTCTGGACCCGGTTGGTGCCAAGTTGCTCGCGAGCGGTGAATACTGCTGTTTCGGCCGCGCGAAGGGCTGCGCGGGCGTGTTCGATCTCTTCGCCAGCCACGGCGCCGGTATCGGCGATCTGCTGGCGGCGGGCGAGGTCGTCCTTGGCTTTGGCAAGGTCGGCCTCGCGCTGCTTGATGGTCGCTTCGAAGGCGCTGCCACCGGCGTAAAGGGCGCGCGCCTCGCGCACGGTCTGGCCGAGCTGGGCCTCGGCCTGCTGCAGGGCCACGCGGGCGTCGGACGGGTCGAGGCGCACCAGCGGCTGACCGGCCTTGACCTGCTGGGTGTCGTCGGCATCGATGGAAACGACGGTGCCGGCCACTTGCGGGGTGATCTGGACCACGTTGCCGGCCACGTAGGCGTCGTCGGTGTGCTCCATGAAGCGGCCGTGGGTGGCCCACCAGCCGCCCCAGGCGGCACCGGTCAGCGCGAAAGCGGCGGCAATGGCAATGAGGCTGCGCTTGCGCCGGCGGTTGGCGGGGATCTCTGCGTTGGGGGTGTTCATGGTCCGGTTCCTTCTGCGGGATTAGTTGGACGGGGTGTTCGGGGTGTAGCCGCCGCCGAGGGCGCGGGCGAGGCCGGCGCTGGCCTCAAGGCGGCGGGACCGCAGCTCGGCTGTAAGGCGGCGCTGGGCGAGGAGCGGGGTTTCGGCGGCAAGCACGGCGGTGTAGCTGGCCAGTCCGGCCTTGTAGCGCACTTCGGTGAGGCGCCAGGCCTCCTCGTAGCGGGCCAGTGCGGCTTGCTGGTCGCGCCCTTCCGCGTCGGCCCCACGCCAGCTGGCGAGCTGGTCGGCCACGTCGCGCAAGGCATCGACCAGGGTGGCGTTGTACTGGGCGACGGCCGCGTCCTGGTCGGCATGGCGACCGGCGAGATTGGCGCGCAGACGCCCGCTGTCGAAGACCGGTAGATGGAAGGCCGGGCCGACGCCGAGCACCCGGCTGCCGCTCTCGAACAGGTTGCCGAGGCCGAGGGACTGGAGGCCGACGAATGCATTCAGGTTCACGTTGGGGTAGAACCCGGCGCGTGCGGCGTCGCTGTCGCGGGCGCTGGCCTCGACGCGCCAGCGCTGGGCAGCCACGTCAGGGCGGCGGCCGAGCAGGTCGGCGGGCAGCGCGCCCGGCAGGGTCGCAGCGCTGTCGTGCAGGGTCGGAGGGCTGAGGGTGAGGGTGGCGTCGGGGCCCTGGCCGGTGAGGGCGGCGAGCTGGTTGCGCACCAGCACGATCTGCGCATCAAGAGCGCTGCGCTCGGCGCGGGCGGCGGCAATGCTGCCCATAGCCTGCTGAACCTCGGCCTTCGTTTCGAGTCCGGCCTTCTGGCGCAGGCGGACGAGCTCCTGCAGCTTTTCGCGCTGCATGAGCGTGGCATCAGCCACCGCGTGCAAGTGGTGCAGGCGGTCGAATTGAAGATAGGCGCGGGTTACTGCGCTGGCCAGCAGCAGGCGAGCGCCGGCTGCTTCGGCCTCGGCAGCGCGGGCTTGGCCGACTGCAGCATCCAGCGCGGCGCGATTGCGACCCCAGAAGTCCAGCTCAAGACTGAAGTCCAGTGCAACCCGGTTGAGGCTGGTGTAGCTACCGGCCACGCCGGGCGGAAAGATGTAGTTTTCGGACAGGCGTTGCTGGGCTCCCTCGGCGTTGGCGCTGACTTGCAGGCCGTCGTTCGAGGCCACCATGCCGGCTTGGGCCCTGGCCCGCTCGAGGCGGGCACGGGCGAGGGCCAGTGTGGGACTGTCGTGCAGAGCGGCGCTGACCAGACGGTCGAGCTGGGGGTCGCCGTAGCGGCTCCACCAGGCATCAGCAGGCCATTCGCCGGACGGGGCGGCGAGGCTTTGCGTTGCGGTGAGGCTGGCTGGATCAATGGCCTTGCCCTGGGGGGCGAGACCGCCAGGGCTGGCGCAGGCGGCCAGCACGACAATCAGCGGCAGCAAGGGCGTGAAATGTCGGTTCATACGGGTTTTCCTGTATTGGGCCGAAACTGCCTGTGCGGTAACTGCCAAGGCAGGTATTTGCTCAAAAAAATGCGGCGATCATCGCCGCGGATTATTTCCTAGCCACCGGCCTGGCCGTGGCGTGCATCCAGGTTGACCACCATCCGGCGCAGCAAGGTCTTGGCTTGGTCAAATTCATCGCCACTGAAGTCTCCTAGCGCGTAATTGAGCGTGTCCACAATCAGCGGTACGACTTTAGGCAGCAGTGCCTGGCCGCTTTCCGTCACATGCAACAGGACCACGCGGCGGTCGGTGGTGCTGCGTTCGCGGCGGATCAGGTTTTTTTCTTCCAGCCGGTCAAGCATGCGCGTCATTGATCCAGTGTCGCAGCCGCTGCATTTGCACAGAGCGGTGGCGGTTTCGCCATTGCGCAGGGCGATCTGTTTGAGCACGACCCACTGGGCAGCGGTGATATCCAGATCACTGATTTTTTCGTCGATGGCCTGAGTGATGCGCAGCTTCACCTGATGAACGAGGAAGCCGATGCTTTCATCCTGGTGGTAATTCTCGATGGTGTAGTGCGCCGGGTGTGACGGATCTGCGAGCTTCGACATGACTGCCTTATCAATTACTGCATAGGCAGATATTTAACCAGAAAAAAGGCCCTGTCAAGGGCCTTTTCGTACTTCAGCCGAGCTGGGTGATGGCCGGCAGGTACTTCTTGCCGAGGGCTTCGGCAACTTGTGGGTGGGTGACGTTGCCAGCGCAGATATTGAGGCCGGCACGCAGGCCGGCGTCGTCCTTGAGCGCTTCCTTCCAGCCCTTGTCGGCCAGCAGCAGCACGTAGGGCAAGGTGGCGGCGTTGAGTGCATAGGTGGCCGTGCGGGCGACGGCACCGGGCATGTTCGACACACAGTAATGAACGATGCCGTCCACCACATAGGTGGGGTCGGTGTGGGTGGTGGGGCGGGATGTTTCGAAGCAGCCGCCCTGGTCGATGGCGACGTCCACGATGACTGCACCTGGCTTCATTGCCGACAGCATGGCGCGGGTGACCAGCTTGGGGGCCGCAGCGCCGGGGACGAGTACGGCGCCGATCACAAGGTCCGCTTGCAGGACGAGGCGTTCGATGGCGTCACGGGTGGCGTAGAGGGTCTTTACCCGGCCGCCGTAGATTTCGTCCAGATGACGCAGCACCGACAGGGACTTGTCGACGATGGTCACGTCGGCGCCGATGCCTACCGCCGTGTGGGCGGCATTGTTGCCAACTGTCCCGCCGCCGATGATCACGACCCGGCCCGGCTCTACACCAGGCACGCCACCGAGAAGCACGCCACGGCCGCCGTGGGATTTTTCGAGCGCAGCGGCGCCGGCCTGGATGCTCATGCGGCCTGCCACTTCGGACATCGGGGCGAGCAGCGGCAGGCCGCCACCCGGGGCGGTGACGGTTTCATAGGCGATGGCGGTGGCGCCGCTGGCGAGGATGTCTTCCGCCTGGCCGGGGTCCGGCGCGAGGTGCAGATAGGTGAACAGCAGGTGGTGGGGCTTGAGGCGGGCGCGCTCCTCGGCAATCGGCTCCTTGACCTTGACGATCAGGGTCGCAAGGTCGAAGACTTCCTCAGCATTGAGGGCGATTTTGGCACCGGCCCGTTCGTAGTCGCTGTCGCTGGCGCCAATGCCGTGCCCTGCGCCAGACTCGACATAGACCTCGTGGCCGTGAGCGACGACCTCGCGCACGGCACCGGGGGTCAGGCCGACGCGGTATTCGTGGTTTTTTGTTTCCCTTGGAACGCCTATTTTCATGATTTTCTCCGTTTATGGGTGCGCCAGCCTGTCATTGCCTGAGAGTATCGTGACTTGCGCCTGATTCCAATAACGGCGCGGCTCTTGAGATACTTGCGCGATGATGATCGAGACTGATGAAAATGTTTTTGTGGATGCGGCGGGGCAGCGTCATGTGCGCCACTTCGGGCCGGCACGCATCGTGTCGCTGGTGCCGTCCCTCACCGAACTGGTGTGTGATCTGGGTCTGGCCGGCGAGCTGGTCGGGCGTACCGGCTTCTGCATCCATCCCCGGGAAATCCTCAAGCCCATTCCCAAAGTGGGCGGTACCAAGGACGTGAACCTGGCGCGCCTGCGCGAACTGGCGCCGACGCATGTGATCGTCAATATCGACGAGAACCGGCGCGACTGCGTTGCGGAAATTGCAGAGTTCGTGCCCCACGTGATCGTCACCCATCCCTGTGCGCCGGAAGACAATCTGACGGTGTTTCGCCTGTTCGGCGCCATTTTCGGTCGGGAGGCTGAGGCGGAAGCGCTGGCGGCTGACCTGCAGGCCGCTCTCGCCGAAGCGCGGGCGATGGGGGCCAGCTTGCCGAAAGAGACGGTGCTTTACCTGATCTGGCGTGATCCGTGGATGAGTGTGGCGCGCAGTACCTATATCTCTGCGACGCTGAAGTCGGTGGGCTGGGAAACTTGGCCAGCCGGGGATGAACCCCGTTATCCGGCCTTCGAATGGGACGCGGCCTGGCTGGGCGAGGTCAGCCGGGTTTTCCTGTCGTCGGAGCCCTATAGCTTTCGCGACAGGCATGTGGCGGAAGTGGAGGCCTTGTCGGGCCGACCGGCGGCCCTGATGGATGGCGAGATGGCGTCCTGGTACGGGAGCCGGGCGGCGAGGGGCTTGCGCTATCTGGCTTCCCTGCGCAGGACGCTGGCCGGGCCGGATTAAAAAACGCCCACCGTGTGGCGGGCGTTTTGTCATGCACGATGAGCTCAGGCCGGCTGGCGCAACACCTGGTGTGGTGCCGGGATCGGCCAGCCGTTAGCTGCGCCGACTTCAGCCAGGGCCTTGTTGGTGTCGAAGTACACCTGCCAGTAGTGGTCGTTGTGGCAGTAGGGGCGCACGACCAGCTTGGTGCCGGCGGCGTTGAACTCGAGAATTTCGACATCCGGGGCCGGATCCTTCTGCACATTGGGGATCTGGCTGATGCGGGTGCGGATGAGCTCTATGGCTTGCTTCGGGTCGACTGCATGGGCGATCTGGGCGGTCAGGTCCACGCGGCGGCATGGGTTGAGGGTGTAGTTGACGATGTTGTCGGAGAACAGCTTGTTGTTGCCGACGGTGGTGCGCACGTTGTCGGGCTGGTCGATGGTCGTGGCGAACAGGCCGATTTCGCGCACAGTGCCGGTGATGCCGGCGCCGCTGATGAAATCACCTACCTTGAAGGGGCGCAGGATGATCAGGAAGGCGCCCGCGGCAAAGTTGGACAGCAGGCCGCTCCAGGCCACGCCGATGGCCACGCCGGCCGCGGCGATGAGGGCGGCGAAACTGGTGGTTTCGATGCCGAATACCGACAGGATGACGATGACCAGCACGATGCGCATGATTACGCGCAGGGTGGCTTCCACATAGCGGATCAGGGTCGGTTCGACTTTCTGGCGGGCCATGCCGCGACTCGACAGGTTGCCGATCAGGTTGATGGCCCAGCCGCCGATGATCCACAGCGCGATGGCGCCAGCGAGTTTCCAGCCCAGCGGGATGAGGTAAGTGGTGACGATATTGCTAATGTCTAGACCGGATTCGATGGCCATGGAGACGCTCTCTGGGGAAGATGGGATATTCAGTCTAGCTGCTCATCTTTTTACGTCCAGTCTCATGCCATGTTAATTTTTGTGGCGTGAGGCGCCATCGACGACGTCTCGCCGAGTAGCGCCTGCAGGCGTTCCGGGGTGATGACCGCAAAGCGGGCGGCGATGACCGGCCGGCGGCCCAGTTTGAGGACAAGCTTGTCGCGGGTCAGCAGGGCCCGGGCGCCGCTGTCGCGGGCCAGTTCGAGGAATTTCTGGTCATCCCGGTCGAGGCAGCTTGGCAGCTCGCAAACGGGCGAGGCGACGGGTTCTACGAGGGTGCAGCGCGCCCGGTAGCGCTCGGCGATCTCTGCCTGGCGTTCCGGCGCCTGGGCAAACTGCGAGTAGGCGAGCACCCGGACGAGCTCGCCGAGGCAGTCTTCACGGCTGAAGGGGCGCAGGGCTCCACTTTCCACTGCGGCGCGCAGGCGCACGAGGGCCGGATCTTCGAACATCCACAGGGACAGCACCACATTGGTGTCGAGGATGACCGGCAGGCCATCGGGAAGGGGGGCGTCAAGAGGGTAAGTGGCCACGCGAGATCCTGAACGGAAGGGAAAAAAGAAAGGGGGCCGAAGCCCCCTTTCCGATTGGCGCTACCCGATGATCAGGCGGCCTTCTTGGCGTCCAGGCGGGCCTTGACGAAGGAGCCCGGCGCATCTTCGAGCACCGTCAGCTTGCCCTTGACGGGGTCGCGGGCGGGAACCTTGGTGCTGTCCTGGGCCATCAGCCAGGCTTGCCAGTCGGTCCACCAGGAACCCGGGTGCTGCTCGGCACCGGCGAAGAACTCGTCGGCCGTTTCCGGCAGCTTGTCGCCCGGGGTGACCCAGTAGCCATACTTGTTGGCCACCGGCGGGTTGACGATGCCGGCAATGTGACCGGAGCCGCCGAGCACGAAGCGCACGTTGCCGCCGAAATTGCGGGCGCCGGAGTAGGTGCTCTTCCACGGGGCGATATGGTCTTCGATGGTGGAGATGAAGTAGGTCGGGGCCTTGATCTTGGACAGATCAATGGGCACGCCGCCGACTTCGATGCCACCGGGCACCTTCAACAGGTTCTTCATGTACATGTTGCGAAGATAGAAGCTGTGCATCTTCGCCGGCATGCGGGTGGAGTCGGAGTTCCAGTAAAGCAGGTCGAACGGGAACGGATCCTTGCCCATCAGGTAGTTGTTTACCACGAAGGACCAGATCAGGTCATTGGCACGCAGCATGTTGAAGGTGCCGGCCATTTCGGAGCCTTCAAGGTAGCCGCGCTCGAACATCTTCTTCTCGAGGCTGGCGATCTGGCCTTCGTCGATGAAGACGGACAGTTCGCCCGGGTCGGCAAAGTCGGTCATGGTGGTGAAGAAGGTGCCGGAGGCAATCCGCTTGTCCTTCTTGGCCGCCATGTAGGCCAGCGTGGTGGCCAGCAGGGTGCCGCCCAGACAGTAGCCGGCCGCGTTGATTTCCTTGGCACCGGTCTGTTCGACGATGGCGTCGACTGCTGCCAGCGTGCCTTCGAGCAGGTAGGAGTCAAAGCTCTTCTCGGCCAGGCGCTCGTCGGGGTTGACCCAGGAGATCACGAAGACGGTATGACCCTGGTCAACGCACCACTTGATGTAGGAGTTCTTCTCGCGCAGGTCGAGGATGTAGAACTTGTTGATCCACGGCGGCACGATCATCAGCGGGCGCTTGGAGACGTCCGGGGTGCTCGGCGTGTATTGCAAAAGTTGCATCATCTCGGTCTGGAAGACGACCTTGCCCGGCGTGGTGGCGACGTTGCGCCCCAGTTCGAAGGCGGTGGTGTCGGTCATCTTGACGCGCAGGTTGCCGTCGCCCTCTTCAACGTCGCGGAGCAGGTTGTTCAGACCCTTGATCAGGTTCTGGCCGTGGCTCTTGACGGTTTCCCGGAACACTTCCGGGTTGGTCATGGCGAAGTTGGACGGGGACAGGGCGTCGATGTACTGACGGGTGTAGAAGTTGACCTTCTTCTGGGACTGGTCGTCCAGGCCATCCACGGTGGAAACCGTGTCATGGATGTGGCGGGCAGTGATCAGGTAGGACTGCTTGATGAAGTCGAACAGGAAATGTTCCTGCCATTCTTCATCCTTGAAGCGCTTGTCGTCCTTGGCGGGCGAGGCAATCGGGCTACCTGCGCCCATGCCGCTGAAGCGCATCATGGAGTGTTGCCACAGAGAGAAATAATCCCATACCAGGTTCATCTGGGCCTGGGCCAGGCGGTACGGATTGGCGAGCAGCTTGCCCATCATGTCCATGAATGCCTGGGCAATCCCCAGTTCGTCCGACGGGGCGGAGATGCCCTTTTTCACCTGCTTCTGCATGTGGTCGGCAAGCAACTTGGAGGCCCGCTGCGCAACTTCCGCGTAGGTCTTGGCGACTTCTTTGGGGTCCGGCAATTCGGACTTTGCGACTTCTTTTTCTGGCGCAGCCATTCTTGGATTCTCCTGATTAATTGCTTTTGATGAAACGGATAATTCCATCGTCACCTGCTGCCCCGCGCACCTCCCTTTTGCGCACGAGATGGTTCAGGTGGGCGATGGCTTCCCCCATGGCGAACATGACTTGATGCGTATCCAGCTCGCGGGGAAACAGCGTTGAAAGCAGTTCCCCTGAACTGCGGGGTACGGTACAGGCCGCGAGTAGTTCCGCGCAGCGGTCGTCATGGTGCTCAACGAGCTGATCCACGCGAAATCCGATATTGCGGAAGGGTTTCCCGTGGGATGGTAGCACGAGCGTGGCTGCCGGCAACTGCTTGAAACCCCTGATCGAATCAAGGAATCGACCGAGGGGGTCGTCATCGGGCGTGGCGGCAAAAACACTGACGTTGGTGGAGATGCGCGGCAGCAGCATATCGCCGGAAATGAGGATGCCGGCAGCTTCGCAATGCAGCGCCATGTGCTCTGGCGCATGGCCGTGGCCGATGATGACCTGCCAGTCTTGTCCGCCGATGTTCAGCACGTCGCCGGCAATGACGCGCCGGTAGCTGGCAGGCAGTGAGGGGACGCCGCGCTTGTAGGCGTTGCCGCGGCTGCCGAGGGCCTCGCAACGGGCTTCGTCGAGGCCGTGGCGGCGGAACTGGGCCACCATCGATGGAACGTCATAGCCCGGCAACTGGTTCCACAGGGCGTGGCCGGCGAGGAATTCACCGAGTGTCATGGTCACGGGGGCGCCGGTTTTCTCGGCCAGCCATTGCGCCAGGCCGAGATGGTCGGGGTGGCAGTGGGTGACGATGATCTGTGTGACCGGCTTGTCGAGCTTGCCGAGGATGGCTTCCCAGGCCTCCTGTGTGCTTTCTATACCGTAACCGCAGTCCACGATGGCAAAACCGTCGCCGTCCTCGAGCAGCCACAGGTTGATGTGATCCAGCGCGAAGGGCAGCGGCATGCGGATCCAGTGCACGCCGGGGGCTATGCAGCTGGTTTCGCCCGTGCCAGGTTGGGTGTCGAAGGGGTATTCGAGTTGGGGACTCATGTGCGTGTTCTTCCGGGTTTCGGTTACGTGTGTTTTGGGGCTTGCGTTGCCCGCGCCCGCGAAATCTGATTTACTGAACTTCGTCTCTTCTGCCAACGCTGCGCGTCCCCGTCCGATTCATGAGCCAGGAACAAACCTACACCATCACCGAGCTCGCCCGCGAGTTCGAGATTACCCCGCGGGCGATACGTTTTTATGAAGACGAGGGCTTGCTCTCGCCGACCCGCTCCGGTCGCAACCGTATTTATGCCAAGCGCGACCGTACCCGTCTGCGCCTGATCCTGCGAGGCAAGCGCCTCGGGCTATCGCTGGCCGAGGTCGGCGAAATTCTCGGCATGTATGACGGTGCCCGCAATTCTGCGCCCCAGTTGCGCCGTTTTTTGTCGGTGCTGGCAGAACGTCGGCGGGCTATCGAGCAGCAGCGTGAAGATATCGTCGCGGTCCTTGGTGAAATCGATATCCTCGAGCGGCAATGCACCGAAATGCTCGCAGAGAACTCTGCCGGCGCTGCCGAAGCCCGCGCCGAGCTGGCCGCCCGCCTCGGTGATGGCAGCTGATTTTTATTGAGAAGATTACGTTTACGTAAACGTAATTGCAAGCCCCGCGTAGGCGGCAAAATACGTCGTCAACGGTGAATCGAAGTGCCGGGACGGGTATCGTGTCGGCCTGTTGCGTCTTACTGGAAGAGTTGATCGATGGCATTAATACTTCGCGTTCTCGGTCCTGATGACCATACAGAAATCGAACACGTCCGTCAGTTCTTCCGGAACTACGCCGGCTGGCTTGGTGTTGACCTGTGGTTTCAGAATTTCGCTGAGGAAATGGCGTCCTTGCCCGGCGCCTACTCTGCGCCGTCCGGCCGCTTGTTCTTTGCCGAGTTCGACGGCAAACCGGCTGGTTGCGTCGGCATCCGGCAGGCAACGGAAGGTGTGTGCGAGATGAAACGGCTCTATGTCGAGCCGGAAGCGCGCGGCAACGGGGTTGGCCGCGCGCTGGCCCTGGCGGCGATCAAGGCGGCCAGGAGCCTGGGCTACCGCAAGGTGATGCTCGATACCCTGCCGGCCATGCGCATCGCCGTGAAGCTGTATCGCGAGCTGGGTTTCAAGGAGGCGCCGTCCTATTACCCGACCGGGGTCGAGGGGACAATGTTCCTGACGCTGGACCTGGAAAACTGGTCCGAGTCGGAAATCAAGAACGAGAACCTGTTCCACCTCTTTGATTACAACCTGGCCTGGTCGCGCAAGATGCGCCAGGTGGATCCGGGCTTCTTCGAAAAGCTGTCCACGCTGCAGAACCCGGAGTACCTGTGGATTGGCTGCTCCGACTCCCGCGTGCCGGCCAACGAAATCATCGGTCTGTTGCCGGGCGAGGTCTTCGTGCATCGCAACGTGGCCAACGTGGTGGTGCATACCGATCTCAACTGCCTGTCGGTGATCCAGTACGCGGTGGATGTACTGAAGGTAAAGCACATCATGGTGGTCGGTCATTACGGTTGTGGTGGGGTCGGTGCGGCTCTGCGCCGCGACCGGGTCGGACTGGTCGATCTATGGCTGCGTCATGTGCAGGATGTCCATGTTAAGCACTCCGACCGGGTCGACATGCTGCCGCCGGAAATGCGTCACGACCGCCTGTGCGAGCTGAATGCGCTCGAGCAAGTGGTGAACGTGTGCCAGACCATCGTCGTGCAGGACGCCTGGAAGCGCGGCCAGCGCCTGACGGTGCATGGCTGGGTATATGGCCTGAAGGATGGCCTGATCCGCGATCTGGGGATCAACATCAGCCGCCGCGACGACCTCATGCCACGCTATCTTTCCGCTCTGGAAACGCTGGAGGCCTGAGGCCGGGCATTCGTTAAATGAAAGTATCGGGCTGGTCTCAGGGCGGCCCGAAATGGAGGAGGTCATCATGACCGATCTGCCGCGGGCTGCTGCGCCCATCGATTTTTACTTCGACTTCTCCTCGCCCTATGGCTATCTGGCCGCCGAAAAAGTCGACGAGCTGGCCGCCCGCTACGGTCGTACCGTTCTGTGGCACCCGATCCTGCTGGGGGTCACCTTCAAGGCCACCGGCCTCGCCCCGCTGACGGCCATTCCCCTCAAGGGAACGTACTCGGTACGCGACATCGAACGCTCGGCCCGCTACCTGGGCTTGCCCTATGCGCACCCGAGCAGCTTTCCGGTTCCCACGCAGCACGCGGCGCGGGCCTTCCTGTGGCTCAACGACCGCAAGCCGGCGCTGGCCCGCGAGTTTGCGCTGAACGTTTGCAGAGCCTACTTCGTCCAGGACGTGAATATCTCCGACCTGGGCAGGGTGCTCGATATCGCTGCCAATCTCGGCGTGGACCGGGATGCGCTGTCCGGGGTGCTGGCCGGTACCGAGATCAAGGCGCGCCTGGCGGCCGAAGTCGATCTGGCGATGGCCCGCGGAGTATTTGGTTCGCCGTTCATCATTGTCGATGGGGAGGCCTTCTGGGGTGTCGATCGGCTGCCGCAAGTGGAGCGCTGGCTGGCGGAAGGCGGCTTCTGAGCTCACCAGTCTGCGGGCGGCCATGGATAATGCCGGTTGTGCCCAATTCGTCCCCCCGACATCCGGAGAACCCATGTCCGCACCCATCGATTTCTACTTCGATTTTTCGTCGCCCTACGGCTACCTCGCTTCCGAGCAGATTGACGCCCTTGCGGCCAGACACAACCGGGCCGTGATGTGGCACGCCATTGTGCTGGACGCCCAGTTCCAGCCTCAGGGCGGCATGAAGATTCCTACCGCCCTGATGCGCTCCGAATACGTGATGCGTGACACTGCCCGCTCGGCGGTATTTTTCGGTATTCCCTACGCCGAGCCGACCCAGTATCCGGTGCATACCGAACACGCCGCGCGCGCCTTCCAGTGGCTCAACGACCGCAACCCCGATGAGGCCCGGGACTTCGCTCATGCGGTGTTTCGTGCCTATTTCGTCGATGGCCGCAACATCGCCGAGACTGCAGTGCTGCTCGAAATCGCGGAGGCCCTCAAACTCGACCGGGAGGAGGTGTCCGGTGCTTTCTCCGATACCGCCACCAAGGCTCGCCTCAAGGCCGAAATCGATCTGGCGGAAGCCCGGGGTGTCTTCGGCTCGCCCTTCTTTATCGTCGAGGGCGAGGCTTTCTGGGGCAATGACCGTCTTCCCCAGCTCGAACGCTGGCTCGAAAAAGGCCCGTTCTAAGGCGAAAGGCAATCATGCGGCGCATCTGTGTGTTCTGCGGTTCCCGGCCTGGCGTGCGTCCGGCCTACCGGGAGGCGGCCGAAGGCCTCGGCAAGCTGTTTGCCGAACGGGGCATCGAGCTGGTGTATGGCGGCGGCAACGTCGGCCTGATGGGTATCATTGCCGATGCCTGTCTGGCCGCCGGTGGCAAGGTCGTGGGTGTCATCCCGCGTGCACTGCTTGAATGGGAAGTTGGCCACGAAGGTCTGACCCGGCTCGAGGTGGTCGACTCCATGCACACCCGCAAGGCGCGCATGGCCGAACTGGCGGACGGCTTCATTGCGTTGCCGGGTGGCCTCGGCACCTTCGAGGAGCTCTTCGAGATCCTCACCTGGGCCCAGCTGGGTTTCCACAACAAGCCGGTCGGCCTGCTCAATATTGAAGGCTACTACCTGCCCCTGATCCAGATGCTCGACCGGGGCGTCAGCGAAGGCTTCATGAAAGGCGAGAATCGAGGTCTCCTGCAGGTCGACGAGAACCTGTTCGCCCTGCTGCGGTCCATGGGGCAGCACCATCCGCCAGCTGTCAGCAAGCGCATCCGTGACGAGAAGCAGCTCTAGCAAGAACCGACTATTCCGCAAATCCCTAGGAGAATAAAAGAATGAAGACCCGTGCAGCCGTTGCCTGGAAGGCCGGCGCCCCGCTGACCATCGAAACCGTCGACCTGGAAGGTCCGAAGTCTGGCGAAGTGCTGGTCGAGATCAAGGCCACCGGCATTTGCCACACCGACTATTACACCCTCTCCGGCGCCGATCCGGAAGGCCTCTTCCCGGCTATCCTCGGCCATGAAGGCGCCGGTGTGGTGGTCGACGTGGGCCCGGACGTGAAGTCCTTGCGCACGGGCGACCACGTGATTCCGCTCTATACGCCGGAATGCCGCGAGTGCAAGTTCTGCCTCTCACAGAAGACCAACCTGTGCCAGAAGATCCGCAGCACCCAGGGCCGCGGTCTGATGCCCGACGCCACCAGCCGTTTCAGCCTCGATGGCAAGCCGATCCTGCACTACATGGGTACTTCCACCTTCTCGAACTACATCGTGGTTCCGGAGATCGCCCTGGCGAAGATCCGCAATGACGCGCCCTTCGACAAGGTCTGCTATATCGGTTGCGGTGTGACCACCGGCGTGGGTGCCGTCATCTTCACCGCCAAGGTGGAGGCCGGCGCCAATGTGGTGGTGTTCGGCCTCGGCGGCATCGGCCTCAACGTGATCCAGGCTGCCAAAATGGTGGGTGCCGACAAGATCATCGGCGTCGATCTGAACCCCGGCCGCGAAGCCATGGCGCGCAAGTTCGGCATGACCCACTTCGTCAATCCGAATGAAGTCGACAATGTCGTCGACCACATCATCCAGATCACCGATGGCGGTGCCGACTACAGCTTCGAGTGCATCGGCAATACCAAGGTGATGCGCCAGGCCCTCGAATGCACCCACAAGGGCTGGGGCCAGTCGGTGATCATCGGGGTGGCCGAAGCGGGTGCCGAGATCTCGACGCGTCCGTTCCAGCTGGTTACCGGTCGGGTCTGGAAGGGCTCTGCCTTTGGTGGCGCGCGTGGTCGTACCGACGTGCCGAAGATTGTGGACTGGTACATGGAAGGTAAGTTGAACATCGACGACCTGATCACCCACACCCTGACGCTCGACCAGATCAACGACGGTTTCGACCTCATGAAGAAGGGCGAATCGATCCGCTCGGTGGTGCTCTACTGAGATGGACAGCACTTCGTTCGAGATCCTCTCGGAACACGCCTGCTGCGGCGGGCGCCAGGGTTTTTACCGGCACGACTCGCGGGCCATCGGCCTGCCGATGAAGTTCGCCGTGTTCGTGCCGCCGCAGGCGGCTGACGGCCCGGTGCCGGTGCTGTTCTACCTGGCCGGGCTGACCTGCACCGAAGAAACCTTCCCGATCAAGGCCGGAGCCCAGCGGGCTGCGGCCGAACTGGGCCTGATGCTGGTTGCCCCCGACACCAGTCCGCGCGGGGCCAACGTGCCCGGCGAGGCAGCCAACTGGGATTTCGGCGTCGGGGCCGGTTTCTATCTGGAC
>Ga0208694_1003640_pt1 | contig 14660 bp, 10 predicted proteins | sample AD_UKC078_MetaG_FD_184442 | JGI IMG/M metagenome (GOLD analysis project Ga0208694, IMG submission 184442) | Active sludge microbial communities of municipal wastewater-treating anaerobic digesters from USA - AD_UKC078_MetaG (SPAdes) (version 2) | ecosystem: Engineered > Bioreactor > Anaerobic >...
TTGATCGACTTTTACGCCCACCCCAATCATAAGGCCCATACCGCGCACATCTTTGACAATTGGATGATGGAAACTCTCTATGAGTGCTCTTAGGCGGCGGCCCTTGCGGTCGACTTCGTCTAAAAAACCCGCTCTTTTAAGCTCCGATAGCACAACAAGAGCTGCGGAAGCCGCAAGAGGGCCGCCGCCGAAGGTTGTTCCATGATCACCAGGCTGCAGCACTTCGGCCGCATCTCCTCGGGCAAGGAAAGCGCCAATAGGTACGCCGCCAGCAAGCCCTTTAGCAATCGCGCTGACATCTGGTTTTAGTCCCAGCCGCTCGCAGGCCAGGATCGCCCCCGTTCTGCCCATCCCCGTCTGCACCTCATCTGCGCAGAACAGAATATCCCGCTCGCGGCACATCTTCTCAGCTGCCTTTAGATACTCCTGCGAAATTATTCGCACTCCGCCTTCGCCTTGAATCGGTTCGAACACAAAGGCACACACATTTGGCCCAAGCATTTTGTCGAGCGCCTCTATATCATCTGGTTCAGCGTACTCAAAACCCGGTGTAAAAGGTCCAAAATATTTGTGGAATTTGTCCTGTCCGGTAGCCGTGATTGCAGTTATCGTCCGGCCGTGGAAGGATTGTTTGAGAGTTACAATGACATTCTTATCCGGATTCTTGGACGAGCCATATTTGCGCACGAGCTTGAACATGCCCTCATTTGCTTCCGCTCCTGAATTGCAGAAGAAGACCTTGTCATAGCCGGTCGCATCCGTGAGCTCCTGAGCGAGCTTTATTGATGGCTCGGTAATAAAATAATTCGACACATGGATTAGCTTTGATGCCTGTTCCGCTATTGCCGCTACGAGTTTCGGATAACCATGCCCTAGCGAGCTTACTCCGATTCCCGCCATGAAATCGATATATTCGTTGCCATCGGTTGCATAAAGCCGTGCTCCGGCGCCGTGATCCAGCACAAGGCCGGTTCGCGTATAGGTGTTAATGAATCTGTCTTCCATGGTTACATCCTTATTGGACAATTTGTTCTTCGATGTTTCTTTCATCTTATCATTGTCCCCATACCCGTATCAGTGAATAATTCCACCAAAAGAGAATGTGGAGAGCGCCCATCTACGATATGGGCAGCGGTTACGCCCTGGGCAAGAGCCTGGAGGCAACCCTCGACTTTAGGAATCATTCCAGCCTTGATTACGCCTTTTTTCATTAGGGTCTTGGCCATCTCCACATCCATTTCGCGAATGAGTGTGCCGACGTCCACTCTGTCCTCCATAACGCCTGGAACATCTGTCAGCAGTATTAGTTTTTCAGCTTTGAGAGCTATAGCCACGGCTCCAGCTGCCGAATCGGCATTCACATTGTAAAATCCACTCCCTTCATCCGCTCTGAGAGCAATGCTCGCAATAACCGGTATGATGCCATTGTCCAGCAGCACTCTAATAGCATCGGTTTTGACTTCTTGGATGTCTCCAACGAGACCGAGATCCTGCCCGTTTTTTCGCATGCGCTTTGCCATGAATAGCCCACCATCCGAGCCGCAGATTCCCATCGCCTTGCCACCCATACGGGCAAACAGCTCGACAAGGTCTTTGTTCACCTTGCCTGCAAGGACCATCTGCACTATCTCCATGGTCTCGTCATCGGTATAACGCAAGCCATTTACAAAGATTGCTTCCTTATTGAGTTTTTTTAGCATTTTATCTATCTCCGGCCCGCCTCCATGTACTAGGACCGGTTTCATTCCCACCTGCTGCATAAGGATAAGATCCTGAATCACGGTCTGACGCACCCCTTCGTTTATCATGGCTGCACCGCCGTATTTGATCACGATTATCTTTCCACAGAATTTTCGCAGGTAAGGCAGAGCCTCTATCAAGACATCCGCATTGAAATGTTTATCCATAAAGCACCTCGTAAATAATCATATCTATATCTAAGGTTTGCGCAAACGGACTAGCCTCATTGCATGCTATGTGCGATAGTCGCCATTGATCCGCACGTATTCATAAGAAAGATCGCAACCCCAGGCGGTTGCCTCAGCCTCTCCCAGATGCAGGTCTACGATGATTTCTACTTCCTGGTTGTTGAGTATCTTTTTAGCTTTTTCTTCACTGAAAGGTAAGGGCGCGCCTGCCTTGCAGACTTCGATATATCCTCTCGGGCTCTCGAAAGAGATGTCCACTTTGTCTGGATCGAAATCGCTGCGCGTATATCCCATGGCACAGAGGATTCTGCCCCAGTTCGCATCCGCGCCGAACATTGCAGTCTTTACCAGGCTCGATGTAATTATGCCTTTTGCGAAAGATTCGGCCTGTTCTTCGGATGCTGCTCCTCCCACGGTGCACTCTATCAGCCTGGTTGCGCCTTCTCCATCGCGAGCTACCATTTTAGCTAGTTCCACACAGACGAATTGGAGAGCATCGCGAAAATCGCTGTAGTTGTCATCTTCCTTGTCGATAAACGCATTGTTAGCTTTGCCGTTGGCAAGAACTACCACCATATCGTTCGTGGAAGTATCACCATCCACGCTGACGCGATTGAAGCTGACGTGGACAACTTCTTTAAGTGCTTTTCTTAGAAGAGGTTCCGCAATCGCGCAATCTGTCGTTATAAAGCATAGCATTGTTGCCATGTTTGGGTGTATCATGCCCGAACCTTTAGCCATAGCTCCTATAGTAACCGGCACACCATCGAGTTCTTCGATTACCGCGATTTCCTTTTTCATCGTATCGGTCGTCATAATAGCCTCTCTGGCATCTATCGAGCCGCCCCTAGAAAGGCCTTTTACTAGATCGGGCATGCCAGTTTCTATGACCGAGACATCTAGCTGTTGGCCAATTACACCGGTAGAGGCTACGACTACGTCTTCGGTCTTGACTGGAAGATACTGGGATACAAGCTCCGCCATGCGCCGTGCCGCTTTGAGACCTTCTTCTCCGGTGCATGTGTTCGCATTGCCCGAGTTGACAATTATCGCCTGAGCGCGGCCATCTGCAAGGTGTTCCTGAGTTACTATAAGGGTCTGACCCTTTACTCTATTCGTCGTATACACAGCCGCAGCCACACATGGGACTTCTGACCATATCAGTGCTAAATCCTTCTTTTCCTTGTTCTTTCGAATTCCGACATGAACACCGGAAGCCAGAAATCCTTTTGCGGCAGTCACGCCACCCCGACTTTGTTTCATCGCATCCTCCTTACCTAGAATGCAGGTGGAATGAACCTGAGCCCATCTGTTTCCTCAAAGCCCAGGAGAATATTCATATTCTGAACGGCCTGACCAGCCGCACCCTTTACCATATTATCGATAGTAGAGATTATTACGGCTCGCTCCTTATCCGCAGATAAGTGAACCGAAATATCGCAATAATTCGAGAATTTGACAAAGCGATTAGAGGCAGTTGCCCCAAGGGGCAGAACGCGCACAAAGGGTTCGTCTGCATAGTGCTCTGTATAGATCGAATGAAGCTCTCCATCCGAGACCGCACGCAGAAGTCGAAAGCATATCATGCTCACAATACCTCGATTCATAGGAGCAAGGATCGGTGTAAATACGCTCTGCACTTGCTCTCCAGCTATCTCCGACAACAAAAGATCGATTTCCGGTTGATGCCTATGAGAGCCGATCTTATAGGGCGAAGCCGCATCTGCTGCTTCGGGATAATGCGTTGTTTGGCTCGGTTCGCGACCTGCTCCAGTCACTCCCGACATCGAAGTGATCACTATGCTGGAAATGTCGACAAGACCTTGCTGAATAGCGGGAATAAGGCCTAGCTCCGCAGAGGTAGGGTAGCATCCTGGGTTTGCGATTAAAACCGCCGATTTGATTATCTCACGCTTTAGCTCAGGCAAACCATATACTGCATATTCATGCAGTTTTGGATATTTATACGGTACACCATACCATTTTTTGAATATATCTTCATAGACTCCAAATCTAAAATCAGCAGATATGTCTATAAAAGGCTTCGATGCTTCGAAGCATTGTTGACCCGCTTCCTCTGCATGCCCATGCGGCAAACAGGAAAATATGACATCGGCTTTGCATATAACATCTTCGGCCTTTTCTAGCATTGGAAGCGCTACATCGCTCTGAAGGTTTATCATAGATGGATAGACCTCTTCGAATCTTTTGCCTTCAAAGCTCACAGATGAAGCGCTCAATGCGGTTACTTCTGGGTGCTGCAAGAGGATTCGGGCTAACTCGAGCCCAGCATAGCCAGTGGCTCCCAATATACCCACATGAATCATGGGCATCTCCTTTCAATAACAAGTGTAATGAGAAATGGGATCAATTGCACGTAAAAGTGCAAGGTTGTCAGCGACGATAGCAGAATAGATAAATACGACGGGAATGGAACGCAAGAAATGTTCTTCGCAGAGTTCTCAAAGATGGTGAGGAAATAGGTATGAGAAGTGAGCATTCCATGTGCCCCTCCCAATAAGAAAAGTATTTCAATAAAAATACAAATTATAAATTTTGTCAAGGATACAGATGGATAGCAGTTTCATTAATTTTGCATAAAACTGTGGTTTGGCCGATACACAATTACCATGTTTTGATTTTCATAGGCATTGTCATATCTTTGTTTGAGGTCTTGTATTTATTTTCAATATTGCCAGATCCGAAAAATCAGCCTTATAATGAAACGTAAAGTACAATTTGGCTTTTCGCAATGAGGAGGTCGCCGATGCTCTCTAGTGGAGTATTCGTTGCAATCATAACAGCCCTGGCAGCGCTGGGGTATTCCTTGATTACGAGCTCGAAGATCAAAAAGATCCCCCTTTCCAATCCTGCCGTAATGCGAATTTCTGGCTATATCGAAGAAGGAGCTCATGCTTTCCTGGTTAGGGAATACAAGGCAGTGGGCTTTATCATTCCGGTGGTTGCTGTTCTCCTTCTTTGTCTCAATAGTGGCGCACTGAAATTGCAGGCTGTTTCCTTTCTTATTGGTTCAGTTCTGTCCGCGTTGTCCGGCTGGTTCGGTATGAGTATTGCGGTCAAGGCCAATGCCAGGACTGCGGAGGCTGCCCAGAAAGGTATTTTACCTGCACTCAGAATTGCGTTTTCAAGCGGGTCTGTTATGGGCATGACAGTAGTGGGGCTTGTGCTCTTGGGAATAGGTGCTATCCTGGGCCTTCTTCTTTTCATGCCAGATGCTGAGCAAATACTTGCTCAAACGATATTCCCAATAGTATCGGGGTTTTCGCTTGGAGCCTCGATGATGGCGCTTTTTGCACGTGTTGGCGGCGGCATTTACACTAAAGCAGCGGATGTTGGTGCCGACCTGGTAGGAAAGGTCGAAGTCGGTATACCCGAAGATGATCACAGAAATCCTGCTGTCATTGCAGATAATGTCGGTGATAATGTGGGCGATGTTGCTGGTATGGGAGCAGATCTTTTCGAATCCTATGCCGGATCTATAGTTGGCTGCATGGTGCTTGGAATTGCAATTTCCGCCAGCCCGGAACTTCAACAGAGATTAGCTATATTGCCACTCATCGCCGCGGGAACAGGGGTGGTGGCTTCGCTTATCGGAACGCTTTTCGTTCACCTAAGCCGAGCCAAACACCCCCAGAATGCGCTTAATGCGGGCTCTATAGGAGCATCTATAATAGCCATAGTCCTTTTAATACCAGTCGTTCGCTTCATTATCGGAGATGGCCGTTTTTCGATTGGATCTAGAGAAGCGGGGTGGCTAGGAGTCTATCTTGCATGCATAACAGGCTTGGTGGCGGGTACGGTAATTGGTCTAATAACCGAATACTACACGGGCTCGAATTCTCCGCCGGTTAGAAAGATAGTAAAATCCTGTACCACCGGAGCCGCAACCACAATCATCTCTGGCCTGGGTGTCGGCATGATTTCAACGGTATTCCCTATCCTGGTAATTGGACTGGCTATCGGGCTCTCGAACCGGCTTGCAGGGCTCTATGGCATAGGGATCGCTGGCCTCGGAATGCTGCTCACTCTCGGAATACAACTCTCTGTCGATGCTTACGGTCCTGTTGCGGATAATGCGGGAGGTCTTGCGGAGATGGCAGAAATGGAGCCGGAAGTACGAAGAATAACCGATTCGCTAGACGCCGTTGGTAATACAACGGCAGCCATTGGCAAGGGCTTTGCCATAGGATCCGCGCTTCTCACTTCTCTCATCCTAATTGTTGCCTTCTTGAGTGCCGCAGAATTGCCCGTAGAAATGATGAACCTTGCCAACCCCAGTGTGCTCATTGGTCTTTTCATTGGCGGAATGATTCCCTTCTTTTTCAGCTCGCTAGCCATGGATGCCATCTATCGAGCCGCATTCTCGATGATCGAAGAGGTGAGAAGGCAGTTCCGCGCAAAACCGGGTATTCTCGAAGGAACAGATGAACCTGATTACCGAACCTGTGTCGACATCTCTACACAGACAGCACTAAAGAGCATGATATTGCCAGGTATTTCGGCCATAGTCGCGCCCGTCTTGGCAGGCTTCATCGGTGGGCCTGCCGTGCTCACCGGATTATTGGTCGGCGCTACGGTCTCCGGAGGTCTTCTTGCCATATTTATGTCGAATTCTGGGGGAGCCTGGGACAATGCCAAGAAATTCATAGAATCGCGTAGCGAGGAAGGCAAGGGCTCTAGCTCTCACCGCGCAGCCGTAGTGGGAGATACAGTAGGCGATCCCTTCAAGGATACGGCCGGTCCCTCTCTAAATATTCTGATAAAATTGATGGCAGTGATTTCGCTTGTGCTTACTCCTGTTCTAAAAGCAGTGTGGGGTTGATGAGTCTGCGATCGATGTTTTGACCTATTGCAGAAATTTCTTTAAATATGTAAGAATTGCGATAATATATTTAGGCTGTTTGGAACCTTAGGAGGTTCACCCTATGGATTATGAAAAACATCTATATATGATTGTCCATCCGAATCACTCGCTCATAGCTTCGCAGCTCGAGCCAGACCGTTTTATAAAACACTATGTTCAGGGTTCCACGCGATACTTCGAAGGCAGGCTTATCTTTGTAGAAGTCGATCCTGAATTTAGAAACCCCTATTTCGACATAGATACCGCTTATTCGGAACTAAAACCTCATGAAGACGGTAGGCCAAAAGCCACAAAATTCATAAAGAGCTATCGGGTTTTAGAGCATATGGATTACGACGCATTTGGAAAGCTTTATATCAGCAATTCGCTGGGAGATTATGTGGAACTAGAATCCAAATCTCACGAACCTTCGACAGATGCAGAAGAATTCCGTATCATGCTAGAAGTCAATCCAGTGCGCTTCATTGTGCTAACAAAACTCAACTATCATGACTTTGCCCAATTCATAACCGACCCGCGCAACACTAAAGGTGCACCAAAGACTGCTTTCACACTCCTCGAGTTCGATAGTCAACAATTCATGAAAGAATATGAGGAAAATCCTCTTATCCGCTGCTATGTACCTGGCATACACCCCGCAAGGCTCGCCGCAGCCATAGAGGAAGTCCGAAACACGCCAGGCAAGGTTGTCAAGGGCATTTCCCTGGATTGCCCGATCGACCATATCTCATATAAATATCTCAAGGAAGGATTCGTCTTCGCTGAGCAGAATAGACCATGCAAATTCTATCCCTATCTCGACCTTGGCACTATTGAACGAAAATTCTATAGATTCTGGAAGAGTATGTGATTTAGAGTACCTATTTCGAAGCGGCGAGAGCTTTCTTTTTCTCGATTCGCTCTCCAAATCTTGCAATATCTATAATGGAACGAATATGTTCCGCCTCGCCGACTTTTTCTATTTCATCCCAGGCCTCGACCTCGAAGGTTAGCATGCGCCCTTCGATTTTCGCAAGCTTAGATCGAATGCGTACTCTCATTCCCTTTGGAGTCGGAGCAAGGTGTTTGACGGCAATAAAGGCGCCCACCGTGGCTTTGCCTGGTTCAAGTAGATGATCCACCGCAAGTCGAGAAGTCTCTTCCATGTGCAACACCATCATCGGTGTCGCATAGACAGGGACGCCTCCTGATCCCAGATGCGAAGCAATATATTTTTCTTCCACGATTATTTCCTTTTCGGCAATAATCCCTTCCTTCAATTCCATTTCTGCTCTCCTCGCTATTAGCTCTCTATTTGTTCTTTTCATCCATATATTCATTGCATACTACGCTATTGCGCATTGGATCTTCTTCATAAAATACTCGATCTATAAAAGAATCGACAGCCGCCAACCATCGAGCCTTATCGGTCAAAATTCCAACCGCGTGTCCTGCGCCAGGAATTAGAACTAGGTCTGTCAATCCAATACGATTCGACATCCGAGCGCTTGCCATTTGCACACTCATTATGGTTGGTACATAGCTATCCTCCATTCCGTGAGCAAAGATAATTGGCATATCGGTGAGCATTACTGCCTTTGAAGGGCTTGCCTCTTTTAGATCGAAGCCTCGCAGAAGACGGACAAAAAATCTGGTCATATGGGCACTAGGCCATGCAATGAAGTTGGGAATGTGGATTTCCCTATACTGTTCGAGGAGCTCCTCCCAGGCCGAAGAAAATGAACAGTCTGCTACAATAAAATCGATTTTTCTGGAGGATGCTTCTTTTGCAAGAGGTGCATATTGAAGGGCTGAAGCCGCCCCAAGCGATTCGCCAAAAAGACCATAGAGCCGAGCATCGGAAAATAGCGAATGTAACGCTTCAACTCCAGCTTTAATATCATATTTTTCATAAAAACCATAGGATGGGTAGAAACGCCTTGGCGCAATACTTGCTCCATGGCCGGCAAGATCGAAAGCCGCAACATTCCAGCCGCGCTCTATAAATGGTCGCATGTATTTTACCATTCCATAGCGCGACCAAGTTATGCCATGGACAAAGAGCGCTGCCGGTGCATTCTTTTTGCCCTGAAGATACTGGCCTTTCAGGGCATATCCATAGGGCGAGGCAAAGGACCATTCCTGCCAATCGAGATTTAGAAGATTCTCGTCGAACTCGCCGCGCTCAAGAGAGGCTTGCCTTGTAAATTCAAGACTCTTGCATTTTGGCCTAAACATAAGTGCATAAGACACCGCTGTAAGTGTGCATACCAGACCGGCATAAACCAAGATTATCAGCCACATACAAGCATTCTAGCGCATTTTGGATTGGCTGGGCAGGGCTGCAAATTACCACGCGCGTCTAAATCCAAGCCTATATCTGCGTCAAGACCTGCTGCCATACTATTATGAACCACAATTTCTTTGCTCATTGCCCTTTTTTTTCTGTTTCGCTACACTGTTTCAATACTTCATACTTAAGAGAAATAGGTTCGGAGAATTATCATGCAAAAAAAGCGCATTCTTACAGGCGATAGACCCACTGGAAAATTGCATCTCGGTCATTATGTCGGTTCACTGGCAAATCGTGTGCGCCTGCAGGACGAATATGAATGCTTCTTCATAATCGCGGATCTACACACACTCACTACCAGACCGGAAAAGGAAAATATAGAACGCCTTCCCGCAAATATATACTCTGCGGTCCTGGACTATTTATCGGTTGGCATAGATCCAAATAAATCGGTAATCTATTTGCAGTCAGCGGTTCCAGAAGTGACCGAGCTCTCGCTCTTCTTCGGTAATCTAATAACTGTACCCAGACTCTCTCGCGTACCAAGTCTCAAGGAAATGGCACAGAATGCGCATATCGAGGAAATGCCTTTTGGCCTTTTGGGATATCCGGTGCTGCAGGCAGCCGATATTCTGCTCCCTCGCGCACATCTCGTTCCCGTGGGCAAAGACAACGAAGCTCATGTCGAAGTTACGAGAGAAATTGCAAGACGTTTTAACTATCTATACGGTGAGACCTTTCCAGTGCCGGAAGTGATGGTCTCGGAATACGGCTCGCTCGTTGGTACCGATGGAAATACCAAGATGTCCAAAAGCTTGAACAATGCCATCTTTCTTTCCGATGATGCAAAAACCGTGAACAAACGTGTCATGTCGATGTATACCGATCCAAAACGTATAAGAGCGGATATTCCAGGCACCGTCGAGGGAAATCCCGTCTTCATATATCACGATGCTTTTAATCAAGATAAAGCCGAAGTCGAAGAGCTCAAAGCGCGCTATAGGGCTGGAACCATCGGCGATGTCGAAGTAAAAGAAAGGCTAGCCCGAGTCCTGAATGATTTTCTGGGTCCCATACGCGAACGTCGAGCTTACTATGAATCACAAAAAGGCCTTGTCGAGGAAATCATATACGAAGGCACTCTTCGTATGCGACAAGAGGCAAGAATCACTATTTCCATGGCAAAAAAAGCGATGGGCATGAGCTCAATCTGGAATCGTATTTCCAGAAAGGCAGAAGAGCGGAAAAAGGACGCATAAAGAGCCTAGAGTATGCTGCTCATCTTTCTCCATAGAACTCGGGGCTGATCGACCAGACTCGAGAGCGATTTCTGCCCGCCTCTTTTGCCGCATATAGAGCCATATCAGCCTTCCTTATGTACTCATGCAGAATGTCAAGTGTGCCGGGAATGGCTGCATAGATTCCTATGCTTACTGTTGGCATTTTTTTATTTTCTTCCATTTTGATTTGAGCAATTTTGTTGCGAAGCCTCTCCGCAACAATCAAGGCTTCGCGCGTGCCTAGATCAGGAAGGAGCACAACAAACTCCTCTCCTCCATAGCGAATTGCATAGTCCCGTGTACGAATCTGCCCACGAATAGTCATAGCTATCGTCTGAAGAACCACATCACCATAAGCGTGTCCGTATGTGTCGTTTATCTGTTTGAAATGATCGATGTCCAGGATAAGTACGCCGATTGAGTGCTCCTCTTCTATGGCCTTTTGAAAAAGGCTGATTCCATGAGTCTCTAAACCGTAACGGTTAGCCAGCCCTGTCAGCTTGTCGGTCATGGCTTGTCTTGTCACGAGCTGATGCCTGCGCGCGTGCTCTAGAGCAATGGCAATGTATTCTGATAGCTCGCTTGCAATTCTGACATGCTGATCGTTGTAGGCGTTCAATTCCTTGTTATCTAGAGTCAGCAATCCAATCACCTTCTTTTCATATATAAGAGGAATACCGAGCCAAGACATAGTGGCGAAATCTTCTGTAGCATTGATAAAACCTGGGAATGACTGCCTAACATCGTTGCAGATGACAATCCTCCGCTCTTCAATGGCGCGCACAGCCGGATTATCAACCCCATGAGCAGGAAAAACAAGGCCACTGAGCTCGCTTTCGTTGTAGCCATAACCTGCGACGACAACCAATCTTCCATCTTCGAGGGATTCCGCGCAGGCTCTATCAAAGGGAATAATGCGGCGCAGTTGGCTAGTGGTTCTCGAAAATGTCTCACCAAAATCGAGGCTCTTATTGATGGCGGTAAAAAGCTCTCGCATGGTATCGATCTCGACAAGACGCTCTCGTATTTCTTCCTGAGAATTGATGAGATCGTCGAGATCTACGACATGACCCACTATTATTCTTGGCCTTTTATTGGGATTCCGCAACAGAACTTTTATCGTAAAGCGAAGCCATCTATAGGTCGATTTATCCTTCGAAGCGAGTCGAAAAGCATCGATGAAAGTCTCTGTTTGACCTGACCAGATACGCTGTAGTTGTAGATTCGCCCTCTCTCTATCGGACTCATGGACAGGAAAGTCCTCTATGACCTTCAGCAAGTCCGAGTCTTCATATCCAAAAGATCGAAGAGTTGTACAGGATTGCGCGGTGTGAGATAGAAAGTCAATATAAAAGATATCGGTTTCCTTAAAGAAATCCGAAAGTGAAGAATCTAGGAAAAAATCCCTTAAGATAGAAGCTTCGAGTTTCACTATACTATAAAATTATATGTTATGATGATGATTCTGTATATATGAAGAAACCACTCAATGAGATATCAAATTCGGCTTTCTATGCACGGTTTAATGGCTGGTTTGAAACAAGTTCAGCGATAGGCCTACATTTATCCAATAAAAGGAATATCTCCAGTGTCTCCAAAAACCTCCGATTTCTTCAGCGTGGCCTTACAGGAAATCGAGGACTCATAGCCTCTTCATATATGGACGAGTGGAGCATTTTGCAGCCTTATTTGCTATACTATTGGCCTATCTCCTTTTACGAAGTATCGGCAATACTCTACGAGCTAAAAACGAGAGCGGTGCTTCCAGATATTAATTCCGTATTGGATTTAGGGAGCGGACCCGGGCCGGCTTCTTTCGCCGCTCAGACGTTTGGAGCCATGCAGGCTAGTCTTGTGGATAAAAGCAAGCGTGCACTGGCGATGGCCTCCGCCATAGCTGCCAAAGGAAGGCGTAAAAATCTTAACCTTGAGATCATAGAATATTGTGCTAGCATCGAGGACTTCTGCGCTCCAAAGGGCGAATCCTATGATCTGATCATCGCGGCTAACAGCCTCAATGAGTTATGGGCCGATTCGCCAGATGGAATTTTAAGGCGACGGGATCTTGTATTGCGGTTCTTGCCCAATTTGCAGCCTGAGGGAATCCTCATAATAGTGGAGCCTTCCGCTCACTATACGAGCATTCCGCTCCTTGAGTTGCGCGATAGTCTGCTTGCAGCAGATTTGAACGGCTTTTCTCTTGCCTGCTTAGGCCCCTGCCCGCATTCCTTCGCTTGCCCAATGCTGGATCAAGTTAAGAAACCTTGTTTTTCAGAATGGCAATGGAATCTTCCCCCTTCGGTTCGCGAGCTTGCGGATTGTGCTGGACTTGATCGCGATTCTCTCAAAGCCTCCTGGGTAGCCTTGAAGAAACAAAAAAACCGAGGGAAAGACAAAGAGGCTCTGCAAGACAATAAGACAGGCTCCTTTGATTCCGCTGGTCTTCGCGGTCGCATTGTATCTGAACCCATGCTCAACAAGGCTGGAAGAGTTCGCTATATCGTGTGCACAAATAGAGGTTTGAGGGTTACGATTTCAGCGCCTCGAAACGACGCGACGGCTGAAAACCTAGGTTTTTTCGGGCTTGGACGCGGCGACCTCATTGCTGCAAATGGTTTAGAAATTCGGGGGGAATCGCACTTTGGTATTGCACCCGGCTCACAGCTCGAAGTATTGATGAGAGCCCCAAGGATTTAGAAAGCAAGCGCAATAAAAAAGGAGCGCATGCCGTTTAAGTTTTGGCAGCGCCCCTTTTCCCTTATATTCCGGATTTCCCTCTTATTTTAGATAGAGTGGCCTTTCCTTGTATTTGGTGTGCAGAAGCTCATGGGCCTTGTGGCTTCCCGGCTTCTCCAGAAACTCTTCATACACCTGCTTGATGAATGGGTTATTATGAGAGCATCTGTACTCGCATTCTTCATCGTGATCGTAAATACCTCGCATGCGGAGCTTTCTCACTTCATCATTGGCTCCATAGGGCTGACCGCCACCGCCTATACAGCCGCCTCTGCAAGCCATAACTTCTATGAAGTGCCATGGCGTCTCGCGGCCTTCTGCCCTAGCCTTGCGAACTTGCTCCAAAACTGTAGCGATATTGCCCATCTGATGCGCTGCAGCTACGCGCAGTTCGATGTTATCGATGTGAACGGTCGCTTCTTTGATGCCCGAGAGCCCGCGCACCGCAGTAAACTCAACTTCCTCGAGCTCCTTTCCTGTCACAAGGAAATGAGCCGTTCTAAGTGCGGCTTCCATAACTCCGCCAGTGGCTCCGAAGATGGCTCCAGCCCCAGAATAAGGTCCTAAGGGACTATCCGGCTCCGAATCAGGTAGCTCCAGAAAATCGATTCCGGCCTGCTTTATCATGCGAGCTAATTCTCTTGTAGTGATAGAGACATCGACGTCCTGAAATCCCGAAGAGAACATATGCTCATCGCGGCTATTCTCGAATTTCTTTGCTGTGCAGGGCATTATGGAGACAGAGTAAATCTTGGCCGGATCTACATTTGCCTTAGCTGCCCAATAAGTCTTGATCATTGCTCCCATCATCTGTTGAGGACTCTTGGCTGTTGAGAAGTTAGGGATCATATCCGAATAGTATTTCTCCATATAGTCGACCCAAGCTGGGCAACATGAAGTAATTAGCGGCAAGCTTCGATCGATTGTAGCCTGCAATAAGCCATTCTCGCCGCCTTTAAGCGCAGCGGTCAGCCTATGAACAAATTCGGTGCCCTCCTCCATTATTGTAAGGTCAGCCGAAAAGTTTGTATCGAAAACCGCATCGAAACCAAGGCGACGAAGCGCTGTATAGATTTTGCCGGTCAGCTCTGTCCCTGGCGGCAAACCAAAAGCTTCCCCAAGAGCAACGCGAACAGCCGGGGCAATTTGGACAACACAGGTCTTTGCATCCGGCCCTTCCTTCATAAGAGCATCCCAGATGAGGCTTGTCTGATCGTTTTCATAAATGGCGCCGACCGGACAATGTGCTGAACATTGACCACATTTGATACAGGGGCTTTCGCCTAGCTTCACATCCGCTGCCGGAGCTATACGGATAGATTCTCCGCGTCCTAAGAACTCTACAGCCCAGACACCTTGCATTTCTTGGCATACTTCGACACATCGACCGCAACGAACGCATTTTGAAGGATTAAGAATGAGGCTCCCGGTAGATGTATCCAAGGGCAAATCGCGCACTATTTTCTTAAAAGGCTGTTCCCTTATGCCGAATTCCTGGGCGAGAGTCTGCAGCTCGCAAGCTTGATTGCGCGGGCATGCAAGACAATCGTCGGGATGTG
>Ga0208694_1003649_pt1 | contig 14625 bp, 11 predicted proteins | sample AD_UKC078_MetaG_FD_184442 | JGI IMG/M metagenome (GOLD analysis project Ga0208694, IMG submission 184442) | Active sludge microbial communities of municipal wastewater-treating anaerobic digesters from USA - AD_UKC078_MetaG (SPAdes) (version 2) | ecosystem: Engineered > Bioreactor > Anaerobic >...
GCTACCGGCGGAACGATGATCGTAGCAATGCGTGAATTGACCAATCTCGGTGCGGAAAAGATCATCTGCATGGTCAGTCTTCCGTTTTTCAACGGAACTGCGGTGGATGATTTTGACCAGGCGTATAAGGAAGGTATTTTCTATCGGATCATCGGAACGAACGCCGTGACGCACGGCCGCGATCTTTTAGACAAGGAATGGTATATCCAAGCGGATATCACCGAGCTCTTCGCCCGGGTCATCAGCCGCCTTCACCACGGCCGCTCCATCAGCCCGCTGTTGGACAATCGCCGATTCATTCAAATTCTTATCGACAACAGTCAAGCCAATCCAAAAGCTCCTCTTCCGGATGCTGCCGCTAGTGACCCGGATCAAGATTAATCTTCGATCCGGGTGAGTCAGCAGCCTCCCTTTCGGGTGGTAACAATCATACCCCAGGAGTGACCATCATGAAGATGTCCAACCGAATCTCATCATTTCAAGCTTCCCCGATCCGCCGTCTTTCGCCGCATGCCCGTTCGGCCGTAAAGCGGGGGATCACCGTATATCACCTCAATATAGGCCAGCCTGATATCAAAACTCCCCAAGTCGTTCTGGAAGCGATCCACAACTACAACGAGCCGATCATCGCCTATGGTTCCAGCGAAGGATATGAGCGCCTCCGAAACGCATTGCCCGCCTATTACGCAACCTATGGAGTGGATATCAAGCCGGAGGAGATCTTGATCACCACCGGAGGGAGCGAAGCGTTGCTCTTCACCTTTATGACGCTCTGCGACCCGGGCGACCAGATAATCATCCCCGAGCCCTTTTACACGAATGTGTCCTCCTTTGCCCACACGGCGATGGTTGAACTTGTTCCGGTGACCAGCCGCCTGGAGGATGCGTTCGCTCTTCCACCGATGGAAGATCTCGAGAAGCTCATCAACCCGAAAACAAAAGCGATTCTTCTCTGCAGTCCGAACAACCCGACCGGTCATGTGTACTCCAGAGAGGATTTGGAGAAAACCCTCCGGCTCTGCGAGAAACATGATATCTTCCTGGTAGTCGATGAAGTCTATCGGGAGTTCTGCTATGACGGTGAACAGTTCACCTCGATTCTGACCTTTGAAGAGTATGCCGACCGCGTCGTCTGCGTCGATTCGTTCTCCAAGCGCTACTCGATGTGCGGAGCCAGGGTAGGGACGCTGGTGACCCGAAACAAGGAGTTTCTCAACCATACGCTCAAACTCGCCCAAGCCCGCCTGTGTCCGCCGGATATCGAGCAGATCGCCGCAACGGCCGCTTTGGGCACCGATCCCTCTTATCTGATCGAAGTCAAAAAGGAGTATGAAAGCAGGCGCGACTTCCTTGTCGAAGCGCTCAAGAAGGTAGAAGGGGTGAAGACCATCAAACCCAAGGGTGCATTCTACCTCATTGTCGAGCTTCCCGTCGAGGACGCCGAGGATTTCGCAACGTTTCTCCTCAGGGATTTCGATCTCAACGGAGAAACGGTGATGGTAGCCCCGGCGGAGGACTTCTATGCAACGAAAGGCATCGGCCGCCGACAAGTGCGACTTGCGTATGTATTGAATAAAGAACACCTGGGCAAGGCAGTGGCATGCCTGGCCGCGGGCTTGAAAGCATACGCTGAGAAAGGCGCTTAAGAGCCGATTATCTTGATCAGGACTCGTTTGTCGCGCATTCCGTCGAATTCGTAATAAAAGATTTGCTCCCATGGGCCGAGGTCCAGTTTTCCTCCGGTAACCGCGACGACCGTTTCTCGGCCCATGATCGTTCGCTTAAGGTGCGCATCAGCGTTCTTCTCCTTTTCCGTATTGTGCTGATAGCGCTCGTAGGGGAGCTCGGGGGCCAGTCCTTCAAGCCATTGTTCAAAATCTTCGTGGAGACCTTCCTCCACGGAGTTGATGAATACACTTGCGGTGATATTCATCGCATTGGCCAGGACAAGCCCTTCCTTGATTCCACTTTCAGCGACCGCCTCGCCAATCGCCTCGGTGATGTTGACCAGACCTCGGCGTTTATTGAGGTGAAACCAAAGCTCTTTTCGATATGTCACCATACAGGCCTCCTTCTGCGCATCCAGTATATCATGGAGTTTGTCACAAAACCCCAGGTGTGCTATGCTTGGATTCAGGAGAGAAAGCGTGAAAACAAACGAGAGTTGGGATCTTAGTTCCGTTGGTGATATTTCATTGCAAAAGATCCAGCGAAACCTTCGCGAGCTCGCGGTTTTTTCAGCAAATTCAATCCGCTCATTAAAAGAGACAGCGTTTCGATACGAACCGATTGCGCTACTCGAGCATGCTCTTGAGCACCACCGGACGATCGCCAAGGAGCGTAAAGGTGACGGTGAAGCGCTTCGAATCTCAAAGGCGCTCATCTCCTATCTCGCCAATCTTCTCCGGTCCTTTCCAAAGCCGCTGGCGAAGAGCAGGCAGATCAAGCAAAAGGATTGGAAAGACATCGTTCGGCTTTTTGACGATATCGTTCGGAAATCGATCCGCATCGTGGATAACACCGCCCTCGCCCTGAAGGCGGACGGAACGCTGACCGATCCGATCCTGCTTGAGCGTTTTCAGGAGGAGGCGAGCGCGTGGGTGTTGCCGCCTCTGGTCGATGAAGAGCTCTTGAAGCAGCATCATCGCTCCCTGCTCTATCAGCTTCAACCATACAATGCTCTGATCAGCGAAGTGTTTTCATCTCATCTCGACGGAGTGCTTCATGCGCTGTCGACCTTGATCGAAAAGGGCGAGCATGATCTGGCAGAGCATACCGGTCTCAGCGAAGCCGATGCTGAAGCTTTGGCTCAACCGATCGCAAGCGAGGAGTTTCGAGTCGACAACCATCGGCTGACGCAATTCCAACGATCTTCGCTCAAGCCTTTCATCCTCATCGACGGTTCATATCACTGCTTCGATCCCGAGCGAGTTCTCATGGAGAGCTGCAGGATCATCAAAGAAGCGGTAACCTCCTCGAGCGAAGAACGCAAAGAAGCGTGGGAGCACATCGAGAAAGAGAAGCGAAGTCTTCTTCCGATCACGTTCTTCACGGCAATGCTTTCTTCGATGCACTACACGAGAAACGTGGAGTATGAAGATGGTTTTCTGGATGCCCTCTTCGAGGATGGGAAGAGGGAGCTGGTCATCCAAGTTCCCGCCGCCCATACCGTATTTCCTGAAGACCCCATCCAAGACAGCGAAGCCTACGCCCGGGCGTTGATGGAAGAACAGAATGCGATCGACCTCGCGACATCGCATCCCGCTGTCTCGGTCATCATAGATTTGAGGGCGGTTGCCCGCTATCCGGTAACGCTGATCGACGACACGCTTACCCTTTCCTTCCTTCAGGTGGCAACGCTGGCGACGACCTGGGAGGGAGCAAACGAGATCAAAGGGGAATTGGGCTTGTCGCCGCTCGGCGGCCTGACGCCGCCACCGCAAGAAGAACAATCAATCGGAGAAGAAACAATTGAAGAAGAAACAATCGATGAAGAATATAACCATGATCCGTTGAAGGAGTTCGATGAACACCTGGAAGACGAGCTGGACTGGGAAGAAGAGGAAGAAGAAAGATCATTGGACGACGATGATATCCTTGAAGATGAGCTGAGCGAAATCGACGATGAAGATGAGTACGAGGATGACCTTGAAGAGTTTGAAGGCGATGAGCAGGACGAATACACCGCGATCTATGAGGACGATGAGTACGAAAGCGAAGCTCCTGAACCGATAGAGGAAGAAAAAGAGGAGCCGGAATTTGTTCTGGAAGCGGAAACCGATTCTTCTTGGCAACGCTTCGATCAAGGCTTCACTCTGGGAATCAAAGACCCTCGAATCATCGAAGGGGAATACCTCGACTATACCGAAGAAGGAGAGGACGAGGATGATGACTGGGCATACAGCGGTTCATCCTACTTCACTTCCAGCAATCCCTTGGAAGACTATCTGACCGAGGATGAGTACGAGACCGCCGATGAGATGGTCAGCCTCATTGAACAACCGGTTCTCTTCGATGTGGAGGATGAACGGATGTTCGACCCCTTTTATCGCACCCCTCTTGAACAACAAGCCGTTGAAGAGGACTACGAAAGCGAAGCCATCGGGCTTTTCGAGTTTGAGAGTGAATACGACGATGAAGAGGTCGTCGTGCCGTCCTCATTCGTCCTTGCCGATGAGGAGATGGAAGAAGGTAAAGAAGATCTGCTTCGCTACCACACCCAATATGTCGAGGATGACGACGGAGGCGAATTTGGTTTCTTGGACCAGATTCAACGGAGCGCCGAGCGGCAAAAACGCCCTTCATCCCGCTTTACCTTGATCAACGCGGTCGAACATGCAAAACATCAGCCCCTTCTTCCAGAGGAGGAAGAGATACACGCCCCGTCGGCCTCTCCATCGGTCATAGAAGAAGTCGCAGTCCAGCCGTTTGAGTTGGATCTGCCTCCGAACCTCGGTGAGCTCTTCACCTTTCTTGCTGAAAAGAATCAGTGGTCCTTCAATATCTACCTCAAAGAAAGCATGCCCCATGTGATAGATTCATTGGAGCGAATGCTCCAGCAGATTCGGGATGCGACTCTTGAACCGGGACAGGATCGAATGTTTACGATCGCTCCCTTGGAGTTGACGATCATCGTTTTGGCGGCGAAAGGGGATCCGCTCAGTGCGTGGACACGAAAAGTAAACGTCGCAGCGCTGATGCACGCCAACAAAAAACGCTCTTGGCGGGCACTTTCAATCGGGTATGACCGAAAGAAAAAGCTGGTGTTTGCAGATGATTGCCTCATCAGGCGAGAAGATTTCACACCAACGGATTGGAAGTTTGTAATCAATGCAGCGAATCGGCTGCGGGATAAAAAGCGAGTATAGAGAGAATTATGAAGACCCACCTTGAAGTCGCCCTTCAGGCAGCTCGCAGAGCAGGTTCCTACGCCTTGGGAGCAGAGCGAAACGGAATGCTTTCCGTTCGGATGAAAGAGGCGAATGATTATGTAACCGATGTCGATATTCAGATTGAACAGTTGATCAAAGACACGATCCGACTTTATTTTCCTCACGATGGAATATATGGCGAAGAGGGCGGTGAAAGCGGGAATGTGCAGTCAAATCGCTGGGTGATCGATCCAATCGACGGAACGACGAACTTCTTTCGGGGGATGCCCAACTACACGATTTCAATCGCATGGGAAGAAGAGAAGTACAACCCGCTGGTCGGAGTCGTCTTCAACCCTCGTCAAAATGAATTGTTCTGGGCGTCAAAAGGGCAAGGCGCGTTTCTTAACGGGCAACCAATCACCGTTTCCTCCGTCCAGGATCTGAGTCAGGCGATCATGGTGCTGGTCCCGCCTCACCGGAGGCGCGACCTTGCCGATTCTTATTTTGAAACGATGAAAACGATCTTCAAAGCCACCAGCGACTTCCGATCCTTCGGTTCCTGCGCTTTGGAGCTTGCCTATATCGCCAGCGGACGGATTGACGGGTACTATGAACAGGCGCTGGGATACTATGACATGGCTGCCGGAATGATCATCCTTCAGGAAGCGGGAGGAATCGTCACCCCGGCGTTAGAAGATACCCCCTTCAGTGACCACTATTGCGATATTCTCGCCTCAAATGCCCACCTTCATCAGGCTTTGAGCTTATTGATCGCTTGATTGAACCGTTTATTTCCCGTAGGGTCTCAGCATGAAATTCAAGGCAGCCATATTCGATTTTGACGGGACGATCATGGATACCTCGCCCGGAATCTTTGCAACGGCGAATGCGGCGATCGAAAGCCTCGGGTTGCAGCCGGAGGAGGATCGCTCGATCCTTGCCCGGTTCGTCGGCCCCCCGATTCGTGATTCCTTCGTCGCTGTGTACAACCTCGAAGAGTCCCTGATTGGCAAGGCGGTAGAACGGTATCGGGCCATCTACGATCGGACGGGGCGGTTCGGTGCCGAACTGTATGAAGGAATCGATCGGACCCTCGCTGCGCTGAAGGATGCCGGCTATCGCGTTGCAATCGCGACACTGAAGCCCGAACCGCTTGTGAAGCAGATGACCGACCACTTCGGGCTCACATCGTATTTTGATTCGATTCGCGGCAGCGATCCGATCCATAAAACGAGCAAAGCAGCGGTCATTCGCCATGTCTTGGAGGATTTGCAGATGAAGACGGAAGAAGCGATCCTCATCGGAGATACATCCCATGATGAAGAAGGGGCCAAGGAAGCGGGCATCGCCTTCATCGCCGTCGATTGGGGATTTGGCTTTCCTAAAGGATATCGACCATCGTCGGATGCGATCGCGGTCGCGGAAAGACCGCTGGATTTATTGACGTTCCTCTTGTAAGAGGCTTTGAGCCTCAGTATGGTAGAGGTCAAGGAGATGTGCAATGTCGTTTCAAGTAAAAAAGAGTGAAATCGCCACCCAAAGAGCCCCGAAAGCGATCGGACCGTACAGCCAGGCGGTCAGCGCCGGATCGTTCGTATTCACCAGCGGAGTGCTGCCGGTCAACCCCGAAACCGGCAAGATCGTGGAAGGCGGAATCGTCGAACACACCAGACAGGTTTTTGAAAACCTCAAGGCGATCTTGGAAGAGGCCGGTACGAGTCTCTCCAACGTGGTAAAGACCACGGTCTTCATCGCCAGCATGAAAGATTTTGCCGCGATGAATGAAGTCTACGCCTCCTATCTGGGAGATGGGGTGAAGCCGAGTCGATCGACGGTGGAAATTCCGAACCTTGCCCTCGGTGCATTAGTTGAAATCGAAATGATCGTGCTCCGATAGGAGGACAGGATGAACCGGACCCCGCTTTTCGAGCTCTATGGCGAACAGACCAAACTTGTTGATTTTGGCGGATGGGAGATGCCCCTTCACTTTGAAGGGGGAATTCTCGCAGAACATGAAGCGGTGCGGACAGCCGTCGGCCTCTTTGATGTTTCCCATATGGGCGAATGTGTCGTTACCGGCAAGGAAGCCGGTGCGTACCTGGATTGGCTGCTGACCAATCGAATCAGCGATATGGAAGTCGGGCAATGCAGGTATACGATGATGTGCTATCCTGACGGAACCGTCGTGGATGACATCTTAGTGTATCGGCGGCACAGTGATTCCTACATGCTGGTTCTCAATGCGGCAAACACGAAAAAAGATCTCGATTGGATCACCAAAGACAATCCCATGGCTCATCAAGCTCCGTTCGTTGTGGATATCAGCGATTCGACCGCCCTCTTGGCGCTGCAAGGCCCAAAAGCGGTCGAGCTGTTGAGCCGCTTCATCAGCGACATCGACGAGATGGATAGTTTTACGTTACGGAATCAATGTGAGATCGATTCGATTCTCTGCCTCGTCAGCCGAACCGGGTATACCGGTGAAGACGGCTTTGAAATCTATTGCGACCGCGACGATGCGCCGAAATTGTGGAATTTGCTGATTGAGCAAGGGGCCGCTCCCTGCGGATTGGGCGCGCGCGACACGCTCCGTCTGGAAGCGAAGCTGCCGCTCTACGGCCAGGAGATCAGCGATTCGATCACCCCTCTGGAGGCGAACCTCGGAGTCTTCGTGAAATTCGAGAAGGAAGACTTTTGTGGTAAAGCCGCCCTGCTGGAGCAGAAGAATGCCGGGGTGCCCCGAACGCTTCGAGGCATCGAGATGGTCGACAAATCGGTTCCCCGAAGCGGTTATCCGGTGTTTCGAGACGGAAGTGAAATCGGCTACGTTACTAGCGGGATGAAGAGTCCGAGCAAGGGTATCTTCTTTGCGATGGTGTTGATCGACCGTGAACCGCCTTTGAAGTTCGGCGATCAGCTTGAGGTCGAAATCCATAAGAAATTGCGGAAAGCCCGGCTTATTCGGACCCCGATCTATCAGAGGTCGAACTCCTAGATGAAATCCGCCCGTTTTCCGTCGACGGAAAGAAGCAGGTCGGCCGGATTCAGCCGCACCTGCATTCCCCGTCTGCCGGCACTGACGTAGATGAAGGGGAGATCGAACGCGGCCTCCTCGATGAACGTGGGAAAAGGCCGTTTCATCCCGATCGGCGAACAGCCGCCGCGCAGATATCCGGTAACGTTCTGAATCTCGGAGAGCTTCACCAGCTCCAAGGCTTTGCTTCCGGTGAGCGAGCGGGCTTTCTTCATGTTGATAGATCGATCCGCCGGAAGGCAGAATACCCAATACTGTTTCCGTTCATTGACGAGAACGATCGTCTTAAACACTGTTTTGGGGTCCAGACCAACGGTTCGGGCAGCATGGATCGCATCGAGCGCTTCTTCATCAAAGGGATAGGTGACAAGCTCGAACGGAATCTTCTTGGTCTCCAGGATTCTCATTGCGTTTGTTTTCATGGTAGCATCGTAAACGAGGAGGCGCTTCGCATCAAGGAATCTGTCGGTGCATTCCTCGCGTTGGAGAGTGCTTGTAACTGGACTGATGTATCGGTTGTTTTGCTTAGAGTACTTGAGTTGAGGTGACCGTGGTGATATACTACGAAAACTCAACGTATGGAGGTGTGGCAAACGATGAGGAACTCGAAGCGGTGCGCCTTAATTTTACTAATCATATTAGTTGTTGTTCACGGAGCTCTGATCGCTGCGGATAACGGTCTGGTTATTCGTTCACCGCTCTATGGGTCTTCCACGAAGGACCTTGTCGGTACGACGGTGCAAGTCCAATCATATGCCGAGCAGCTGGGGTTAGCCGCAACTTCAAGCATACCGACTGCTGACGAGCGCTTGCTCAATGCGATCAGCGAACCTTCCTATCCCGTAACCCCGGGAGATACCTACCGTGTCGTATATCTTGACGGATTGAAAACGGTAACGCTTGATCTGCAGGTCAATGAAGCGTACCAGGTGGCGCTTCCGGGTCTGGGCCGAGTCAACGGACAAGGACTGACCTTTCAGCAGATGAGCCAAAAGATCACTGATCTCATCGAAGCGTATCACAGTTATTCCAACCCCCAAGTGGTCTTCACCGGGGTTGGTTCTTTCTATGTCTCGGTGATCGGGGAGGTTACCGGATCCAGAACCGTCCAGGCATGGGGTCTTACCCGGTTGTCACAGGTCGTCGGTGCGGCCACACCCTACACCTCGACTCGAACGATCACCATCACCCATGCCGACGGAAGCCGGAACTCCTATGATCTCTATCTCGCGCTGCGCAAAGGAGTCCTTGAAGAAGACCCGTTGCTCCGGAGCGGAGATGTCGTGAGTCTTGGTCGAGCCGAAAGGCTTGTGCATATCGACGGCCATGTGTATCGGACGGGCAGTTACCAGCTTCAAGAAGGGGAGAGCCTCTCTTCGCTGATCACGGACTATGCCGGAGGCGTTCTTTCCGGCGGCGACATTCAACGCATCCGGATTCAGCGGTTTGACGAGAATCTGAACGACTGGACGATCCTGTACGCCGATCTGCTTGCAGAGCAACATTTTGAAGTGAGGCATCTTGACAAGGTGTATGTCGACTTGCTCGGACCGATGCCGCAGTCGATTCTCATCGAGGGGGCGATCTCCTCGACCGAGGCTGCGAACACCCTGAGCTCTTCGTCATTGACCGGGTATGTTTCGGGCAGGATCTTCTATCAGCTCTACCCGGGCGAGACGGTCAAGCACGTCTTTGAAACTTTGAGCGGCCGACTCCTTTCGATCAGCGATCTTGAGCGAGCGTATATTCTCCGGGATGGAGAGCGGATCAACCTCGACCTGCAGCAGATTCTCTATGGGCAGGATCCCAACTCGACCCGTACCCTGGAGAACGGCGATGCGGTCATGATTCCGTTCAGCCAGCGCTTCGTCTCCGTAACCGGCGGGGTGGTGCGTTCGGGAATGTACGCGTATGCGCCGAACAAGAGCCCCAGCTACTACATCGCGCTGGCAGGCGGCTACAGCGATGATGCCTCCTTCCCCCTGTCGGTGAAAGTTCAGGGTGAAGACGGCAGGAAAATCGGCAAGATGGAAGAAGAGGTTCCCCCCAGCTCGACAATCATCGTCAAGAAGAATACCTTTACGAAAGATATCGCACCGACCGTCGCCATCGTTGGACTGGTTGCCGCAATACTGGGAATCGTATCCACGACGTTGAGCATCATCAAAGATGTGCGGTCACTATAGGAGCAGCTCATGAATCAAGCATATGATGACCAATATACGACGCACCAGCAATTCGATGAAGAGGGAATGACGATCAGAGAACTTCTCCAAATCTTCCGCAAGCGATTCTTCTGGTTCATCCTCGGCCTTGTGTTGGTGCTAGGAGGAGCGGTCGGGTATCTCTTTTGGGCGACGCCCCTGTATGAATCTCAGGTTTCTGTTCTCGTCAGTCCCATTCAAAACTCCTCATCCATCGATTCGCTGCTCAGTGTTACCTCTTCCGGAGCGAAGATCGCAACGGAAGTCGAGCTTATCACCTCCCGAAGCAACATCAACGAGGCCCTTGCACGGCTTGATCTCACAAAGTATGAAAATGACGAAGGTGAATCCTACGCGATGGACATCGCCTTTCCCAACTCGGTGCGGGAGAAGATCTCCGTCACCACGGTGAAAGACACCAACATCGTTCGCATCAGCGTCACCGACGCGAACCGGTTCTTCGCGCGAGATTTCGCCAATGTCCTGGCCGAGAGTTACGACAACATGCTCACTTCGATCGCCCGGAACTCTAAAACCGCTCAGCGAACCTTCATCGAGAGCCAGATTCCGATCAACGATCAAGCCCTCAAAGAGGCCAACGACAAGCTCGGAGATTTCAAAGAGCGCAGTGAGATCATCCAGCTTTCCGATAAGAGCTCGTTATTGGTCAATCAGATATCCTACTATGATCTTCGGCTTGAGCCCCTGAGACTCCAGCTCGAAGAAGCGTATATCGGCTTGCGCTCCCATGAACCGCTGATTACCGCCAGCGGCGGCACCACTTCCGAGGGATTGCTTGCAACGATCGAAAGCGATGAAGAGATCACGAAGAAGCTCGGCGAGCTCGAATCGTGGATGCTTGAACTGGCGATGTACGAGTCGTTGCCGACGAACCTCGGCCAGGGAGCGCTGTCCGAAGGAACGCTCGCCCGCATCTTTACCATCAACAATGCGATCGATACAACGAAAAAGAGCCTTTTGAATCGGGTTCGAAAACTGATTGAATGCTGCTACATCGATTCGTTGGCCCAGGATATTACGCAGATTCTTACCACGAGGGTGTCGATCGATATTCTTCAGAGCCGGGCTGAAGTGTTTGAAGAAGAGCTTTCCCACCTGCCCGTTTTGGAGCGCACGCTTTCCGAATTGATGCGAGATGTTCAGATCAGCGAAGCGATCGGTTTGAAACTTCGAGAGATGCTCGAGGAGATCAAACTCCTCGAAGCCTCAGTCAGCGGAAACGTGAAAGTGATCGACACGGCGAACTTGCCGATCAGGCCGGTCAGTCCCAATTCCCTCCTGATCTTGGCGGTAGCCCTGCTGTTGGGATCGGCGATCGGATTGCTGCTTGCCTTGTTGGTGGAATCATTGGATTTATCAATCCAGGACGAGGAGCAAGTTCAGCGAGTCGTCGGTCGGAACGTCCCGATGCTGGGGTGGGTCCCAATCATGAAAACACATCAAAAAGATGTGTATCCGATGTTCATCGTCCGTAACCATCCGAACTCTTTTGAAGCGGAGCGCCTCAAGCTTATCGCGAATATGATCTATTCGATGAACGACAAGAAAGTCTTCTCGATCACCAGCAGCGCGATGGCTGAAGGAAAGAGCATGATCGTCGCGAACATCTCCCTCGCCTTGGCTCAACTGGGTAACAAGGTGCTGGTGGTCGATGGAGATTTGCGTCTGCCGAGCATGGAACGCTTCTTCCGCCTTGAGCACCAGAAAGTCGGGTTGGTCGATGTGGTAACCAGCGGAGTTTCAATGGAGGATTGCATCGTCCAGCCTCTCGAAGACGTGAATACCCTTCATTTGCTTCCCGTCGGATCGTCACCCTTGGTTCCGGCGGCGATTTTCTCAAATCCCAGATATATTTCCTGGATGAAGGCGCTTTCCAAGGTTTACGATTACATCATCATCGACGCTCCCCCGCTTGATGCCGCGAGCGAACTGCTTGCGATAGCCAAACACGTCGATGGTTTGATCATAACCGTCCGAGCGGGAGTAACCAGCCGCAACGCTCTGCGAGATCTTCTCGAAAGTCTTAGGAATGCGAATATCCAGCTGGCGGGTTTCGTCTTCAACGGGGTGATGCCTTCGAAGCATAGCCGCTATGGATCATCGTATGGCTACTCGACTTACTATCGAAAGGGAAGCTACTCCAAGGCGGAACGAAAGTATCGCTATTTCCCCAGAAGACGAACCGCTTCGTGGTATCGCAAACGATACAAACGGGACGTTCGTGTTCGCGGAAAACTGCCTTCGCTCTTCACCCCGGTCCGTGCGTTCGGTCCGCACGCCGCCCTTATGAGTCTGAAGGACATGGATGAGAAGATTAATGGAAAAAGCGAAGAGAAACTCATCTTCACTTCGGTTGCTCTCCAAAAAGATACGGTCAGCAATCCGAAGGAAATGGACGGGAAGCGTAATGAAAAAAACGAAAAGAAACCGATCTTCACTCCTACCATTTCCAAGGATACGCCGAAACCTTTCGTAACCGAATCCAAGACAATCGATTTTCTTTCCACAATCGAAGGGGACGAAGCTGCGCGCGGAAAAAAATAGGCGGCATCGGATGGACAGAGTCGCTCCTCTTTGATATTGTACAGAACAGAAATGAGGAGGCTTCAGATGAAGGTACATGCACCGCACCGTGTTCAGGAATCTGAATCCAATTATGTTGTTGCATACAGTCGGCTTTAGGGCCGACTTTTTTTTGCCAGGAGGAGAACGATGGGTACGTTTTATGGCCGATCACTGTGTGTGATCGACGATCTTTCACAAGAAGAACGACTGTACCTCTTTGAGCATGCACGGATTCTCAAATCCGCGTTTGAAACTCAAGATGAGGCAGTGCTGAACCAATATCGAATCGCCGATCCGGATTTCGGAATCTATGAGGTGTTTTTGGAAGATTCGACAAGGACGAAGGAATCCTTTCGCAATGCCGCGAAGTTTCATCACGCAAAAGTATCGGACCTCAACAGCGGTTCCTCTTCCTTCAACAAAGGGGAGAGCTACGCCGACACGTTTTATACCCTCAGCGGATATTCCAATACGATTTTCATCGTTCGCAGCAAGGTCGAGGGGGTCTGCACCTATCTGGAGGAGTGCCTCACTTCCTATGCCAAACGAAACGGCTTGAAGCAAAAACCTGCGTTCATCAATGCGGGAGACGGCAAACACGAACACCCCACACAAGAACTGCTCGATGAATTCACGTTTCTCGAAGATAACGATTGGTCGACGGAAACGCTTCATCTCGCCTTGGTTGGAGATCTCTATCACGGCCGGACAGTCCACTCCAAAGCGGACGGATTGAAAATCTTCAACAACGTCTTTGTGGACTTGGTCGCGCCTTCCGAGCTGGTGATGCCCGAAACCTACGTCCACAAAATGAAAGACCACGGTTTCAACGTTCGAACCTTCGATTCGATCGATACGTACCTCAAAGAAACTGATATCGCGCCCAAGTGGTATTTCACCCGTCCTCAACTGGAACGAATGGGTGACAAAGTCCTGAAGAAGGAGGCCGAACTTCGCCGGGCGATCACCTTCCGAGAAGAACTGATTCCGCTTCTGCCTCCGGATACGAAGTTCTATCACCCGCTTCCCCGCCATAAGGCACACCCGACGATTCCCACCTTTTTGGATGAGACACCCCTGAACGGTTGGGAGCGGCAGAGCATCAATGGGATGTATGTTCGAATCGTCCTTCTCGCCCTGATCGCCGGAAAGATCGGAAGGGAGTTCGTCTCGACCAGACCCCCGATTGCCGAAGAGGAGGATTACATCAAAGAAGTGAATCTTGATGACCGGGTTCCCCAGGAGAAACGGATCAGCGAAGGGGTGAAACCGATTCATGACGGAATCGTGATCGACCATATTCTTCGCGGGTATGAGATCGGCGAGATTCGCGATCACATGCGCCTGATCAGCAGCGTGCTGGAGCTGGACAAGGGAAAAGGAGGGGAGTGGGTTTCCAGCGGACAGCAAGGGACCTATAAAGGGATCATTTTCCGTCCGGGCCTTTACGAGCTCGACCGCAAGCACCTCAAGCGCCTTGCGGCCGTCGCTCCGGGTTCAACGCTGAATCTCATCAAAGACGGAAAAGTCGAGCGAAAGTTCCGTCTCTCCTTGCCGCCAAGAATCTATAATTTTGAAGATCTCGGGTGTACGAATGAAGCGTGCATCAGCCATCCCGATCAGGAGGAAGGGGTCATGGCCCGCTTTTATCGAACCCAGGAAAACACCTTCGCCTGCGCATACTGCGGCAAAGAGCATGGGTTCAAAGAAATATGGAAGCGGAGCAGGAAATAGGATAGAGTAAGAAGCTATGAACAGCCTCAAAAAGATTACCCGGACATATGGGCCTAAAATCGCCGAAGCGGCGTTTGAGCTCGGGGCGATTCGCCTCAATGTTATCGATCCCTTTCGATGGGTCAGCGGCTACCGGATGCCGATCTATAATGACAACCGCCGGTTGCTCGCTTCCAGTAAAGCCCGAGCGCTT
>Ga0208694_1003654_pt1 | contig 14618 bp, 14 predicted proteins | sample AD_UKC078_MetaG_FD_184442 | JGI IMG/M metagenome (GOLD analysis project Ga0208694, IMG submission 184442) | Active sludge microbial communities of municipal wastewater-treating anaerobic digesters from USA - AD_UKC078_MetaG (SPAdes) (version 2) | ecosystem: Engineered > Bioreactor > Anaerobic >...
TTTCCAAACAGGTCAGGGCCCTGGGCAGAGAAGGGGACGTACTTGTGGGCATATCCACCAGCGGCAATTCAGGGAACATCATCAGGGCCTTAGATGAAGCGAGGTCTATGGGGATATCGACGATAGCACTCGCAGGCGAGGGCGGCACGATCCGCGATCATGCAGACTGTACCATCGCCGTACCTTCACAGAACACGCCGAGGATACAGGAGGCGCACATCCTCATCGGCCACATTCTCTGTGAAATGATTGAAGAGGCATCGATTCGGATCGTTTGACTTCCCCGTGCATCAATACTATAGTAATTTTCATCACTGCCGCAACACACCTGAACAATACGAACACGCCACGGGGGCGTAATGGGTTCGACGGGGGTAGTTGAGGTACAAGGAGCATGCCGAGGTCTGCTCCCTCGTAAAACAGGCAGAAAAAAAATAAGTGCCGACGATTATTCTTACGCACTGGCTGCCTAGAGCAGCCGCGTCCTGCTGAGGCCCGCTCATCGGCATCAGTCACGGGCGTCAAACAAAGATGAGCACACCCGGCAGTTTTCGCCTCTTGGGCTGACGGGTTACACAAAGGGGCCGGGGCATGGAAAGCCTGTCTGTGGGCCGACCGTGTCTGGGACTCAAATACACAGACTACGCATGTAGCCGCCTTGTGCTGAAGGCCTTCGGACGGGGGTTCGATTCCCCCCGCCTCCACCATTTCAAAAAGACAGACCCGTCCACTAACCGCGTCCGGTTATTGGACGGGTTTTCTTTTTCTGCGTATTGTCAGCGAGTTACGTCGCTTTCAGGGTGTCGGCGCTACGTGCCCGATCACTCCCTTTTCGGGAAACTTGGCACACCCCGCTTCTCTTTCGTCTCAAAATTCTCCGCATTCTTATCCCCATTCTCCGGACCTCGTCCGGTGTCCTGCATTTTTTCCTGCAACCGCTGTTCGGCGATCTCGTCGGCAAACTGGTTGATACTCTTCATGATTCCGTCAAACAGGTCGTTGATGTCCATGGTCGTTCGCTCCTCGTTTTGGTTCTGCCCTTACTTACCGGAGAGACGGAGAAAGTGTCGGGCGGTAGCTGAAATTTTTTGTGCTGGCCTTCATGGGGCTTACTTACCGGGTGGCGGCGGGATGTGTCGGTTCAGACCGCAAAAATTCTTGGCTGCACCTCTCACCGATCAATCGGCCAAGCGGGCTTATGGCCTATGGCGTCGATTGAGTTCGCATAAATTCGGCCTAAATCGGCAAAGATCGTTTGACTTCGCACGAATAGCCTTTGTATATTAAGGAAGTTATTAACCTGGGAGGGGTGCGTCCAGCGCTCTCCTGTTTCGCCTCTGGCGGACATGACCGCAAACCAAAACGCCCGTGGAGTTTTGAGAATGAACGAGATGGAAGACCGCTGGTTGTCGATAACCGAAATCTGCAAATACCTCGGCGTCAGCAATGACACCGTGTACAAGTGGATCGACAAGCATGGCATGCCCGCGCACCGCATGGGCCGCCTCTGGAAGTTCAAGAAAAGCCAAGTGGATGCCTGGGTCGAATCCGGCGGCGCGGCGGAGAGTGCGGAGTCGGTCAAGAATCGTGGTGGCCAAGATGAATTGTAATTTAGTGAACAAGCAGGGATGCAGCCTATGAGCACAGAAGCTGATGCCCGCATATTGATTGACAGGCTGCTTGAGCAGGCAGGTTGGTGCATCACCAACAAAGCCCAGGTCTCCACGGAGGAAGCTGCCGCCGACGGCCGCGCCGATTACCTCTTGAAGGATACCCGGAGCCGTCCGCTTGCAGTTCTCGAGGCCAAGCGTTTTGCCGTCGATCCCTACACTGCCAAGGAGCAGGCCAAGGCGTATGCCCTGACGCTGAAAGCGCCTTTTGTCATCCTGAGCAATGGCCAGGAACACTATTTCTGGGATTACACCGATGGCGATGCCCGGCCGGTGATGGGTTTCCCCAGCCAGGCCGATCTCGAACGGAGGGCCAATATCAAGGTCCACCGCAAGGGAGACATCCGGCAGAGCCTCTCTCTCCAACCCTTGCCACACCGTTTCGATTTCAAGGGTGAGGAGGTCGAGGCACGTCCTTACCAACTAGAATGTCTGAAGAAAGCGGATGACGCGCTCATCGCCGGTCGGCGACGCATGCTCTTTGAAATGGCCACCGGTACGGGCAAGACCCTGACCATCGCCATGCTGATGAAGCGCTGGCTGCAAACAGCCATCATTTCCCGCGTGCTCTTTCTGGTCGACCGCATTGAATTGGCTAAACAGGCCAAGGAAACCTTCGACGAATACCTGCGCGACTGGCCGACGGTCATCCTTTACGGCGGCAAGCGCAGTCTGGAAGGGCAGATCGTCGTCGGCACCCTGGACACCATTGCCACCCAACTCGGCGGTAACGGTTTCGGCCATGGGTATTTCGATTTGGTGGTCACCGACGAATGCCACCGTTCAATCTACAACACCCACCGGGCCACGCTCGGTCACTTTGACGCCATCCACGTCGGCCTGACTGCTACCCCCAACCCCGGAGAGTTGCACTTTATCAGCGAACACGAGCGCCGTCTGGTTCGCAACACTTACATCTTCTTCGATTGCTGGGACGCAGCCAAGAAAGAAGGCCGCCCTACCTTTGAGTACGGCATCCAGCGCGGCATCAACGATGGGTATCTCACCAAGTATCGCGTCTATCACGCCGAAAGCGTTTTGACCTTCGAAGGGGCCGAGTGGGAGGACGAAGAGATCAAGCCCGGTGCCTGGGGCCGCGACGTGGAATCCGAAGACCGGCTCAAGACCATCCTGCAGGAGTACTACGCCGCTGACGCTGAACGGGCCAGGGTCAGGCCGCGCAAGACCATTGTCTTTGCGGTGTCTGAAAAACAGGCGTCGATTCTCGTGCGCCTGTTCAACAAGCTACTTTCCGACGAAGACTGCCTGCGCATCTCGGGGCAGATCAACCGTTCGCCATCCGAGGTTCGGCAGAGTTTCGCCAAGAAGATCACCTGCTACACCAACAATGGCAACCCCAAGCCGATTATCGATGAATTCAAGTACGACCCGCTGCCGCTGGTCGCCGTATCCGTGGACATGCTCGACACCGGTTACGATCAGAAGGACATTGAAAATCTGATCATGCTGCGGCCGACCAAGTCGCCCATCAAATACGCTCAGATGCGCGGACGCGGCAGCCGTCTGTGCCCGAAGATCGGCAAGGAAGAATTCATCATCTACGACTTTGTCGGCAACTCGAAGCGGTTCAACGACCCCGGTGAGCGGTACGACAAACCGAAACTGGTCGGCGTCGCTCCTGGTTCACGCCCGGCCGAAACCGGCGAGATTGAAGAAGGCGACGTGCCGCAGCCGGAAACCGGAACCACCTATCCCGAGGGCGGCCATCGCGAGTTTCTCACCATCGCCGAGGGTTCGCTCGACGACGAAATCCGCTCCCGCGAGATCATCCTGGTCGGCCCGGAAGGGTTGGCCATGGATCGCAAGACCTACCGCGAGGAATGGGAAAAGAAGGTGGTTGAGCTCAAACGCACCGATCCGGCGGTGGAAAAGATCTTCCGTGGCGAGGAACTGGCCGACGATGAATGGGAGGCGCTCGCCCGCCGTCTCAATTCGCCCCGGCACTATTTCAACGAAGAGACCCTGCGCCGGGCCTTCGAGCAGCCCACCGGCTCGCTCACCGATTTCATCCGTGTGGCCCTGGGGCTGGATCGGTTCCTCACCCGGGACGAGCGCATCGAGAAAGCTTTCAACGCCTGGGTCTCCGAGCACTCCAGCAGCATCAACCCGGCCCAGGCCCAGATGCTTCGCCTTCTCAAGGCGCGGGTCATGACCGGCGAGGAAATCACTATGCGTCTCTTCAGCCAGCCGCCGTTCTCCCTCTGGGGCGGACTGACCCGAATGGAACAGCTCTTTGGCAAGGAACAGCTGCTGGAAATGGTCGACGAACTGAACGCCCTGCTTGTGGCGTAATAAAGATAAGGATTACCGATGGACAGCGGTCAACTGCAAAACACCCTTAAATCCCTCTGCAAGGTGATGTGGGACAACAACGTCACCAACCCCATCACCTATGTCACCCAGATCTCCTACCTGCTTTTTCTGAAGATGCTGGAGGAGATGGACCACGAACAGCAGGAGGCCCGCAACGGCAACTACCGCACCCTGTTCGGCACGTTTAAGGACGGGGATGAGGAGCTCGATTTCGACCCCCTGCGCTGGAGTGTACTCACTTCAAATCCAGACAACGAGGCCATGCTGCGCACTCTGCGCGACACCCTGCCGCTGCTGGCCAAGCACCCGGAGCTCTCCCAGGGGGCGCGGGCCATTTTCCGCAACGCCGCCATCGTCATCCCTAATGGGGCGACCCTGCGGCGGGCGGTGGACATCATCGCGCCCATCTCCTTTCTCGGCATGGATGCCGACGTCAAGGGCGACCTCTTTGAATATCTGGCCAGCGAGCTGGGCGGGCAGAAAAAGGCGGCCCAGTTCCGCACCCCGCGCCACCTGATCCGGGTGCTGACCCAGATGGTCGATCCCAGGATCGGCGGCACCGTCTGCGACCCGGCCTGCGGCTCCGGCGGTTTTCTGATCGCCGCCTACGAACACATGCTGCTGGCCAACACCAGTCCCGAATTCGTCCACGAAAAGGTGTCGCCCGACGGCGCGGTGCGCAAGATCGGCATCGGCGACAAGCTGAGCCGAGCCCAGTGGGATTTTTTGCAGACCGGAGCCTTTTACGGCTTCGACGGCGATCAGGACATCCTGCGCATGGCCGCCATGAACGCCATGCTCCACGGCTTCGACCGCTGCCCCATGGTGCAGCGCGACTCCATCTGCGGCGGCGAGGACAAGTGGGACGAAATCCAGTTCGATTACATCCTTGAAAATCCGCCCTTCTCCGGATCGCGGGGCGATGCCAAGCGCTCGCTGCGCATCGAAAAGGGCGACAAGTACGTCCTCTTTCTGGCCCATGCCCTGCGCAGCCTGCGGCCCGGCGGCACCGCCGGGATCATCTTCCCCAACGGCATCCTTTTTGGCGATACCGGAAGCCACGTCACCGTCAAGGAGCGGCTGCTGCGCGAGTTCGATCTGCAGGCGGTGGTGATCCTGCCCAAGGGGATGTTCGAGCCCTACACCCCCAACCCCACCTGTTTCTTCATCTTCCGGAACACCGGCAGGGCCACCGAAAACGTCTGGTTCTTCAAGGTGGACGGCGACGGCTCGTCCCTTTCTAAGGCTCGCAAGTTCGGCAGCCAGTACCGCAACGACTTCCCCGACCTGCTGGCTATGTGGCCGGAGCGCAAAACCGAGGAAGGCCGCGCCTGGCTGGTTCCGGCGCAACAGATCATCGACAGCGGCTACAACATGACCCTTTCCGGTCTGGGGCTGATTGAAGCGGAGACGGTCGAGCACGCTGAGCCGGAGGAGATTCTGGCCTCGGTCGCCGCCAAGGAGGAGCGGATTCTGGGGCTGATCGGCGAGATGCAGGAATTGCTGGCCGGAGGAAACGGGGAATGAATAAGGCTGTGATTCCTTCGGGCTGGGCATCAGACTGCCTTGGAAACCTTGTTGATATTGCTATCGGCAAGACTCCAAAACGAGGAGAGGCCAAGTATTGGCACAACGGCAAACATAAATGGGCGACAATTGCCAGCATGAAGTTTGGAGAGGAACTTTGTGACACAGCTGAATACATTACGGATGTGGCTTTACGGGAAACAAATATCAAGAAAGTCACTAAAGGCACTTTGCTTTTCAGCTTCAAACTGACCATTGGGAAAATGGCTTTCGCTGGTTGTGATCTCTACACCAATGAAGCTATAGCTGCGCTGACTCCCAAAAACGGCCGAATCGACAAGAAATTTCTGTTTTATGCGCTTCAAGTAGCCGATCTTACAGTGAATGCTGGCGATGCTGCAAAAGGATCTACCCTCAACACAAAAACGATGCCTTTGATTGAGGTGGCTTTCCCAGAAGACATCGACGAACAACGCCGGATCGTGGCGCGGATCGAGGAACTGACCCACCGCGCCGAAGAGGCTCGGAAGCTTGCCGCCGAACGTGAGGCCGAGCTTGATGCACTGCTCCAAGCACTCTACAGCCGAATGATCGAAGGGGTTGAGTGGAAGCCCCTCAAAGAGATTGCGTCACTCGTTCGCCGGGCGGTCAAGACCAAGCCGGACGGCCGTTACGAAGAAATGGGCATCCGCAGCTTTGGCAAGGGCACCTTCCAAAAACCGGTGTTGACCGGCAAGCAGATCGGTAACAAACGGATTTACACCATCCACGAAGGCGACCTCGTCTTCAACAACGTCTTTGCCTGGGAAAAGGCGATAGCAGTTGCCAAGCCCGAGGACCATGGCCGGGTCGGCTCACACCGATTCATTACCTATGTGCCCCACGAAGGGCAGGCCACGTCAGAGTTCCTCTGTCACCACTTTCTGGGAGAACGCGGTATCGAAGACATCCGAGCCGCTTCACCCGGCTCGGCAGGAAGAAACCGGACACTCGGGCTCAAAAAGTTGGAAAAGATTCTCGTGCCCGTCCCTGACTACGACGAACAGAAGCGCTTCGCTGAAATCGCCAAGCGTCGGCAGCTCATCCAGCTTGAAACCGCTGGCATCGAGGAGGAACTCAAGGCCTTTCATGCCGCCCTGCTCGCCAAGGCCTTCCGGGGGGAACTGTAGGCATGGCGCAGAAGGTCATCCAGATTCCAACCCTGAACGACGGGCCGCACGATTTCGCGCGGTTGTTCGGGATCTGGAACGATGTAAATGACTATTTTGAGGATATCCACTTCGACTTTTCCCGCTGTGGCTTCCTGCGGCCAAACGCCGTCGCCTTTCTCGGCGGCCTGGCACGATTGGTCGAGTCACGCATGGGATCGGTCACTTTCGACTGGAGCACGCTGCGCCATGGCGCGGTCATGACAAACCTTTGCCAGAACGGTTTTGCCGGAACCTTTGCCTACCCGTCTTCGAGATGGGACGGGAATTCTATTCCGTATCGGGAAGATAAAACCCTCGATATGAACGGGATTATGGACTATCTGACCTACAACTGGATCGGCAAAGGCTGGGTGCATGTCAGTGATCGACTGCGTGACGCCATTGCAGGGCGCATGTGGGAAATTTACAGCAACGCATTTGAACATAGCGGCACAGAGATCGGTGTCTTTTCCTGCGGACAGCACTACTGGCGGCAAAACGACCTGATCCTTTCCGCTGTTGATTTTGGGCGAGGGATTCCTGCCAACGTACGGTCCTTTCTTCGCCAGTATGTAGAAGAGGCTTTGGTATCAAAACTATCAGGATCTGCCTGCCTGAAATGGGCTTTTGAACGTGGTAACAGTACCTGCACAGGTGGCGTTGCCCGAGGTCTTGGCCTTGACCTGCTCAAGGAATTCGTCCGGCTCAATCAGGGCAAATTGGAGATTTACAGTAATGACGGCTATGCCATCGTCGACAAGGACGGCGAGCGGTTCGAAAACCGCGATCTCGCTTTTGAGGGCACCGTGGTGCACATCACCCTGCGCTGCGACGAGAACCTCTACCTGTTCCGCGACGAGGCCGAATAGCCGTTAATAAGGAGAACAGAATCATGAGATTATCAATTAAGGACCAGATCGGCCCACGATGCATCATCAAGGAGGACGGGCAAAAGATCTATGACGCCGTCCACGGGGCGCTGCAAAACGGTGAAACGGTTACACTCGACTTCGAAGGTGTGAGCCAGTTCGCCTCGCCTTTCTTCAACTTCGCCATCGGCCAGTTGCTGAAGGATATCGCCGAGGACGACCTGCGCCGTCTGCTGCAGATCGAACATCTCAACGAGACCGGCAGACTGGTGGTCGAACGTGTCATCGAAAACGCCGCCAAATACCACGGCGACAAGGATTACCGCAAAATCGTCGATGACATTCTGGAACAGCAGGCCAAGGAGTCGGACTGATGGCGATCAACTACACCGTGCAGGCCGAGGTGGTCGATATCTCTGCTGACACCCCGAAGACAGAAGATGCGTTTTTGGTAGACACTAATGTCTGGTACTGGACGACATATCCCAATGCGACGTCGCACATCCCGAACCAGATTTCCGATTACCCCGGCTACCTGAACAATGCCTTAGGGGCATCGGCAAAGATTTTTCATTCGGGACTGACCCTGGCCGAATTGTCCCACATTATAGAGAAGACGGAACGCGAGATTTATGAGCGCAATATTGGCAACAGCATCAAGCCAAAAGAATTCCGCCATAATCTGGTTGGCCAACGTGGGCGGGTCGTATCTGAAGTGCAAGCTGCCTGGGCGCAAGTAGCCAGTCTTGCAGAACCGTTGACCGTCACCATCGATTCACCCGCAGCCACGTCCGCTCTGAACCGGTTGCAAACTGAAAAGGTCGACGGCTACGATCTGTTCATTCTCGAATCCATGCGAAGCCATGGCGTGGTCCAGGTCATTACCGATGACGGCGACTTCGTCACCGTACCCGGTATTCAGGTTTTCACCGCCAACCGCAATGTTATCCAGGCAGCCCGCGCCCAAGGGAGGTTGATCACCCGATGACCTCCGCATTCCAGCCCCAGTTCACCATCACCAACCGCATGACCCAGGCGATTACCCGCATCGAGCGGGCGCGGGGTTTTCTGGAGGCGGCACAACTTTCTGCCGACTGGGTGCGCGAGGTGGGCGAACAGGCGCTGATTCTGGAGGCGCACCACACCACCCACATCGAGGGCACCCGGCTGACCCTGGATCAGGCCGAGCGGCTGTGGAAAGGCGAAGCGGTGCCGGAGGCCGACCCGGACGATGCGCGGGAGCTGCTCAACTACCGCACCGCCTTCGAGTTCGTCTCCGAGTGTCTGGACAGCGGCGACCCGATCACCGAGGGAATGATTCGCGAGATCCACCGCAAACTGGTGGAAGGCGTGCGCGGCGGCAGCGCAGCACCAGGGGAATACCGGCGTATCCAGAACTACGTGGTCAACTCCGGCACCGGTCAGGTGATCTACACCCCGCCCACGGCGGTGGAGGTGCCGGTAATGATGTCGGAGCTGGTCAAGTGGCTGAACGGTGACCTCGATATTCACCCGGTACTGGTCAGCGGCATAGCCCAGTTCCAGCTGGTGCATATCCACCCGTTTCTGGACGGCAACGGTCGCGCCTCGCGGCTGCTCTCCACCCTCTGCCTTTACAAGGACGGGTACGATTTCAAGCGGCTGTTCACCATCAGCGAATATTACGACCGCGACCGGCCGACCTTCTACAAGTCGATCCAGAGCGTGCGCGACAACGGCATGGACATGACCGGCTGGCTCGATTACTTCGTCACCGGCCTGGAAACCCAGATGATCGAGGTGCGCGAACGCAGCGAGCAGGTCATCCGCCGCGACGTGCTGGTGAAACAGCACGGCCTGAACGAGCGCCAGGGCAAGGCGCTGGGCTACCTCCTTCAGCATGACAAGCTGACCATCCAGGATTTTGAAGCGCTCTGCCCGACCATCAACCGCCGCAGTCTGCAGCGGGACCTGAAGGGAATGCTGGACAAAAACCTGATCACCGCCGAGGGGGCGACTAATCAGCTGGTCTACCGACTTCCGGGGTAACTTGCGACAAACTCGCGACAAAACTTGTGACAGGCTCACGACACGGCTTGCGACACGGTGGCAGTTACGGTGAAAACGGCCCGGCTTGGCAACTGTCCTGGAATTCCGGATAGTTCATTCCTTGGAGGGCTGAGGGCAGCTGTCAAGTAATCCTTGACAGCTCGTCTGGAGGCAAAGAGGCAGGTGTGATCTGAAGTCGAATAGAGATTCAGTTATCCGGAAAATTCGGATAACTGCCGGCAGCAGTAAACCGGCTCATATTGAGATGGGCTCGACTTGAGGGCTGACTTGGGGGGTGGACTTACGACAAACTCGCGACACGGGTCACAGCATGAGGCTTATGCGCGGATGAACCGAGCTATTAAGCAGCGCTTAACAACTGACGCGGGAAGCCCGCGACACGGCTTCCGACCGGAGCGTCCCGTCTGCCTGACCGACCAAGTGCCGACCAAGTAACCGATCAAGTAAGTTCAACCCCATTCAGGAATTGGCTTTATGGACACCGACGATCTGACTGAAATGGCTTGGGGCGTTATTGTCAGCACCTCCCGAGTCTCGGATACCCTGAAAGCCGAACTCGGCGCAATGGCCAGCCGCTTTAGAACCGAGGATGAATGGCTGGGAGGGGTTCGTGCTCATCTGGTGGACATTTTCGAAGACCCAGCCGAGTACGTTGACTCTTGGGATCTTGAAAACGCGGAAGCTGTTACGGCAACCATGATCGGCAGCTTTGCAGCGGAACTCCGTGATCGGGTGGATAGCATTTTGTCCACGCCGATGAACAAACGAGGCTCACGTTCATGGTGATTATTAAGATGCCGGAACGTATCAAGCCAAGGTTCGGTCGCTATATCGGCATTGACTACTCCGGCGCGGAAACCCCGGATTCCAGCCTGAAGGGCCTTCGGGTCTATGAGGCGAGCTGCGAGTCATTGCCGGTGGAAGTGGAACCGCCGCCCAGCCCGCGCAAGTACTGGACCCGGCGCGGCCTGGCTGAATGGCTGACGGAGCGCTTGTCCGAGGATGTGCCGACCATCGTTGGTATCGACCACGGTTTTTCCTTTCCCCTGCGGTATTTCGAGGTTCATTGGCTGGAACCGGATTGGCCGACCTTCCTTGATGATTTTCAGAAACACTGGCCGACCGACGCCGAGCACACCTACGTCGATTTCATTCGCCACGGTTCAAGGGGCGAGGGCGAGGCCCGTTCCGGCAGCGCCCGCTGGCGGCGGATTACCGAGGAACGGGCCGGTGCCAAGTCGGTCTTTCACTTCGACGTACCCGGTTCGGTGGCCAAATCGACCCACGCCGGATTGCCCTGGCTTCGGTATCTGCGCAATCAGCTCTGTGAGCGGGTCCACTTCTGGCCCTTCGACGGCTGGGAGATTCCTTCCGGAAAATCCGCGCTGGTGGAGGTTTATCCGTCCCTATGGAGCAAGAGCACTCCACGGGAGGGCCGCACGCCCGACCAACATGATGCCTACGTTGCTGCCGCCTGGCTGCGGCAGGTGGACACAGATGGCAGTCTCGGCAAATTTATCAAGCCGGAGATGCTGCCCGGTGAATACCCGGTTGCCCAGGTCGAAGGATGGATTCTCGGCGTGATGTGACGCGATAGATTATTTTAGGAAATGGCACGAACCTAAAATAAGTCGAGCCGCTATTTTAGATTCGCGGCTCCATCTCCAACAGAAACCGCCAGACCGGCACCACCAGAATGGTGCCGAAGCCCACGGGGATGGTCTCATCGGTGCGCCAGGTGACGATGGTCCCCTCCGCCACCGCCAGCTCGACCATGGCTTCGGAGAGGGAGCGGACCTCGCTTTGCTTGACGCGGGGATCGGCCAGCGAAGCGCAGACCTGGATCAGCATCACGGCTCGTTCTTGTCCCGGCGCTGACGGCAGAAGCGCGACAAGATCCACCTCCCGGCCCGTTTTGGTCTTGTGATAAAAAATCTCCGGCGTCACCCGGCGCAGCGCGGTGAACACCAGATTCTCCAGCAGGCTGTCGCGGTTGGTGATAATGCCGGAGCTGACCGAGGCCGTCATGGCGTGGTCGATACAGTAGACCTTGCGGGGATTGACGCTGATCCGGGTCGGCGAGCTGGAAAAGATGTTCATGCTGAACAACAGCCCGGCATCCTCGAACGCGACGAGCCAATCAACCACCGAGCTTTTGCGCACCCGGTGGCCGAGGGATTTCAGGTAGTCGGTCAGGTGGCCGATGGAATAGAAAGAGCCGGTGTTGTCAACCAGCCAGTGGGCCAGATCGATCACCGCCCGGGGGTGGGAAATGTCGTGGTGCTCGATGATGCTGGCGTGGATGGCGTTCCAGTTCGCCTGATGGGCCTCGATGCGTTGCCGCCGGTCGAGGCCGTTGACGCCAGGGAAGCCGCCGACCTGCCAATAGTCCTCGAACGCCTTTTGGATGGTCAACCGCTGCTTGGTGGATAAGGGGCTGTCGCTCTCGATGCCCTTGCCGTCGAGGAACTCCCGGAACGAAAGCGGGATGATTTCCCACGAGACGATCCGGCCGGTCAGAGGGCTGGCGGTGTCCTCCTCCGGGGAGGGCAGCAGGGAACCAGCAACGGTGACCTCGCACTTTTCGGTGCGCATCAAACGGTCGATGAAGAGCTGCCAGTGCGGGAGCGTCTGCACCTCGTCGAAAAAGCAATGGACCGTCTCGCTGCCGCGCTTCTGCGGATGGAGCTCGAACCAGGCTTCCAGGATCTGGTCCGGGTTTTCGTGCCGCAGCCAGTAAAGCCGGTCGTCGGCAAGGTCGAGATAGAGGATGTTCTCGCGGGGCACACCGCTTTCGCTCAGCTGCCGGATGCGCTGACGCAGCAAGGTGGTCTTGCCGCTTCCTCTGACGCCGGTGACCACAGAAACCTTGCCCGGCAGGCTGCCAATGGCGACACGCCGGGGCAGCAGTCCGTCCGGCGGGTCGAGGTTCTGGTATTCGCGGATGATTCGTTTCAGGCATTCGATCATGACATGGCCCGGTGCTCCCTGTTTGTTTTGGCAACCGGTGTCATTCATGCTTGGCGTGCCGGAAAAAGCAAATGGTTTGTCGAAACGACGAGCGATTCCATTCGATTCCGATTTCGGGAACCGAACCGCTGTCCGATATCATTGCCGGAAGCAATCCAGCTTTGCGGAAAACGGGCGCGGATGTTACATAGGAGGAAGCGCTGTTTACGCCGCTTCCCGCTCGTACCAGGCGACGATGCCGCCAAGCCGCTCCTGCCGTTTGACCGGTCCTGCGGATGTGCGCCGGAAATCGGCGGAGATGACGTTGTTGCCCGTGCCCTGATGGGGCCGTTGGGTGTGGTAGTAGTCGAGCCAGACACGGTTGATGTGCGCCAGTTGACCAAGACCAAAGCAGACGAAATGGTTCAGGCACTGGTGCTTGCAGGTGCCGATGAAGGATTCACAAAAGGCGTTGGCCTGCGGCGCTTTCGGTGGGATGCGGATGCAGCGCACCCCGGCCCCCTTCCAGAAGGCGTCGAACTGCTTGGTGAATTTGGTGTCGCGGTCACGGATCAGGTATCTGGCCTCGATGCCGTGGTCGTCGAGCCACATGGTCACATTCCGCGCCTGCTGCAGCACCCAGGCCTCGTCGGGGTGAAAGGTCGGCTGGCTCATGTAGACCTTGCGGCTGCCCAGATGCAGGAAAACCAGCACATAGGCGTCGAATCTGCCGCGCAGGGTATGGACCGGCTTGGTGAAGAAGTCGCAGGCCACCAGCGATTCCATATGGGCACTGACGAACTTTGACCAGGGAAGGTTGGGCCTGCTCTTGGTTTTCTCTGGAGGCTGCGGGCAATCGGAGCGCTTGAGGATGTCGCGGATAGTGGTGAGCCCCACAGAAATGCCGAGTTTCTTGAGCTCGCCGAAAATGCGCTTGTAGCCCCAGGAGAGGTTCTCGGTGGCCATGCGCAGGATCAGCGCCACGATATCCTCGGCGGTGCTGGGGCGTCCTGCCGGTTTCGGAGTGCTGCTTTTGGCTTTCGGACTCAGCCAGCGCCGATAGGTCTGTGGCTTGACCACCAGCATGACGTCGGCGACGTCGTGGTTGATCTCGTTTCCCAGCTGCAGCAGCTCGGCCCGCTCCTCGGGCGTGGGGACAATGCGCTGGTCGTCGATCCGGTCACGCATCATTTTGATCTGGAACATCAGCAGCTGCATCCGGATGTCGTATTTCGGTAGAAACCGATGTGCCAGAAAGGTGAAAAGAACGAAGAAAAGATTGAATTTCATGCGCTACCCACGATACTGCACAGGATGCATATCCTGTTGATTTGAATATGATTTAAGCGGTGCATATGTTTCCGCACCCCTAGGAAAGACCCGGTTTTGTCCCTCCTGCAAACCGAGCCGAAAAGCGGCGGACAATCCATGCCACGGATCGGGTGAAAATACAACGAAACGATGTCGGTGGGAGGCAATAAGACGGGGAAGTTGGAGCGCGATTTCCGGTATCCGGCTGGGCTGCAAACCCGTTACCCTCGTCCGGTGCTGAGAAATCGGGGAAGAAAAACGCTTCCTTTGACATGAACCGCCGCCGGATATCGGCTGGCATTATTTCTGATGTTACATCAATGACTTATGGGGTAAGTCGAGGGTGGAGGCTGTTTTGCGCCAGGTCGACGCACCCTCCATTATCTTATTGATATAATTGATTAAATACTGTTTCAGATGCCACTAAACTGGTAGCAGATTGGTAGCGGGCAACATTCGTTATTCAGTCTTTTTCTTTCCCATGGAAAAGGGGAGAACTTTTGCCTTCTTTTTCCTGATAGCCGTTACCTCTGACAGCTTAGATCTGACCAGACAGAACTTCAGAAAGGGGACCACCTGTCAGATCGGGTCTTAGCTACTAGTGTGACACGAATGCCGAGAGGCAATGCTGTGTAGGAGATGAGGGGAGGTCCCTCGGAGTCGGCTTGCAGGAGCAGGCTTCAAACCGCCCTAAGCTGCGATGGTAAAGAGACATGGTG
>Ga0208694_1003658_pt1 | contig 14604 bp, 13 predicted proteins | sample AD_UKC078_MetaG_FD_184442 | JGI IMG/M metagenome (GOLD analysis project Ga0208694, IMG submission 184442) | Active sludge microbial communities of municipal wastewater-treating anaerobic digesters from USA - AD_UKC078_MetaG (SPAdes) (version 2) | ecosystem: Engineered > Bioreactor > Anaerobic >...
TATCTCGCGGATTTTCCCCTTGATGATGGCTTTATTGATCAGCATAGCGGCGGCAAGTTTATGTTGACGCCGGCAGCTTGTCAATCAATAAGCCGGATTCTGGCCTGCCAGATGCCGATACAAACAATTTACTGTCTGCCTGAACTCTGTTAGTATGCGCCGCCATGCAATATATCGCCGACCTGCACATCCATTCACCCCATTCACGCGCAACCAGCCCGGGAAGCACATTACACGGCCTGGCAGCCTGGGCGTGTATCAAGGGGATCCAGATCACAGCCACGGGTGACTTTACCCACCCGGCCTGGTTTGCCACACTCAGAGAAAACCTGATTCCGGCCGAGCCCGGACTATATAAACTGCGCGACGAGCAGCGGATCACCTGTCCGGTCAGCGGCAGATCCGGCGCAAATGGTATTGTGCGTTTCATGCTCTCAGCCGAAGTCAGCTGCATCTACAAGCGTCACGGCAAGGTCAGAAAGGTGCACAACCTGCTGTATGTGCCGGACTTTGAATCCGCAGCGCGAGTCAACCAGCGCCTGGCGGCCATTGGCAATATCATCTCCGACGGACGCCCGATCCTTGGTCTGGACAGCCGCGACCTGCTGGAGATCATACTCGAATGCGCCCCGGGCGGTTTTCTGGTGCCAGCCCACATCTGGACGCCCTGGTTCTCACTGTTTGGGTCCAGATCCGGTTTTGATTCCGTTGAGGAGTGTTTCGGCGATCTGAGCGAGCACATCTTTGCGCTGGAGACCGGACTTTCCTCCGACCCCGAGATGAACCGGACCATCTCGGCGCTGGACCGATACGCCCTGATCTCCAACTCCGACTGCCACTCCCCTTCCCGGCTGGGACGCGAGGCCAACCTGCTGGACACCGGCTTCGACTTCCACTCCCTGCGCGAGGCCTTCCGCAGCAACCACCGCGACAGCTTCACCGGGACAGTCGAATTTTTCCCCGAAGAGGGCAAATACCACTTTGATGGCCACCGCGGCTGCAACATCTGCATGTCTCCCCTGGAAAGCAGACAGCAGCATGGCCTGCTCTGCCCGGCCTGCGGCAAACCGATGACCATCGGCGTTCAGCACCGGGTCGCGGAGTTGGCTGACCGCAATACAGCACAGTTTGCGACCGATGCCCCATCTGTCCACCATCTCATACCGCTGCAAGAACTGATCGCCGAACTGGTCGGCACAGGACCTGCCTCCAAGGAGGTCTTCCGCCATTACTGCCAGGCCATCAGCCTGTTTGGCTCGGAGCTGGCTCTGTTGCTGCACGCCGGAATCAACGAAATTGCCGCCAGCTCACCGCTGCTGGCCCAGTCCGTAGATCGCGTCCGACAGAAGCGCGTGTTCAGACAGCCCGGCTTTGACGGCCAATTCGGCATCATCCGCGCCTTTGCCGAAAACGAGCTTGTGGCTGCCTGCCCCGGATCGCTTCCGGTCAAAAACCGCCGAAAAAGCGGCCGCTACGAGCTGTTCCGCCACTAATCAACAAACCTACAAATAACTTGATATGACCGGGCCGGTATGCTAATTTTTACAAAATTTTAACCACATACCACAACCGCAAAAGGAGCACCCGTGAAACTGATTACCACATCAAAAATATTGGCTTTTGCTATTTGCACCAGCGCACTGCTTGCCTGCCAGAATACACCGGGCAGCAGCGCCGGCGGAAGCAAGGTAGAAAGCAAGCCGCTGGCAGAGGTTAATGGCAAGACCCTGACTACCGCCGACCTGACCAGGGAGCTTAAAAACCTGCCCGACTACCTCAAGGCTGTTGCCGAATCACCCCAGGGGCGCAAGGACATGCTTGACAACATGATCATACGCGAACTGGTGCTGCAGCAGGCCGCCAAGGACGGGGTGGACAAATCTCCGGAGATTGATGAAAAATTGCAGGACATCAAAAAGCGGTTGATCATGGAAGCCTTTCTGAAGAAGAAGGTGGAAAAGGATGCCATGCTCTCCGATGCCGACCTGAAGAAATTTTACGACCAGAATATTGACAAGTTCAAAGCCCCGGAACAGGTTAAAGCCAGCCACATCCTGGTCAAGAATGAAAAAGAGGCCAACGACATACTGACCCAGATCAAGGGTGGCGCAAGCTTCGAAGAACTTGCCAAAAAGCATTCTGTTGACGCAACCGCCGCCAAAGGGGGCGATTTGGGCTGGTTCGGCAAGGGTTCCATGGTTCCGGTCTTTGAAAAGGCTGCCATGGCTCTCAAACAGGGGCAGGTTTCCGGCGTTGTCAAATCCGACTTCGGCTTTCATATCATCAAGCAGACCGGCAAACGCGCCGCTGGAACCCGTCCATTTGATGAGGTCAAGGACCAGATCAAATCCGCACTGCTCCCTTCCAAACAGCAGGAGGTTTTCCTGAAGCTGAAGGAAGACCTGAAGAAGAACGCCAAGATCAGCATCAAGGAAGATGTATTGAACAGTTACGGCGCGAAGAAGAATGAGCCCAAGAAGGACGAGGCAAAGAAACAAGAACCGAAACAGGGCGCAGCCAAGCCGGAAGAGAAGAAACCAGCTGACGCCCCAAAGACTGCACCGGCAGACAAGAAGTAATCGTTCTGCAGACACGACCGGCATAACACGTTCAATCAACAGGGGGGTGGACATCTGTCCACCCTTCGGTATTTAACCAACCGAAGAAATGAGTTTTTTCATGAAACCACGCTACATACACATGATTGCCGCATCAATGCTGATCTGGTTGCTGGCCGGTTGTTCCGGCAAGAAAGCGGTTGTAAAACAGGACCCGCCCCAGCCGGAAGCCGTGGTCACAGCCCCTGCTGCAAAACCGGTGCCCAGACCCCTGCCACCCGAACCGCCCTCCAAACTGCTCAATGCTGTAGCCGCCATCGTCAATAATGAGATCATCACCCTCTATGAGGTACAGCGCGAGGCAGCAAGCCAGATCAGGGAAAGAGAGCGGAAGGCCCCGCTGGATGTCGCCACGCGCAGCAAAATGACCAAAGCGGCGCTGGAGTCACTGATCGACAGAACGCTGGTGCGTCAAAAGATCAGGGAGCTGGGTATTGGGGTCAGCGACGAAGAAGTGCGCCAGTCGATCGAGGACGTAAAAAAGCAGAACAACATGAGTCAGGGCGAGCTGGTCTCTGCCCTCGCGACCCAGGGCTTGACCTACGAGCAGTATTTCAAGCAATTGAAGGATCAGCTTGAAAAATTGAAACTGGTCAGCATGGAGGTCAAATCCAAGATTCATGTTGCCGAGTCAGAGATGCGGGAATACTACGATGCGCATCACGGCGACTACAGCGAAGAAGACGTCTTCCATGCCAGGCACATCTTCTTCAGGACCAGCGAAAACGCACCGCCTGAGCAGATCAAGACCACCATGAGCAAGGCCCTGCTGGTGATGTCCGAAGCCCGCACTGGCAAAGATTTTGCCGAACTAGCCAAAAAATACTCCGAGGACCCGGCAGCGCGCAACAACGGTGGCGACCTGGGCAGCTTTAAGAAAGGTGAGATGCAGGCCGAGCTGGAACAGGCCATCATCAGCCTCCAGCCCGGCGAAGTCAGTGAGCTGGTCTACACCTCGCTGGGACTGCACATTATCAAGTTGGAGGAGCGCATCAAGGGCAAGCTGAAACCATTCGAAAACGTCAAGGCCTCCATTGAAGAATTGCTCTACCGCAATAAGTCGGAAGAACGCTTCAACCGCTGGGCCAAGGAGATGCGCACCAATTCAAGCGTGGAGGTCATGGATCTGAAAGGGGCGCTCTAGCCACCTCCAATACTGACACACCAGGCAAAAAAACAGCCGCTCCGGAAAATACCGGGGCGGCTGTTTGATTGTTGTAGCGGAGTGGTGTCAGTTGCGTCTGCGCAGGTATGAAAGAAACTCTTCACTGCCAAGCTGCTTCTTGCTGACCAGATGGGACATCTCTCTACTCATGGCCGCCTTTTCACCATCCTTCATCTCGCCCTTCAGCAGCACGAACAGCGGTATGTTCTGGCTGTAAGGATAAAGACGAAATTTGTCCAGCAACTCAAAAGCCGACATATCCGGGAGCATCAGGCTGGAAAACGCCAGATACTTCGGATGGATCGAGGTCAGCGCCAGGGCTTCCTTGCCGGTATAGCCGTTGACAACCTCAAAACCGGCTGATTCAAGAGCGTGTGCAACCGTCCCATCACCTGAACGGGTCACAAGCAGCGCTTGCAGATCCCATGTATCCGCCTCTTCTGTCAGGCCATAGACCGCCAGGCGCTCCATCAGATAATGCGGGTCCACCGGCGTGGTAAAAAAGCCGGCGACGGGAAACACACCGCCCACCTTCCCCTTTTCACTGAGAAAGACCGGCAGTACCGGTATGTTGCGGGTTTCAGGATCGCGCTTGATCCTCAGCAACTGCCCCCAGCCGTCATCGGAATGGGGCGAGATATCCAGCACAACCCCCAGAGGGCGGCCTCTGACAAGATTCTCGGCCTGTTCAAGCCGTACATCATAACCGCCAGCGGAGAGATACGAGCTGAGCAGTTGCTCCCGCTGTGAACCAGGCTTGATTCCGAGTATCCACAGCTCCATCTTTTTTCCGGCTTCCGGTGGCATATGGGCTCCTGTTCTGCAAGTTTGTTATTTATATATCACAATAAACATGGCTTACAAGCGCAGGAACCGGTATGGCTGTCAGGAATAGCGCTCCAGGATCCGCTCGATGATATTGGTAGTGGATTTGCCGTCCACAAAACTGACCAGCTCAACACGGCCGCCACAGGACTCAACCAGCTCCCTGCCAACCACCGTATCGGCGGTATAATCGCCGCCCTTGGCCAAAATATGCGGCTTGATCAGCTTAATCAACTCCAGCGGCGTATCCTCATCAAACAGCACCACATAATCGATACAGTCCAGCGCCGCCAGGATATGGGCCCGTTCCTCTTCTCCGATCAACGGCCGTTTGGGCCCCTTCAGCCGCCTGACCGATGCGTCGCTGTTCAACCCGAGCACAAGCAGGTCGCCCAACTGCCTGGCCTTCTGCAGATACTTGACATGCCCGGCATGCAAAAGATCAAAACAGCCATTGGTGAACACGACCCTGCGCCCACGCTGCTTCTCAGCAGCAATCAGCGCCGCCAGCACATCACGGTTTTTTATCTTGGAGTCACTGTCGCTGTGGGACATGGCAACAGAATTGATGATTTCAGAGGGGGTCACTGTCGAGGTGCCGACCTTGCCTACAGCAATGCCGGCTGCGATATTGGCAAGTCTGGCCGCTTCGGCCATGCCCATGCCTGAGGCAATACCGACCGCCAGCGAGGCCAGCACGGTATCGCCGGCGCCGGAGACATCAAAGACCTCGCGGGCCACGGTCGGGATGTGCGTCGTTGCGCCGTCCGCAGTAAAAAGCGACATCCCCTCCTCGCTGCGGGTAATCAGCAGATTCTCCACACCGGTCTTTTCCATGATCACCGCTGCAGCCCGACTCAAGCTGTCGCTATCACGGATCACGATACCGGAAGCAGCCTCCGCCTCCTTGCGGTTGGGGGTCAGCAGGCTCGCGCCGTTGTAGCGGACATAATCCGTCCCCTTGGGATCGACCAGCACCGGTATGCCCAGCGGTCGAGCAACACCGACTACATGAGCAATCATAGTCGGGGTCAGCACGCCTTTAAGGTAATCCGACAGCAGGATCACATTGAAGCCGGAAGCATTGGCAGCGATCCAGCTGCAAAGCTGCTCTTCGATCTCGGCATGCGGTGCGTCGCGTGATTCACGATCGATCCTGACGATTTGCTGATTGGATGCCAGCACCCGGGTCTTGCGGCTTGTCCGCCGGGAGTTGTCCCGCATGATCGCATCCGTGCCCACACCCAAGCCTTCAAAGGCATCCAGCAGCGCCCGCCCGTTCTGATCGTCACCGATCACCGAGCAGACTGAAACCTGCGCACCCAGGGCGACCAGATTGTTAACCACATTTCCGGCACCACCCAGACGCAGCTCTTCGCGAACCACATCGACCACCTGCACCGGCGCCTCGGGCGAGATGCGTTCCGCCCTGCCCCAGAGATATTCGTCCAGCATCAGATCGCCAATCACCAGACAGCGCAAACCGGAAACATGACTGAACACCGATTCGATTGTTTTTCTATCCATGGCAGGCTCCGCTATTAGTTCTATTCTTAGGGTGCTTGGTTCGAGGATCATCAACCTTAAAACGGCTGCTACCACGGGGAACTCATAAAATTCAAAGGAATCATTACAGAATTTGTTTATTCAGATTCACCTGTTTGGTGAAATTGTATGATTTTCATCCCTTTGTGTTTTTTCAGCAAACCCTGTTTACACTGTGGTTAAGTGCTTTTTAGGGACAAAGCTTCAGCCAAACAGCCTCTTTTCCACCAGGTCGCAAACAATATGGATAATCGTAATATGCCCTTCCTGGATCCTCGGCGTATCATCACTGGGCACCACCAACGCCAGGTCACAGGCCCCCTTGAGACTTCCGCCGTCACGGCCCAGCAGACCCACGGTATAACAGCCCCGGCTGCGGGCCAATTCCATGGCGCTCTTGATGTTGGCCGAATTACCGCTGGTGGATATGCCAAACACCACATCACCCTGCACCGCCAGAGCTTCCACCTGACGGCGGAACACCAGCTCATAACCATAGTCATTGCCGATAGCGGTCAGGATCGATGTGTCGGTTGTCAGTGCCACCGCCGGCAGCGCCTTGCGTTCCATTTTAAAACGCCCGACCATCTCAGCCGCAAAATGCTGCGCATCGGCCGCCGAACCGCCGTTACCCATCACCAGCAGCTTGTTGCCATTGCGGAAAGCGCCGATCAGCCGGCTGATCAACTGGTCGATCTGCGGAGTCATCTGCTCTGCTATCATCTCGCAGACCCGGCTGCTGGCCAGCAATTGGGATGCGATCTCTTCTGTCATAAGGACACCTCTGATATGGATTGCGCCACCACACCCTCTGGGAAAAGGGCTCCATCAGCACCCGTCAGCGGGATAATCGCCGGCACCTCGCATGCAAGCGCCTGATACTGCCTGACAAAGTCTCTTGTGGCGGTAAAGCGCGACAGCGTGCGGATCTCCAGCGATGTATGCAGCATATCCCAGCCGGCCCGCATGAAATGCTGTTGCTGTTTGCGGTGCAGAAAAATCGTAAAACGATGGCCTTTACGGGCCGATTCCAGCAACTGCTGTACAATCGGCTCCAGCCCGGCGGCATCGGTTTTGGCGCCGAAATAAACGGCATAGCTTCTGCTCTCGCCCCAACGCTGGTGGCAGACCTCGCGGCCAGCCCTGGCCAGACTGCCCAGCCGCTCCTCCGATCCGAACACCGTTTCCTCGCCCGCCGTAATCAGCGAGTCCATGCAAAGACGTGTGCGAAAGCCATGGCTCCAGGCCTGGCCGACATAGTCTCGCAGACACCATTCACCGCCGTCCAGTTGTTCATCAAAACTGCCGATCTCACTGCGCAGACGGCGGCTGAGCGCCAGAGCAGCAAACGAGATGTCGCAGGTCTCCGGGCAGGCCGCGGTTCTGGCACTGGCGAGCCGCACCCTGGTTCCGACCTTCGCAATCACAGGCGTGGCAAGACCATCTTTGGCCGCCTCTACCAATGGCGCAAGCCAGCCCGCAGACACCAGCACATGCGGGCGCACGATCACGGCACAGTCACTGTCTGACAGTTCCAGTCCCATGTTGATCGCCGGAATCAGACCAATGTTGCGCTCTGACTTCACAAACAGGCCGTCATCACCCAGCGGATCTGAAAATTCCTCCAGCATGCGTTCGGTTTCGCGGCTGCTGCCGTTGTCAACCACAACCAGCCTTGCACCGGGCGAATGGGCCAGCACGGCGGCAAGACAGGCGCGGGTTTCAAATGGGTTGTTCCAGACAGGAACTATGATGTCGATTAAGGGAGAAGGCATAGGGGTTTCAGGGTACGGGCCGCGGGACAAGACAGATGGCTGCGGCCCTGTCGTGACAACAGGTTGTGCCGGACAGGGCTGCAAGCCAGCTTGTGTATCCACAAACGGCGGGCGGGTATTCCGGCCTCAGGAAGAGACCGCCACACGGCGCAGCAGGTTCAGTTCATCCAGCACCTTGCCGGAACCAAGCACAACACAGTCCAGAGGGTTCTCGGCGATCAGCACCGGCACCTTGGTCACCTCACGCAGCAACATGTCCAGATTGCGCAGCATGGCGCCGCCACCGGCCAGGAAGATGCCCTTGTCAACGATATCGGCCGCCAGTTCGGGCGGGGTCTTCTCCAGACAGATGCGGACCGTATCTACAATCGAGTTGACCGGTTCCTTCAAGGCGTCGCGAATCTCATCCGAATTGACCTCGATCGTCTTGGGAATACCGGACACCAGGTCGCGCCCCTTGACCTGCTTGGTCAGGATTTCCGGACCCGGATATGCCTCTCCGATCTCGATCTTGATCGATTCGGCCATGCGCTCGCCGATCTGAAGGTTGTACTTCTTGCGGATATACTGGACGATCGCCTCATCCATATTGTCGCCACCCATGCGGGTCGACTGGGCGTAGACAATGCCCGCCAGCGAGATAACCGCCACCTCGGTAGTACCGCCGCCGATATCAACAATCATGTTGCCGGAGGCCTCGGTGATCGGCAGACCGGCCCCGATGGAGGCGGCCATCGGCTCCTCGATCAGGTAGACCTCGCGAGCGCCGGCGGATTCGGCCGATTCCTTGACAGCGCGTTTTTCCACCTGGGTAATACCGGAAGGCACACAGATCACCACGCGCGGCCTAACCAGGGTCTTGCGGTTATGCACCTTCTGGATGAAGTAGCGCAGCATCTCTTCCGTGATATCAAAGTCCGCGATCACGCCGTCCTTCATGGGCCGGATGGCCGTGATGCTGCCCGGTGTGCGCCCCAGCATCATCTTGGCTTCCATGCCAACCTTGAGCACCATCTGACGTCCGTTGGGCATTCTCTGGACAGCCACCACCGACGGCTCCCGTACCACGATACCCTTGCCCCTGAGATACACCAGCGTGTTGGCGGTACCCAGGTCAATGGCCAGGTCGTTGGAAAACATCCCGAACAAATAGTCAAATATTTTCAACATCTTTATGTAATCCTTTCTGATTCAACTCTCGGCAATACAAGGGTAAAAAAATTATCAGAGTGGGGTATTAATTGCAAGCAGTAATAAACTGGGGGGGGGTGGACGATTGTCGTTCAACTACAGCGGGATATGATCCGGCACTTGCTCACACAAAATCTCGGAGATAGCCATCTACCTGAGAAACGCGAAATTCATCAGACAGGTGGGCAGCACTGAAATACACAATTTGAGCTTTTACAACAGCACTTCTTGCAAACGGCACACGGGGCTACAGGGTGCACATGATCCGACGCACCCGATACTCCCCGCCAATCACCAGGTATTCTCCCTCGCCCTTCATGATACTGCCCGGCAGCAAATCATTACAGAAGAATACCTTGCAGACAGGCACAAACACTTCCCAGACCGTTGATCCGAACTCCCAGGCTCGTTCCTCCTCGTCGGTAAAGGAGACCAGGTTGTTCAGCCGCACAACCTGGTCGCGCTTGTTGATCTGCTTGATCAGTTCATGCTCGGACGCATCCTGGGTGCCACGATAGAGCGTCAGTTGCAGGCGGTTGCCATGGCGCCGGCTCAGCTCATACTGGCAGTACTCATAAAGCAGATCCAGCTGGGACTGAATCGCATTGGTGCGCGCACTGCCCTTCATCACATCGACCCGATAATCGTAAAACCCCTCACTCTGTACGTCGCTGATTGGTTTGCGGTGGTAGAGGGGCCTGATACCCATGCGGCTTTCCACCCAGGCTTTGAGCACCGCACCTTCAACAGAATTCGAATCCATCATCCAGCCACGCAGAAAACGCAGATAGCTATTGCGCAGGGATTTGCGCGCCATTTCAGTCTGCCCCTGCCAGTGATGCAGTTGGAACTTGACCGACATATAATCATTGAATACCTGCGCCCGCTCTTCCTTCGACCCAATCGTATCCAGGCGCTTGAACAGAAAGCGGTTGCCGTCCCTGACTCCCTGAATCTCCAATGGCTGGGGGTGGTCGTTGAAATGACGCGAGGCGATCACCCATGGCGGCTGATTGCAGTAGTTGAATGTCGGGTTGTACATATTCACCCCGTTGTGAATTACGTCGCTAAAGCTCCATCGGAGCAAACGAAAAGCACTTCTTGCTGCATGTCCTGCCGCAGGCGCCGCAGCCAACGCAGTTACCAGGGTTTTCAACCTTCATCAGCATCCTGGCCGTATCGTCATCATCAATCAACTCCTCGAATGCAAGCACATCATGGGAACAGACCTTGAAACACCTGCCGCAGCCAATGCATGCGCTTTCATCAATTGAGACAATGAATAATGGCACCCACTCCGTTTTGTTTTTTGTAAGACTGGTAATATAAGCCATTCCATACTCCTTTGAATTTTACCCTACCGTCAGGGCAAGGTCAGCGCACCCTTTCAATCTTCAGTAAAGCTGCCTGCCTGTACCTTGTTCATTGCCTTGCGCAGCCACGGTGGCGGATTATTGCGCAAGACCTCCTGAATCTTCCCGACCGTCTCCTTAAGACTTGCCTCTGTATTGGTCTTCATCGGCTGGATCTTTCTGGCAACCAGCTTGGCTGCAGCCGGACCGCCGATCTTCATGGTGTAGACTATGGCACAGTCGGCCAGCAGATCTGCCCTTGCAGCGATGCGATCTTCCTCGTCCGGGCCATGGGCGCCCACACTGATCACCTCAACAAAGGACGCATCTTCCAACCCCACCTCCCAGACATAAAAGGCATCTGCCTGTCCAAAATGCATGTCGATCATTTCGCCATTGCTGCTTGTAAACGCGATTTTCATAAAAACTCCTTTTTTGCCACAGAGATCACAGAGACTTCACAATAAAAATTTATCAAATCCACCTGTTTTGTAGCTTAACAAATATGCTTATCTGTCTGATTTTCCTCTGTGAACTCTGTGTACTCTGTGGCAAAGCCTTTCAGTTATGGGCTAACTTCTGTACTTCCTTGGCATTCACCTGAAACAGATTGGCCACCTCAAACAGCAGATTCATTGTGCCGCGATATCCAACCCAGACCTTCTGATGCGCCCCCAGCCTGTCAAACACCGGAAGCCCCGCCCGCAGATGGGCGCCGATCTTCAGCCTTGCCGCCGCCTGCCTGCCGTTGCTGTTGGCAACCAGCATGTCCGCACCGGCTGCGGCTGTCTCCAGGTCTTCCAGATCACCCACAAAGACGTTTGCACATGGCAGGCTGTCCAGACCGCGTGTGCGCGTGGCGCTGATGGCGGCCTGGATGTGGCAGCCCATGCCATGCAGGAAGCTGCTGATGGATTTCAGGTTGTCCGACTCCAGGGCCAGCGCAATTTTCTTTTGGCCAAACTGGTAATGGCTGTCCACCATGGCATCCATCAGCCGGCTGCGCCAGCGCCTGTGGCGGTCCGGAATCGGCATGCCCGAGATCCTTGACAAGACCTCCATCAACAGGTCGGTTTCTGCCAGGCCGCTAAGTGATGAGAAACCATAGACCGGCATATCGAAACGCTCCCTGTATTTCAGGGCTGCCCTGGCCAGAGAATCACCGACATATATCGTTGCCATGCTTCGACCCGACCTTCTGATGTCCGCCACTGTCACCCCGCCGGTAGACAGGGGAGAAACCACCTCATCAATATGGCCGTCCATGGCATTGGCAATATCCGGTATGGTCATCACCTTCAGACCGAACAGCTCGATCATCTCCTTGATCTCTTCCACATCGGCCGGGGTCAGATGGGCCCCTGGCAATAGGTTGACCTGTTTTTCCACTAAATCGCCAGATTCAGGCAACGTGGTTACAATCGCCTCCACCGCCGCCGCATAACCCTCCTGAAGCGACCCGCAATAGTCCGGCGTAGATGCATGAATAATCGGCACATTCCCAAACTCAGGGTGCTCCATGCGGAAGTGGGCAATGGCGCTTTGCACATCGTCACCCATGGTTTCCGTCAGGCCGGACGTCATCACCCCGACCACCTCGGGATGAAATTTTTCAATGACCCGCCTGAGCCCTTTTTTCAGATTCTCCCAGCCGCCGAAGATGGCCGTATCCTCGCTCATGGCGGTGGAGTTGAGTGCGATGGATTCCTTGTAATGTCTGGACAATTGCAGCCTGATGAAGGTCGAACAGCCCTGTGCCCCATGCAGCAGCCCCAGCATGTTGTCGATCCCCAGGTAGGCCATGGTGGCCCCCAGAGCCGGGGAGTTTTTTTGCGGATTAACCGTGGCACATTTGGTCGATACCTTCACGCGGGAACTGGAAAGCTCCTCTGCCAGAAACCTGTCAGCCAGCGACGCAGCGGCTGCAATATCAGCTACAAGTACGGCATCCCCCTTTTCCCATGGCGCCGGCCCATTCAATACAGGCCAGATCGGATTATTAACCGTCAGGTCCAATTGCCTGGCAAATGTGACCATCCCCTCATAGCCCGCATAGGGATGGGAACGGCCGTGGTTGATGTCGAGGAACGGGGTTTTGGTCTTCAGCGCCAGATACTTGGTCTTGCCGCCGGCCACGATCAGATCCGGCATCTTTTCCCGCATCACCTCCAGCAGCCCGGCTGTGCTGGTGTCTTCGATGATTTTGGCATCCTGGTGCATCAAGCCTTTCATGCGGTAAAAGTCTTCCAGGGTTGAATTCTGCGTACCTGCCGCCAGGATCTCCACCCCCAACTCCCGCAGTGCATCCACCATGGACCAGGTTTTCACCCCGCCGGTGAACAGCACCGCCCGCTTGCCCTCCAGCCTGGCTCTATATGGAGCGATAAGAATACGACAGCGTGTTTCCTCTTCCTCAATCAGCCGCTCCACACGGTCCTGCATAACCCGCTTTTCCAGTCCGTTGACGCTGTTGTCCAACTCGCGTGCAATATCACGCAGCGCCTTGGCCGTATCGGCCATACCGTAAAAGGATTCCTCGATGTATGGCATGCCGAAGTTTTTCTGCATCTTCTTGGCCAGATTGGTCAGGCTTTTGGAGCAGATGATCACGTTCAGTTTTGCCCGGTGGGCATAGCGCAGATCCGCAAACTTCGCATCACCACAGAAGCAGGATAAGATCTGGATTCCCAGTCGTTCGAACAGCGGCAGCATGGCCCACAGATCACCGGCAATATTGTATTCACCGATCAGGTTGATCGGATAATCTCCCAGCACCGGCGGCTCGGCGGTGCCGATAACATGCTTGAAAAGCACCTCTCCAGCCAGGCGGTTGCCGATATTCTTGTCGCCGATGAAACCAGGGGTGTTAACAGGTATGACCGGGATGCTGACCTTTTCCAAAGCCGCCTTGCAGACCGCCTCCACATCATCACCGGTCATGGCGGTAACACAGGTGGCGTAGACAAAGATGGCTTTGCCTCAGGATAGCGCTGGGCCAGTTCCAGAATCGACTTGTACAGCTTTTTCTCACCGCCGAAGATCACGTCGTTTTCCAGCATCTCGGTGGTAAAGCCGCGCCGGTAAAGCTGTGAACCACTGGAACGTGCGCCGCGGTTATCCCAGGAATTTCCGGCGCAGGCGATCGGGCCATGCACCAGGTGGATTACATCGGTAATCGGCATCAGCACCACGCGAGCGCCATCATAGGCGCATGAGCGTTCCGCACCCTCGCCTGGCTCTGATTTTTTACAAAACTTCGGCGCACCCTTGTCGTGGGTCTCGCATTCTGTCACTTCATAATAGTCGGGCTTTGCCATAAATCTGCCTCATCTTTCCGCAGGTAAGTCCCTCAAAGCCCCTGAAAAGCACAAAAGCGCCTTGCCCGGCCGATCATAACCCCACCATTCCCGGGTAGCACGAAGGAGGCACCCACCGGCATTTTCATGCTGGATGCGACCCGGGTATCTGAGGCTTCAATCAGACAGGACAATGGCGCCTTTGCCAAAACAACCTGCTGCAGTTTATCGTTTATAAGCACTTGGCATGCCAATATGGACAACTACCACAACACATCGGTTTACAAGTGTTTTTTACATAAGCCTCCCCAAAACAACCCGGACTGCCCACAAATTAATCACAATAGTCCGGATGATGGGGCCATCATCTCATCATCTCAAAATGCCTGTCATCACTGGTGTCATCAGTGATATCGATGAACCTGTTGCAGATGGTCGTCATCATGTTGATGGCCCCCTGGTAGCCAACCAGCGGATAGCGGTGCAGGCTGACCCTGTCATAAATCGGAAAACCGAAGCGAAACAGCGGGATGTTGGCATCCCGGGCCAGGAATTTGGCATGGGTATCACCAATGACAGCATCCACCGGATCGGTCATCACCAGACTGCGCAGGTGCCAGAGATCCTTGTTCATGTAGATCTTGCAGCCCGCCCCGTACATGGAGGCATCCAACAGCGCTTGCAAATCTTTTTCCAGTTTTTTGGAACCCTTGCTGCACAGGATGTGGTATGGCCTTGCCCCCACTTCCAGCAGAAAGGAAACATAGCCGACCAGGTAATCGGGATCACCATAGACGGCAAACTTTTTGTCATGGATATACTGATGGGCGTCGGTGA
>Ga0208694_1003659_pt1 | contig 14602 bp, 11 predicted proteins | sample AD_UKC078_MetaG_FD_184442 | JGI IMG/M metagenome (GOLD analysis project Ga0208694, IMG submission 184442) | Active sludge microbial communities of municipal wastewater-treating anaerobic digesters from USA - AD_UKC078_MetaG (SPAdes) (version 2) | ecosystem: Engineered > Bioreactor > Anaerobic >...
CTATATTTAACTTATTTAATATATCTCTTAGTCGAACACCGAGAGTATGGGCTGTTTGATGATATTCAAAACCTTGAGGCTCATTTTTATGAGAGCGTTTAGCAGGAAATACAGGTGCAGAATTCAAATCCGGGAGAATGCCAGAAAATTGTGCCCGCACTCTTGTGACATGCTCAACTAGCTTCTCGCCAATTTGTGGAATTAAAACTCTTTGATTAAAAGCAGATCTAGATAATTTTTCACGCTGCTTTGCCCTAGGTATGTTTAAAGTGTAAAGAGCCGTTCCATCCTTCGTCTGACTCATTCCAACATCACATACTTTAAGCGATGCATATTGAATTGGACGAGGTCCCAACGCCATAAACAACAAAACGAGTATATAGTCACCTAAGCCAATAACACCGTCCTCAAACGCTCTCCCAATCGAATCATGTATAGCCCCAAGCTCAATATCACTAAACGGCCCATCTAACACATCCATTGTCGAGACCGCTTCACCTTTTAAGTTCCCCTCAAGACGTAGCTGCTTCAAAAAAGAAATAGCATCATCAGTCACACCTGGGATGTTTAGTGCATGCCATTTTTTCAAAAAGCCTGACAAGTTCCCAAGATACCAAGAGTTGTTTTTTGATAAACTTACTCTGTAATTTATTAGATGATTGCTCGTAATCATCGACAGATTACTTGTATTTGCCTGACCACTTTTTAAAAAATGCTTTAAACGTACAAACATATTTGTCAAATGATCAGGCGACATATTCTCTGCATACCAAATCAGAACCCTCTTTGCTGATATTAGCAGTTCAACTGCTATATCCAAATCCGCAAAATCTAAGTTGATAGTTTTAGTATTATCTCGGTACGTCCATCTGTCCAATCGTGGATCAAACTTCGTACCGCTCCGCGTCGTAACCTCTTCAGGCAACTCTTGCGGCGCATTCTTTAATAATGCTGGTGGCAGCAGATCATTTATCATTGGTTCTTCCAATTATATTTTCTTGTAGACGCAGCGATGCAGCCTGAGCTTTCTTACGGGTATGTCGACGGGTATAAGTTGCTGCTGTTCCTGATGTTTCGGACCAGCCCATCAAATAGGATCGAGCTTTCTTTTCCTGCTCTTCCCCTACCCTATTCTTATCCATTTCTTCGGAGAAATTATCATTCCAAGTGTGACGCATAATATGTGGAAATAAATTATTTCCAAACTCTGGAGATTTCTCCTTCAGCACTGTAAACATTTTGTTTATAGAAGGAATTGATAGTGGAGCACCTGATTCTGAAGCAACAAAAAGAAAGCCATGCTTCCTTGCACCTTTTATCGCTGAACGATGATTCAAGATGTAAGCATTAGTTTTTCCCATAAGTCCTGCCGAGATTGGAATTTCTCTGCCTTTAGTTTTAACCTTGGGCTGGTTTTTTCGTGGATCACCAAGATCATCAGCTCGGCGCTCTACAACTACTGTAGACTTTCTAAAATTTAAGTCGTCTATCTTAATATTAAGCAGTTCCCCACGCCTCAAACCACAGCTTAATAGCCATAAGATAATTAATTCATTCCGATATTTTGGATGCTCATCAGACCACGGATTTTCTTCTGAGTTTGGATTCACCACTTCTAAAATTCGACTTACGACTTCGGGATCCAATCCCTCTCGCTGATCGGTCCCTTCAAACTTCTGAGATCCAGATGGCAATCGAGCATCAATAGCACTTGATACATATTGAATAGACAAATCTAGCGACAATCGAAGTGATGTATCGACCCCGTGCTTCGATATGCGAGCCAAACAAAGCCACTTTAAATAATCACGGATGTTTCTCAACCTAGTGGCAGAAGAACTAGCGTCAATTCTAATTTCTTCATTATTCGATGCTGTCTTTCGCAACTTCTCTAACGACACAACTGACGACATTGCTTGCTTTGATGCGACCTTGACTTCGCTCAATAAGGAATGAATTTTTTCTAAAGGCAATCTACATATTCCGACCAGATCTTCGATCTCCGCCAGTGACAGCAACTGACCAATCTTCAAACGTTCTTCTAAGTTAATCTTTCTTAAGTCAAGAAATAACAAAAATACCATTACCGATCTCAGATAACTGTCGATTGTGTTGGACGCTCTATTTCTCGAACGAATCTCAGACAAAGAAAAAACTGTAGGTTCAAAAATTGGCAAACCATCAAGAGCCAACAAAACAGGAAGGCGCTCCCCTGTTGATGTAACAATAGTTTTCACTCTATACTTTTGAATCACTGTTTACACTTTCAATAGGTGTATCTTAATACTGTAAACTAAAAATATAAAAATAACATGTAAACAAAGAAAAACCCCATTAAATTATTAGTTTAACGGGGTTTATTTACATTTCTATTATTGGTAGGTCCTAAAAAGGTATGTCATCCTCAAAATCATCAAATGCATTTCCACCAGTTTGCGCAGGGGATTTTTGAGTACTTGAAGCTTGTCTCGACTGTCCTTGGCTTGGTGCGGCTTGATTGTAATCATCACCGCCACTTTGGTCCATACCGCCATCATAGCTTGCATTTGAGCCGCCATCCCGTCCGCCCAGCATTTGCATTTGATCTGCAATAATTTCTGTTGTATAGCGGTCTTGGCCTTCTTTTGTTTGCCATTTGCGCGTTTGCAGGCGGCCTTCAATATATACCGGGCGGCCTTTTTTTAAGTACTCCCCGGCAATTTCAGCAAGTTTGCGGTACATGACAATGTTATGCCACTCGGTGCGCTCTTGCTTCGCGCCTGATTTATCTTTCCAATTATCAGTCGTGGCAATACTAAAATTACACACCGCTTCACCATTTGGCATAAAACGTACCTCTGGGTCGCGCCCGAGATTGCCCACTAGTATTACCTTATTTACTGATGCCATTTTTAACCCTTCAACAATTGATGCACTAAAGTTTCTATTTCCGCTTCGTTCAAACTTTGCGATTTATCTAATTTTAAAATAACTGTAAGCTCTTTTGGCAACACAGCCGCTTCTAACACACCTTGCAGGCTCGTTAAGCTTCGTTTAAGCGCCTCAGCCTCTGTAGCGTGCATATTCAAGGCCGATTCATCCATGCTAAACATTTTTGTTTTAACTGCCGGCGGCGCTTGCATTGAATACGCAAATATTAGCCATAAAATCATCATTACGCTACAAAAAATAAAAACGCTGGCGTAGCCAAATTGGTGTGATAAATATCCACCAAGTGCGCCACCAACAAAAATACCTAATGATTGCGTTGTATTATAAACGCCCATAGCTGTGCCCTTTGCGGCCGCAGGCGCAATTTTACTGATAATTGAGGGCAGCGTCGCTTCTAATATGTTAAAGGCCACAAAGTATAGCGTTAGCGAAAAAACAATCCCCCAAAAGTGTTGAATAGAAACGGAAAACATGAGTTGTGCTATCAACATCAATCCTATAGCCAACACAAATACCTGCTTCATTTTGGCTTGTTTTTCAGCATAAATAATCGCTGGCACCATCAATATGAATGAGCCAATTAAAACGGGCAAATAAATATGCCAATGTTGATTAACCTCAATTTGGCTCGATTTTGTAATAGCAAATGGCACCACCACAAACATCGCCATCTGCGCGGCATGCAGGGCAAAAATACCGTAATTTAAACGCAATAACTGCTTGTTTTTAAGCACATCTTTTAACTTATCCGGGGTGGCGCTCGCATCCGAATGGTGATAACTATGCACGGGGTCAGGCACAACAAATTTCACGACGGCCATTGCAGCCAACGTTAGTAATGCAGTCATAAAAAATATGCCTGGCACGCCAATCCATTGGTTGAGTATAGGCCCACCCACAAGTGAGATGGCAAAAGCAACACCGATGGTGGCCCCGATGGTGGCCATGGCTTTGGTGCGATGCTCATCTCGAGTGAGGTCAGCCAATAAAGCAGTCACCACAGCAGAAACTGCGCCTGCACCCTGCAAAGCGCGGCCGATAATCACACCTTCAATATTCATGGCAAGCGCCGCCACCATACTGCCCACTGCGAAAATACCAAGCCCCAAGTAAATCATGGGTTTTCGACCATATTTGTCAGAAGCCATACCGAATGGCAACTGAAAAAAAGCTTGCGTTAAGCCATATGCGCCCAGTGCCAAACCTATCATAAACGGGGTTGGATGCTCAGGAAAAGATGCAGCATAGATCGCAAAAATCGGCAAAATTGAAAACATGCCAAACATGCGCAAGCCGTAAATGGAGGCCAAGCTCGTTGTCGCGCGTACTTCAAGCGGGGTCATTTTTTCTGAAATTGCCATGTGTAATTTAAGGGTTAATTGGTGTGCTGAATTAAAAAATGTGAACGACTATCTTTGGTTTTTTTCAATTTTCGGGTCAAGTTTTTTACAAGCGATGAAAAATTTTGCGCTTAATTTATAAAAGTAGGTATATTAGCAGGTTGCCAAAAAATTAACTCGAGTCTTTAGTAAAAGCATGATGGAATTCATTAAAATTCGCGGCGCACGCACGCACAACCTTAAAAATGTCTCTTTGGATATTCCACGCAATCAGCTCGTGGTGATTACCGGGCTATCTGGCTCAGGTAAATCAAGCTTGGCGTTTGATACCTTGTACGCAGAAGGTCAGCGTCGCTATGTTGAAAGTCTATCAGCATATGCACGTCAATTTTTGGCACGTATGGATAAACCTGATGTTGATTTAATTGAAGGCTTGTCTCCGGCCATTTCCATTGAACAAAAATCCACATCTCACAATCCGCGCTCGACGGTAGGCACGGTCACGGAAATTCATGATTATTTGCGTTTGCTTTACGCGCGCGCCGGCGATCCAGAATGCCCTGACCACGGTATTAAGCTTGAAGCGCAGACGGTCAGCCAAATGGTCGATAGCGTGCTCAAATTACCAGAAGATACCAAATTGATGATTTTGGCACCCGTGGTGGCTAATCGCAAAGGCGAACAAATCGATTTGTTTGAGGAACTCAAAGCACAAGGTTTTGTACGCCTGCGCATTGATGGAAAAATTTACGAAGTCGATGCACTGCCGCAGTTGGCAAAAACCAGCAAACACAATGTGGACGTGGTGGTTGACCGCCTAAAAGTGAAGGCGGACATGAAGCAGCGTATTGCCGAATCTTTTGAAACCGCGCTACGTTTAGCCGATGGAAAAGCGATAGCTGTTGAAATGGATTCGGCTATTGAGCATCTATTCTCAGCCAAGTTTTCATGCCCAGTATGTGACTACTCACTTGCAGAGCTGGAGCCGCGTTTATTTAGCTTTAACAACCCAATGGGCGCATGCCCTAAATGCGATGGGTTAGGCAATGTCAACTTTTTTGACCCAAAACGTGTAGTAGCTTTTCCGCATTTATCTTTGGCTTCTGGAGCCATTAAAGGCTGGGACAAGCGTAATCAGTTTTACTTTCAAATGCTCACTAGCCTTGCAAATCACTATGCATTTGATATTGAAACGCCTTTTGAAAAATTACCTCAGGCCATGCAGGAAATAGTGCTGAACGGTAGCGGAAAAGAGCAAATTCCTTTTAACTACTTAAACGAACGCGGCACTATTTTTCAGCGTAGCCATAGTTTTGAAGGTATTTTGCATAACTTACAGCGCCGTTACCATGAAAGCGATTCACTCGCTGTGCGCGAAGAGCTATCCAAATATATCAACAGCACCACTTGCCCTGATTGCGCAGGCACGCGGCTAAAACGAGAGGCGCGGCATGTTAAAGTAGGCAATCAGAACATTCATCAGGTGTGCGAAGTACCACTAAAGCAAGCACTCACTTTTTTTGAATCGCTTGAGTTACAGGGCGCCAAACTCGCCATTGCCGATAAAATCGTGAAAGAAATTCAGAGCCGTCTTAAATTTTTAACCAATGTCGGTTTGGAATACTTGTCACTTTCACGCTCTGCAGAAACGCTGTCTGGCGGAGAAGCCCAGCGCATTCGCCTAGCCAGCCAAATTGGCAGCGGCTTAACTGGGGTGATGTATGTGCTGGATGAGCCTTCCATTGGCTTGCATCAGCGCGATAACGACCGCCTGCTCGATACGCTCAAACGCCTGCGTGATATTGGCAATAGCGTGATTGTCGTTGAGCACGATCAAGATGCAATTATGGCGGCCGATTACGTGGTGGATATTGGGCCAGGAGCGGGTGAGCACGGCGGTAAAATTGTTGCAGAAGGAACACCGGCACAAATTCAACAAAATGCAGATTCACTCACGGGTCTTTACCTAAGCGGCAAAAAGCAAATTCAATATAATAAGGTGCGCACTAAGGCTGATCCAGCCCGTTGGTTAAAACTCAACCACGCTACGGGTAATAACCTGAAAGATGTATCCGTCGAAATTCCTGTGGGCTTACTCACCTGCATCACCGGGGTTTCAGGCAGCGGCAAATCAACGCTGATTAATGACACGCTCTACCGCGCCGTGGCGCAACATCTTTATGGCAGCAATGCCGAACCTGCTGCTTTTGGTGATATTAGCGGACTAGAATTTTTTGACAAAGTGGTCGATGTTGACCAAAGCCCGATTGGACGCACACCACGGTCAAACCCAGCCACCTACACCGGTTTATTCACGCCGATTCGCGATTTATTTGCCGCCGTGCCTGAAAGCCGTGCGCGCGGTTATGGGCCCGGCCGCTATTCATTCAACGTCAAAGGTGGACGTTGTGAAGCCTGCCAGGGCGATGGCGTGATTCGTGTAGAAATGCACTTTTTGCCAGACGTGTACGTGCCTTGTGATGTGTGCAAAGGCCACCGCTACAATCGCGAAACGCTCGAAATTCAGTTTAAAGGCAAAAATATTCATGAAATTTTAGGCATGACGGTAGAACAAGCGCACACTTTCTTTAGTGCGCAGCCGGTAATTGCCCGCAAACTTAAAACACTGCTTGATGTGGGCTTAGGCTATATCACGCTTGGGCAAAGCGCTACCACGCTTTCAGGCGGTGAGGCACAGCGCGTCAAACTAGCCCTTGAACTCAGCAAGCGCGACACTGGCCGCACCTTGTATATTTTAGACGAACCCACCACTGGCCTTCATTTTGCAGACATTCAACTCTTGTTGGATGTGATTCACCGATTGCGTGACGCGGGTAATACTATTGTCATTATTGAACATAATTTAGATGTTATTAAAACCGCAGACTGGATTATTGACATGGGCCCTGAAGGAGGCGATGGCGGCGGCATGGTCATTGCCGAAGGTACTCCAGAACAAGTGGCACAAATCAGCCAAAGTTATACCGGAAAATATTTAAAGACAATGTTGTAAATAGTATCTTGCCAACCTTTTTTACCCAAATAAGCGCTGTAAAAAAACGCGTTTCAAACACCAACCTTCTGCCGAGAAAAAAATAATGCTCTGAAAGCCTTTATTTACAAGGCTTCCAGAGCATCAAAAAAGGTTGGGCCTTATATATTGTTAAAAATTGATTTAATCAACCTTTAATTATAGGTAATACGCATAAGCAAAAATTGCCAGCATGATGAGTAGTAGCACGACCTTTGCAACAAGCGCTACAACAAAACCTAAACCTGCGGCAATGCCAACAGCCGTGGCTTGACTGGTTTCTTTTTCCGCAAGCAGTTCACCAATCGCCGCACCAACAGCAGTGCCAATAATCAGCCCCAATGGCCCTGTAAAAAAGCCAATCAATCCGCCAATGGCCGCGCCCCAGAGTGCATATTTGCTGGCGCCCGCCTTTTTGACGGTGATAAATGAGGCCACAAACTCAACAATGAGTGCCAAAAGTGCAATTAGCCCGATGATGATGATTGTGAGTACGCTCACTTTGGCAAAGCCATCTATCCACGCGGCAATAAATAGGCCCACAAATACCAGCGGAATGCCCGGCAACATCGGCAATATGGTGCCAGCTATCCCAACTAACACGAGTACTGCAGCCAACAGCCATAACCAGTCCATAGCCTAATCCTTAGGCAATTCAGCAAAGCGCATTCGGCTTTGGATAGTTGCGGCACGGCGATTCAAATACTTCGTTGACCGATGTTGATCATAAAAACGTGGGTTAGGAATCATGGCGGCAAGCTTGGCGGCTTGCGCGGAAGATAGCTTGCCTGCGCTGGTTTTATAATAATGCCGCGCTGCTGCCTCTGCGCCAAAAATACCATCGCCCCATTCAATTACATTTAAATAAATTTCTAAAATACGCTGTTTGCTGAGCATCGCTTCCAGCATGACGGTAATCACCGCTTCTTCTGCTTTGCGCCAGGGTGTACGCTTGCTCGATAAAAACAGGTTTTTAGCGAGCTGCTGGCTGATGGTTGAGCCGCCCGCAACAATCTTGCCTTTTTTCAGGTTTTTTTCAAAAGCATGCTCAATGCCTTCCCAGTCAAAACCTTCGTGGTCTTTAAATTTGGCGTCTTCGCTGGCAATCACGGCACGCTTTAAATGATTTGAAATTTGTGCGTAGTCCACCCATCGATATTTGAGTTCCGCGTCTGGTTTACTTTCTTGAATAACCGCCAAACGGTCTTCCATAAAGGCACTGGTTGAAGGGTTAAACTTAATCCACCAGCATATGTGCAAAAATATCCATAATTGATATAACAAAATTGCGAGGATAAAAAACACAAATGCGCGTTTAACAACACCCCCCAAACCTAATGGCTGCGCATTAGGGTTGCGATTAAAAAGCCAGCGAATCAATTGATTGACTTTCTTAAATGTGAAATCACAGTGGCAGTTTCAGGACGAACGCCACGCCAAACATAAAAAGCCTCGGCCGCCTGCTCAACTAACATGCCTAATCCATCGGCAACGATTGCACCGGTTGCACGCGCCTGGGCCATAAAGGGCGTTTCACGGCCATACATCATGTCATACGCTAAAGTATGCTGTGCGAAAACCTGGTCGGAAATCGGCAAACGTGATGCCGTTAAACCAGCGGAAGTTGCATTAATTACAATATCAAAAGGCTGTTTCAATATCGGCGGATTCAAACAATCAAAAGTCGTGACGGATATATTACAAACTGCATGCAAAGTAGCCACGCCCTGCACCATAAAGTGGGCTTTTTCCATCGTACGGTTGGCTATGGTCAGGCTTGCAGGCTGCGCCAACAAAATAGGCAGCAACACGCCTTGCGCGGCACCACCGGCTCCTAGCAACAAAACATGTTTATCAGCAAAACGTACTTGTAAATTTTGCTCAATGTCATTCACCAAACCCACACCGTCAGTGTTATCGCCCTGAATACTATCCTTAGCAAAAATAAGCGTGTTCACCGCACCTGCAGACCTAGCACGCTCGGTTAAAGTATCGCAAAGTTGAAAAGCCTCTAGCTTAAAAGGCACGGTCACATTTGCACCGCGATAACCTTTATCGACTAAAGATTGCACGAGCGGAGCAAAACCATCCAATGGCGCCAGCACAGCCTCATAGGATAAATCTTGATGGGTTTGGAGCCTGAAGGCTTCGTGAATAATTGGTGATTTACTGTGAGCAATTGGGTTGCCAATCACTGCATAATGGTCGGTCATCGATACTATTTTCTTTCAATTCGTCCAAGGCAGGCCAGCATGCTTCCAGCCGTTAATAAGCGTGCGCTGTTTTAATGCATTAGGTTCACCTTCAAAGCCTTCAAGCATGTTATAGGCCTTGTTGTAACCAAGTTGCTGCGCCAATACAGCAGCATTGTGGCTGCGAGCGCCTGTGCGACACATAAAAATTACTGTCATGTCATCATCGACTTGCGCTTGCAATGTTTGTGCAAAATCAGGGTTTGCCACCATGCCAGGGTAAAACGCCCATTCTATGTGCGTTGCTTGCGGCACTTTTCCTACTAAATCCAACTCCGCGCGGCTACGTACATCCACCAAAATAGCAGATGGATTGTTTTGCAATACCTCAAAGGCCTCATGTGGCGTTAAAGCACCGGCATAAGGATAATTGTTTTGTTGCGCGCGCTGTTGCGCCTGAAATAAGACATCTTCTAGCCTACCCATTTTAAAAAACTCCATCAACTATATCTATACCGTAACAATTCACCAGCCACTTTACTGGTGCTACGAAAAATTCTAATTAAAAAAGTATAACCTGAAACTATTCTTTTTATCGTCAAAAGTATATGCATTAAAATGGTGCGTTTTTTGTTGTGATGCACTTTTTTTGTGCGCTAGTTTTTAATCTATTTTGATGTAATGCGCAGAATCTAGCAATTTATCTATTTTTTAGCTGGCACACTTCCTGCTATTATTACGCATTAAGAATTACGTTCGAATTTATTTTTTTACCAATGCGTCCTCAACTATAGGAGACATTCATGTCTGTAGCAAATGTTATGAAAATGGTAGCAGAAAACGACATCAAATTCGTCGATTTCCGCTTTACTGATACACGTGGCAAAGAACAGCACGTTACCGTACCCGTGTCACACTTTAATGAAGATAAATTTACTGAAGGCCACGCATTTGACGGCTCTTCAATCGCTGGTTGGAAGGGCATTCAAGCATCAGACATGCAATTGATGCCAGATGCATCAACAGCAAACATTGACCCATTCATGGACGAGCCAACACTTGTATTAACTTGCGATGTCGTTGACCCAACCGATGGTAAAGGTTACGAGCGTGACCCACGTAGCTTGGCTAAACGTGCTGAAGCTTACTTAAAATCAACGGGTTTAGGTGATACCGCTTACTTTGGCCCAGAACCAGAATTCTTCATTTTTGATAGCATTCAATGGGATGTTTCAATGAGTGGCAGCTCAGTGCGCATCAACTCTGAAGAAGGTGCCTGGGCTTCAAACGAAAAATTTGAAGGCGGCAACACTGGCCACCGCCCTGGTGTTAAAGGCGGCTACTTCCCAGTGCCTCCAGTCGATTCATTGCATGACATTCGCTCAGCCATGTGTATGACGCTTGAAGCCATGGGCGTGCCCGTTGAAGTGCACCACCATGAAGTGGCTACTGCTGGCCAATGTGAAATCGGCACTAAATTCAGTACCTTAGTACAACGCGCTGACTGGACACAAATTCAAAAATACGTGATTTTGAATACCGCACACGCTTACGGTAAAACTGCGACATTTATGCCAAAACCATTCGCAGGCGATAACGGCTCAGGTATGCACGTGCACCAATCTGTTTGGAAAGATGGTAAAAACTTGTTCGCAGGTAATGGCTATGCTGGTTTGAGCGAGTTCGCTTTGTACTACATCGGTGGCATTATCAAACATGCTAAAGCATTGAATGCGATTACTAATCCAGGCACTAACTCATACAAACGTTTAGTGCCACACTTTGAAGCACCGGTGAAATTAGCTTACTCAGCTAAAAACCGTTCTGCTTCTATCCGTATTCCTTTTGTGCATTCAGACAAAGCACGCCGTGTTGAAGCTCGTTTTCCTGACCCAATCGCTAACCCATACTTGGCATTCTCCGCATTGCTCATGGCGGGTTTAGATGGCGTGCAAAACAAAATTCACCCGGGCGAGCCTGCGACTAAAGACTTATACCATCTTCCACCTGAAGAAGATGCGCAAATCCCAACCGTTTGTTCATCATTAGAGCAGGCGCTTGAGGCTTTGGATAAAGACCGTGAGTTTTTAACCAAAGGTGGCGTATTTACCAATGACTGGATTGATGCTTATATTGCATTGAAAATGGAAGAAGTGAACAAAGTACGTATCACTCCTCATCCAGCTGAGTTTAGCTTGTACTACTCTTGCTAATATCGTTTAGTAAGTAACCTAAAAAAGGGGCATTTGATGCCCCTTTTTTATTGTTCACTTTATCGGTTAAAGTCCGATGTCAACCTTACGTAAAACAATGCGTTGGCATACTATGTTGCCAAATTTCATTAACTCTACTAAACTAAGCCCATGAAAAAATATTTATTGATATTTGCCTTGAGCGCTGGCGCATTTTCTGTGAATGCATTCGCTGAAATCTATAAACACGTAGATGCCGACGGGCGTATTACTTATTCCAACATTAAATCTAAAGGTGCAACACGATTGGATATTGACCCTGATGCCAATGTCATTAAAAATGAGCGGGCCAGATCAAACATCAATCGTGCAAATAACAATAACAACCGCACCGCTACACCAAGTGATTTTCCAAAAGTAGATAAACAAACGCAAAGCAACCGCGATAGTAAACGCCAAGAAATCTTACAAAATGAGCTAGAAGGCGAAAAAGCTGCTTTAGCACAAGCAAAAAAGGCCTACGCTGAAGGCGAGGCAAACCCAGAAATGGTGCATCATGCCGACGGCAAAACTTTTCGAAATGTTGCAAAATTTCAAGAAAAAATGAAAAGCCTTCAGGCCGATGTTGATGGCCATGAAAACAATATTAAGCTTCTAGAAAAAGAGCTTGAGTCACTACGCTAGCCTAGTACTCATCAAAAACCTGCCCGCCCCTCATCAAATGAGACCAGCATGATATGTTGGTCTCATTTTTGCTTTAATCATAGTATGATGATTCATCCCTTAACAATCTCAAGTTTTAATTTGGTGCAATAACGCAAAATGGTTCAATCAACCCCAAATTTATTCAGTGGGCTAGAGCATCTCGCTACCGCAATCATTCTGCTCGATCAAAATAGCTATGTGGTCTACATTAACCCAGCAGCCGAGATTACCTTTGCATTTAGTGCCACGCACGTGACTGGCATGCCAATTAACGAGGTGTTTCCTGATTGTGAAATATTGATGCTGGCCATTAAAAATGCAATTTCCCAGCAAAGCCCTTTTAGAGAGCACGAGTTCACGATTACCACCAACAGGTTTCAGTCATTTTCTGTGACTTGCACAGCCACCCCGATTGATGCACCAAATGCGTGCCTGATTTTAGAATTTCAGCAAATGGACGCACAACTTCGCATCGCGCGAGAAGAACGTATGTTGATACAGCAACAAGCCAATGCCGAATTATTACGAAATCTCGCCCACGAAATTCGCAACCCGCTTGGCGGGCTTCGAGGTGCAGCCCAATTACTTGAGCATGAGTTACCTTCACCAAGTTTACGCGAATACACGCAAGTCATTATTAAAGAGGCCGACCGCCTACAAGCACTGATGGATCGCCTGCTGATTCCGCACCGCGCGCCCAAATACCAGCCAACCAATATCCATGAAGTGCTTGAGCGCGTGCGTAGCCTGCTGCTCGCTGAGTCTCCCAAAACGATGCTGATTCAACGCGACTACGATTTAAGTCTGCCAGAACTTATCGGTGACCGTGAAAAGCTCATTCAAGCCGTGCTGAATATTGCCCGCAATGCCGCACAGGCCATGCAAGCGCACAACACGCCAGACAGTAAAATTATTTTTAGAACACGAGCTGAGCGGCAAGTAACGCTTGCGCGCAAACGTTACCGCGTGGCCATTAAACTGGAAATTATTGATAACGGGCCGGGCATTCCCGCTGACATTCGCGACCGTATTTTTTATCCGCTTGTATCAGGCGCTGAAGGCGGCACAGGGCTTGGCTTAACACTTGCACAAACATTCATCACCCAGCATCACGGCATGATTGAGTGTGAAAGCGAGGCGGGCAACACCTGCTTTACGATTTTGTTACCAATTGAAACTTCAGCAATTAAACCAACCGCTATGAAGCAATAAGCAATTTTGATTTTCGCGGTCACGGACCGCTCCTACAATTGCTCTGTGTAGGAGCGGTCCGTGACCGCGAAGATGTACCATATTCAAAGAATAGAGAAACTTATGAAACCAATCTGGATTATCGATGATGACAAATCAATACGCTGGGTATTTGAAAAAGCCCTGACACGTACCGATTTAGACTACAAGACATTTTCATCTGTGGCTGAGGCGCTCAATATGCTGGAACGTGAGCAGCCGCAGGTCGTGGTGAGTGATATTCGCATGCCCAATGGTTCTGGCTTGGATTTTTTGACTGAAATCAAACAAAAGTATCCTGATATTCCTGTCATTATCATGACCGCTTATTCAGACCTAGAAAGCGCCGTTGCTGCTTTCCAGGGCGGTGCATTTGAGTATTTAGCCAAGCCGTTTGATGTAGACCAAGCCATTGACGTGATTAAACGCGCGGTTGAAGAAAGCACCAGAGAATACACCGAAAAAGTCACTCTGGAGGCCACGCCAGAAATTATTGGCCAAGCACCTGCCATGCAGGAAGTTTTTCGTGCCATTGGCAGGCTCAGCCGCTCGCACGCAACGGTACTCATCAACGGTGAATCTGGCAGCGGCAAAGAGCTGGTTGCGCGCGCCTTGCATCGCCATAGCCCGCGTGGGGACAAACCCTTCATAGCCATTAACACGGCGGCAATTCCTAAAGATTTATTAGAATCAGAACTATTTGGCCATGAGCGTGGCGCATTTACGGGCGCAGCCGCCTCACGTCGAGGACGGTTTGAGCAGGCAGATACCGGCACGCTCTTTTTAGATGAAATTGGCGACATGCCGCCCGATTTACAAACACGCTTATTGCGCGTGCTCAGTGACGGCCAATTTTACCGCGTGGGCGGCCACCAGCCGATAAAAGTGAATGTCCGCATTATCGCCGCCACTCACCAAGACCTTGAAGAGCGCGTTAAACTTGGCCTGTTTCGTGAGGACTTGTTTCACCGCCTCAATGTC
>Ga0208694_1003660_pt1 | contig 14598 bp, 14 predicted proteins | sample AD_UKC078_MetaG_FD_184442 | JGI IMG/M metagenome (GOLD analysis project Ga0208694, IMG submission 184442) | Active sludge microbial communities of municipal wastewater-treating anaerobic digesters from USA - AD_UKC078_MetaG (SPAdes) (version 2) | ecosystem: Engineered > Bioreactor > Anaerobic >...
TAACTCACGTCTAAATTCAGATGAGGAGGCCAAAATAAGCGTTTGCTTTGATTTTTGCTTGTTGGTTGATTTTATGGCTTGTTTCATAATCACTACACTCAAAAAAATAAAGCCGACAGGTGGATGCTGCCGGCTTAAAAATACTATTTGCTGTTATATTTACTCAGGTTGAATTTCAAGAAGTGACTCATCTGGCGTCACTGCATCACCTTTCACCACGTGTACGGCAACCACAATGCCAGAGGTTGAAGCCTGAATTTCGTTTTCCATTTTCATGGCTTCAATCACCAGCACACCATCACCCGCGCTCACTTTATCACCCACCTTAGCCTTGACTGCGACTATTGTGCCAGGCATTGACGTTGTGACATGGCCCGCATGGGATGGACGAGGGCGGCCATTGCTGGCTTTGCTCGTGGCGGCTTTCTTTTTACTGTTGCCACTGCTTTTGCCGCTTGAAACTTCAATCTCACTTAAGGTTTCAACAATAACTTCTTCAGCAATACCGTCAATAGAAACATAGAATGGACGTTTTTCTTCACCTGGATGCCCACTGCCAGTGAGGTTAATATGGAAGGTTTCGCCATGCAGTGTTACCTTAAATTCACTTGGCGCATAACGCGAAGCCGCGGCACTGACCGCTTCTTTGTCTAGCAAAGCTTCAGGCTGTAGCGAACCCGCATTCCGCTCTTGTAAATAAGTTTTACCAATATCTGGGAACATCGCATAAGTCAGCACATCTTCTTCTGATTTAGCAAAACGCTCAGCTTCGCTGGTAAGTTTTACCATTTCAGGACTTAACAAATCGGCTGGGCGACAAGTAATCACTTCACTATTACCTACGGCATTTTGCTTAACGGCTTCGTTCACCTTTGCTGGTGATTTACCATAATGTCCTAACAAGTAATTTTTAACCTCATTGGTCACAGATTTGTAGCGGCCACCCGTCATCACATTGAGTACTGCTTGGGTACCGACAATTTGTGACGTTGGCGTGACTAATGGCGGAAAGCCTAAATCTTCACGCACACGCGGAATTTCGGCAAGCACTTCATCCATGCGATCCAGCGCACCTTGCTCTTTTAATTGGTTGGATAAATTTGAAATCATGCCACCTGGTACTTGATTCACCAGTACGCGGGTATCAACACCTGTAAAATCACTCTCAAATTGCCAATATTTTTTGCGCACTTCACGGAAATAAGCCGTGATTTCTTGCAATGCCTGTAGGTTAATGCCCGTATCGTATTCGGTACCTTGCAGGGCAGCTACAATACTTTCAGTAGACGAATGGCTGGCACCTTCGCCAAAAGACGAATTACTGGTGTCCACAATTGTGGCGCCAGCTTCAATGCCTTTCAAGAAACACATGGCTGACAAGCCTGAGGTGGCATGGCTATGCAAATGGATGGGCAGGCTCACAGCCGCACGCAATGCCTTAACAAGTTCGGATGTGCTTTGGGGTGTGAGCAAACCCGCCATGTCTTTGATGGCAATGGTGTCGCAGCCCAAGCCTTCAAGTTCTTTTGCTAAGCCAACAAAGTGTGCAACATCGTGCACAGGGCTGGTCGTATAACTAATTGCACCTTCAGCAATTTTGCCGACTTTCTTAACGGCTTCCACTGAAGTTCTTAAGTTGCGCATATCGTTCATGGCATCAAAAATACGGAACACATCCACGCCGTTATCTGCTGACTTTTTAACAAAAGCCTGTACTACATCATCTGAATAATGGCGGTAGCCAAGCAGATTTTGGCCACGCAGCAACATTTGAATGCGGCTGTTAGGTAAGGCCTTACGCAATTTAGCCAAACGCGTCCAAGGGTCTTCTTTTAAAAAGCGCACGCAGGCATCAAATGTAGCACCGCCCCAAGCTTCAAGCGACCAAAATCCAATGGCATCTAATTTAGCGCAAATGGGTAACATATCCTCAGTACGCATCCGTGTGGCAATGAGCGATTGATGACCATCGCGCAATACCAATTCGGTAATGTGTACTTTGGAAGATTTCGACGCTTGAATGTTTGTCATAGCTTAACTCTTTACTTTAAATAATATATTTAATTATATGTTTTTATTATATTTAATCTAAACACCTTCGTGCGCAGCAATGGCGGCGGAAATAGCGGCGGCGATCACTTCAGGTGCAATTTCATTGGCATAATTGGTGAGTTCTGGATGCTTTTCAACAAAACTCGTATTAAATTCTGCATTTCTAAAATCAGGGTGCTTCAGAATTTGCTGATAATAAGGAATGGTCGTTTTCACACCGTAAATCAACATGTCATCTAATGCCCGACGACCACGCTCAATCACGCTTTCCCAGTCCAGCGCCCATACCGTGAGCTTGGCACACATCGAATCGTAATAGGGCGGGATGACGTAGCCGCTGTAAATCGCAGCATCCATACGCACACCTGGGCCCCCTGGTGAATAATAGCGGGTAATTTTACCGAAGCTCGGCAAAAAGTCGTTTTTAGGATCTTCTGCATTAATGCGGAATTCCATCGCATAACCCCTGAACTGCACTTCTTTTTGGGTATATTGCAACGGCAGGCCATAGGCCACGCGTATTTGCTCTTGCACAATATCAATACCGGTGATCGTTTCGGTCACGGTATGCTCTACTTGCAGGCGCGTGTTCATTTCCATGAAATAGAACGTATTGTCTGAATCTAGCAAAAACTCTACCGTACCCGCATTTTCATAGCCAACAGCTTTGGCCGCTTTTACCGCTAAACCACCAATATATTCACGCTGTGCCTGCGTGAGCTGTGGAGAAGGGGCAATTTCAATCAATTTTTGGTTACGGCGCTGAATCGAGCAGTCACGCTCAAAAAGATGAATCACATGGCCTTGCGAGTCGGCCAGCACCTGTACTTCAATATGGCGTGGCGAAACGACGCATTTTTCTAAAAATACTTCAGGTTTACCAAAGGCCTTACTGGCCTCACTAATCACGCGGTCGTAATTACTTAATAATTCTTTTTCGCTATCGCAACGGCGTATGCCGCGGCCGCCACCGCCATTCGTGGCTTTCAGCATCACCGGATAACCAATTTTTTTAGCTAAAGCCACGGCCTCATCCAGATTTTCCAAATTGCCATCACTGCCTGGCGTACAGGGAATACCAGCGGCCGTCATGGCATTTCTGGCCTGAATTTTGTCGCCCATTTGGCGAATCACCGAGGCGTTTGGCCCGATAAATTTAATGCCACGGCGCGCGCAAATTTCAGCCAACTCCGGATTTTCAGACAAAAAGCCATAGCCAGGATGCAGGGCATCACAGCCAGAAGCGACTGCCAAATTCACAATATTGTGTGCGTTTAAATAGCCTGCTACTGGGTCAGCGCCGATGTTATACGCTTCATCTGCTTTTTTTACATGTAAAGCCTGGCGATCTGCATCAGCATAAATTGCAACAGATTTGATGCCCATTTCAGAGCAAGCGCGTACAATGCGCACTGCGATCTCACCACGGTTAGCCACTAGAATTTTTTTAAACACAGACGCGCCTTAAAGTTATTACTCAAACTCGACAATTGTAACATGCACGGGCCGCTAGCTAAATACTTAACTCGGGCTTCACGTGTTAAATTTACGCATAATTTTTTAAGATTAAACCACCTGATGATGCGTTAGGAATAGTATGAACCAACACTTAGTGATTGATAATTTAGCCTTTTCAAAAAAGAATGAGACCCTTAGCGGCATTCTGCTATTGGCAGATTGCCCAAGACTACAAGAGTTGTTGCATCAGCCATCATTAAAAGCAAAGTCCAATGCGCAGGAAATAGCATTTAATCTAACAGGCACGACCAATTCACTCAATCAACATTTTTTAAGGCTTAGTATCACCGCCAAGCTAAGCGCAAATTGTCAGCGCTGCCTAAGCGCAATGCCGCTAATATTAAAACTGCATTTTAACTACCTGATTAGTGATGTCGAGGATGCCGACCTGGAAGCGCTAGCGCTTGATAACGTGGATGATTACGATCTGCTCCAATCCAATGCCAATATGGATCTGGCCGCTTTGATTGAAGATGAGTTGATTATGGCGCTGCCTATTGCGCCCACCCATGAAAACACCTGTGTTGAATTGATTACCCAAAGTGGCGAAAAACCTAATCCGTTTGCAGCGTTAAAAGGGCTGATTAAGCCGCAAAAAAGTGAATGATGGAACAGGGGTGTTTCGCCTAATTCATGGTATTTTAAACATGCTTCTTACGCGCATTAAAAAATTAAAATTTTGCGCTAAAACTGTGTTTTAAAATCACAACCTTTTTAGATACGCTGTAAGCCTTGTAAATAAAGGCTTGCAGAGGAGAGAATTTTTCTCGACGAATTTACTGCGTTTTTGCACAATTTAAAAATAGGCACTTTTGAAGGGAATCTTTGCGTTATTTCATAAGACTTGGCCATGCGCTAAAAAATAATAATTGATCCAATTTAAACCACAATTTACACTTATGACCGCAATATATTGATATCGCGCATATTTTTTAGTGGATAAAATGTGATTTTGGCTGACAAAAGCGAGCTTTTATATTATAGTGCCGGGTTAGCAGTTTAGCGTAGTCTTTAATTCGCGGTGCTTAAGTTGGTCAAGCACCAGTTAGCATGTAATTAAGATGATGTTTATAATCATTTTATTGGAGTTTATTATGGCAGTTCAGCAAAACAAAAAAACACCGTCAAAACGCGGTATGCATCGTTCACATGACTTTTTAGTCAATCCGGCATTGGCCGTTGAGCCAACAACAGGCGAGGCACATTTGCGTCATCACATCAGTCCAAACGGTTATTACCGTGGACGTAAAGTGATTGCAACTAAAGTCGAATAATTTCAATTTGTTTGTACTAATGCTAAATATTAGCCGACGCTAATATTGGGTTAAATATACAAGTTGCGACTTTCTGCGCTTGAACCAATTTTAACGCCGCACCAATTTTGGCGCGGCGTTAGTGTATCTAGCGTTTGCTATGTTTTATTTCATGGTGTGATTCTCAAATAGGCTGATTAAACCAATGGATATTACCCTTTCGGTTGATGCAATGGGCGGTGATCACGGCCCACATGTGACGATTCCCGCAGTATTGAAGGCGCTGGACGAAGATTCGCAGCTCAATGTAGTGTTGGTGGGTTTGAGTGATGCGATAGAAGCCGAACTCAAAGCCCGCAAGGCGAGTACTGGTCCGCGATTACGCATTCATCATGCCACTGAAGTGGTGACCATGGATGAAGCGCCGCAAAGTGCGCTCAAGAACAAAAAAGACTCCTCCATGCGCGTGGCGATTAACTTAGTCAAAAGTGGTGAGGCCAATGCCTGTATAAGCGCAGGCAATACCGGCGCATTAATGGCAACCGCACGCTTCGTACTCAAAACTTTGCCGGGCATAGATCGCCCTGCAATTGCAGGCGTGTTCCCCAGCCAAAAAGGTAAAACTTACATTCTGGATTTAGGTGCTAATGCGGATAGTACACCCGAACAATTGCTGCAGTTTGCAGTCATGGGAAGCATGCTGGTGTCCTCCGTTGCAAATAAAGCAAAGCCTACGGTTGGCTTGCTCAATATTGGCTCTGAAGATATTAAAGGCAACGAAGTGGTGAAGCAGGCCGGCGAATTGTTACGTGCGAGCCATTTGAACTTTTATGGCAACGTTGAGGGCAATGACATTTTTAAGGGCACCACCGATTTAGTGGTCTGTGATGGCTTTGTCGGCAACGTGACATTAAAAGCCTCAGAGGGCGTTGTACAAATGATGGGGCGCTTTTTGTCAGAAGAATTCAAACGTAACTGGCTGACCAAATTGATGGGGCTTGTTGCAATGCCTGTGTTAAAGTCGTTTAAAAAGCGCCTTGACCCACGTTTATATAATGGCGCAAGCTTTTTAGGCTTACGCGGCATTGTGGTGAAAAGCCATGGTGGTGCGGATATTGTAGGCTTTAAAAACGCCATCCACATCGCGGTGGAAGAAGCCCGCAGTGGTGTTTTGCGCCGCATTACTGAACAGTTGGAGATTGAACATATACAATCGCAAAGCCAATCAAACGGTGACACCGCGTTTGGCGGTGAAGCAAACCACTTGGAAAACGCATGACAAATTCAAGCAACATTTATTCACGTATTGCGGGCACGGGCAGCTACTTGCCCGAAAAACTACTTACCAATGCCGATTTAGAGCATATGGTTGATACCACTGACGAGTGGATATTTACGCGTACTGGCATACGCGAGCGCCATATAATTGCTGATGATCAAGTGACGAGTGACTTAGCGTTGCATGCAGCGCGAAATGCTATTGAATCGGCAAACGTCGCATTAACTGACATTGATTTAATCATTGTCGCAACCACCACGCCTGACAAGATTTTTCCAAGTACCGCAGTAATACTGCAAAACAAACTAGGTATTTCTGGCTGTCCAGCCTTTGATATTCAGGCCGTGTGCAGCGGTTTTGTTTATGCATTGGCCACTGCAGATAACTTTATTAAGTCTGGCGCCGCCAAATGTGCGCTGGTGATTGGGGCTGAGGCTTTTTCACGCATTGTAGATTGGACTGATCGCGGTAACTGCATTTTATGGGGCGATGGCGCTGGCGCTGTCATACTACAAGCAAGCCAAGAGCAAGGAGTCATTTCTACGCATCTGCATGCCGATGGCAATTATGAAAAAATGTTGCATGTGCCGCGAAAAGCAACAGGGCAGGACACCGTGGTGATGGAAGGTAATGCCGTATTCAAAATCGCCGTGAACACGCTGGATGCAATCGTGGATGAAACACTGACTGCCAATGGCCTACAAAAATCCGACATAGACTGGCTAGTGCCACACCAAGCCAATATTCGCATATTACAAGCTACAGCCAAAAAGCTGGATATGAATATGGATCATGTCGTAGTGACCGTGGATAAGCATGGAAATACCTCAGCTGCGTCAATTCCCTTAGCGCTTGATGTGGCAGTCCGTGATGGCCGCATTCAACGCGGCGACATGATTTTAATGGAAGCGTTTGGTGGCGGGTTTACATGGGGTTCTGCTTTAATTAAGTATTAAAAAACATGATTAAAAAAGTGTAAAACAAAGTAAAATGCGCTATAAAATCTTTGCAGTTGCGTTGCATTAGCACGTTCAAATTTAACACTTATAAAACGAATATAAACGATGAAAAAATTTGCATTTTTCTTTCCGGGTCAAGGTTCACAGTCAGTGGGCATGAAAAAAGACTTTGGTGATATGTCGATCATTCATGACACCTTTGCCGAAGGCTCTGACATCTTGGGCGTAGACTTCTGGCGCATGGTGACTGAGCATAATGAAGACTTGCACTTAACCACTAATACTCAACCACTCATGCTGATTGCTGGTTTTGCGGCCTGGCGTGCCTGGCACGAAACAGGCGGCAAAAATCCAAACGTGATGGCAGGCCACAGTTTGGGTGAGTATACGGCCTTAGTGGCCTCTGGTGTTGTGACGTTTAAAGATGCATTACCACTTGTGCGTTATCGCGCAGAAGTGATGCAAAGCGCCGTGCCTGAAGGAGAAGGCGCGATGGCCGCCATTCTGGGTTTAGATGATGACGCAGTGCGAAACGCCTGCGCAGAAGCAGCGCAAAACCAAGTGGTAGAAGCTGTGAACCTGAATTCACCTGGGCAAGTAGTGGTTGCCGGTCATAAAGCAGCGGTGGAGCGCGCCTTAGTGATTGCTAAAGCAAATGGTGCAAGACATGCGGTGCATCTGCCGGTGAGCGTACCGTCACACTGTTCTTTAATGAAGCCGGCAGCTGAAAAACTGCGTGCTTATTTGCAAAACGTCACCTTCCATTCAGGCATTATTCCTGTCATACAAAATGCTGACGTGGTTGCGTATGATGATGTCGACAAAATTAAAGATGCACTTGTGCGCCAGCTATATAGCCCTGTACGCTGGGCTGACACGGTGCGCGCCATGCATGCCCAAGGCGTCACCGCAAGCGCGGAATGCGGGCCTGGTCGCGTATTTGCGGGAGTCACTAAACGAATCGTCGCTGAACTGCCCTGTGTCGCACTCACAAGCCCTGCTGCGCTTGAAGAGGCCCGTCAGCTCTTTGCCCAATAGTTAATCGAGTAGGTAACCTTATGTCACAAAATCAATTGTTACAAAATCAAATTGCTTTGGTCACTGGTGCTAGCCGCGGTATAGGTGCTGCGATTGCACAAGAACTCGGCAAACAAGGCGCAACCGTAATAGGTACTGCCACCAGTGCCAGCGGTGCAGATAATATCAATGCCAGCCTGAAAGCGGCTGGAATCAATGGCATGGGATTGGCGCTGGATGTGAACGATGCAGGCCAGATCGATGCAGTTTTAAAGCAAATCGCCACAACTTATGGTGATGTGTCAATTTTAGTCAATAATGCAGGCATTACAAAAGACACACTTTTGATGCGCATGAGTGACGATGACTGGAATGCTGTCATTAACACTAATTTGACTTCAGTTTTCAGAATGAGCCAAGCCGTACTTCGCCCAATGATGAAAGCCAGAACTGGTCGCATTATTAGCATTTCAAGCGTAGTGGGGCATATGGGCAATGCAGGGCAAACCAATTATGCTGCCGCAAAAGCGGGCATGACCGGTTTTACCAAATCTCTGGCTGCCGAGGTGGGTAGCCGTAACGTCACGGTAAATTGTGTTGCCCCCGGCTTTATTGAAACAGATATGACGGCTGAACTGCCTGAGGCCATTAAAACCAAAATGCTGGAGCGCGTACCGCTAGGCCGCTTGGGCAATGTAAATGAAATTGCAGCCACCGTAGCATTTTTAGCTTCGCCAAGTGCTGCCTACATTACGGGTGAAACCATTCATGTCAACGGCGGCATGCTGATGGTGTAGTGAAAAATTACGCGCAATCCGGGCGAAATGTTCAAGTTTTTTTGTATTCTTGGCTAAATTTGATAGAATACGCATTGGCTGTAAGGTCATTTTTCTTTATGAAGGGGTAATTAGATGTCTGACATCGAACAACGTGTTAAAAAAATTGTTGCTGAACAACTAGGTGCAAATGAAGCTGACGTAAAAAACGCTTCATCATTTGTAGATGATTTGGGTGCTGATTCGCTCGACACAGTAGAGTTGGTCATGGCGTTAGAAGAAGAATTTGATTGCGAAATTCCAGACGAAGAAGCTGAAAAAATCACCACCGTTCAATTGGCGATTGATTACATCAATACCAACCTTAAGTAATATGGTTTCATTTGGGCAATAAACTCCAGACGGGGTTTATTGCCTTTTTATTTGTATCAACACATATCTTCAACATTCGAGGTTTCTCATGTCTAAACGCAGAGTAGTGGTTACAGGGCTTGGTGTTATTTCCCCGGTGGGCAATGGTGTCCAGACCGCGTGGAATAACTTGATTGCGGGCAAATCTGGAATTACCAACATCACCAAATTTGATACGAGCGCTTTTGCATCGACTATCGCGGGCGAGGTCAAAGACTTTAATGTTGAAGATTATCTAAGTGCCAAAGATGCCAGACGCATGGATACGTTTATCCAGTATGGACTGGCTGCGGGAATAGAGGCATTTAAAGACTCTGGCATTGAAGTCACTGAAGAAAATGCTGAACGCATTGGTGTATCCATTGGTTCTGGCATTGGCGGCATGCAGTTTATTGAAGATACTGATGTGCTTTATCATGAATCCGGCCCGCGTAAAATTTCGCCATTTTTTATTCCTGGCACGATTATCAACATGATTTCAGGCAATTTAAGCATCATGTTTGGTTTAAAAGGCCCGAACGTGGCGATTGTAACGGCCTGTACCACAGGAACGCACTCAATTGGCGACGCGTCACGCATGATTGAATATGGCGATGCGGATGTGATGATTGCAGGCGGCGCCGAAGCTGCCATTACGCAATTGAGCGTGGGTGGTTTTGCCGCAGCACGTGCATTATCAACACGCAATGATGACCCAGCAACGGCCAGCCGTCCTTGGGATAAAGACCGTGATGGATTTGTGATTGGTGAAGGGGCAGGCGTAATGGTGCTCGAGGAATACGAGCATGCAAAAAAACGCGGCGCCAAAATTTATGCCGAACTATCAGGCTACGGCATGAGCGCCGATGCCTACCACATGACTGCACCCAATATGGATGGCCCACGCAGATCTATGCGTAACGCCTTGCAAAATGCGGCAATCAACCCTGATGCCGTGCAATTCATCAACGCGCACGGCACTTCTACGCCGCTGGGGGATGCCAACGAAACTAATGCAATTAAAGCTGCGTTTGGTGAACACGCTTACAAATTAGTCGTGAACTCAACCAAATCGATGACTGGCCACTTATTAGGCGGTGCGGGTGGGTTGGAATCGGTCTTTACCGTGCTGTCAATTCACCATCAAATTTCACCGCCAACCATCAATATTTTCAACCAAGACCCAGAATGTGATTTAGATTTTTGCGCGAACACCGCGCGTGATTTAAAAATTGAATACGCACTGAAAAACAACTTTGGTTTCGGTGGCACAAACGGCAGTTTGGTCTTTAAAAAAGTGTAAGTTTTCTTGCTGTTGATTGTGCTAAAAATATCTTTTTTAAGTGCATTTTAGCCTGCAACCTTTTTTGATGCTCTGGAAGCCTTGTAAATAAAGGCTTGCAGGGCATTAAATTTTTCTAGGCGGCTTTTATTCACAGAAATCAGATTTTGCATAACAATCTTTGCGCAGCGTATATTGGCAAAAATTCCGCTTTTCAATCGAATGTTTTCACGTGCTAATGCATGGCAAAGTGCCCCAATCAGTCACCAGTATCGTTTATAATGCACGGCATATGTCTGCGCCGACTTACATCATTAATGGCAGTTTTAATCACCATATCACGCCGTTAGACCGTGGTTTTAGTTATGGCGACGGCGTGTTTCGTACCATGAAAATGCGCGGCGGTTTACCATTGAACTGGCCATTGCATTATCAGAAATTAGTGGCTGATTGCGCGGTAATTGGCATTGTTTGTCCAAGCGCCGAGTTGCTGATGAGTGATTTTGAGCAACTTGTAACGCTACAAGACACTGATAAACAGGCTGAAAACGTTGCCAAAATTATCATCACGCGCGGGGAGGGGGAGCGCGGCTACCAGCCGCCCGCTGTCACTTCACCCACGCGCGTTGTGATTAAATCCAGCATGCCACAATATCTAGCCGCATATGACGATACAGGCGTTACACTCACACTATGTCAGACACGTTTAAGTCCGCAAGGCAAGTTGGCCGGGGTCAAACACTTGAATCGCCTAGAAAATGTGTTAGCGCGTATGGAATGGCGCGATGAGACCATTTTTGACGGCTTATTACTGGACCAACAAAATAACGTGATTGAATGCACCATGAGTAATGTGTTTATACGCATAAACAATACACTTTTCACCCCGGATTTAAGCCAGTGCGGCGTTGCCGGTGTCACTCGGCAGCGTGTGTTAAGTGTGGCGCATGTGCTTAACTTAAAAGTAGAAATTACGTCATTTTCTTTAGACGATTTTACAAAAGCGGATGAAGTCATGATTTGCAATAGTCTATTTGGCTGTTATCAAGTCACGCGCTTTTTAAACCAAACTTGGCCTATACAGCACATGGCAAAGTCGTTTAAGCAACTGCTCGCGCAACACTCGGTGACGGCTTGATGAAAATGGAGTCATGATGAAATCTGTTAAAACATGGCTTTTAGTCGCTTGTGTGGCACTGATTGGCTTGAGTGCATGGTTAGCCTATTACGCAGTCACGCCACTCAATCTTGCACCAAGTAGCCAAGAAATTGTGATTCAACCAAAAAGCGGCTTAAGAAGCATCGCTAACCAACTCGTAGCGCAAGGGGTCATTCAAGAACCCTGGCGTTTTATTGTGCTGGCAAAGTTATTGAATAAAGAATCAACGCTACAGGCGGGCAATTACACGTTGAATAAAAATGTGTCTCCCTATCAGCTATTGTTATCACTCAATAATGGCAAGGCAACGCAAGGCAGCATTACGTTTATTGAAGGCCGCACGTTTGCGCAAATGCGTGAAAAAATGGCGCGCAATGATGCGCTTAAGCAAACGGTGACCCACTTTTCTGAAGCAGAAATTTTAAAGTTAGTTGGTTCAAATCGCACCAAAGCTGAAGGCTTGTTTTTTCCTGATACGTTCTATTTTGATCGCAATACCGCCGATACCGTCATTTTGCAGCGCAGTTACGATGCAATGCAGAGCAAACTGGAAACCGCCTGGCAAAAGCGTGCGCCAAACCTGCCCTATAAAAATAGCTATGAAGCACTTATTATGGCTTCGATTGTAGAAAAAGAAACCGGCAAAGCCAGCGAGCGCGCCATGATTGCAGGCGTTTTCATTAACCGTTTACGCATTGGTATGCGCTTGCAAACCGACCCTACCGTCATCTACGGCATGGGTGACGAGTACCAAGGCAATATCAGAAAAAAAGATTTGCTTAGAGATACGCCTTATAATACTTACACACGCGATGGTCTGCCGCCCACGCCCATTGCCATGCCAGGGCTTGCTGCAATCGAAGCAGCATTGCACCCAGAAACAACGAAAGCACTCTATTTTGTTGGCAAAGGCGATGGAAGCCATGCCTTTTCAAATAGTTTGCAAGAACATAATCGTGCGGTCGTTAAATATCAACTCAAAAAATAATTCAAAAGTATCTCAATGACAGGTAAATTCATCACCTTAGAAGGCATGGACGGTGCAGGTAAAAGTACCCACATCGCCAATATCATTTCAGCATTAGAAGCACGCGGCCACGTCGTTGTGTCAACGCGCGAGCCGGGTGGCACTGCGTTGGGTGAACGTTTGCGTGAATTATTACTGCATGAACCCATGCATTCTGAAACTGAAACCTTGCTGATGTTTGCGGCAAGGCGTGAGCATATCGCGCAAGTCATCCAACCAGCGTTAGCAAGCGGCGCCTATGTGCTTTCAGACCGTTTTACTGATGCAACCTACGCCTATCAGGCAGGCGCTAAAGGGGTTAAAATTGATAAAATTCGCTCGCTTGAAACGTGGGTACAAGGTGCACTACAACCGGACGTGACCTTGTTATTTGATGTGCCGGTGGAAGTCAGTATGCAGCGGTTACTGCAAGCACGTGAACCAGATAAATTTGAGCGTGAAAATGCAGAATTTTTCACAAAAATACGCCAGATGTATTTACAGCGCGCAGCTGAAAACCCGACTCGATTCTGCGTGATAGACGCAAACCAGCCATTAGAAATGGTCAGTCAATCTGTCTTAGCGGTCATTTCCACGCTGTAGTGATGAAGAAAAACTTTATTCCACCGTATCCATGGCAGGCCGGCCTATGGCAACAGCTAAGTCATGATCGCCAACAACTCCCGCATGCTTTGCTATTGTATGGCCGCGCAGGTATTGGAAAATATGCCTTTGCGCGTTATTTAAGTCAGGCGCTACTATGTAAGCAACCTGTTGCAGGCCACCCTTGTGGCGAATGCGCGAGTTGTCACTGGTTTAACGAAGAAAGCCATCCTGATTTTCGCTTGCTGATGCCTGAACAGGCAACAGAACCTGATGATGAATCGGCTTCCAGCAAAAAAACAAAAAAGAAAACACAAATTTCAGTCGCGCAAATTCGTGACTTGAGCGAGTTTTTAACCTTAAGCAGTCATCGCAATGATGGGGCACGTATTGTGCTGATTCAGCCCGCCGAGGCGCTTAATGCCGCCTCTGCCAATGCGTTATTGAAAATGCTAGAAGAACCTGCGCCAGGCGTTATTTTTATTCTCGTTGCCAACCAATTACAGCGTTTGCTACCCACGATTATCAGCCGTTGCCAGAAAGTGAGCATGCCTGCGCCCAATGAATCGCAAGCTATGGCATGGCTAAGTGAGCAGGGTGTACAAAATGCACAGCAACAATTAGCCTATGCCTCGGGTTCGCCTATTCAAGTAATGAATGAACAGGCGCAACTCAACACCTTTGCCGAGATTTGGCGACAATTTGCGCTAGGCAACAAATTACAGCCGCACCTTGCAGCCTCGATGTTAATCGCGCACTCGGCCGAAACGGGGATTATTGCTTTGCAAAAGTGGCTATGTGATTTGATGACCATGTGCCTAACAAAACAAGTTCGTTACCACATTGCACAATCTGGCGCTTTGCAAGGGCTAGCGGACAAGGTAAACTTAAGCCAGTTGATGCAATTGCAAAAAAAAGTGGATGAATTGCGCAAGCTCGCTACGCATCCGCTTAACCATGAGTTGCAATTAGAGGCGTTGCTTGTAGAATATACGAGAGTTTTTGTGAATAAATAGATAGTGCTGAAACATTATCAATAGAGAAAAACTATGGCTGAAGACACACAAGACGATTTTAAAAATACGACCACACCAAAGCCTGGCGTACTATCCCTCGCAATTAAAGAAAAAGCCGCACTCTATGCAGCCTATATGCCTTTTTTAAAAGGTGGCGGTTTATTTATACCAACCAGCAAGCCATTTAACATTGGCGAAGAAATATTCATGTTATTAAGTTTAGTCGATGACCCCATGAAACTTCGCGTGATGGGGCATGTGGTTTGGGTGACACCAACCTCTCAAGCC
>Ga0208694_1003662_pt1 | contig 14596 bp, 15 predicted proteins | sample AD_UKC078_MetaG_FD_184442 | JGI IMG/M metagenome (GOLD analysis project Ga0208694, IMG submission 184442) | Active sludge microbial communities of municipal wastewater-treating anaerobic digesters from USA - AD_UKC078_MetaG (SPAdes) (version 2) | ecosystem: Engineered > Bioreactor > Anaerobic >...
TAATTCCTGGAATAACCAAAGACATGAAAAGGATTGAGTTTGTAGAGTTTAATGCCTTAGGCCTTCCAGTGAAGTTTTTGGATGGTTTGACTTTATATGGCCACCCATTAAGTAGAACGATTGAATTCACGTATGATGACAAGTCGCGCCTTACCGAGGTAAAGACAATAGGAGCTGCTAAAACAGAAGTTGCGCTCAGCCTAGACTATTCCTCAGCTGGCCTGCCAATCAATGTATCCGAAAATAACAACGCCAAAAAATTTAATGTGATTCCAACATTCCAAGATGGAATTTTGATAAAAGAGGACATCAAGGAAAATGGAAATGAAGGAAATTCTGAGCAGAGACTCTTTCAATACATAGAGCTTGAAAAAGAACCGATAATGCCTCCGATCGCGTGGATACAATCCATAATGGACCATTCATCGACGCTCTATGTTGATATCCCTGAAAAGCTGTTCGGAAAATGGACGTTCATATCAGTAAGATAGCGATCAGATATCGCACGCACAACCCCCCCCCCGCCATCGGCGGGGGGATTTTATTTGTCAGTCACGGTTTTTAATGGATCCCCGATAAAGGCGTTCGGGGATGACGACCACGTGGTCATTCCCGCGGCTTCAAGCGGGAATCCCGTTCCAACATTTCCGGTTTTCGATCTTCGAACATCGACCATCGCACTATCGAACTATTCACTCCAGTTGCGACAGCCATGATGAAGCGGGCTCTATGCTTATGCCATCGACATTCAGCCCCCTATCTATTTTCGCAACGACCTGTAACGCCCCTACCGATGGAAATTTCCCAGCATAATATTTCAGCGACGTGCTCAAATTTGAATCGCTGAGCTTTGCCTCGACAAAAAGATTCGCCTTCCCATTTACCGCAATAACAAAATCCACCTCCCTTTTTTCCCTGTCGCGGAGATAGCAAAGAGAGTTATCCTCACCTCGCGTGTCCTGCAAAAAATGCAGATGTTTTTTTATCGAAAGCGCGACAAGATTTTCAAAGACCGCCCCCTCATTGCCCCTCACCATTCCCGTATCATAGAAATATATCTTAGGCTCTTTAGTGACGGCCCTCGCGATATTTTTTGAGTATGGAGCGACTTTAAAGACAAGGTACATATTCTCCAGAATATCGATCCAGTGTTTTACCGTATGAGGAGAAACATGGAGATCTTCCGCGATAGATGAATACGAAATCGCCGAGCCGACTCGCTCTCTCAACAGCTCTATCAGAATCAGCATCGACTGTATTTTGGAGATTGGTTCGAGATCCTGAATATCTTCACGAACCACTCTGTCTATCATAGATTTCCGCCATCTGGCAGCCTCGGTCTGATCCGCCGAAAGAAATGGCTCTGGAAAACCGCCGTAGAGCATGAGTCGCTCCAGCCCCTCTTCCAAAGAAAATTTTTCCTTCAAGTCGGAAAGCGTCAACGGATACAGGTGATACAAAAAATATCTTCCGGCAAGGGAATCCCCTCCACGCCGGTACATGTTAAGGCGCGCGCTGCCGGTCACCATTATGCGCGGCGGAATTCCCTCCGTGTCGTAAACCCCCTTGAGAAGAGGCTTCCACTTGGGCCACTTGTGAACCTCGTCCATCACGACGAGCTGTGAGGATCTGCTCCACTGTTTTTTCAGAAAAATTTTCTTATCTTCGTCGAGATCAAAATTTAGATAGAAGAGATCCGGCCATTTCGATGAGAGGGATTTCGCGAGATAGGTCTTCCCAACCTGCCTGGGGCCGGCTAGAAAAACCATTTTCTTTTCAAGGTCTTTAACGATGAATGGGGTTAGCTTTCTTTCCATACTGACAATTATGCACAGCTATGCATAATTGTCAAGACCATAATGCAACCCACTGCATTTTAGTCAGATTAAAAACAGAAGTTAGAAGCGAGAAGTTAGAAGTTAGAAGTGAGATTTCTTATAAATCTGTAAATCGGGGACACGTAACATATCCCCCGATTTACGATTGTTACGGGATCCCCGATAACAGCATTCGAGGATGACACCCCAACCCCGACCATGGACAATTGACCATCGACCAAAACCGCCGATCGCAGTTAGTCAATGGTCTATGGTCCATGGTCCATTGTCAATCGTCACGAGTCACGGATATTAATTACGCCTTTTTACGCGCCATCTTGAAGATGAATAGACCAAGCGCCATGAATATCGCGAAGGAGGCGATCTCGCCTGGAGTGCCCGTCCATTCGAAGCCGATCCCCTTCGGCTTTCCGAGGAAAAATGCGTAGAATGCTATCGCAACACCCATGATACCTTCGCCGGCGATAAGTCCGGAGCTAAAGAGCAGCCCCTGATCCTTCGCCTCTTCGGCTAGGCTCTCCTTCTTGCGCCTGATATGATCGACGACCCTTCTGATAACTCCACCTATGAATACCGGCGTCATCGTCGATAGAGGAAGATAAATTCCGACTGCGAAGGCCAGCGATTTCAACCCGACCAGTTCGGCCACGAGCGATATCGCCGCGCCTATGAAAACCAGCCCCCACGGAAGGTTCCCGTGCAAAACCCCTTCCACAACCGTCTTCATAAGGGTCGCCTGCGGGGCCGGAAGCTCTGCAGAACCGAAGGTAAACGCTTCTCCCAAAAGCCAAACCGCGGCGGCGATGAAAAACGCCGAACAGATCGCGCCGAAGATTTCCGAAAACTGCTGTTTTGCCGGGGTGGCGCCTATTATGTATCCTGTTTTCAGATCCTGAGAAATATCACCTGCTATGGAAGCTGCCACCGCCACGACCGTTCCGACCGTCAAGGCTGCGGCCTTTGCGGAGTCATCCGTCCAGCCGAGAAGTACGAATAGAAGCGACGTTCCAAGCAGCGCAACTATCGTCATCCCCGAGGTCGGGTTGGATGTGACGCCCACCATTCCGACTATGCGCGAGCTGACCGTGACGAATAGAAACGCGAAGGCGGCGATGCATATCGCGGAAAGAACTCTTAGAATTACTCCACCTCCGGCACCTATGACGTGCGGCATCGTAGCGATAGCTATTATTATAAGAAGAGCGCCGCCGAATACGATTAACATCGGAAGGTCGCGGTCGGTTCTAAGCTGCCCCTCTTTCATACTTTTGCGTTTCGTCAGTTCCGCAAGGCCGATTTTCAGGGATGCGTACATCGTCGGTATAGCCTTGAGCACCGTCATTATTCCCGCAAACGCGACCGCACCCGCACCGATATATCTGATATATCTCGTCCAGATTTCATCCGGGGACATCTCTATGATAGGCTTCACCATCTCCGGGAAAAACGGGACCGTAAACCCATCGCCAAACGTGGCAATGAGCGGGATTAGAACGACCCAGGAGAGGAGGCCGCCGGCCACCATCACAGAAGCTATTTTGTAATTAAGGATGAATCCGACGCCAAGAAGCGCGGGCGAGGTCTCAAGCCCTATCACAGCCTTTCGCAAAACGGGGATCGCAACCGAAACATGCGCAGATATCACCTTCAAAAAGCCTAGAATCGCCTTGTAGATAGCACCGACGCCGAGGCCTAGAAATACGCTCTTGGCATGCGTGCCGCCGGCCTCCGCAGCTATAAGAACCTGTGCTGAAGCTGTTCCTTCCGGATAGGGAAGATTTTCATGCTCCTTGACTATCAAAAACCTGCGAAGCGGAATCATGAAGAGAACTCCTAGGACCCCTCCGAAGAGGGCCAGAGTTCCTATCTGAAAAATAGAGGGTGAAAATCCCCATAGAAACAATGCGGGGATCGTAAAGATGACTCCCGATGCCAGCGAAGATGAGGCCGAACCAGTCGTGTTGACGATGTTAGCCTCGAGTATTCCGGTGTGCCCGAATATCGGTCTCATCATTCGGAAAAATGCCACTGCTATCACCGCAAGAGGGATGGAGGTCGATATGGTAAGCCCGACTCTCAAGCCTAGATACGCATTGGCCGATCCAAAGAGAATCCCTAGGAGAACACCTATAACGATGGATTTGAGGGAAAAATCTTTCAGATGGGTATCTGCCTGAACATAGGGTTTGAATTCCTGCATCGAAATCCTCCTTGATAGATATGTTTATTAAAATTCCGGGGACTGACGTCCAGAAATTTAATAGATGTCGATGGGCTAGCAAAGTCTCAATTTATTAACAATGATAAACATCAATCACCCCTTATCGGTAAATGCATATGGAAGCGTCCGACGGCCACCCCATATCGAATTGGAGATCTCAGTTTTAATTTGCCTGAATTCAGACTCTGTTAATTGAAACATGAAATGAGCTGGAAACCTTTCGATATTACGTTTCACAGCCTTGTTGAGATTGAAAGTCTCGACTTCGTACAACTCAGCCAAATCTCTATCCAACATGACCTTTTGCTCCCGAATAAAACAGATTTTTCTTTCGATCTTCTCCGGAGCGATCAATGTGGTTTGTGACATATCACCCTCAATTTGATATTCCAAATTGGAATGTCAAGACTGTATATCTTTGATATGTATACACATATCTCTATATGAAACTATTTCAGCGCCCGTTCACAATGCAAGATATTTGGCAGCTGCACCGCCAAGCTGAACCTTAAAATCGGTTATGATGACAGATACAAAAAACATCTTAGAGAACAATGGAATTTATGGATATTAAGACTCCGGGGACACGTACAGATACATGTCCCCGGAATGATCAATCGATATTCAAGATATGGATCAGTGTCCCCATCTTGAAGGAGGTTTCTTGGCACCGCCTGACGGCGAAGCGGTCATATCTTCAACATCAGCAGGGGGTATCGGCGCGTAAGGAGCTGCTGTTGCAGCCGGAGCCTGCATGGTTGGAGAAGCAGCCTGAGCTGATCCCGCACCAGCGCCATAGCGCGACGGAAGATCCTCTATTCTTATGGTTCCCGGAGGAAGGGCCACGGGCTCATCCCATCCGGATGGAAGGTCTGAATGACGGCCGGTATATTGCGCCCCCGAGGATGGAGGGGCGGGGGTTGGAGGCGGAGGCAGGGACGCCGACGACGGGGCTGGCGGCGGAGCGTACATAGGATTTACAGGAGCAGAACGCGTATCCCCTCCCTCGTAGGAAGATCCGCCGGAAGGAGCCAAAGGGGCAACTCTTCCAACCGCACCGGAGACAGAACAGTCGCATGGACACATACACCCTGCATTTTGGGCCAAAAGATTTGCGGGAAATAAAAGCAGATACAGAAGAACGGCGGTCGAAAAGAAAATTATGGATTTCATGATCCCCCCTGTCTTGTTGCCGTTTAGCCTATCATATTCTGAACAAATGACAACCCACTTGGTAAAAACCGTGACTGGTTACTCGTAATTCGTGACGATTGACAATGGACCATAGACCATTGACCAGCTGCGATCGATGGTTTTATTCGATGGCCAATTGTCCATGGCAAGTGGCCGCCGCTCCTTCATCTTATAAAATCACCCACAGCATCGAGCAGCTTTTCGATATCCCCTTCATCGTTGAAGATATTTATAGCGACGCGGATGTTGCCGCCTCTGTAGGACACTAAGATTTTCCTGTTGCTGAGGTATGAGACCAGCTCTTTGCTTTTCTCTCCAACTGAAAAAGATGTGCTAGCAGACCTTTCATCGGGGTCTGCGACTGGAGATACTATCCTCACCGGAAGCTTGGAAAGCCCTCTTATCAGGATGTCGGAAAGGCTAAATATCCTCTCGCGCATCCGACCAAAGTCTATCGAACTCATGTATTCAAAGGCCGCACCGAATGAATTTATGCCCTGAAGATTTGAACTGCCTATATCGAACTGCGCCGCCGAGTCATAAATTTCAGGATGGGCGTTTTTTTCGGTGTATATGAAATCCCCCTCGTCCGGATGAACAGAGAGCCATCCGGCTATCGGAGTCGGAAACCTTTCGCGAAACTTTTCAGAGGTGTAGAATATCGCCCCAACAAGCCCCGCCATCCCCCATTTATGAAGTGACGCGCTCATGGCATCTATGTGCATTCTCTCGACATCTATCGGAAAGATAGGAAACCCCTGCGTAGCATTCACTATGAAGAGAATGTTTCTTTTCTTCAGTTCTGCGCCGAGCTTTGCCAGATCCTGACGAAATCCTGTCGCATATTGAACATATGATGTAACGACCGCCATGGTATCTTCATCGACGAGCGAGAGGATTGATTCGATGGAATACCTGGATGAAACCGGTGAAACATATTTCATCTCGGTTCCGATATATTCAAAAGGGACGGTAGTAGCTGGAAATTCATCGAGCATCGAAACCACATTGTATTTTTTGCAAGCATTGTTTTTCAGCGACAAGGCTATCATCGACATCGAGAGGGAGGTATTCTGCATGAACGCCATATCGCCAGGCTTTGCGTTGATGAGCTTGCCTACGCCTGCGTAAAGTTCGCGTTTCTTTGCGATATCCTCCTGCCAACCGACGTCGCCATGCTGATTCAATTTACGATATTCCGAAACCATGCGCTCGAAAACAGGAGTCGGGATGGGAGACATTCCGGCACTGACAAAATAGACGACATTTTCAGCGGCGGGAAAATCTTTTCTGATCTTTTTCCAGTCCGTCATGTCAGTTCCTATTTCTGATCGCCGATTCAAAATCGTTCAGGGCCTTCTCTGAAAGAGGATGCTCAGCCAAAGCGCCGAGCACATCCGCCGATGCAGTAATGTCATGCGCTCCGGCAGCCATCGCCTCAGAGCATTCCGCGGAACTTTTGAGGCTCGCAGCCAATATCCTGAGATCCAGTGAAGACCTGTCGATTGCATTTCGCATCGACTCTATCGCTGATATTCCATCGACCGGAGATAAGGGATCGCCTGCAGCATGAAATTTAGAGATCCGGCTTACATAAACTGCTACGTGCTTAGCACCTGCGGCGGCCGCGGCAATAAGCTGTGCATCACTGTAAACCGCAGTCATGCAGCAATCGACCTTGTCAGATATTTTTGATGCGAGCTTGAAATACGCCGGCGAAGCCGGAAGTTTTATTATGACCTGCCCTCTGGATATCATGGCTATCTCCATAGCCGCCGACTCGAAATCGCGCTCTTCCGTCGTATCGATCTGGTAATACACCGGTCCCCGACAGATATCGCATATATCCGAGAGCGCTTTTCTCCATTGAAGCGGCTGCTTTGCCATGAGAAGTGGATTCGTAGTCACTCCGGCGACGTATCCCATTTCAAGAGCCCTGATCACTTCCGACTTAATCGCTGAGTCTATAAATATTGACATCTCCTGCTCCTTTTTTTCCGTGGAACACGTTGGCATATGTTCCATATTCAATCGTCACCGTCGTTACCGGATCCCCGCGGTACTAGGCAGGAATCTCATTCCAAGCGTTATCCTTAATCCTTGCATCTCAATCCTTAACTCTGCATTCAAAATTCTATGCCTTCTCGCGCATCGACGCCGATGGCGTAGTAGTGCTTGACCTCGCGCATCTCCGTGACAAGATCCGCACGCTCCTTAAGCTCATCAGGAGCACCGCGACCTGTAAGTACGATTTCTACATTTTCAGGTTTCATATCCAAAACGGCAAACAGATCACGCAGCGATATGAGTCCGAAATCGACGGCGACATTTATCTCGTCGAGGATAATCATATCTGCCGAAGACTTTAATATAGCATCCCGTGCAATCGAAAAACCATTTTGCGCTGCAGCGATGTCGCCCGGATCAGGGTTTTTCTTATCGACAAAATTTTTACGGCCAGCTTGATCGACCCTAAAAAGATTTTTATGAGCCCGTGCAAGAGTCGCCTCTGCAGAGCCCGGATCATTTTTCATAAATTGAATCATGTGAACCGAAAGCCCTCGCGCCACCGCCCTCATCGCGAGCCCCAAGGCCGCGGTGGACTTGCCCTTGCCGTCCCCGGTGTATAACTGAATGTACCCTTTAGAAAGAGCCATCACAACCCCCTGTGTAAATATTCATACTCGAGAAATAAAAACCATTTGGATCATCATAAAATTTAAGACTTTGGCTGTTCCTTTATCATATCGATCAGCTTCGGAATGACTTTGAAGATGTCGCCCACTATCGACAGGTCGGCCACATCATGAATAGGAGCGTTGCGATCTTTGTTTATGGCGATTATGAATTTTGAACCGCCCATCCCGGATATGTGCTGGATCGCTCCTGAAATGCCGCAAGCTACGTAGATATCAGGATGCGTCGAATGCCCCGTCTGCCCGACCTGATGCTCGTGGGAAATCCAGCCTGAATCGACAGCCGCGCGCGATGCGCCGAGCCTAGCCCCGATCAAAGAAGCGAGCTCCTTTAGGATTTCAAAACCCTCTACCCCTTTCATGCCGCGCCCGCCCGACACGACTATCTTTGCAGATTCAAGCCCTGCCTCGACAACATCCTTTCTGGTTATATCCAGTATGCGGCTCATGACATTGACCGGTGAAATTTTTGCGTCGAAAAATTCTATCTTTCCGACGCGCTTATACTTTTTCGCAGCTGACAAAGGCATCGCCCCGGGCCTGACGGTAGCCATCTGCGGTCTGTGCTTTGGACATACTATGGTGGCCATGACATTTCCACCAAATGCCGGGCGCGTCTGAAGGAGCAACCCCTCCTCCGTGTCAAAATCAAGCGCCGTACAATCGGCGGTAAGCCCTGTGACAAGCCTATTCGCCACTCTAGGAGCAAGATCGCGCCCCAAGGGAGTCGCTCCAAACAGCAGGATATCCGGGAGGGTGGACCTCGCCATCGCGGATACCGCTGACGCGTAGCATCCGGTTTCGTACGTATCGAATAGCGGATCTTTCGCTACGATAACCCTGTCGGCGCCGGCCTCTGCCAGCTCCGATGCCAAATCGGCATTACGAAAACAGGGGAAAAAAGCGACTATTTCACGAGGGGACTTTGAAGCGATCTCCGTCGCTTTCGAAATCAGCTCGAGGACAACCCTGCTTATTCCGCAGGATGAAGCCTCAACAAATATGGCTATGGGAGCCGCGGCTCCGCAAACATCCTTCCGCATCTGCTGGTTCATAAAATCTTCCTCTCCAGCAAGGCCGAAAAAATTTTGCCGGCCAATTCCGAGGGGGAACCGTCACACACCCTCCCCTCTCTTCCAAGTCGCGGAGAAAACATTTTTTTCACTCTGGTGGGAGAGCCGGAAAGGCCTATCATTGAAGGATCGGCGCCAACATCTGCCGCGTTCCAAACCTCTATTTTTTCGGACCCGCACGCCCCAGCGATACCTGAAATGCTGGCATACCGCGGAAAATTCGCATTTTTGGTGACGGTCACAAGCGCGGGGAGGTCAAACTGAAGCCTTCTTATGACATCTCCAAAGTCCGATGACGCTATTGCAAAACCATCGTGCAGCTCAAGCTTCTCAACGCACGTCGCCTGAGGAATCCCCAGAAATTCGGAGAGCTGCGGCCCTGTCTGTGCGGTATCTCCGTCGATAGCCTGCCTGCCGCACAAAATCAGGTCAAACGGGGCAAGTTTTTTAACGGCGCATGAAAGCGAATAGGCCGTCGCCCAGGTATCGGCTCCGGCGAATTTTTTATCGCAGAGTAAAATTCCCCTGTCAGCCCCTATCGCCATCGCCTCGCAAAGCGCGCGCCTGGCCTGAGTGGGCCCCATTGAAAGAGCCACAACTTCGGCTCCGACTGATTCGCGCAGGCAAAGGGCCAGCTCGAGGGCGTTTTTATCCTCCGGGTTGATGACAGAGGGGAGCCCCTCCCTGATGATAGTCCCGCTTACGGGATCCACCCTCACATCATTTGATGAAGGAACCTGCTTTATAGTAACTATTATGCGCACGGACTATGACATCGCAGGAAGATGAGATGAAATCAATAGGCAAGCTAAATTTTAGAGTAGGCCTGTGATCTCTAAAAGTCGACCATGGACTATCGACAATTGACCATCGACTGACGTCCAGAGGCTAGAATCTAGAAGTGAGAAGCTAGATTTATACGGACCAACTTTTTCTAGCTTCTAGCATCTCACCTCTGACATCTGTTTTTACCACTCACCGTCGTTTTTGGGCCCCCGCTAACACTATTCGTGGATGACAGCCGCACTGTCACTCCCTGACCATCCTGTAAGGCTTCATAAGTATCATGAAGGGCAACATCATGTACAAAAATGTCCCGGCGCGAGGAATAAAAAATGAAACGATTATCGATGCCACCGAGAGCGCCGGTATAACCAAGTTCATCCTCTTGTAAAAAGAAACAACCATTTGATCCATATCCTTATGAACAAGCCTGCAGCCGCTCGTAGCATATACCCACTGAAAATAGTAGATGGCCCCCACCGCCAGCATGTTCAATGCAAAAAAGATCGCCGCCGGAGACTGATCCCCGAAATCGCTCATCAGCGAGGTTGAAAAGGGAATCAGGCAGAGAAACATGAGGCTGAAGAGATTCAACCACAAAAATTGTCTGTCGGTTTTCTCTATAAAATGGAACTGCTGATGATGTTTGGTCCAGAAAAATGAAAGTATCACGAAGCTTTCAACGAAGTGCAGAAAAACAGGCCACTGTGATACGATGTCCTCCACAAGTGCGTGCCCTCGCATAACCCCTCCCGGCTTGAGGATGTCGAAATCCAAAACGAGTATCGTCATGACTATGGCGAATACGCCGTCGGATAGGGCCTCTATTCTGTGAGTGCTCAGTTCCAAGTGCAGCTTTTTCTCTATCCCTGCGGACATATCGCCTCCCGTATTTTTTTCAAACCTGCTTGAATATTTCCTTAACCAAAATTATCGCGATGAAGATCAGCGAAATCCCAAATATTCTTTTAAGCATATTTTTTGAAATATGAAGCATCAGCTTCGCACCCGCTATCGAGCCGATTATAATTCCCGGCAGAAGCCCGATCGCCGGCAGAACGACCCAGCCCCCGGCAACGATATGCCCGAGAAGGCCGCCAAAGGCCGTTATGCCGACCATCAGGGCGCTGGTACCTATCGCTATGTCGATTGGGACCGCAAACAGGATAACCAGCATTGGAACGGTGACCATCCCGCCCCCGATCCCCACCAGACCGCTGGCAGCACCGGCGGCGAAGGAAAGCGGAAATGCCGCGAGCAGATTTATAGAATATTCCTCTCTGCCAAGCCTCCGCCTCCAAACGGAAACGCCGCTTTTTGCGGGGCTGCTGCGCGGTTTCAAAAACGAACTCGCTATCATCGACAAACCGGACAAGAATACCACCGCTGCAAGAACTGCGGTAAGCCCTCTCTCGGAGATATCCCCGGCAAAGTACCCTCCGAGAAAGCCTCCGGCGAAGTTAAAGATCACCAAAACCATAGCCAGCTTCCAGTCGACCTTGCCGCTGCGCCCGTATATCAAAGTCGCCCCTATTGAGAGCACCGCTATGAACAGAAGGCTGTTGGCCGCTGATCCATGTATAGGATAACCGAAAAAAACCTGTATGGGCGTGTTCAGAGAACCGCCGCCTATGCCCAGCATAGACGCCAGCGCGGCAACGATTGATAGACAGATCGCCATGGCTATGTAGGATGCAGCGGTCATGCAAATTCGGCTTATATCGCCAAAGCGTCCTTTTTGCCATAGCAAATGAGCTGAATGGAAATAGAAAAGTTCTCACCCACCGCTCTCAGTCTAGCGCTCGGTGCGCTCCTAGGCTTTCTCCTCAACCGGATAATAAACGCGATAAGGCACGAGGCAGAGTGGGCTTTGCTGTAATAATATATAGCCAGGAGCAAAACCGGAGAACTCCAAAAAGCGTAAGAAGTTCATAGGCTGTCGCAAATCGCCAAAAGCAATTGCATATAATGGCGCTTTCGTGTAAGTACCGGCCCGATGACCAAATAACGGAGGTTAAAATGGCTCACAAAGTCAGTGATGAATGTATCAACTGCGGCGCGTGCGACCCGGTATGTCCGGTTGAAGCAATCAGCGAACAGGACGACAGGAGGGTAATCGACCCTGAAAAATGCACTGACTGCGGCGCCTGCCTCGACCAATGCCCGGTTGATGCCATCAAAGCGGCTGAATGACCGTTGAAAAATCAGCTTCGATACTGCGCCAAAAATTGTGCTATTCCAGTCATGAGCATCTGTACTGATATGGTGGCCAGTATCATTCCCATCAGCCTTTCCATGGCCGCCAACCCGCGCCCGCCGAGAAACCTGTTAAACACCGACGACGCCGACAAGATCACCGTGGAAATCGCCCACGCTCCGCAAACCGCGACCAGCCATTTTCCCCACATCTGAGGTTCTTTCGCGGTAAAAAGCAAAACCGTAGCGATGGCCGAGGGTCCGGCTATGAGTGGAATGGCCAACGGAACTATGAAGGGCTCCTCGTTATCATCCGAAACGACGTTTTCTACAGGGAATATCATCCTTATTGCTATCAGGAATAATATGACTCCACCTGCGATTCCAAGTGATGGCTCATCGATATAAAGCGTCGTCAGTATCTGCTTCCCGAAAAAGAGAAAAAAGATCAGCACTAAGAGGGCTATGAGTGATTCCCTGAGTATTATCCTAACCCTCTTTCGTTTGGGGACCTTGCTGAGCGCAGAGATGAAGAGCGGGATATTCCCCAGAGGATCGAGAACGAGCAGTAAAAGTATAGTCGCGGACAGTGTGGTCATGATCCCTCCATAGGCCGGCAGATGATAGCACGTTTGACGATCTCTTTCAAAATGCTATCGCAGCGGCGGCGTATCTATGATAAAACCGATTCCGGAGCAAAAAAGAAACGAGGTGTCTAAATGGAGATGGGGAACGTATGGATAGCCTTCGGACTGACGCTGTTCGCCGGACTCGCAACAGGCATAGGAAGCCTGATCGCCTTTATAAGCAAGGGCGTTAACAAAAAATTTCTCGCCATCACCCTCGGTTTCTCCGCAGGCGTCATGATCTACATCTCACTGGTCGAAATCTTCTCCAAGGCGAGGGAGAGCCTCTCCGCCGAAATGGGAGAAAAAACAGGATACTGGCTGACCGTTGCATCTTTTTTTGCAGGGATGTTCCTGATAGCCATAATAGACAAGCTGATCCCCAGCGAAGAAAATCCCCACGAAGTTCAAAAAATCAGCATGATGGAAAATTCCGGCGCAAAAAATGAGTTCAACAAGCTGCATCGCGCAGGAATACTCATGGCGCTTGCGATAGCCATCCACAATTTTCCCGAAGGGCTTGCCACTTTCATAGCTGCTCTGGAAAATCCGACGATAGGCATAGCTATAGCGATAGCCATCGCCATACACAATATCCCGGAGGGGATATCCGTCTCAGTCCCGATATATTACGCAACCGGCAAGAGATCCAAGGCATTCGTCTATTCCTTTCTATCGGGACTTGCCGAACCTCTCGGGGCCCTCATAGGATACACTATCCTCAGGCCTTTCATGAGCCAGTCGATCTTCGGGATCACCTTCGCCGGAGTCGCAGGCATAATGGTGTTTATATCGGTGGACGAGCTGCTCCCTGCGGCGCGAGAGTACGGCGAACATCACCTGTCGATTTACGGACTCATCGTCGGAATGATGGTAATGGCAACGAGCCTTCTTGTGCTTGCGTGATTTACACGACTCCATTAGAATGTCGCAGTAGTTAAACTAAGGGGGGGGATATGGCCTACGAATGCAATCAGGAAAGCTCCTATGAATTCGGCGACCTCACTAAGGCGGTCCACAACAGCTGGAAATGGTTTCTCTCCGTCGGCGTGCTGCTCATAATCTTGGGAATCATCGCCATATCCGCGCCTCTGGCGGCTGCAATAGCCATCGAGATTTTACTCGGATGGATATTCGTGGGCAGCGGAATTATCAGAGCCATCCATCTTTATCAGGAACGGAAGGCAAGTGGGTTTCTTTCCAAAATAGTAGGGGCGCTTCTCTATCTGGCAGCAGGGGGCATTCTCCTTCTTTTTCCAGTTCGGGGAGTCGCCACGCTTACGCTGATTCTTGCGATATTTTTCATCCTCAGCGGAGTTCTCAGAATAGTCACCTCCCTTGAGCTGAGATCGCTGCCAAATTGGGGGTGGATACTTTTAAGCGGATCGCTGGCTATATTGCTGGGAATAATGATCTGGACGAGGTGGCCCTCATCATCGGCGTGGGCAATAGGCCTCATGGTGGGAATAGATTTTCTCTTCGGAGGGCTCTCTCTGGTGATGTGCGCTATTGCGATGAAAAAGTTCTAGCGGATATATCATCGATCACGACATCTAAAACAGTGACGCCAAGATCCCTCTGGGGTTTGTCTTTGAAGATCAGAGCCCCATCGCCTCCCTGCGCCAAAAAGCTGTTGGTCGCTACATCGTATCGCGCCTTCATATTTAGAGGGGCTCCCCCAATCCTGATATCTAGAGATGTCCCGTCTTTGGAATACTCGAGGTTGTCCCAAACAAAGCTCTTCTGCTGTTTCCTATTAATCTCATCCGACCCGGCCACCAGTCCGGCAATTTCTGCGCCGGTAACCGAGCTTACCACCACAACCGTATTGCCGAAGGGAAGGGCCTCGAAAAGATCTTTTTTTCTAACCTTGCCGGCGGGAATATCGCGTCTCACACCTCCCGTGTTCATGAGACCTATCGTGGAACCGGCAACCTCCCTAATCGCCCTGGCTACGAGGAGGGCCAGG
>Ga0208694_1003663_pt1 | contig 14596 bp, 19 predicted proteins | sample AD_UKC078_MetaG_FD_184442 | JGI IMG/M metagenome (GOLD analysis project Ga0208694, IMG submission 184442) | Active sludge microbial communities of municipal wastewater-treating anaerobic digesters from USA - AD_UKC078_MetaG (SPAdes) (version 2) | ecosystem: Engineered > Bioreactor > Anaerobic >...
CCGCTGCCCTTATTTTTTTGCCTTAGTTCAGGAAATCCTCATCGTCATCGGTGGCGAAATCGTCCTCAGCACGGGACTTGCCGCCGAGAGGCTCACCGTCCGCAATCTTCTGAAGGTTGTTCAGACCGGCGGCGATGCCGCGATTGCCGTTCACGTTGAAGGCGTAGAAATTGATGGAAGCACGTCCCTTGACACCGGAGTACATCTCGGCGCGGTCAAGGATAGGCTGACGGTCGGCATCCACTACGCCGGGAGCGGTAGCGGAGCTGGCATTCAGGAACCAGCAGCCTTTGTAGGAATCGTCATCGGGACGCTCAAGATCGCCGTCACGAAGCGGGGTCTTGATGACAGAGAGAGCCGGTACGGACTTGCCGTTGCCCTTGAGCTTGGACTGGCCTTCATCGTAGGCAGCCTGAACAGCGGCCTTGATTTTCTCAACGGTCTTGGTGTCGGACTTGGGGATCAGCAGCGAAACGCTGTACTTTGGCTTGCCGCCCTCGGACTGAACCTTAGGCTCCCAGCAGTTGAGATAGCTGAAAGTGCAGACGCCGGTAACTACTTTGGTGGGGTTAACAAATTTACTCATAATCTTATTCTCCTTTAAAATCGTATTTTGCGGTATTCTTCATTGCCGGACGCTTGTCCGACTTGGAAACGAGTGTGGGTTTGCCTTCGGGCTTTACGGTAAGCCCTCCGAGCAGCTCCTCGAATTTCTTCTTTCCGAGGAGACTTGTCATAGCTGTGATGCCGAGTACCTTCTTTTCGTAAGGGTCGTATCCGGCTGCGGTGACGGTCTTTGCGACCTCATCTTCGTTGGTGTACTTGCGGTTGCTCCTGCCCGCCACGACTTTGAAATGTTCGTAGTCTTTGCCCTGCAGAGCCTGATTCAGGGCGTATTCCTTGACATCGTTTGCCCATTCGGTCAGGTGATCCGCAAGAAGCAGGATCGTATCGATTTCATAGTCCTCCAGCAGGTCGGGCATCTGGAAATCGTACTGTGCCGCTTTCAGATTGTATTCAGCCCTCTTGCGACAGGTGGCTTTCACCTTGCAGAATCTGCAATGCTCACCGGCTTTGAAATCGCCCTCACCGGCGAGAGCCAGTTTTGCTGTCGGGGCAAGCACCTCATCCGCCCAGGTAAGAAGCTCGTCCTTGCTCATGGTGTACTCGCTGACGTTTTCACGGCGGGGCTGGTAGATCACCATTTTCATGGTGTCCACATCGTAGATGCCGTCGAACATCTCCAGCACACCGAGGCAGTAGCACATAAGCTGCGGGTTGCCGCCGAACTCCTCCGAGGTGGCTTCGACCATTACGCCGAGTCCGTGCTTGTAATCAATGATCTCCGCTGTGCCGTCCGAAAGGATGATGCAGTCGGCGGTGCCTCCGCAGCCGGGAACCCAACAGGAAATATCCACGTGCTGTTCGATGAAGATCTGTGCGTCGGGGCATTCCTGCTTTGCTTTGCCGTATTCCTCCATAACGAAGGCGGCATATCCTTCGGCGCAGGACTGCATTTCGCTGTTGTAGTAATCGAGGTTCTCCGTGGGGTCCTCCGACTGAATCCCGACCGCCTTTTCAACCAGGTAAGCGCACAGGGCGTGTGCCGAGGTACCTTCGTCTGCGTAGGAGCTGGTCTGTTCCGGTTCCTTTTCGCAGAGCTTCAAACTGGGCGGACAGTTCAGAATGCGGTGAGCGGCTGACGGAGAGAAAATGCTGTGTCTGCTCATCCGATAGCCTCCAAGTCCGCCATCAGGCTTTCGTAGTCTTCTTCCTTGACGGCACTCAGCTTGTCCGCACCGTACTTCCCGATGAGAGCCTTGACCTGCTCGGTGAATCCCGCATGGGACTTAGCCGAGAACGCCTTTCTCACATCAATAAAGGAAAGCTTCTTTGCTTCAGGCTTTGATTCTGCCGCCGGAGTTTCCTTGACCGGCTCTTCCTTAATAGGTAAGGGCTGTTCATCTTCGCTGGAGAAGTAGTTCAGAAGAGCGGTTGCCGTTCTGATCAGTTCTTCACCGCAAGTCTTCAGATTGTTGCCGCAGGCTGTCAGCTCATCGAGCACCTGCGATAATTCATTGGTTTTGCTCATTTACGTGTTCCTCCATGTTTTCCTGCCTTCCGCATATGCACATCCGGTGCAGCGGGAGGCTTTTTCTTTTCTCAGCTTTTCAGCCAGCCTCTTTGCCACCACGCTGATGGCGATCAGGGTGTCGATGAGTTCCTCATCAACTTCTTCATTGCCGGGTGGTCTCTTCAATGTGGTTTCCATACTTGACTCCTTTCCGGGAGGCTTTCTGCCCCTCCAACTCCTGAAAGAGAATTGCGGTTCAAATTGCCGGAGCTTTTTCAGAAAATTTTTCCGAAAAAAATCAGCCCGTATCTCCCTCCAATCGCTGAAAGAGAGTTACGGGCTTTGTTGCCGGAAAATTCGGCAAAAATATTTTTCATTTTTTTCCGGCAATTCCCCGGCCTGTTCTCTTTCAGAAATTGGGGAGGGATAGACCCTCTACTCAATTAACGAAAGGAGGACAAGCCGATGGGAGTCAGCAAGTACAACCGCGAGGGGTATTACGACCCGGTGCCGCATGATGCGATTGCTTCTATAGATAAGGAAGCGCATCCGTGGAGACCGCTCGTGTATATCTGTTCACCCTATGCCGGTGACATTCAAGCCAATACAGAGAAAGCCAGACGCTATTGCCGCTTTGCGGTGGATACCGGGGCGATACCGCTCGCAAGCCACCTGCTCCTGCCGCAGTTCATGTCAGAGGAAACGGAAAGAGACACAGCGATGTTCTTCAATAAAGTATTCCTCGGAAAATGCGAACAGCTGTGGGTGTTCGGTGACATGGTCACCGCAGGAATGGCAGAAGAAATCAAACAGGCAAAAAGGTATTTGAAGAAAATCCGCTATTTCACGGAAGAATGCGAAGAAAGACACGGCAGCGGAAATTAACTGCTCAAAAGATTACAAAACCAAGGAGGTTTCCTTATGAAACTCACAATTTATACGGCGAACTGCAGCGGCGATGCCGCCAACTGCCTCTATCCGAATAAGGTAGAGATCACCAACGCTTCCGAGCTTGCGGAGGCTGTCAGCCGCGACCATGTGGCGGCTCTTTACAAGAACAACTACAGAGGAATTGAGAACTATATCGAATCGACCGTCATCGAAATGGACTGCGACAACGACCATACCGAAAACCCGAAGGACTGGATCACCCCGGAAAAGCTCGCTGCGGATGAAGATTTCAGGGATGTTATGTTTGCTGCCACACCGAGCCGTCACAATATGCTCCCCAAGGGCGGCAAAAGCGCCCGACCGAGATTCCACGTTCACACCGTCATTGAACGTTGCACAAGCGCCGAAATGATAAAGGCTATCAAGACTGCTCTTCAGAAGAAGTACCCCTTCTTTGATGATAACGCTCTCGATGCCGGTCGTTTCATGTTTGGCTCTGCGGTCACGGAGGAGGAAGTGTTCTGGCATGACGGTTTCCTCGGCGCGGACGAGATTGTCACAGGTCTGGAAATTGACGAAGAAGCCGAAACGGAGCAGGAAGCATCCAACGGCGGTGCCATCATGGAAGGTGCCAGGAACAACACCATGTCCCACTTCGCCGGAAGGGTTCTGAAGAAATACGGCATCGGTGAGAAAGCCCATGAGCTGTTCCTCGAAAGAGCGGAAAAATGCGACCCTCCGCTTCCTGAAGCAGAGCTGAACAGCATCTGGAAAAGCGCGGTCAAGTTTGCGAAGAAGGTCACCACCTCCGAGGGCTATGTCCCGCCCGAGGATTATAACGATGACTTCGGTGCCGGTCGGCTCAAGCCGGAAGATTACTCTGACATCGGTGAAGCAAAGGTGCTGGCAGCGGAGTGCGGCGGCTCTCTCAAATACACAAGCGCAACGGACTACCTGGCTTTCGGCGGTGACCGCTGGTGCGAGGACAAGCAGAAGTCCCTCGGCACGGTGGAGGATTTCCTTGACCGGCAGCTGTCGGATGCGTTTGAAGCTATCGCCTCCGCCGAAGAGGCGCTGATCGCCCTCGGCATTGACGAAGATACGGTCAAGGGCCACGGCAAAGAGCTGGAAAAGGCGGTCCCCGACGATAAGCTCGGACTGCTTTATGCCCTTATCGGTGCGTTGACCTATCAGAAATTCGTCATGAAGTACCGCAACTACAAAAATATCGTGAACACCATGAATGCCGCCAAGCCGATGCTGGCGATTGACGTTTCCGAACTCGACTATGATGCCGAACTTCTGAATACGCCGGATGGCACATACGACCTCGAAAAAGGAATGGACGGAATGCACCCGCATGATCCCGATGACCTCATCACGAAGATTACGAACTGTTCTCCCGGAGATAAGGGCATGGACATCTGGCTGGATGCGCTGAACATTTTCTTCTGTGGGGACAAAGAGCTGATCTCCTATGTTCAGCAGATCGTCGGCATGGCGGCGGTCGGCAGGGTTTACGCAGAACAGATGATTATCGCCTACGGCGGCGGTGCAAACGGCAAGTCCACCTTCTGGAATACGGTAGCCCGTGTGCTTGGCAACTACTCCGGCAAAATTTCTGCCGAAGCCCTTACCATGAACTGCAAGCGGAACGTGAAGCCGGAAATGGCGGAGCTGAAGGGCAAGCGTCTCATCATCGCATCCGAGCTGGAGGAAGGCACCCGCCTGAATACCGGCATGGTGAAGCAGCTCTGCAGCGTTGACCCCATCGAAGCGGAGAAGAAATACAAAGACCCGTTCCATTTTGACCCGTCCCATACGCTGGTTCTGTACACCAACCATCTGCCGAAGGTGTCGGCAAACGATGACGGCACATGGCGCAGACTTATCGTCATTCCGTTCAATGCCAAGATCACCGGAAAGTCCGATATCAAGAATTATTCCGACCATCTTTTCGACAACGCCGGTCCCGCCATCATGAAGTGGATTATCGAAGGTGCCGGTCAGGCGATTAAGAAGGAATTCAAAATCCCCGAACCGCAGGTGGTAAAGGACGCCGTTGCCAAATACCGTGAAGATAACGACTGGATGGGTCAGTTTATTGAGGAACACTGCGATGTTGACCCGACCTATACCGAAAAATCCGGAGAGCTGTATCAGGCATACCGCAACGCCTGTCTTTTGAGCGGCGAGTTTATCCGCAGCACGGCGGATTTCTACGGGTCTTTGGAGAAGGCTGGGTTTGTAAGGCACAGAATGCGCAGCGGAAAAATCGTAGCCGGACTGAAACTCAAAGAGGCACAGGATTTCCTGGAATGACGGTCATGTAAGTCATTCCGAAAAAGTATTCAGTAAAAAATGCTGTGAGTGACGGTTGTGTCATTCAAAACGCAAAAGTTCTCACAGCATTTTACCGGTTTGGTGTAAGTCGTTCACCTCTTATCTAAAAAGTCCTATAGAGAGAATTTTAATAAAAAAATTCTATATAGAGGTTTTAGGAAATGAGGTCAACGACTGACACACGCCTTTAATTCCACTGATGAAAGGTACCCGCCACATGAGAGAAAAAAGCATCGAACAGAAGTTAGTCCGGGCGGTAAAACAGCGCGGCGGCATAGCCCCCAAGTTCGTATCACCCGGCTTTGACGGAATGCCGGACAGGCTTGTGATCCTGCCGAAAGGTCGGATTGCTTTTGTGGAGGTCAAGGCTCCCGGCGAAGAGCCGAGACCGCTGCAAACCTCACGGCACAGATTATTAAAACGGCTGGGGGTCAGGGTGTTTGTCCTTGATGACCCGGAGAGCATAGGAGGAATCCTTGATGAAATTGAAAAGAACTGACCTGCACGAATACCAGAATTATTCGGTGCAGTTTATAAAAGACCATCCCACGGCGGCAATCGTGCTTGACTGCGGTTTGGGCAAGACCGTAACATCCCTCACCGCTATTGACGATATGCTGCATGACACCTTTGAAATCAGGAAGATTCTGGTAGTCTGCCCGCTGCGCGTATGTGATGTGTGGAAAGACGAAATCGAAAAATGGGAGCATCTCGCCGGACTGACCTGTTCCATTGTGCGGGGCACACCGGTAGAAAGGCTGTCGGCTTTGAAGGCTGACGCTGATATTTATATCGTGAATCGGGAAAATCTGCAGTGGCTTGTTGAGCAGAGCGGGATTCCGTTTGACTACGATATGTGCGTCCTGGACGAATTGTCCTCTTTCAAAAACTGGCAGTCAAAACGATTCAAAGCATTTATGAAGGTTCGCCCGTTGCTGAAAAGAGTCATCGGGTTGACGGGCACACCAAGCAGCAACGGTTTGATGGATCTCTTTGCCGAATACCGCTGTCTTGACATGGGTGAACGCCTGGGAAGGTTTATCGGGCAGTACCGTACCGCTTTCTTCCGACCCGACCGATGCAACGGACCTATCGTTTATTCCTACAAGCCGCTTCCCGGCGCGGAGGATGAAATTTATCGCAGAATAAGCGACATCACCATTTCCATGCGATCAACCGACTACCTGAAAATGCCCGATTTGATTGAGTCGGCGCATGAAGTAGAAATGGATACAAGTGAAACGAAGCATTATGAGGATATGAAAAAAGACCTCATCCTCCAGCTTCCCGAAGGTGAGGTCACAGCGGCAAATGCGGCATCGCTTTCCAACAAGCTCTGCCAGATGGCAAACGGCGCAGTCTATGCCGATGACGGAACGGTCACAGAAATTCACGACAAAAAGCTGAATGCCCTTGAAGATATTATCGAGGCGGCAAACGGCAGTCCGGTTTTGGTGGCTTACTGGTTCAAGCACGATTATGACCGAATCGAAAAAAGGCTGAAAGAGCTGGGTGTCACCTACGCCAAAATCGACACCAATGAAAGCATCCGCAGATGGAACAACCGTGAACTGCAGGTTGGTTTACTGCATCCCGCTGCTGTGGGGCATGGCGTGAATCTTCAATCCGGAGGAAATATCATTGTTTGGTTTTCCCAGATTTGGTCTTTGGAGCTGTACGAACAGAGCGTTGACAGACTGTTCCGTCAGGGTCAGCAGTCAGGGACTGTTTCAGTAATCCATATCGTAACGAAGGATACCATTGATGAGCGTATTGCCAAAGCCCTGAAACAGAAAGACGCCACTCAGTCCGCCTTGATTGATGCGGTAAAGGCGGTGCTGCGATGAGCGACGGTTACGAGGAGCTTGCGGCGGCAATCGTTATGCAAGCGTACCGGGACTGGTGCGATGACTGTAAGAAGCTTGCTTCCGGCAAAGGTGACGTTGATGCCATTAAAGCCGATATGGTAAGCATTCTGAAATTCGTAAAGTCCGACTGGTACACCGCGCTGACGAGCATACCGCCGGAAAAAATGATTCAAAAACTGACGGAGGAGAAGGAGAAATATGAGTATGACACCGAGAGAATATTTAAGCCAGGTGTTCCGAATAGAACAAAGGATAAAGGCAAAAGAAATAAAGTCGGCAGAATTTGAGAACCTTGCCGACAGCATCCCCGGTCCCAACTATGACGGCATCAAGGTTGACCACAGCAGAAGAACCGATGCGCCGTTCGTGTACTGGATTGAAAAGAAGGCGGAGGTCGATGAGCAGATCCGAAACCTCCGTGCAAGGCAGAGTGTCCTGAAAGGTGAAATCATGACCGCCATCGAAAAGCTGGAAAACGAGGAGTACCAGAGCCTTCTGGTCATGCGGTACTTCAACTTCAGAACGTGGGAGGATGTGGCTTATGAACTGTCCGTATCTCTTGCCACAGTAAAAAGATGGCACACAAAAGCCCTTGAAGAAATCGGTGAAAAGATGAACCGCAATGAACCGTTGTGAGCCGTGATGATCTGTTGTGAGAGTGTCAAGGATCTGCTATACTTATAATAGGCGAAAGCCATACGATGAGGTCATCGGGAATTATCCCGGCGGCCTCTTTTTTATGCCCGCAGATTGGAGGTGTCGAAAATGCCGTACAGAAAAGTCGGAGCTGCCGAACAGTGCTGGTACATGATTCGCTTCAAGCTGCGTCTGATATGGAAGAAGGTGAAATCAGTATGCCGAAGAAACCGATGAAGCCCTGCGGATACCCCGGCTGTCCCAATCTGACTGACGGTCAGTACTGTGAACAGCACGAGAAAGAGATGCGCAGACGCTACGACAGATACGAGCGGAGTCCCGATGTTCATAAGAAGTACGGCAGAGCGTGGAAGCGCATCCGTGACAGCTACGCCAAGGCGCACCCGTTGTGCGAGGACTGTCTGCGTGACGGTCGAGCCGTACCGATGGAGGAAGTCCACCACATCGTACCCATCAGTCGCGGCGGCACCCACGCACGGGACAACCTCGTCTCGCTGTGCCGTGGTTGCCACAACCGCAGACACGTGGAGCTGGGTGACCGCTGACGGGAGGGGCGGTCTGAATCTCTGTCAGGCAGCCCTGCGGAAAACGGCGCCCCCTCTCGTGCAGATTTTCGCATAAGTTTTTTTCCAAAAGTAATAAGTTTTTGAAAGTTTCAGGAGGCTCAAATGGGAAAGCGAGGACCCAAGCCCGGAAGCGGCGGCAGACCCAGGAAAGCCCTCAGTGAAAAAGTGCTTGAAGGCAATCCGGGCAAACGCCCTATCAGGGTTCTGAAAAACTACACCGAACTGGAAGGGATGGAAATCCCGAACCCCAAGGAATATCTGACCGACCCGCAGAAGAACGGCGAGGCGTTTATCGCCAAGGAAATCTATGACGAGGTCTGGGAATGGCTGAAGAAGCGGAAATGTGAGCAATTCGTATCGCCGGAGCTGGTGGAACACTACTCTCTGTCGGCGGCGCGAATGGTTCAGTGCGAACGTGCCATCTCCACCTACGGCTTCCTTGCGAAGAACTCGCAGGGCAATGCCATCATATCGCCCTACGTTTCCATCGCCAAGGATTATATGAAACAGGCCAACAGCCTGTGGGATCGCATTCATCAGATCGTTCTTGAAAACTGCAGCACCGAGTTCGGCGGTGCTCATGACGAAGATCCAATGGAGAAACTTTTGTCCTCCAGAGGGAAATAAAAAGTTTTAGAAACGGAGATAAGTTTTATGTTTGAGAAAGTTAATCCGGGGCATCCCGACAAACAGGCTGACCGCATTGCCGGTGCCATCGTTGACCTTGCGTACAAACAGGTCGACAACCCGCGCATTGCTGTTGAAGTTCTGCTCGGTCACGGCGTTTGCTATGTGATCGTCGAAACCAGCGTGGACATTTTCGCGGAGCAGATCAAGCGTATCGTTCAGCGCATCGCCGGACGGATCGCCGTCATTCCCGAAATCCATCCGCAGGACGCTATCCTCGCGGGAAATCAGGAGAACGGTTTCCGGTGCGGTGACAACGGCATCTTCAAGGGTGTTCCCGTCACCGAGGAACAGAAAAAGCTGTCGAAGATTGCGAGGGACATTTTTGCTACGTATCCCACGGACGGCAAGTACATCCTTGATGGTGACAGACTCATTATATGCCAGAGCAATGCGAAAAACAAGGAACTCAGAGTTCACTATCGCCATGCGGAAATCAATCCGCTCGGAGACTGGACCGGCGGTACGGATGTCGATTCTGGTGCAACCAACAGAAAGCTCGGTTCGGATATGGCCGACAGCGTGACCGGCGGCGGTCTGCACGGCAAGGATCTCTCCAAAGCCGATGTGTCGGTCAATATCTACGCATGGCTCAAAGCCCAGGAAACCGGCAAGCCGGTAGAACTCTGCTGTGCCATCGGTGACGATACCGTGGACGGCAAGCCTTACAGCGAAATCGTGGAGGTCGCCCGTGCCTACATCAACAAGGTCGGTGGCTTCGAGAAGTTCGCAGAATGGGGGCTTGTATGAAAACAACCACCGAAATGAAGCTCATCCCCATCGGTGAGCTGATTCCGTATATCAATAACGCCCGTACCCACAGCCCGGAGCAGATCAATAAGCTTCGGGCTTCTTTGCGGGAGTTCGGCTTTATCAACCCTGTCATCATCGACAAGGATATGAACATCATCGCCGGTCACGGCAGAGTTATTGCTGCAAAGGAAGAACACATCCCCGAAGTGCCCTGTGTGCTGGTAGATTACCTGACCGAGGCACAGAAGAAAGCGTACATCCTCGCCGACAACCGTATGGCAATGGATGCGGGTTGGGATGAACAGCTTCTGCGTGTCGAGTTGGAAGCATTACAGGCCGAGGACTTCGACCTGCTCTTGACCGGCTTCGATGACAAAGAGCTGTCCGACCTTTTCAAAGATGATGACGCTGAAGCCGAGGATGACGATTTTGATTTGTCTGCGGCTTTAGAGAAAGCTTCTTTTGTTGAGCGTGGTGATGTGTGGACAGTCGGCAAGCACCGCCTTGTGTGCGGCGATGCCACCAGCCTGGACGATGTTGCCAAGCTGATGGACGGAAAGAAAGCAAATCTTCTTCTGACCGACCCTCCGTATGGGGTGTCTTTCAAGAGCGCATCCGGCTTGACCATCCAGAACGACAGCATGAAGAACGAGGAGTTTTACCAGTTCCTCTATGATTCATTCACGGCTGCGGCGGCATTCCTTTCCGCAGGGGCGGCGGCATACGTTTTTCACGCCGATACCGAGGGGCTGAATTTCCGCAAGGCGTTTATTGATGCCGGTTTCCACCTCGCCGGTTGCTGCATCTGGGTGAAAGACAGTCTCGTCCTCGGACGGAGCGACTACCAGTGGCAGCACGAACCGGTACTGTACGGTTTCTTGCAGAACGGCAAGCATCCGTGGTACTCCGACCGCAAGCAGACCACCATCTGGAATTTCGCCAAGCCGAAACGCAACGCCAATCATCCGACCAGCAAGCCCCTCGACCTGCTCTGTTATCCAATCGGGAACAGCACACAGGAGAACGGCATCGTGTTGGACACTTTCGGAGGTTCCGGCAGTACGATGATGGCTTGCGAACAGACCAACCGCATCTGCTACACCATGGAGCTGGATGAGAAATACGCTTCCGTAATCCTCCGTCGTGCCGTGGAAAATGGTATCGCACCGGAGGATATTTTTGTGGAACGCAATGGCGAAAAGCTGATGTATGCCGACCTCGTCAAGGAGGTTGAGACACCTGATGCAGATAGCAATCATTGACGCTGACCTCATCGGCAGAAAACGGCATCGTTTCCCGAACCTCGCTTGCATGAAACTGGCTGGGTATCACAAAGACCGCGAAAACGATGTGACGCTGAAAACCGATTATGATGACTTAGAACAGTACGACAACATCTTCATTTCCAAGGTATTCACGGATACAGAAGTGCCGGATGCCGTTCTGAAGCTCCCCAATGTGAGCTTCGGCGGCACCGGCTTCTTTTATGACAAAGCACCGAAACTGCCGGACGAGGTCGAGCACCACAAACCGGACTACCATCTGTATGACGGCTGGGTCGCAGAGCAGATCACCAGCGGAAAGAAACCGAGCGAGTTTTCCTATTACACGGATTACTCCATCGGCTTCCTGACCCGTGGTTGCTTCCGGCACTGCGATTTCTGCGTGAACAAAAACTACAGCCGCGTTCGGATGCACAGCCCGCTGTTTGAGTTCTACGATGAAAGCCGCCCGAAGATTTGTCTTCTGGATGATAATTTCTTCGGATGTTCCAACTGGCGGATGCTTTTGGAAATGCTGCAAGCAACCGGCAGACCGTTTCAGTTTAAGCAGGGCTTGGATGAACGGCTGCTGACGGATGAAAAGTGTGCCGCGCTGTTCCGCTCCAATTACGACGGCGATTACATTTTCGCTTTCGACAATATTGCAGACATGCCACTCATCGAGGAAAAGCTGAAACTCATCCGCAAGTATACCAACGCCGTGCCGAAGTTCTACTGCTTCTGCGGTTTCGACCGTGCGGATAAGTGGGACGCGGGTTTCTGGCGGCAGGACATCATCGACCTGTTCCGCAGAATCGAACTGCTGATGAAATACCGGTGCCTGCCGTATGTGATGCGGTTCAACCGCTACACGGAAAGCCCGTGGCGCGGAATGTATATCACCATCGCAAGGTGGTGTAATCAGCCGTCGTTTTTCAAGAAAAAGTCTCTTCGGGAATTTGCTCTTGCCAACGGCGAGAACAGTTCGGCAATGCGGTATCTGATAGCTTTTGAAAAGGCTGTGCCGGATGCCGCTTTTTATGTGGATATGAAGTTCGGGCAGTAAATCCTCCGGTCAGAAAGATGTGAACTTTCTGATATATCTCGCACATAGTCGTTGACTTCTGTGCCGAGTAGAGTGATCTATATACACACCGAAGGGCAGGAGCCCTGTGGAATACGAAAAACGGAGGATTTTGAACATGACAATCAACTACAACGTGACCGGAACGGAACGCAAAAAGCTGGTGCAGACCATCGCGGAAATACTGGAATGCGATGCCAAGTACCTCGGTGTTCCGTCCTGCGCCTACCAGATCGACTGCTTCACGGTCGATAAGAACGGCGCACTGAATTTTGATGACCGCGTCGACAGCGAGGAAGTTGAGCAGCTCATCGAAGCCTTGTGTGAAAGAGGCTTTGAGGCGGAGGTCGAAACCGAAGAAGGTGTCATTGCCATTGCTTACCCGATGGCAAAGCTCGGTGAAGACGGACTTGCAAACCTCAGAAAGTACGTGGAAGCCAAGCACGACCTTTTCTGCGAGGCTTTCGGCACGGACGAGCTTCCCATTGAAGCGGATGACGAGAAGGTGTCCTTCCCATGGTTTGATGCAGAATCCACACCCGAGCAGGTGCAGGCTTACAGCACCTTCGTGTGCAAGCTCTGCGAGATGATGGCAAACGCCAAACGGGTAACCGCAAGTGAGAAACCCATCGAGAACAATAAATATGCTTTTCGCTGCATTCTGCTCCGCATCGGAATGATTGGAGATCAGTATAAGGCCATCCGCAGGGAGCTTCTTTCCCGGCTTTCCGGTTCTTCTGCTTTCAAGAGCGGAGCGAAAAAGGAGTACGCACCGGGCTACGACCCGATTCCGACACCGGAAAACACAGTGCCCTTCGATGTGGAGGAAGCCAAAGCCCGACTGCAAGACCCTGCGGTGCAGGAAGAAATCAAGGCAATCCTGAACGGAGGTGACGCGGAATGAACGGATTCCCAAGCAGAGCAATCGTGGAACAACTGCGGAAGCAGTATCCGGTAGGATGCCGTGTGGAGCTTCTGAAAATGGATGACCCGCAGGCACCGCCTATCGGTATGAAAGGTACAGTCCGTTTCGTGGATGACATCGGCAGTATCGGAATTGCGTGGGACAACGGCTGCGGTTTGTCAGCTGCTTACGGTGATGACATCGTGCGGAGGTGCGACAATGACTGAGAAAATTAAGGAACAGATTCTCAAAATCAGAGATACTGGGCTGACAAATATGTTCGATCTGAGAGCTGTTCAGCAAATTGCGTTTGACATGGATTATTTTGAGCTGGTTGTGTTCATCGACGAACATCGGAAAGAATATATCCATTTCATAATGACCGGCGAATAAGAGGATACAGCAATGACAGATTATACCAATAAATATTTTCAGCTGATGAGCGATATCAGTTCCGGTTACGAAAACGCCCGTAAACATAGAGAATCTGAAAAAGAACAACTGGGAAAAGCTAATGATTTGGATGCAATAAAAGCTTGGAACGAGCGTGAGAAGCAGTTTCCGTTCCCATTCAGCCGAGGTCAGATTGATGCCTACAGAGCGTGGCAATGTTCTATGGATAATGGGAGCAGCTACTTTGAGGTGCCCGATCTTCCATGGGAAAAAGATGCACATGATTTCGTTACCACTCTCAAGGAAGCTGGAATTACAGAATTTGCAGTTACTGACCGCAGCACGGCCTTGATGGAACTTCTCCACGTCTTGGTGAATGAAGAGGGTTGCAAAATTGTAGGGCTTTGCACGGTAATGCGAAGAAAGGCGCAACGTCAGGAAACAGAAGAATATGCGGGCATTTTGATATGCCTATAAAGCGATTCTGAGAACCGAACAACTGAACATTAGGCTTCAGCTCCGACAAGGGGCTGTTGCTCGTAGTACGGAAGTCGCAGAGATGCGGCTATTTTTATTGGTGAGAACATGATAGATACGATTCTTTGCGGCGATGCCGTAGAACAACTGAAGACCCTGCCAGACAACAGCATCGATATGTGCCTGACCAGTCCGCCGTATTTCAGCTTACGGAATTACGATGTTGACGGACAGATCGGACAGGAAGAAACGCCTGACGAGTACATTGCGCGTTTACTGGCCGTCTTTGCCGAAGTGTATCGTGTGCTCAAGCCGGATGGAACACTCTGGCTGAATATCGGCGATGCCTATGCCGGTAGCGGTCAGGGGGCCGGAACGAAGAACCCTTCCGCAAAGCAGAAAAGCAATCGCGGCATGAGCCATATGCAGGTAGATGGATTCAAAAGTAAGCTACTGACGGTTCAGGATTGTAAGCGGAAAGATATGATCGGGATTCCTTGGAAGCTGGCCTTTGCCTTGCGGGATGCCGGTTGGTATCTCCGGCAGGACATCATCTGGATGAAACCCAACGTGATGCCGGAACCGGTGAAAGACCGCTGCACAAAATCTTACGAGCATATCTTCCTATTTGCGAAGA
>Ga0208694_1003666_pt1 | contig 14591 bp, 9 predicted proteins | sample AD_UKC078_MetaG_FD_184442 | JGI IMG/M metagenome (GOLD analysis project Ga0208694, IMG submission 184442) | Active sludge microbial communities of municipal wastewater-treating anaerobic digesters from USA - AD_UKC078_MetaG (SPAdes) (version 2) | ecosystem: Engineered > Bioreactor > Anaerobic >...
TTGTAACATTTCTTCAAAATCATAGATAGGCATCGCTTTATTGTAGTAATGCCCTTGTATATGGGTACAGCCCCAGCGTTCAAGGATGGTTTTTTGTTTTTCTAGTTCAACGCCTTCTGCGAGGCTGTCGACGTTCATGTCCTTTGTCATAGACAATATGTTTTTTAAGATAACTTGGGCTTTGAAAATTTCATCTGCTTCTATAGAAGTGAGAATGTTGTCAACAAAGCTTTTATCGAGCTTTAAAGTATCGAGAGGCATTTTCTGTAAGAGGTTTAATGAAGAATATCCCGTTCCAAAATCATCCATGGAGAGCTTAAAGCCTTCTGTTTTTATTGCTTCCATAATAGATACTATATACTCTTGATTATCGTATAAAGCTGTTTCTGTTAGCTCAAATTCTATCAGTTCATGTGGAACATCGTAGGAGTCCACAACCTGCAGTGCCTTTTCCAAGAAAAAAGGAATTGTTATGGTATAGCGAGAAATATTTACAGATATAGGGACAAGAGCTCTGTTTTCTGTCCTCCATTCCTGCATTTTTTTGCAAACTGTTTCCAAAACATAAAAGTCAATTAAATGAATAAGCCCGGCTTCTTCCACATAGCCAATAAATGAACTTGGAAATAAAAACTCGTTAAAATGCCTATTCCATCGAATGAGGGCTTCTCCCCCAGAAAGTGTACCGCTTATATGATGTTTAGGTTGAATATAGACAATGAGCTCTTTGTCTTTGAGAGCACGAGGTATTTCCTGAACAATTTTTTTTGCATGAAAATAATTGTCTTTCATCGATTCTGTATAAATAATAATTTCAGTTTTGTTCGGTTTAATCCCTTGTACTTGTGCCAGTTTTGCAAAAAAGGGCACTGTATCTTTACCTGCGATAGAATGTTCGGAGGAAACAGCACCACAGCGATAATAAATTTTATAGCTCGGGTCTTCGGGTAGGGAATCTATCTTGTTAAACAATTCCATTAGTTTTGTTTTGAGTTCTTTTTCAGATAAGAGTTCAGTAACAAGGGCAAAGTTGTCATTGTGACAGCGCACCAAGTGTTTTACCCATGGCTCTTTTTCTGCAACTTGTCCAACCCGCGCTAAAACTTTGTCAGCAACGAGATGACCGAAATTTTCGTTTATCATTTTAAAGTCTTTTATGTCGAAATGTGCAAAACAAAATGGTTTGCTTAATTTTTTTGTGTTTAGAAAAAAATGATCCCAAAGCCACCACCAGTTTTTTTGACCAGAAAATCGATCGTAGTAGGCTCTGTCCCTATATCGAAAGAGAAAAAAGACAGAGATAGAAAACAAAACAATCAACGCGAAAAAGAAGTAAATCATAACTAAGATTCTATCATTCTTTTTTTTTGAATGCAACTTAAAAAAAAATGCAAAACGAGCTTCTGTGTCTGTTCTGTGACTTTCTAAATCGCTTGCAATATAAGGCAAAACTTGTTCTAGGTATTGTTATAAAAAAAGTTGAGCTTTTAAATCATCTGCCTCTTTCGCGTGAAGAAGAGAAACTTCTTGAAAAAGTGCTTGATTTAAGCAAAAAAGAAGCCCAATCCTATCTTGAAAAAACAATAAAAAAAGCATATGAATTTTTTGAAGAAGCAAGTCGAAAAAAAAAGACTGTACCACAGGCTGCAGAATGGCTTTTGGATAATTATTATATAATCGAAGAAGCCTTTGCCCAGTTTTAGGAATAGAACAGCTTTTAGGTATACAAAGAGAAAGGGACGAACTTATTATCGAGCCTTCTATACCAAGACACTGGCCAGGTTTTGAAGTTAAGTATCGTTTTGGGAAGAGCCTATACAAAATAGAGGTTGTACAAAAGAGCAATACGGGCAAAACTGTAAAAGAAGAAGAGCGAAGTCTAAGCCTTGATGGAAAAGAACTAGAAGGCAACAGCGTAGCCCTTGTTGACGATAAAAAAGAACATAGAATAAAACTAATAATAAAAACAGTAGATAGGTAGCGCCTTGGGCTTTGCCTCGCTATGTTTTTTAGCAGGCACTTATTTTAGTGTTTTTTATTTCTCTATCCTGTATTAAAAAGAATGTACATTATGCCGATAATACATTATACTGTTTAGAGTGTTTAGTGATAAAAGAGAAAGGGGTTTTCATGAACAATGTTCTATTATTTAAGAAAAAAATTGTATGTATAGTGCTTTTTCTTTCTGTGTATTTTTTTAATGGTTTTGCACAAGACACTTTTTTACTTTATATGTATTCTCAAGTAAATGATTATGTTGAAATAAAAAATGTTTCGGCGATAAATCGTATTCTAATAAATAACAAGCATTCGCGCGATTATGGTAAATTGGAGAATTATATTCTTATGAAGGCACGTGAGCAGCTTGTGGTGAATGATTTAGATTTAGCAATGGATTTATGCTATATTGTCATTGACAATAATTTAGATAACTTTGAAGCTGTTTCCTTATATACATCTATAGAACGAACAAAGCGAGAAAAAGAAGAAAGAGAGCGTATAGAAAAAGAAAAAGCTCAGATAGAATCGATAAAACAAGCTGAAACAATAAAAAAAGATACCGAAAAAATACAGAGAGAGTACCAGACCATAACAAATACAGCTAGTGGGCAACGTGTATATTTAGACCAAGATGTAGATGATTATTTTCAAACGGTAACATGGGGCTTGGGGCTTGGTTTAGCAAGTTTTTCAGCTATTATCGATATTCCACAAGTTGAAGGTTTTTATGGCATTTCAGTGCTTGGCAATGTATTCTATAGAAGCGAAGTAATTCATGCGGGTATCGATGTTTTTGCTGCTATGGCGCTGTCTTCTTTTTCTGATTTAGATTTTTTACCTGCCAAAGCAGAAGCGAATCTAAATTTCGCCTTTCCAAAATTGGCAAAGTATTTGTATTACCGTGTCGGCGTTGTTGGGTTTTTATCTTATCTCGGAGAAGAAAGCTTTTTGCCAAAACAATTTTTAACACCGACTGCTGGAATCGCTTTAAAAGATATTGGCACAGAAGCCTTTCTTTTTGGTTTGAATGTTGACTATCATTTAGCCCATCTTTATAATGCGGAAATTGGGCCAGGTCTTTCTGCCGGGCTAAACTTTTTTATTCGTTTTGCCGATTTAAAAAAAGCGGATGTTGGTTTGATTATTGGTCTCGAGGATAGTTTTTTTTATACGTCTAATGGCTTTCAAAACCATGCAAAAATAAATCTAAGTATTGGAGTTTGGAATAATGATTAAAAAAAGTGCTTTTATTGCTATTTTCTTTTGTGCTATTTTCTCTCTTAACGCACAAAGCTCCCTTGTAGATCGATATTTAGCTGCAGCCAATACGAGTTATTCCGAAAAGGATTATGCGAAGGCTTTTAGCTATATAAATTATGTATATGGTCAGTATGATGCGGACAAGACTCCGCGAAATGTTGAAGTGCTCGCTGAACTTATCTACTATGATTATCTAAATCACATGCGGGTTACGAACAATTTTTCTGAGTTCCAGGTAGTTAAAGATAGGCTCGCTGAATTCCCTGCTATTTCATCAGATAGGGTGACTCGACTTGTTCGTACCTTAAATACGCTCGAATCTCAAAATACAAATTTGGAAACGACTGTGTCAACCGTACTTGATTTACGTGATGCGGTTGAATATAAGGTGCAATTAGAAAGAACAAAGGCTGAGTTGCATGCATTGGAAAAAGCTTTGGAGGATGCACGAGAAAGTGCTGAAAAAGAAAAATTATACAGAGATAAAGAGTTTCTTGAAACACAAAAAGAATTGTACGAAAAAGCCTTAAATCTTAGCAATGAGCGAGATGGAGTCAATAAAACCTTTGTTTTATTGATTATAATTGCTGTTGTTGTGCTTTTCTTTGTATTGTTTGTTGTGATGATGATTATCGTCCGTATTTCAACAAAAAACGCTAAAAAACAACAGGAGCAGTTTGAGGCAACCTTGCAAATGGTTTCTCAAATAGCTCGAAATCCGAGTGAACGTTTGAGCTTGGGCAGTTTTGTTGACTCCTTTGGAGATGCTGCTTCAAACGGTCGCATTGGGGGAACACAGGCTTCTTTGCCACGTCCGGAACTTACTGAAGAGGAGCGGCTTGAGTTGCAAGACCTTGCATTAAAGTGCGAGGCAGTAGGTGAAGATATAGATCGTGTAACGGGACGAAAAAACAATTCGAAAAATGTAGCAGAGTTGGTATATAAAATATCTCATCAGCTTTCCTGTTCAACCTATGACTCTATGCTTTATTTTTGTGCGGCAATGGTTTACGATGCCGGCTTTTTGAAAATAGACACTGAAATCTTTACAAAAGAAAGCCTAAGCACCGAAGAAAAATACGAAATACGAAGCCACGTGAAACAAGCAACAGAAAGCTTTGACTTTATACCAGAAAAATATCTGCCAGTATTTTTAGATGCTGCTCTCATGCATCACGAAAACATGGATGGTAGTGGCTATCCTACTGGAGCTAGTGGCGAAAATATTCCGCTTATCGCACGGATTATTCGTGTGGTAGAAAGCTTTATATCGCTTATTTCTCGTAGAAACTACCGAGGCATTTTTGATAAAGAAGCAGCTATTACCGAATTGAAAAACAGCAGTCATTTATATGACTCTGCGATCATAGATGCCCTTGATACGATAATATAAGCTTTTATATTTTTTATACTAGAATAAAATCCTTTACAAAACTCATTATTAAACGTATAATTATGGTGGGTATTTGTATAAATGAAAGGATTATGGTGTGAAAAGTAAAAATGTAAAACAAAAATATAAAATCATTTTACTCAATCTCTTTTTACTGAGTGTTTTTAGTTGTACAATGAATGGTGAAAATCCTTTTAGCACTAAAAAATACCTTAGTATACAATATCCACCTGAAAATGCACTTATACGTAATTCATTTACTATGAATGGACGTATTCTAACCAATAAAGCACTTGAATCAATAGAGGTTACTTTTACCGAAATAGGTAAAGGCAGTCCTAAAAAATACGGACCCTTTCCTGCAGTAATAGACCAAACTGAAAATAAATGGAGTATAGATCTTAATACTATCAAGAATGAAGCGTATCCCATTCCAGATGGGAAATATGACGTCAGTGTTGAATCTGTCGATATCAATCTAAGTAAATCCTATCTTTCTACGACTTATAGTATAGATAATACTCCTCCTGTCGTTGTTTTAACTACGCCTGTCTCTGAAGACTATGATGATCCCTGGGAGTTTTCCTCCAATCTTCTGTTTGCGGGATCTGTCTATGACGCAAATCCTTCTGTTGCTTTACTGTTTTCCTTTTTTGATGAAAATGGCGAACCCATTTCTGATTATCGTACCGAAGTTGACACCGAAGAATGGATGCTCTCCATAGATAAAACAGATGACTTATATAAAGAACTGGTGGATTCCCGGGCAGAGTATATTAGTTTTACTGTAGAAGCGGAAGATCGCGCTCGAGAATATACGGAGTTTTCTGAAAACGCAACGACAAAAGGCAATACGTCAGAGGGTTTTTACCTCGCACAAGATTTTGATTTAGAACAAAAGCAAGAAAGAATTGTGCCTGCGCGTACCTTATATGCTGTTTTAAACGATATGCCGCTTCGACCTTCAGAAATGCAATTTGTCCGAGAAAAAGAAGGTCTTTTTTCCAAGAAAATAACTACGTCGGAAGTAAATTCCCATAATCTAACGCGTTTTACAATTAGAGAGTCTGGAGATGTGCCTTTTATACAATCGCTTTCACTTCTACCTCAACAAAGTGAAAAGGTTTTATTGAAAAATACGGTTTCTGCGAAAGAAAGCTTGTTTTTTGAATTCTGCCACGGAGTAAAAGGGAGCAATTTTCTAGAAGATATGGCGTACAGCTTAAAACGTAAAGAGGGTGAAGAATGGGTCTCTGTACTGGAAACGGGTCGAAAAATACAGACGGTATACAGTGCTACTTCAAAAATAGATATTGATTCCTCTTCACTAGTTAAGTCTAAAAATATGATATATGTGCACGAGGCGCCAGAAGTCCTGGGAGATTATAAAATAGAGTTTTTTATTCGTGACACTAGTGGACTGTATGCACAAAATGCCTTGTGGTATTTTACAGTAGTTGAGCCTTCTCCAACTATTTTTGTAGAACTTAAAGAAATAATAAGCGATGAAAAAGATACGGTTTCGCTTGTTATGGTCGTAAATTCTTTTACCAATGACGAAAACACCTTTTTGAATGTTAAAAATTTTGATGGTTTTTTTGATTCAAAACTTAAAGATATTAGGGCGAATAAAAAATCGATTGTAGAAAATGATTTGTTTTTACTTTCTTGGGATCTTGATATAAAAGCTAAGGTCTATGATACAAATCTTTCTAACCTCATTTTTGAAGTAAAAAATACTGAGGGGAAAAATAATCTGTATAAGAATTTTTCATCTGTTTTGACAAAGGACGATATTCTCCATGAAGAAGACTCTATTGGGCACAGAGGCGGAGAAGTTGAGTCAAAAAAAATCGATACCATAAAACCATCTTTTCCGGTTCGACAAGAAGCTTCTTTCTTAGAAGAGGGTGGAGAAGAGAAAATTATTTCTTATGCACGACCCAGTTTAAATTTACAGGCTGGGGATATACCCTTTGATATGCACTTTGATTCTAGGGGTGAATATTTTAATCTTGGCTACCTGCACGGCAAGACGATTATACCTCTTGAAGTAAACGAGAGTGTTACGGATGTTTTTATAAAAGATAGGCCGCAAAATAGTAGAGAGTCTTTAGATGTCTCGATCGTTCAAGTAACTGAAGATATCTGGCAACTTGTGATTATAGAGCCCAAAACTTCTATGCAAGGACTTGTTGAGCTTGTTGCTGTAAATAAGGACGGGTTTGAAGTAAACCTAAGATTAAAAATGCTTTATGATAGAGACGCACCTGTTGTTAAGGCAGACTTGCTAAAAAATAATTTTTACAATAAAAAACAAGCGCTTCATATAAGTGGGTTTTGCATCGATCACTCTCAAGGGTTTCCCCAAAGTGGCCTTGATTCAATTATAGAATATACAGTTTTAAAAGGAGATTATAAAACACTTTTAGAAAGCGATACCTTGCAGTCAATCACATCTTGGGAAAAAGCCTTTGTTGCTGATCCACTGAGATGGGACATCTTTATTGAGCCTTCTGTTTTTGATGATGATGGTTGGTATACAATTGTTGTCCGCGGGAAAGATACGAGCGAAAATTACTCTCTCATTACTGAAACTTCATTAGTCCCTTTGTATGTTGACTCCCATGCACCAGCGATAAAAATTCTTTCTGAGGGCAGTGTTTCTTTTGATTTTGAAGAAGAGCTAGTAGTAACGGAAGTGTTACACGATGAGTTTTTTATTCTTAATTTAGAAGGTTTTATAGAAGAAAAGACCTTTGAAAAAAACGGTCTTGCGTATTGGGCTTATGAAAAACACTATATCTCGGGAGACACTATGGATGAATCTTTAGAGATTGTTGATTTAATACAAAATACTGTTGGAAATTACTGGGTTATAGAAGATACATTAAAAGAAAAAGGCAGATATAAGTATGTGCTTACAGCGAAAGACCTTTCTGGTAATAGTAGTTCTGTCGTTTACAGTATTTTATTGAAATAAAATTTTGATAGATTTTAGAAATAACTCATTATTTTCTATGTCGGCTTCAAGTGCAGGTACAAAACAATTTTCAGCTTGCCTGATTTGTTTTTTTATAAAATCGTTGAAGACATTTTTAGAAATTGATTCTATATTCACGGGGAGATGGTTCCTTTTGCTTGCGATATTGAAAGCAACTTCCGGAATCAGTAGATAATCTTGGGCAGAACGAATTTTTTCATTGTGTAAATCACTTGTTCTTTGTGGAAAAACTAAATAACTAAAGTCGGAGCTAATTGTTTTTCCCAAGCTTGCAATTGAAACAGCAAGTCTTTGCTCTACGGAGAAAGAAGCAAGGTCTGAAGCATTTATTAGTACGTTTTTTTTACTGTTTTTAAAGAAATAAGGAATAATTTCGCTTTTTTGATAATTAATACTTGTTTTATCAATGCGTAAGTAGGCAAGTAAAGATGGTAGTGTAGATAAAAGGTTTTCTTCTTCCATTGAGCTTAAGTAGGGATAAAAAGTTGTTCGGCAAAAGGAAATAAACTTTTTTTTATCTTCTTCTTTTTGTAGGGGAATAAGCAAGGTGTTTTTTTCACCATCTTCTGTTTCACTGTTTTTATATATTTGTACTAAAGGGTTCATTGTAAAAGGAAGGACATAGGTGTTCTCAGAAGAAGGATATGTAGAAAAAAACGTTTTCTGTATGACAGTTGGGGTAGATTCTAAAACTTTTTGCGGATTATAAAGAGGCGTGAGCAGATCTGTTTCGATTATATCTGCGATGGGAAAATCAGAGCTTAAAGGTACTTCTATCCATAAAATATTTAGGGCATCTGCCTTTTTGATGTAGTCATGTAAATCCGCATTTGTTGTGTATGTTTTTATCGAAAGGTCTGAAACGTCGAGAGCCCTAGCTAGCTGGCTTAAATACGGAACCCAAGATTCTACATAGCCGCCCTCATTTGGCAATACAATATAAGCAGACCTATCTCTTAGCTTCCCTGATAATTCTAAATAAAATATTATTGAAACTAATAAAAGTGATGTAAAGAATAGTCCAAAAACAAAAATACGTACAGCTTGCTTTGCCTTCATATCTTAGAGTATAACACTTTAGTCAAAAATGTCTATTGCATTCTTCTTAAACGCCGATACTATATTGAATAGTTTATAAGGATTTTATATGAAAAAGTCTTTTGTCTTTTGTCTTCTTTTTCTCTTAGTAATGTCTATCCAAACATTAGAACAAAATGTGCATGATGAATTTCTTGATCACTGCGATGAAGAATCACTAAACTTGCTTGAAGACAATCTTAGTTATAAATACCATTTATCAAAGGCGAAAATATTACTTGAACAAATTGAGATAGAAATTCAAAAGGAAAAAAAAGATAGTAATGTCGATGGTGTAAATAGACTACTTTCCCAAAAATACATTACAGAATCGCAGATTGAATTATTGCAAGCAGCTATCGATGCGGCTGAAAAAGAAGAAAGCGAATCAGTTTATTTTAGATATATTATTTTTGGTTTTTTGGGTGTTTTTTTTATTGCCTTATTTAGTTTGTTAGCTTATGCGCTGGTGTTAAAATATCAATTGAAAGACTCTCAAAAATTACAAGAATCTTTTTTGCAGATTTTAGAAAAAGCATCTTTTATTCAAGAAGAAATAGTAGTCGAACCTAAAACTAGTGGCATAGAAATAGAATCGACTCTTGATTTAAAGTTTTTTAGAAATGAATTAGCTAAATTAAAGAAAAAACGACTTGACGATATTGAATTTATGGACTTAAAAAACCTTTCAATTCAATGTGAAATGATAGGGCGCCGAGTGGATAAGGCAACAGGACGTAAGAATAATGCCAAAAATGTTGCAGACCTTGTTTTTAAGCTTTCACATGAATTAGCCTGTTCATCTTATGAAGCACTTTTGTATTATTGTGCTGCTCTTGTTTTTGACGTTGGTTTTTTATATATAAATCAAAAAATATTCACAAAAGCAGAAATAAATGAAGAAGAAAAAAAAGAAATTCGTTCTCATGTTGATCGAGGAAAAGAAGAACTTGTGTTTATCCCGGAAAAATACAGAGCGGTCTTTGAAGTAGCTGTTTCTTTGCATCATGAAAACAACGATGGTTCTGGCTACCCAAACGGTTTAACCAAAAAAGATATTCCCTTGCTCGCACGTATGATTCGTGTTGCAGAAACCTATACCGCCCTTGTTACCCGAAGAAATTATCGGGGGATTTTTGATCGTGATTCAGCTTTTTTTGAACTTAAAAAAGAAAGTGCAAAATACGACAAAGGTGTTTTGAACGCCTTGTATAGAATTTTGTAACAAAGCGTAGCATAAAACAAAAAATAGTAACGATTTCATAAAATTGAGTCTATATGGGCTTGAAACTAAATGCATTTCCTACTATTTTAAACGATATGACAGTGCAACTAAAAAAGCGAACAGCCTTTGGGCCAGCTGTTTTTTATAAAAAAACTTTGGCAATTGCTCTTCCGGTAATGGCTCAATTATTGATACAAAACTTTGTTTCTCTTATCGACAATTTTATGGTCGCTGGACTTGGTGATATAAAAATGTCTGGTGTAAATATCGCAGGGCAAATAAACTTTGTATTTATGGTTTTTGTAAATACAATGCTTATAGCAGGCGGCATTTTTATAGCACAATACAATGGGGCCAAAAATCATGAAGGTATGAAACAAGCCTATCGTTTTAAGCTTGTTATGGGACTTGCAGCTTCTATTTTATATGTAATTCTTACAAATACCTTAACTGCTCCCATTTTATCTTTGATGGTGCGGGGGAATAAAGAAAGCGTTGCAATTGTCGCTGAAGGTGTCACATATATGCGCGCTGTTTCATGGTCATGGATACCAATGACCGTTTCGATGGCTATAGGTTCATCTTTGCGAGAAATTGGACGAGTTAAACCACCTCTTGTTATGTCTATTATTGCTACTCTCATAAATACATTTTTTAACTGGGTGCTTATTTATGGAAAACTTGGCTTCCCTCGATTAGAAGTGCAGGGTGCGGCAATTGCAACAAATATTGCACGAATTGTCGAAATGTTTTTATTTTTGCTCTATATTAAAAAAACAAATCCTCCCTTCTATTCAAAAATCCGTGATATATTCAAAATACGCTTGGGACTCTTTTTTGATATATTGAAAAAATCAAGCTTTATCTTAGTTTCAGAGTTGGCTTGGGTTATCTCCGAAACGGTAACAACTGCTTTATACAATAGTCGCGGTGGAGCAGAAATTGTTTCAGGAATGGCCGCTGGATTTGCTATTGCAAATTTGTTTTTTATTAGCTTTAGCGGAATACATACCGCAACGAGCGTTATTATAGGTTCGACTTTGGGGGCAAATCGCCTCGATGAAGCACGGGATCAAAAAAACTGGATCATAAATGGCTCTGGGCTTTTCGGTTTTTTTGCCGCCTTCCTTGGGCTTGCAACTATCTTTATTATTCCGGTGGTGTTTTCAAACCTCAGCCCCGAGGCGCGTTTGGTGACCAAGCAAATGGTTTTTGTACTTGCGCTTTTTATGCCTGCTTGGTGCTATATCAATGCACAGTTTGCAGTTTCACGAACAGGCGGCGATACCCTCATGGGCGTTGTAGTCGATTTATTTACGAGTTTTGTAATTGCTATCCCTGCAATGTTTTACATGGCTTTGAGAACTCCACTAGGGCCGGTTCTCATGTTTGCAATTGTAAAATCGGTTGATTTTTTGAAAATAGCCATAGCAGCCTATTGGCTTAAAAAAGAACGGTGGGTAAAAAACCTTGCCCTTGACAACTAAATAAAGACTTATTAAGGTTATATAGGTTTTTTTTATTTTATGATAAAATAAGTTCGGCTTAAAAAAGTTGTTTTTTATACTATAGGAGATTATATATGAAGGGAATTCCTCTAGGAGAGAGATATAAGCATTTATTTGGCGCATTGCAAGCGAACACAAAGGCACCGGCTGTTATTACTGAGGAAAATGTATTTCAAAAAGGGAATGATGCTATATTGCCCATCGTTGACGGAATGTTAGATGAAAATTTTCTAGAGGGTTCACGGCTTGAAGGCTTGGAACATTTTGAAAATTTTTTAAACTTAGTTAAAGAGGGAAAGCGTGGGCTCATCCTCATGGAACATTATAGCAACTTAGATTTACCTGCGCTCATTTATTTGTTACGAAAAGATGCAGGGGCGATGGGTGAGGACCTAGCAAAGAGAATTGTCGCCATTGCTGGTATGAAGCTTAACGAAGAAGATCCCATGGTGAGAGCTTGGGCAGAGGCTTTTTCACGCATTGTTATTTATCCGAGTCGGAGTTTAAGCTCTATAAAAGACCCAGAAAAATACGCAGAAGAAGAGGCAAAAAGTAAAAAAATAAATATGGCTTCTATGCGCGCGCTCGATGCGTCTCGCAAACGTGGAGAGGTAACGCTTGTTTTTCCTTCTGGAACACGATATCGTCCAGGAAAACCTGAAACAAAACGTGGGGTTCGCGAGATAGATTCATATCTGCGCTTGTCCGATGTAATGATTTTGGTTACGATAAATGGTTCTTGCTTACGTATCAATGAAGAAGATCCAAATAATATGCTCAGCGACCTTGTTATTCCCGATTGTGTCGTTCTTTCTTCAAGTCCTGTTTTTGAATGTAAAGCATTTCGAAATGAGGTAATCAATGCGGTAAACGATCCTGAGGTCGATAAAAAACAAGCGGTCGTCGATAGAGTTATGGACTTACTTAACGAACAACACGAGGAAATAGAAAAAATACGCTTTCGCTAACTTTTAGTCTTGGCTGTTTTGAAAGCGGATTTCTGCAGCACGGGCATGACCGATGAGCCCCTCGCTTCGTCCGATGAGGGCCGAGTGTTTTGCTATTTCTTGGATGCTTTCTTGATTATGGGCTCGTAGCGTAGTGAGTGTTTTTATAAAATGCCGCACGCTCAAGCCTCCTGTAAAACGGGCGGAACCAGAAGTGGGAAGCGTGTGGTTTAAGCCAGCGCAATAGTCGCCAAAAACTTCTGCTGCCTCATGCCCTATAAAAAGAGAACCATAATTTCTTGCCTTTTCGACGAGTTTTTTTCTTTCTTTTGTGTCATCGAGGGCTATTTCAAGATGCTCGGGTGCTTTTTTATTTGCAATTTCTATGGCCTCATCTAAATCTTTGCAAAGAAGGATGAGTCCGTTTTCTTTTAAACTTTGTAGAGCCGCTTCTGGTTCGGGAAAGAGGCTGATTTGTTTTTGTATTTCAGTCTTTACTTCTGCAATGAGCTTTTCTGAATTTGTCGCAAGAATAGCTTGGGCATCAGGGTCGTGTTCTGCTTGTGCGAGAAGGTCCGCTGCCACCCATGAGGCTCGGGCGCTTTCATCCGCGATGATAAAGACTTCTGTCGGTCCTGCAATAAAATCAATGCCTACCTTCCCGTATACGAGTCGCTTCGCTTCTGCAACATATTTATTTCCTGGTCCAACAATTACGTCAACTTGGGGAATAGTCTCTGTTCCATAGGCCATAGCTGCAATCGCTTGGGCGCCGCCGAGGGCGTAGACAGCATCAATTTTACAAATATATGAAACCGCAAGCGTTGTTTCATCCGCCCATGGTTTTAGCCTTGTTTTTTTATTGGTTTTTCCTGCATGCACTTGTTTTTGTGCATCGTTGGGATGCAGGCGAGGCGGTGTGCAAAGAATTATTTTTTCTACACCAGCAGCTTGTGCGGGAGCGGCTCCCATTATGAGCGAGGAAAAAAGCGGATAGCGTCCAGCAGGCACATAGATGCCGGCTTTTTCTACAGGAATATTTTTTTGCCCGGTAAAAACACCTTTTGCAATTTCCATTTCAAAGTTGCCAAAGGATTTTTTTTGTTTTTTTGCAAAGCGAAGGGCGTTTTTATATGAAAATTGAATAGCCTTATAGAGTTCGGGTTTTGTTTTTTTCAGCTCAGAAGCAGCCTTTTTTCTTTCGCTTAGCGGTATTTCAAAAGAATGCAAGTCAAGCTTGTCAAAGTGTTTTGAAAAGTTGCGCAATGCGGCATCTCCCTCGGAGGCTACTTTTTCTAAAATTGTTTTTACACTTTCTTCAACGGAATTATCTGAAAAACGAGGCGAAAAAAAAGCCTTTGCAGCCTCTGTCCCCAAAAAATCTTCTGTGCTAAGCGTTTTTATTGTCATGTTTTTTCCTATTTTTTATGTCTTCGGTCGAGTTCGTTTAAGACATCGTCCCAACTTAGGTTTTCTCTATGCAAAAGAACAGAGATAAAATAGAGGAGGTCGGCTGCTTCCCAAACCACTTCGTCTTTTCCTTCTGCTTCTATAAGCTCTTCTGCTTCTTCTTCTATTTTTTCACGAACTACCGCATCAGTTAAGGTTGCGGTGTAGGAGCCTGGTTTGGGGTTTGAAAAACGCTCGGCAATAATACTGGAGAGTCTGTGAAAGCTTGAAGATGCGATAGCTTCTCCGCCAAAACATGACCAGCTTCCTGTGTGGCATGTTGGACCCTGGGGTTCGACCCTTGCTAAAACTGCATCGCGATCGCAGTCAGCACGAAGTTGTAGAACCTTGAGAATATTTCCAGAAGATTCGCCCTTTGTCCACAAGGTCTTTCGAGATCGGCTCCAAAAGGTCAATTTTTTTTCATCGATACTTTTATAAAAGGCTTCTTTGTTTGCAAAGCCATTCATAAGCACCTCTCCTGAGGGACTTTGTGCGATAACCGAAATAAGCCCCTCTGTATTTTTCTCAGCGCTTTCCCAGTTGAGGCATTCTACAAAGGCATCTCGCAGGGAGACAACATTTGTGTACAAGGCCATTCCGAGCTGCACGTCAATTTGCATTTTTTCAAGTGCTATGATTTCTTCTAGGCTGGAAACGCCGCCTGCTACTACGAGTCGGCAAGAGACCAGTTTGCGCAGTTTTTCTGCGAGTGCTAGGTCAAAGC
>Ga0208694_1003669_pt1 | contig 14583 bp, 10 predicted proteins | sample AD_UKC078_MetaG_FD_184442 | JGI IMG/M metagenome (GOLD analysis project Ga0208694, IMG submission 184442) | Active sludge microbial communities of municipal wastewater-treating anaerobic digesters from USA - AD_UKC078_MetaG (SPAdes) (version 2) | ecosystem: Engineered > Bioreactor > Anaerobic >...
GGCCGATCATTTTACCGTAACGCTGTATAACTCTGAACAGAAAAAGACTGACTCACAAGACTTCCCCTGTACGCCGGAAACAGATGCACTTGTCCTGTATGTTGAAAAAGACATCTATTACTTTACTGTTGCATTGAAAGGCACAGACGAACTTAATAAAAGTTATGGATCAGGCACTGTCGACCTTTCAAACGGGGATACTGAAATTAAAATTGAAATGGAAGAATATCAGGGCGGTATTACTTTTAAATGGAACGGATCTGACTGTGAGAATTTCGGCATCCATAACTTGAAGTTTACGCTCGAAAATGATGACGGTTATGTTTCTTCCGTAATATGGGGCAAGGAAGAAAAAATCGAAGATTTTGAAATCCTCTGCAGCGCAGAAATGCTTGAGATAGTAAACATCCCTGCTGTTTTTTACACTGCATCGGCAAAAGGTTTCAGAACCGAAGAATCAAAAACACCGAGAATCATTTATTCAGTTTCTGATAAATTTAAAGTTGTTTCAGGACAGGATCAGAAAATTGATATAAATGAATATAAAGAAGTTATGGTGTCTGATATAAAAATAATATGGGAATTTGACAGCAAAAGTATTGCAAGCTGTGAAGATGCCGGAGTTGCCAGTATAATTGCCTCTCTCGTTTCAAACAGCGACACACTTTCTGAAGAGACAACCTGTGATAACAGCTTCAGCCCTTTTTACTTTTATGATGTTTCTGCTGGAAAATACGAGCTTCTTTTCCGCGGACTTGACAGTTCTGAGAACACTCTGTTTGAAAACGATGTGAACACACAGGAAGTTACAGTTGATAAAGGTTTGATCGGATCAGATATAATAAACATAAATATTCTGCTCAAAGAAAAATAACCTTAAAGAAGGAGAACGATATGCTTACTAAAAAACAGCTCGATAAAATTAAGAAACTCCTTAATGAAGAGCTTGCCGAGATTGAAGAAAGAAACCGTGAAAAAGTAAATGAAATGGAAAATGAGGGTGATGCGGAAACCTTTCACGGTGACGAAGCCGATCAGGCGAACTATCTTGAACACAGAAACAGACTCCTCCGTCTGCGCGACAGAGACAGAAAGCTGATAAACAAGATCCGTCAGACACTTGAAAAGATTGAAGAAGGCGAGTACGGAACGTGTGAATCATGCGGCTGCGACATCGGATTTGAAAGATTAAAACTCAGACCTGTAGCGTCTTTGTGCATAGAATGCAAACAGGAAGAAGAAGAAAAAGAAGAAAGAGATAAAACTCTCAAAAGAAGATAGCTTTGACAAGTGCATTAAGAAAATCCTTTCATTTTAACGGAGTATAAATTGAAATCTCTGATAATTGTAACACTTTTACTCTTTTCGTTCCTCACGCCTGATGTGCTGACTAAAATGGTTGATGCTGTATACATTCCTGACCCTGTCATCGTTGTTGAAGGTGCTGATGATAAAGGAACCCCTGTTATTCTGGAATACGAAAAAAAGACTGGAACGCTCATAAAACATTCGGGGGACAGGGAAAAAGGAGAAAAGAGCACCGATTTTGACCTTTTCCTTAAGATTTTCTTCTTTCCCGGAGAACACACTTCTCCCGATACTATGAAAAAAGCATCTGAGACTATTGCCGGACTTTTGAAAGCAAAAGGGATCAAAACTGAGAATTGCATTGTAAGTGCCATTGATGACGGGGGTGATCCCGTTATCAGTATCGGTAAAGAAAAAAGATTCTCAAATTCAAACGAACTTGCAGTTTTCAAAGGATCGTATCTTCCATCAGGTCTGACAGTAAATGAAGAAACAATTGTCTTTTCAGAATATCATAAAAGTGTTCTCCCCGCTGCATTTCCAGGCAGGATCGAATTTTACAGCAACGGAAATCTTATAAAAACATGGATGTTCTATCGAAAAGAACACCGGCAATGATCCTGTGTGCAGAATATGACTGAAAAATTTGCATCAGTTCTAATACCCAGACCTGAACTGTCACAACTCAGTTATACTATTCCTAAAAATCTTGATATTAAAACAGGAGACTGTGTAGAAATTGAATTGAGAAAAACAAATATATGGGGAATTGTATCAGGGATCTCTGATTCACCTCCACCCGAAATGGATGGAAAACCGCTGAAACCTGTTCTTGGAAAAATCCTTTCCTCCCCCGTTTTTGCAGACAGAATTGAAACATCTCTTCTAAAATGGATAGCGGAATACTATCTCTATCCTTTTCCTAAAATTATCAAGCAGATATTCTCGCCATTGATCGGACCGGGCAACACTCTATACGGCTCATCGGATATTCAGAAACACTTCTCATCCCTTTGCGCATGCTTTTCTCAAGAAAAAAGAGAGCTTAACATTCATCAAAAAAGGGTTGTAGATTCGATCCTTAAGAAGTGGGGAGACAGAGACTACAGGCCGACTCTGGTTTTTGGCATCACAGGAAGCGGAAAAAGTGAGATTTTTGCAGAACTATGCAAAGATACAATAAAGAAAGGCAAACAGGTCCTATATCTTGTTCCTGAGATCGGGCTCACGTCTAAAGCATTAGAACACCTTTTAAACAGGATTGGTTCTCCCGGAGTTATCATACACAGCTTCATGTCAAAAAAGAAACGGTTTTCCTCAATATATTGTGCAATGTCAGGTGAAGCGAAGATCATTGTCGGAACCAGATCTTCAGTTCTCTATCCTTTTTTTGATATCGGTCTTATTGTAATTGATGAAGAACATGACTCAAGCTATAAGAATCTTGAGCCCCCCTACTACAATGCAAGAGATTTTGCAGTAATGAAGGGGGCGAAACTCAAAATTCCCGTAGTAATGGGAAGCGCAACACCTTCTTCAGATTCATGGTACAACTCATTAACCGGGAAATATCACATTGAAATAATTAAAGAAAGGGCTAACAACAAACCTCTGCCTGAAATTAAGATGTTCCCTTATATCGGGGATCTTTATCTGCCTGGAGACATAATTTCGAAAGTCAGAGAATCAATTCTTTCAGGTGATCAATCTTTGTTTTTTCTCAACAGAAGAGGGTTTGCAACACTCGCACTGTGTTCCGAGTGCAGAAAAACAGTAAAATGTCCCGGATGCAACACCGCTCTCATATATCATAAGAAAAAGAAATCTCTCCTGTGCCACCACTGCAACTTCAGCAGAAATGAGTTCAATTGTCCTGAATGCGGATCGACCTTAAAATTTGAAGGCATGGGCATAGAAAAGCTGGTTGAAGCAGTTTCTGAATATTTTCCGGGAGCGGAAATAGTATCCTTTGACAGGGATAATCTAACAACACTGTCTCTTTTTGACAAAGCGGTGGAAACTATTTCAAAAAACAAAGGAAATATTATTGTCGGAACAGTAATGATATCAAAGGGGTATAACTTCCCGAAACTTAAAAATGTAATCATAAAGTATGCTGACTATATTCTGAGTTTTCAGGATTCAAGGGCTGCTGAAAAATGTTTTCAACTGATAGCGCAAGTCGCAGGAAGAGCAGGCAGATTTGATACGGCAGGAATTGTTTATGCAGAAGCGGTTTATCCTGATCACTATCTTTGGAAATATTTGAAGAACAATGATTATGAAGGATTCATAAACGAAGAACTGAGTTGGAGAAAAAAGCTTTCTCTTCCACCATACACAAAAATGATGATCATACATATTTCCGGGAAAAATGAGAAAAAAGTAAATGATACAGCAGAATCGCTTCACTTTTACATCAATAGATCTCTTGAAGAAACCGGAAACGGTCATTTTATTCTTTTTCCTGTATCGGAACCTCCTCTTTCAAGAATAAAAAACCGCTTCAAAAAGAACATAACTTTAATAGCACCGAAAAATACCGCCGATTTGAAAAAATTAAATAAGATAATTGTCGGTCTTCCCGACTTTAAAGGTGTTTCAGTGACCTTTGATGTTGATCCTTTGAACGAAACATGATGTTTGATTACTTAAAAACAATTAGATCGGTCTCTTTGGATTTTTCACAATATTCAACATCATCAAACCGGGAAGTAATTGTAAGTGTCGGTAAAAGCGGCTGTTTTATGTATAATTCCTTGATTGGGCAACATCCTGAGGTCAGAAATCTACATCGATTGATAATAGTTCCTTCAGCCACAGAAGCCGATGTGGAACTATTACCGGATATCATTTTTTCATCGCATCCGAATATAACTGAGCAAAGTTTTTATGCATGCGGCAAATTATTTGAATTTATTAAAGAAAATCGCCCGGAGAAAATCACAGTGCTTTTAAGCGGCGGCAGTTCTGCCTTAATTGAGAAAAGTGCTGATCCTGAAAAAACAGTAAGAACAAACGAGCTTCTTTTGAAAAGCGGACTGAACATACTTGAAATGAACCGGATAAGAAGCGAAAACTCACTTATAAAGAACGGTAAATTCGCGGCACTTTTTCCCAAAATTATCTGGCAGATTTTCGTTATGAGCGATATCCCTTTCAAAAATGGCGAGAAACTCGTCGGAAGCATGCCTTTTTTCAGAGAAGATCTGAAAAACACAGCTTTATTCAAGTGTGCTGATTCCAGCACCCTCCACGATCAAATCAGCTCATTTTTTGAAAATGTTAATTCTATAAAAAACTTTACAGGAACAGTTAATGAATTGGCGGACATCATTAAAGAGTTCATAAATAAAAAAACAGGCAATCTTGTTATCAGCGGAGAGCCAACTCTTAAAATTGATCACCCCTCTCCTGGCAGCGGAGGAAGAATGTCCCATCTCGCTTTAAAACTTCTTCCCCTCATTGAAAAAAGCATGAAGCTATATGCCCTCAGCTCTGACGGAATCGATGGTAACTCTGGTTTTGCAGGAGCCGTCATTGAAAATGTATCCGGAAATTCGTTTAATATCACTGAAATTGAAAATTCACTTGCGAACTATGACTCAGCAGCTTTTCTTAATAAATATAATATGACCCTGAAAAGTGGTTATACCGGCATTAATTTGAATGATTTTGTGATATTATTAAGATCTTAGTAGCAGTATCCCTGAATACAAGGCATTCCTGAACAACACTCACTAACACCTGCAACACACTGCTGACCTGCAGGAATACATTTTGCCGCATTGATTATCACGCCGGCTGAACATCCGCTTGTCGTTGTATCCGGCTGACAGATGAACTCACCTGATTTACATTCAAAACATGCCGGTTTAGGGCTTGTTGAGCCGCTGTTAAGTGTCGGGCAGTTGTCAGTTGTTGTCGAACATACTGCCGGAACGCACTTAGAATCATCAGGAATATATATCTCACCCTGAGGGCAGAGTCCGCATTTTGATGCTTCAGCTGTTGTAAGACATTTTACACCTGCAAGACCTTTGTCACCATAGCAGCATCCGGTCGGACATTTTGTTTCGCCGCATGCCTGTAAAGATGCGAAAACATTGGTGCATCTTGCAAGTTTCTTGTTGCATTTAAGACCTGTGTGCATTGTGCAGTCTTCATTTGTCGTACACCCTTTTGCACACTTTCCATTTGTTATGCAGATCATACATTTTCCGCAGTCTGTATCAGTTGTACAGCTCTTGCCCAGATTCGCAGTTGCGCAATCGCTTTCCCCGGGATCTTCATCATCTGGAGATACCGCTTCATCATCATTTTTCTGTTCCTCATCAACTACTGTTTCTGTTTCATCAGAAACGACATCCGGTCCTTCAGAATTAATAATGTCATTGTCAACCGGCTTAACTTCCACCTGAGTTTCAACGCAAGCTGACAAAAACACAAAAACTGTCAATAACATCAATATACTGTGAACTTTTTTCATGACCGGCCTCCCTCAACAATATTAATAACCTTTTCAAACACCCATTATTTATAACGGAATTGCTGTACTCCAAAGTTGTTTTCTTTTCTCTTTTATGATATATCATTTTGTAATTATCTGATTTTTCTGAGGGAACATGGAACTTGTAACTATTGAGATTTCAAGGATTTTAAAAGAAGCAGTTTTGAAGATAAACCCTGATTTCACTGACTGGGACAAACTGTTTCTGCAACCCGCAAGCAGTGAAAAGTTCGGCGATTATCAAACAAATTTCGCGATGGCGGCTTCAAAGAATTTTGGAAAACCACCCAGAGTCATTGCCGAAAGTATAGTGTCGGCACTTGAGAAAAATAATGTGATAGAAAAACTTGAAGTTGCAGGGCCGGGATTTATAAACATTTTCATCAACAGGACATATCTTGCTGAAATTGTTAAGCTTTCCCCGGGCATTAAGTGGAATTTCTCTCATGTTGATACAGCCGGTGATGTTGTAATTGATTATTCCAGTCCCAATATCGCAAAACCGATGCATGCAGGACATTTGAGAACAACCATAATCGGCGACAGCATAAAAAGGATAATGCGATATATCGGTTATAATGTCATTGCCGACAATCATCTCGGTGATTGGGGGACACAGTTTGGCAAGCTTATCGTCGCTTACAAAAGGTGGCTTGACGAAGAGAACTTTAAAAAAGATCCGATATCAGAACTTGAAAGGATTTACATAAAATTCGGCAAAGAAGCCGAAGATGATACAACATTAGATGATCTGGCAAGGGCTGAGCTTAAAAAAGTACAGGACGGAGACAGCGGAAACCTTGATCTGTGGAAACAGTTCGTAGAGATAACTCTCAATGAATGCAAGAGGATATACAAATATCTTGATATTGATTTTGACACTTATTACGGAGAATCCTTTTATCACAATATGATGCCTGGAGTAGTTGAAGAACTTGTCAAAAAAGAGATCGCGGTCGAAAGTGACGGGGCTCTTGTGGTCTTTTTTGATGAAACGGAAAATCTTCATCCTTTTATAATAAGGAAAAAGGACGGGGCATATCTTTACTCCACAAGCGACCTTGCGACAGCAAAATTCAAATACGATAATTATTCAGTAAATAAAGCCGTTTATGTGACTGATGACAGGCAGGAGACCCATTTTAAACAGGTTTTCCGTACTGCACAGCGGATCGGCTGGAACATGGAATTTGTCCATGTGACATTCGGAATCATGTCTTTTAACGGTGTGATCCTGAGTACCCGCGAAGGAAATACTGTAAAGCTCAACGATCTTTTTGCTGAAGCTGAAGCAAAAGCTTTCGCAATAGTAACCGAAAAAAATCCCGATATTCCTGAAGACGAGAGAAAAAAGATCGCAAAAGCAGTCGGAATCGGTGCACTCAAATATTCCGACCTGTCTCAAAACAGAACGAGCGCAATAGATTTCAGATGGGACAAAGCCCTGAGTTTTGAAGGAAATACAGCACCTTACCTTCAATATTCATATGCAAGAATACAGTCAATAAAAAGAAAAGCGGCTGAAACGGGAATAAAATTAGATCACTCAGCAAAGATCGTTCTGGAAACCGAGATCGAAAAACAGATTGGCTCATCAATTGTCCGCTTTCCGGAATGTGTTCAGAAGGCCGCCGAATATTATAAACCGAACTTCATTGCCGACCATATTTATGACCTTGCACAGAAATTCAGCAGTTTCTATAACTCAACCCCCGTTCTCAAAGCTGAGAACGAACTTGTCCAGTCACGGCTTCTTTTATCAGAAAGTGTCGCACACACCATAAAAACAGGCCTGAATCTTCTCGGGATAGAAGTTGTAGAAAGGATGTGATTACAAAAATATCTCCTTAAACACAGAGAATAAATTTCTTTTCTTGCTCGGCAACCTGTTTCATGTATAATTTTGTGATTTTAGATAATTTCCGGGGAGGGTAAAATGAAAAGTTTTTTTAAATTGTTCTCTTTTTTTCTGGCAGTTTTTTTCGTTCTGTCGTCATGTGACAGCAGTACGATAAAAACAAAAAAGAATGATGACAACAATTCTGATTCTGATGAAGATATTGAGAACATCAATGATTCGGATGACATAGGCGACACAGGCAACACCGGAGATTCAGGTGATTCCGGAAACACAGGCAACACCGGAGATTCAGGCGACACTGGAAATTCAGGCAATTCCGGCAATACCGGTGACACAGTTTCTGAAACCTGCGGAGACAACATTGTCGATACAGGCGAAATATGTGACGGCAATGTAATAAACTGCGTTGACATTGATTCACAACTCTATTCCGGAGGAAAATCAAAATGCCTTGACACATGTCTGGGATGGGACACGGCAACATGTGACGAGATCCCCCATACCTGCGGAAACGACATAACCGAAGGTCCGGAAGAGTGTGACGGGAATATCATTGACTGCAATGAACTTGACAGCGAAAAATACGAAAGCGGAAAAGCAAAATGTCTTGATGACTGCTCCGGCTATGACACTTTGACCTGCGTTGAATATGAACCAAGCACCTGCGGAGACGAAAAAGTTGAAGGAAAAGAAGTTTGTGACGGTGGGTTGAAAAACTGTGTTGAGATCGATGATGGAAAATACTCAGGCGGGAAAGCTTACTGCAAAAATGACTGCACCGGCTGGGATGAGATCACATGCGATGAAAAACCGGTATGCAGTGCTCCATACAGAACAGTAAAATGTGCCGGGGACGATGCTCTTGACCAGATGCAGACTTGTTCTGAAGGTATCTGGTCAAACAGAGGAAACTGCCTTGAGCCGGGAAAATATGCGATCCTTGAAAAAGATGCTGTGAAAACCGACATGACAATTGATCTTGAAGCAACACCTGCCGGAACAGACATTGCTCTCATCGTCGATACAAGCGGTTCAATGTCAGATGATATTTCTGTCTTAAAGAACAATATAAGTACTGTCAAAACATATGACGGTGGATCAGATTACAGCGTAAATGTTTCCTCTGCAAGTTGCGGATCAGGTTTTCGCGGAGGAATATGTTTCAGAGAAAATTCACTTCCTCTGTTCGTCCTCATGTCAGATGAAGCTTTTGCGACAAGCGGATGGATATGGAGCGTCGGAGCCGAAACCACTGTTCAGAATGCCGTTGATTCCATGAATGATATTAATGCAAAGATCGCTGTGATCGATTCAAGCGGCATTTCAAAATATCTTGAAACCAACACAAATACACTGGCGGCAGGAACTTATTCCTATGATCAGGCGGGAGATCCTTTTTATTACAACATCCCGACAACGGGAACAGAAATAAACCTTAAAATCGAAGATGCCGTAAAGAGAATGTACGATGAGACCGAAATGACAGCAGGACTCGTTTTTGAATCACCTGTCAGCAACACAATCCAATCAACCCAGTTTGTTCTCAGCCACGCAACTGTTTCGGCAGACCCTGCGGAGAACATCCATTCAAAGGACGATCTGTACTTTTACGGAACTTTAAGAGAGACCATGCTCAGATACTCGATCTCACTTCGAAATACTGTTTCAACACCATCCCAGATGACATTTCTCACATTGAAAATAAAGTTGAAATGGTACAGCATTACGCTTGACACAATTGATTTCACGATCGTAATTCCTTAATCGGAGCAGAATTTTATGTTCAGAAAACTCACGCTGATAATACCTTTGATGCTTCTCACATTGTTTCTGAATGCTGAAGATCTCAAAAATAAAAAAAATGCGCGGATCTCGATAACTACCGTTCCTGCAGGACTTAATGTATATATTGACGGAATTTTTGCCGGAAAAAGTCCACTGAACAACTTTGAGGTTCTGAAAACGGCGAAACTCCTTGAAGTTACCGACAATTCTGGAAAAAAAGTTATTTATTCCGCAGACCTTGACCTGAAAAACGGCAAAATCATCGAAAGAAAAGAGAAAGGGTACGATCTCAAGAAGAAAACAGAAAAAAAAGAACAAAAGAAAGAACAAAAGAAAGAGCCAGAAAAACAACAAAAGAAACAACCGGAAAAAAAACCTGAAGTAAAGATCCCGGGTCCTCACAAATGGACAGGGACGGGTTTTATCATTGCAGGAATTCTCACTGCTGGGCTTGGCTCTCTTTTTGACTATCTTGCGGTGAAAGAATTTGATAAATACAAGAAAATGAATGACAAAGATAATCTGATGAAAGCAATGATGACGGGAAATTTTAATGAGGCGGAATATATCGAGAAAAGCAACTCCCACCGGACAAAAGGGCAGAACTACTCTGCTGCAAGAACCGTTCTTTTTGTGGCAGGCGGAGCATCCGTAATCACTGGAATCATTCTCATCTTTATTCCCGAAAAGAAAAAAAAGATAGAGATGCTTTCATTTGGAGTATCGCCTTATGAAGATGGCTTTTTTATAAGCGCAGGAGGACATTTCTGATCATGAGATGTAAAATACCGGCTCTCATACTTTTTATGGCAATCTTTTTTGCCGGATGTGCAAAAGACCCTGGCGAAATGAGAATTAAAGAAACTATTGCAGACATCGAAAAAGAAAAAGCGGAAAAATGCGGAGACGGCGTAACTGACAGTTGGGAAGAATGCGACTATTCAGGCAATCTTTCATGCAGCGAACATTCTGACGAACTGCTGGGGCCGCTCAGATGCACTGAATGCAGAATTGACATTTCCGGCTGTGCTGAAAAAAAGAAGTGTGATTCAGACATATGTAGTGGTAACGGCTTATGCACTGAAGGAAACAGCCACTACGTTTATTGTAAATGTTTTGCACTTTTTACCGGTCCTACCTGCGACAGATGCATAGACAACTATCATTTCGACCTTGACGGAAAATGCATCAACAACACCGAATGCACTCTCGTAGGATGCATGGAAAACAGCACCTGTCAGATAATTTCAGGAAAAGCCGAGTGTGTGTGCAACGATCATTATGCTGGGCCTGACTGTGATGCGTGTGAGGCGGGTTACTACATGGATAACGGCATCTGCAAAGGAGCATTATGTTCCAACACCGGTCTTGTCTGTACTGAATTCGAAAAATGTGACGACAGTTCCGGCAAGCCCAGATGCATCTGCAAAGGGGAAAATCAGAATCCGCAGGACTGCTCAGAATGTGATGAAGGATACGGCTGGTACAAAAATGAAGCGTGTCTTAAGGAAAAATGGGTGATATGTGCCACAGACCCGGAAAAACCTGACAACAGCACTGATCTGATAAAGACAGTTCTGATAAAATACTCTGAGGATACTGGATGGAGCGAACCTGGGCTCTGTGAATGGAAATGCATTTCAGGGCACTATCTGCACAAAGGAGAATGCAGAGACATGCTTGTTTTCTCTTCAAGCGGACCTGAATTCCCTTTCGGATTTGATAAGAATGGAGATCTCATTGCAGGAGATACTGAAGGGAAGATATATGTTGCTGCAACAGAAATAACTGACACGATCTCTTCAGGGATACCTTTTACCAACGGGCGACTGGGAGCTGACGGGAACATATTTTTCCGGACTTTTTCAGGATACGGTGTCATAAATTATGAAACCGGGACTAATTTTTATTTCAGGAAAGACAATATCCCCAAGAACCAGATCACGATCACAAGGGATGGCACTGTGTTCTTCGGAGACACCTATTTCAGCTTTCCCGATCTTATCCCGATACATCCCGATCTTGAACATGAGAATGCGGTTACTCTGACAGACAGCTATGAAAACACTGTTACCGTCTATAAAAATGGATATGTCGTCTATTCAGACAATGAAAGGAACACTTTGTGGTTTCAGGATTATCCCGGTTATGTTTTTTCCGAACATCCGGCTCTGACATACGGAGGGTTTGTGTTCATTCCTCATTTCCAGGAAAGCACCAACAGGGTTTCAGGACTTGTGGTAAATTTAAGTGACGGAGAATTTGTCGATTTTGATGAAACATCTTATACAGATTCATCATTGAAATATACTCCGGCTGTATCAGTTGACAGTGACAACAGAAAATTTGTTTCATATAGGGGGGTTATAACGGTTTACGATAGTGACGGAAAGGTATCGTTTGACACTTCTTTACTTTTTGACGAGAGATTCTCTGTGGAAAATCTGCCGCCGGCAGTAACAGCAGAGAAAACCGTTTATTTTGCAAACGATAGACAGATACTTGCTTTCAGAGAAACGGACTTTCTGACATGGAGCTATGATCTTCCGGCATATTCTTTTCCAAGGACTCTTCTTCACAACAATGAAACACTTTATATTTTCACTTCCAAAGGTGAACTTTTCGTTCTGTACGCACCGGGAACTATTGCGGGAGAATGGCCCCACATGTATCACGACTCAGCTCTTTCAGGCATGACAGGTTATCTTCCTCAGTTCCAGAAACCTGCTGCATCAATTCTGACATCACCCGATGACGACTCTTCATTTTCAACTGAACCGATAACCTTCTCATGGAACAATGACCCTGAGAACGCAGGGGCAAAACATGCACTTTTAATACGGGATGCGACCGGTTATGACAAGGTTTATGCCGGACTCCAGACTGACCGCTCAACAGCAGCAGTGAACGGCCTTGTCAAAGGAACATACGAATGGCGAGTTGTTTCCATAAAACCTGACGGTGCCATCAATGTTTCGTATGCAAGGAGCTTCACAGTGGAATAATCCCCCTCACCTTATTTGACACATCTGACATCGTAGTAACCGTAACTTTTTCCGCTTGGCGAGATCTCCCCTCCGTCTGATCTTATCATCCACGCCATTCCACCTTCATCCTGAACTATTGATGCAGACCAGAAAACTCCCCTGTCTCCGAAAACAGAATATCTGCCGTCATCGGTCGGGTCACAGCCGTCACATGCTGAATTTCTGCAGTCAAGAGCCGAAACGCACTCTTCTTCGACTTTGCACTCTCCCCCCGGTTCAACTGCAGGACAGTTTTTCACAAGCGTTCTCAACTCAGATATAGTCGGAAGGCGACCGCCGATCGATTTGCAGTATCTTGCCCCTTCGTGCCAGTGCATGTGGTTGTTTGTGAGCTTTGACCACTTTCCGTCATCCTCCCACAAAGAGGAATCAAATCTTTTCAGACAGCCGGAAAAGCACACAAAAATGATTGACAGCAATATCAGTTTTTTCATTACCACACTCCAAGCTTAAGCAATTTAAACATCATCTTCTTACAACACCCCGATTTTCCAGTCAATTTTTTTGTCTGGTTTTTGAAATATTTCCTGATAATATACATCCGGTTTGTTTTTTAGGAGCGGAAAAATGTCACGCAGTATATCTCTCAAAGGGGTCAGACATCACAATCTGAAGAATTTTGATCTTGAAATTCCCCATGAAAAACTGGTAGTTGTTACGGGTGTCAGCGGTTCAGGGAAGACTTCACTCGCTTTTGACACGATCTATGCTGAAGGGCAGAGAAGATATGTCGAAAGTCTTTCAAGTTATGCAAGACAGTTCCTTGAGCTTTCTGAAAAACCGGACGCAGACCACATTGAAGGGCTGTCACCGAGTATAGCAATACAACAGCGGGGGATCAACGCATCTCCAAGATCAATTGTCGGAACAACGACTGAGATTTATGACTATCTGAGACTCCTTTTTGCAAGGGCTGGAACTGTTCACTGCCATGAGTGCGGAAAGGTCATCACAAAAACCCCGGCAAGCCATATTCTTGAAACAGTTCTGAACATGACCGGGAAAAAAATATTGATACTGTCCCCTCTTATTTCAGCCAGAAAGGGAACTTATGAAAAGCTTTTCGAAGATCTGCACAAGGAAGGTTATGTCCGTATAATCATTGATGAAACTGAATTCCGTCTTGATGAGCCGATCCCTTCGCTTGATAAATTTAAAAAACATACGATCAACCTTGTCGTGGACCGGCTTGTCATTAAACCCGACATTGACACTTCAAGAGTCCGCGCTTCGATAGAGACTGCTTTAAGTAAGGGTTCGGGTAAAGTGATAATCAAAGACCTCGAAGGGGGTGAAAAGCTTTTCAGCGAACATTTTGCATGTCCATATTGCGATATTTACTATGATGAAATCGAACCGAGATCGTTTTCATTCAACAACCCTGCCGGTGCATGTCCGGACTGCAACGGTCTTGGTTTCAAGATGCACATGGATGTCAATAAGATCCTTGTCAGTCCTGAAAAAGTGTTTTATCGTGCTATCCCTTCAATTCAGGCATTTACCAGAGTTATGGTGACACAAGTTATTGAATTTTATAAGGAAGATCCCAAAAAGCCGTTTAATGAACTTTCAAAAAAAGTGGCTGATGCGATTCTTTACGGCACAAAAGAAGAAATAAATTTCAGTGTCAGAACGACAAATATGAGACACAAGTTCAAGCGGCCGTTTGAAGGTGTCATCAACATGCTTGAAAGGAGATACCGCGAAACAGAATCTGAAATGATACGGACTGAACTCAGTGCTCTTCTTGCCGAAGGGGTCTGCCCGACATGCAACGGAATGAGATTAAGCAAAAAGGCATTATCAGTAAAAATAGCCGGTTACAACATTTTTGAACTTGGCGAAATGCCTGTAAGAGTCCTTTTCAACAGCTTTTCCGACCGTGAATTTTTCAAGTTCTCGAATTTTCAGTGGGAGATCGCTGAAAAAATGGTGCGTGAGATAACTCTGCGGCTTTCATTCCTTTTCAAAGTGGGGCTTGGATATCTCACACTGAACCGCAAAACGGCAACACTTTCAGGGGGAGAATCACAGAGAATTCATCTTGCGACCCAGATCGGTTCAGCACTTAC
>Ga0208694_1003675_pt1 | contig 14565 bp, 15 predicted proteins | sample AD_UKC078_MetaG_FD_184442 | JGI IMG/M metagenome (GOLD analysis project Ga0208694, IMG submission 184442) | Active sludge microbial communities of municipal wastewater-treating anaerobic digesters from USA - AD_UKC078_MetaG (SPAdes) (version 2) | ecosystem: Engineered > Bioreactor > Anaerobic >...
CAGTCTCTGTTTGCTGAAGCTCTGAGTTCAGGTACACATCCATATTAGATGCAGTATTGAACTTATAACAAGCGTAATGAACCACCTGTTTTTTCTTCGCCAAAACTAATGCAGAACTTGCCATTTCTCTAAAACCAATATACTTATTTACAGACGGTATGATAAATGATCCGATAAAGACCAATCCTATTATTGCGAAACTAATCACACAAATGGCTCTAAGAGTTTGCTTTTTATGCAACAGTATAATGGCTACAACGCCTCCGAAAGTCAGCATGATGCATGCAGTCAATAGAAGAATAGGGTTGTTGAGTATAGCGAAAATTTCATGACCGAATGCAATTATGACAGGCAAAATGAGGGCAAATAATAGGGCCGGTATCGTAATAGCTATTTTCACGAATTTATTATTGAGGTTATCCATCAGAATAATGGAACACAGATAAACAATAAAAGGATATTCGGGCAACAGATAAATATCAAGTTTGGAACTAATTGCCGACAACAAGATAAGACTTGTGCTTATAACAATGAGAAAGAACTTTTTCAAGTCGTCATTGATTGTTTTTTGCTGAATGCCCTTCCATAGTAAAACGACATAAAGCAATGACCAAGGAGCAAATGACCATAGCATTCGTGGCATGTAAAACCAAAAAGGTTCTTTATGATGAAACGAGTTAACTCCTCTGCCTATAGTCTGTTTGAAAAGTATATTATAAAGATAATCTCTTCCTCCTTCAACGTAAATCAAAGCAAACCATAACGTGCATAACCCGGCAAGTATCGTCCATTGCTGCCAACCTAAATAACGACCAATGGTACGAATTTGCTTTTTGAGCACCAAAAATGAGATAATAGATACTACCGGTATTAGCAAGCCTATAGGGCCTTTAGTAAACAAAGCCAAAAAGATAAAAACCGGTAAAACATACCTTCCAATACGCGCATGCTCATCGTTCTTATAAATAGTCCAAAAAATATAAAGCGAAACAACAATAAAAAAAGTCATAAGCATATCCATACGAACAACCAAAGCCGAACCAAGAAACATACCGGTGGTAAGCAACAACGCATTACTCACCAACGGATTACTGGCTATACCTTCTTTCCTCACCCACCGATCCATCACAGCCATTATACCAATGGTAGGTAGCAGACTGAATAAACCTATGAGCCACATGTTATAAGTACCTGTTATCAGTTTAATCAGCATAATAAGCCAAAAAAACAAAGGAGGTTTATCTGCGTAAACCGCACCATGATTATAGAAGGTAAACCAAGTGCCATTCTTTAACGCTTCGTCAACAATGCTGATATATTTTAATTTATTAGTAGGCGTATAATCCCTAAAAAGGAAAGCAGGAATCAGCAATAATATATAATATAAATATCGATAACGCATTTTCAGTTGTTTTGCTTGAGCCTCCAAAATAGAAGAGCAATTTTGTAGAAAAATAGAATTATCACTATTTATGACGATATTTCAGGATTAATAAAATTTGAGATAATAAAATGAGAAATATTCTATATTATAAATCGTTATAAATGTCTGGGATAATAATAGCGAGCAATTTGAAACGAATTCAAATGTGATCCTTTCTCAGATTCCTCCCCAACAATTAAAAATCCTAGGCCAACTTTTTAAAATTCTAGGCGTAGAAATAAAAATCGTAGGCGAACAATAAAATGTTTATGGTAATTATATAACACGTAAATAACACGTTGCATATATAATGTGTAAAATCATCGTTTTTTTATAAAATATAAGTATGGCAATATTTTTCTTGCTAAAATAAATTGCATTTATAGCACTTATGTCAATTATTATATCTCCATTTGCATTAACAAATGAAAAACGTTATTGTTAATCTCATAAAATACTGTGCATGACTCTAAGAAAAACGGACTCTAAAACTATTTCAGGCCGTCCATCTGTTAAGCTTCAAAAAACATCTCACCTATATCTCAAAAACGCCCTGATTGCCTTCAGCGATTGGCGGTAAATTGGTTCGTAAGAGAAATCATTACAGCGAGATTTCTCGACTCAACCAAAACTCAACCCGAATCTTCTTATCTATATTTTTAATATAATATTAATATATTGGGGTGAAAAGTGAGGTGAAAACGATTTTTCGCTACATCTACAATCAGCTGATTTTCAATTAGTTAAAAGCATATTTTTAGGGGTGAAAAGTGAGGTGAATATTTTTTGGTTATTTATCTCAACAAAATAAAACATGCGGAAACCCGCTTGTACAGCCTGATTCAGCCCTTAACACATTTAAAATCTCTATCTATGGATTCTATCGACAGCAAATAGCCAAAGGGCTATCTGCTTTTTCAGAAAGAGTTGCTCGAAGTGTTTAAAAGACTCAGCAACAAGCCGCTCACCGAGCGGGAGGCACTCTTCGCCATGTTCATCAAGGTCAACTACAAAGACGAGATCCTCGAGGTCGAAGAGCAAAGCAAGCCGATGTTATCGGATCTTCGTGAGAGTGGCGCCATTGAGCAGGATGCAGATTTGGTGATGTTGTTGTTTCGCCCGGCTATGGCGCAGTTGCCAACCGACAAAGAGAGCGGTTATCCATCCGACGGGTTGGGCATTGTCATCGTTGCCAAGCATCGTAACGGACAAACAGGCAACGTATATTTCGGTCACAACCCCAGCATGACGTGTATCGGTAATTACATGCCGCCTATTAAATGGAGACACGGAAACAGTAAGCAGATCGCGAAAAAGGAGTAAAGTGTCGCAGATGGGCTTAAAATAGCTTTAGCGAGCGTTTAAAGAAAAGGGATGTATTGCATCACAAAAAAAAAAGGGGGGGGGGAGGGGGGGGGGAGCAACGGAGTCAATACGGATGATAAAATGATACTAATAGATAATTTATCAACTAACATCAACATATTTTCAAGCTCTCTATACCTATTTGAATATATTTAAGAACCTGTATATTTTCTAACATATAAGGATAATTAAATGTAAAAACCATTATTTTGAAAACTTTGGAGTGCATCACATATCATCCAAATCCAAACAAACGAATTCAACCTCGTACTTGTGAAGCACCTTGTTTTTTAGTATTTCAATTTTCAATTCAAGAAGCTGCGGTTTGAAGTTTTTGCGCTGACGCTTCACCTCGACCACCAATGCTTTTTTATTATCAAGTGTAACGGCTACAATATCAACTTCGTTCTGATCGCCCTTTGCTTCCCACCAAGATCCTATCACTCTGTAATCAAAACTTTCCTGAAGTTTCTGGTTGAAATACAACTCAAGTGTTTTACCCGAATAAGTAGCATAGTCAGCTTGAATAATTTTAGATAATCCGGTATAATTTGCCCTACTCAATAAGTGAGCGATTGCGCTCAATAGACCGAAACCAGAAACGCAAAAATTATCAGACACTTCATACCTTACAGTTTGTGAACCTTCTTTGGCGAAAACAGGACGTTGTTTTTTGATGACTTCATACACCGTTTCTAATTTACTCAACTGACCGCCAAAAGCCACTGCATAAATCGGCCTCACTTTTGCGGCTGACAAACAGATAAACAATCGTCTCTTCTTTGAGAGCATGCAAAATCAATGAGGTTTTACCTATTCTACGACGACCTGTAAGTACAGTCAACTTTGAATGGTCAGTATAGGCCATCTCTCTTATTCGCTGTAATTCAGCAATTTCTTTCGCTCGATTATAAAACTTCATAAGCCTTCTTTTTTACGGAGGTAAATTTTACCACTGTTGCAAAGATAACAAAGAAAAGAAGTGCAACTTGCAGAAAGATATTGTAGGAATGAAGGAATTGAGAGACTACTGCATAAAAAAGAAGGCATCTTTAAAAGATACCTTCTTTTTTATTTCGTTGACACGGATATTACTTTGTTCCGTTGTACTCGTCAGAGACAGTTAATTTCTTTCTGCCTTTAGCACGACGTGCTGCCAATACTCTACGACCATTGGCGCTAGCCATTCTTTCACGGAAACCGTGTTTGTTCTTTCTCTTTCTGTTAGAGGGTTGAAATGTCCTTTTCATTACTGTATATTGCTTTTATTTGTTATAACTCATGGGAAATCGGGTTGCAAAAATAGGTACTTTTTTTAAATTAACCAAGAGTTCCGTCATTTTTAGTCAAAACCTTTTGTGTTTTTTACCTATTTAGATTACTTTTGCGCTCGGAAACGACTGCAAGACAGGTAGTAATCTAATAAACAGTATAATAACAAATTATTTTATGATCAATTCACAAGACATCAAGAACGGAACCTGCATCCGTTTAGACGGAAAGCTCTATTTCTGCATCGAGTTTTTACACGTAAAACCCGGTAAAGGAAATACTTTTATGCGTACCAAATTGAAAGATGTAATTAACGGATACGTGATAGAGCGCCGTTTCAACATCGGCGAGAAACTGGAAGATGTACGCGTAGAGCGTCGTCCTCACCAATACTTGTACAAAGAAGGAGATCACTATATATTCATGAATCAGGAATCTTTTGACCAAATTCCTATTGCACACGATTTGATTAACGGTGTTGACTTCCTATTGGAGGGTATGATTGCCGAAGTTGTATCGGATGCTTCTACTGAAACCGTTCTGTATGCCGACCTACCTGTTAAGGTACAAATGAAGGTTACGTACACCGAACCGGGCATGAAGGGTGATACGGCTACTAACACATTGAAACCTGCAACTGTGGAATCGGGTGCGGAAGTTCGTGTACCGTTGTTCATCACTGAAGGTGAAACCATTGAAATTGATACGCGCGACGGTTCTTACCAAGGACGCGTAAAAGCATAATTTTCCCGAAAGGGTAACCCCAATTTTAACCATTTGCTATTTACTGCTCTTCTTCGAGGGGAAACGGTAAATGGTAAGTGGTTATTTAGTATCTATGCCTATGTTTTATTCCGTAATTATTCCGGTGTACAACCGACCCGATGAGGTAGATGAACTACTTCAAAGTCTTACGAGTCAAAGTTTTAAAAACTTTGAGGTGATTATTGTGGAAGACGGATCGTCTGTTCCCTGTGAGACAGTCACGCAAAAGTATGCCGAGCAGCTGCAAATAAGCTATTATAGCAAACCGAACTCGGGACCGGGGCAGACGCGTAATTACGGGGCGGAAAGGGCATCGGGCGATTACCTTATTATACTGGATTCCGATTGCATCTTACCCGAAAATTATTTCAAGGAGGTGGAGCAGGAGTTGACGGCATCACCTGCCGATGCTTTTGGCGGTCCCGACAGGGCGCATGCGTCTTTCAGTGACATGCAGAAGGCCATTAATTATTCCATGACTTCGTTTTTCACCACCGGGGGCATTCGCGGGGGCAAAAAGAAGATGGATAAGTTTTACCCGCGCAGCTTCAACATGGGAGTGCGCACGGGGGTGTACCGGACTTTGCAAGGTTTCTCGAACATGCGTTTCGGTGAGGACATTGATTTCAGCATACGAATATTCCAACACAACTATGTGTGCAGGCTTTTTCCGGGTGCATGGGTGTATCACAAGAGGCGCACGGATTTGAAGAAATTCTTCAAACAAGTGCATAACTCGGGTATTGCACGCATCAACCTGTACAAGAAGTATCCTGATTCTCTGAAGTTGGTGCATCTGTTGCCGGGTGTGTTTACACTGGGTGTGGCGGTATTGTTGCTTGCTGCGTTACTGTGGCCGGTAGCTCTGATACCGCTAGCGGTTTACGCCTTGCTGGTGGGTACGGATGCAGCGGTGCAAAACAAGAGTTTGCGCATTGGTTTGTATGCCGTAGCGGCTTCGTTCACACAGCTAACGGGTTACGGCACGGGCTTTTGGCGAGCCTGGTGGCAAAGGTGTGTCCGCGGAAAAGATGAGTTCTCTGCTTTCAGCAAGAACTTCTATAAGTAACCGAAGCCCGAAAAGGCAAATAACTTAATACTATGAAAAAGGCATGGAAAATAAACCAAAACTCAATATCTCTGAATGGGCGGAGGAAGACCGTCCGCGTGAAAAGATGATGCTGAAGGGTTCCGGAGCACTAAGCGACGCGGAGCTGCTGGCCATATTAATCGGTTCGGGCAATACCGAAGAGAGTGCCGTTGAGCTGATGCGCCGCATCATGCAGGCGTGCAACAACAACCTGAACGAGTTGGCTAAGTGGGACGTGAATCGTTTTGCCGGATTCAAAGGAATGGGACCGGCCAAAAGTATCAGCATCATGGCGGCTCTGGAAATTGGTAAACGCCGCAAACTGCAAGACGTGGAGGAGCGCACGCAGATTACTTGTTCCACGGATGTGTATCGCATCTTGCATCCGCTATTGTGTGACTTGCCGCAGGAGGAGTTTTGGATTGTATTGCTCAATCAGTCGAACAAGGTGATAGCCACCACGCGTATCAGCTCGGGAGGGATCGATGGTACGTATGCCGATGTGCGAACCATTCTGCGCGAGGCGCTGATGCAAAGAGCCACGGGGGTAATCTTGTCGCACAACCATCCTTCGGGTAATCCCAACCCCAGCAACGAGGATAAAAAACTGACCGCACAAATTCAACAGGCGGCTCGTACCATGAACATTCGTGTTGCCGACCATGTTATTATTTGCGACGGCAGGTATTACAGTTTTGCCGATAACGGTGAGATGGTATAGCCGAATTTAGCTATCTTTGCAGAAATAACAATTACAAGTATGGACAAATTTGAAACTGAAGTTAAAATCGTTGAGATACTCAAAACAGTATACGACCCTGAAATTCCGGTTAACATATATGACTTGGGACTGATTTACCGCATAGACGTAAACGAGGATGCCAGCGTGAATGTAGACATGACGCTGACGGCTCCAAGCTGTCCGGCTGCCGACTTTATCATGGAGGATGTGCAGCAGAAGGTGGAATCGGTTGAGGGGGTGAAGAGTGTAAACATCAATCTGGTCTTTGAACCGCAATGGGACAAGGATATGATGAGTGAGGAAGCTAAATTGGAATTGGGTTTCTTATGAAAAAGGTATATTTCCTCTCCGACGCGCATCTGGGGTCACGTGCCATTGAGCATGGACGCATGCAGGAGCGCAGGCTGGTCAACTTTTTAGATAGCATCAAGCATCAGGCTGAAGCTGTTTATCTGTTGGGCGACCTGTTCGACTTCTGGTTTGAGTTCCGCACGGTGGTGCCCAAGGGCTATACTCGTTTTCTCGGGAAGATTTCCGAGCTGACGGATATGGGAGTGGAAGTGCATTTCTTTATAGGTAATCATGACATTTGGTGTGGCGATTATCTCACACAAGAGTGTGGGGTAATTATGCACACTCAACCGCTGACCACGGAGATTTTCGGGAAGGAGTTCTTTCTGGCGCACGGCGACGGACTGGGTGATCCGGATCCTAAATTCAAATTGCTGCGTTCCATGTTTCACAACCGCACGTTGCAGCGGATGTTTGCCGCCATTCATCCGCGTTGGAGCATGGACTTGGGGCTAACTTGGGCCAAGCACAGCCGCATGAAGCGTGTTGACGGCAAAGAACCCGATTACATGGGCGAGAACAAGGAATTTTTGGTTCTCTTCAGCAAACAGTATCTCAAAGAGCATCCCGACATCAATTACTTTATTTACGGACACCGGCACATTATGCTGGATCTGATGTTATCAAGTTCGGCACGTGTCACCATTCTGGGTGACTGGATCAGTTATTTCTCTTATGCCGTTTTCGACGGGGAGAATTTGTTGCTGGATCAGTATATTGAGGGCGAAGACCTCAATAATGAATAGATTGAGGGTGTGCAACGTAAAAAGGCCGGCAACGAGTGCCGACCTTCAGAGAACTGATTATTAAATCAGTTCTTTTTTATTTGTATCCGCCTGCTTTGGCTATGCGTTTGGGGATTTCAATATTGTCCATCTTACCGTTGAATAATTCCGCTCCGGCACCGATGGCAAACACGGGCACGTAACCGGCACTGTGATTACCGCTTGCCCAAGCAACATGAGCGATCTCATTCACCACTTCTTTGGCACGGGCAGCCAATGGCTCGCTAATGGCGTACTCTGTCTTCTCAAAAGCCTGCACATTCTTCACAAAAGAGTTTTCGTATTCGTCACGCAATTTCTTTTCTTGTTCCCAGCTAACGGGAAGCTCTTTCCAAAGTCCCATTTTATCGGCCAGCAGCGCCTTCACTTCTTCCCAAGACACCTTGTGGTTCTTTTCTTTGCGTAACTTATTAATGGTTACAGAAAGGTATTCCTGAGATATTTTCTGGTATTGCAGGGCTTTGAGGTTGAGATCCATGCTTCCTGTTCCCAGACCGATACCACCCGTTTCATGGTCGGCAGTAATCACAATCAGGGTTTCTTTAGGATGTTTTTTGTAGAATTCGTAAGCCACCTTAATAGCATTATCGAAGTCAATCACTTCATTGAAAGCAGTAGCTGCATCATTGTTATGACAAGCCCAGTCAATCTTTCCTCCTTCAAGCATCACGAAGAAACCTTTGCTTTTCTCTTTGGTCAGAAAGCTGATGGCTGCATCTGTGATTTGAGCCAAGGTTAAATCACCTTGTTTAGAATCGATGGCATAAGGAACCGCATCGGGAATGGAATTATCTTTTTGTACCAGAATCAATTTCTTGGCACGAGGATATTCTGCCTTAAATGCATCATAGCCCTTTACGAGAGAATAACCTGCCTGCTCAAAAAGGGGATAGATGCTGGGGGCCTCTTTCTTGTCGTATGTTTTGTCGGGACTCAGGAAACCGGAGCCTGCATAGAAATCGAAACCGGCTTTAGGAAGATCAGTTGCTATTTCGTAGTACATCTTACGGCTTGCCTGGTGTGCATAGAAAGCTGCCGGAGTAGCATGGTCAATGCTCACGGTAGTGGCAACTCCGACTCGTTTACCCGAACGTTTGGCACGCTCGGCAACGGTAACCAGTTGCTTCTTATCTTTGTCGAGCCCGATGGCTCCGTTATACGTTTTTACGCCGGTAGACAACGCAGTACCCGCAGCAGAAGAATCTGTTACAGAGTTGGTGCTCGAGAAGGTCGTGGCGACCCCTGCAACGGGAAACTGAGTGAACAGAAGTGATTCGGTTCCTATCTTTCCATTCTTTTCGGCCAGGTACATTTCGGTTCCGTTTACTTGGTTCACACCCATACCGTCACCAATGAAAAAAAACACATATTTAGCTTTACCTTGCGCAAAGACCGCACAAGCAAGGAGTAAGAAGATTAAAACATTAAAGGTTCGTTTCATGACTTTTTATTTAAAATTATTCTAATTAATAACACAAAGATAAAACCTTTACTTTTTCATGCAACCATCGGAGTGTTAATAAATGAATATCAGGGACAAACAAAGTCGATTGGCACGGCCTGTGCCCGCTGTTCACTTAGACTCATTACAATCACATGAACAATGTGAGAAAAAAAACAGCGTGCACTGCAAGAAGCAACACACGCTGTTATTATATAGGTGAAAACGAATTTACTTTTTCAAAATCGTCATCGTATCCGAAGCAATCATAAACTCTTCGTCGGTAGGTATTACCACGACTTTCACATTAGAGTCGGCAGTACTGATGATTGTTTCCTTACCGCGGATGGTAGCGTTATATGGTTCGTCAATTTTCACGCCCATGTATTCCAGTCCCTGACATACGCCTGCACGGCAGGTTGCCTGGTTCTCGCCTACCCCACCGGTAAACACGATGATGTCAACACCACCCAATGCAGCAGCATAAGCACCGATGTATTTTTTAATGCGGTAGAAGTACATGTTCTCAGCCAGCTGAGCGCGTTCTTCGCCACGAGCCACAGCATCTTCCAGTTCGCGCATGTCCGAAGAAACTTCGAATATACCCAGAACACCACTCTTCTTGTTCACCAAGTCCGACAGACCGGTTGCATCCAGTCCTTCTTTTTCCATGATGAACGTAAGTGCGCCTGCATCAATGTCGCCTACACGAGTACCCATCATCAAACCTTCTACCGGAGTAAGTCCCATAGAGGTATCAATTGATTTGCCGTCTTTCACTGCGGTAATAGAACCACCGTTGCCGATGTGGCAGGTGATGATGCGCTGTCCTTCGGGTTTCACTCCTAAGAATTCACATGCACGTGCCGAAACATAACGGTGACTGGTTCCGTGGAATCCGTAACGACGCACGCCGTATTTGGTGTACATTTCGTATGGAAGCGGATACATGTAAGCATAATCGGGCATGGTTTGATGGAAAGCAGTATCGAACACGCCTACTTGAGGAACATTAGGAAGCAATTTTGAAATGGTATAAATACCCTTCAGGTTGGCCGGATTGTGAAGCGGCGCCAATTCTGAGCATTGCACCATTTGGTCAACCACATCCTGAGTAATCAACACAGAAGAGTTGAACTTCTCACCTCCGTGTACCACGCGGTGGCCTACTGCCGTAATATCATCCAACGAGCTGATGCAACCGTATTTTTCACCGGTCAGTGTTTCCAGAACGAACTCAATACCTACGGTATGCTCAGGAATTTCACGCTCAAGAATAACCTTTTCGCCGTTGGGTAATGCAAACTTAAGGAATGAACCTTGTAAACCGATTCTCTCAATACCACCTTGAGCCATCACTTCCTTGCTGTCCATATCGAACAGTTTGTACTTGATTGATGAGCTACCACAGTTTAAAACTAAAATTTTCATAATCTCCGTATTTTATTTTGTGTTGCTAGCTGCTATTGCCTGATTGGCTGTAATTGCAATCATTTTGTACACGTCGTCCACTGAACATCCTCTTGAAAGGTCGTTAACAGGACGGGCGATTCCTTGAAGAATAGGTCCGATAGCATCAACATTGCCTAAGCGTTGAGCAATCTTATAACCAATATTACCTACTTCCAAATTAGGAACAACCAATACATTGGCATGTCCGGCAATCTCAGAACCGGGAGCTTTGCTGGCACCGATTGAAGGAACCAAAGCAGCATCGGCCTGTAATTCACCGTCTATTTTCAAAGCGGGATCAAGCTGTTGAGCGATCTTGAAAGCCTCAACGACCTTGTCTACATTTTCATGTTTGGCAGAGCCTTTTGTTGAGAAGCTCAGCATAGCCACACGGGGTTCGTCAATACCGGCAACGGCTGTGGCGGTACGGGCTGTAGAAACAGCGATTTCGGCAAGTTGTTGTGCATCGGGAACCGGAGTAACTGCAACGTCACCCATCACCAACATACCATTCTTACCGTATTGAGTATTTTTTGAAATAAGTAGCATGGCACCGGAAACGCAGCTGATACCGGGCACTGTTTTGATAATCTGCAAAGCAGGACGCAAAACATTACCGGTTGTGTTACGAGCACCGGCCAACTGACCATCGGCATCGTTATTCTTCACCATCAAACAACCCAGATACAACGGATCGAGAACCAACTTTCTGGCATCTTCCATTGTCATTCCCTTCTTCTTACGGAGTTCAAAAAGAAGTTCTGCATATTCTTCTTTTTTCGGCTGATTTTCGGGGTCAACAATCGTTGCCTGATCAATGTGCTTCAAGCTCCACTGAGCTGCCAAGTCTTTGATTTCGGCGGGATTGCCAATCAGTATCAAATCGGCTACACCATCTGCCAACACCTGGTCGGCAGCCTTTAGAGTGCGCTCCTCCGTTCCCTCGGGAAGAACTATGCGCTGGCGGTTCGCCTTCGCCCGCGCAACAATTTCGCTAATTAAATCCATGAATATATTTTAAATTGTACTATAACTGAGGAAAGTATTTTAAAAATACGGTGCAAAATTACACATAATTGCAATATCTACATTGCAATATCTGGTATTTTTGAATCAGAAAATACAATTATTGTAATATTTAACATTAGCGAATAACAACGAAAAACGCTAATGTGAATTGTTCCGTACCCAAGCGGGGCAAATGGCTCAGATGTAAGTTTTCACATAATATGAACCGAAGGGGTAACTTTACTGTTTTTTTTTAGTAATTTTGCAACGTTTTCAAAAAGGTATATAGGTATGATACGTCAATGCGCCATTCTGTTCGGCTGCCTGGCCTTAGGTGAATTAATCGTCTTCCTCACAGGTATCAAACTTCCTTCCAGCATTATTGGAATGTTATTACTCACGTTGTTTTTAAAATTGGGGTGGGTCAAATTACACTGGGTTCAGGGTATGTCTGACTTTCTGGTTGCTAACCTGGGATTCTTTTTTATTCCACCAGGTATAGCGCTGATGCTCTATTTTGATATTATCCGGGCTGAATTCTGGCCCATAGTGATTGCTACATTAGTCAGTACCGCCCTGGTGTTGATCGTAACGGGTTGGGTACATCAATTAACAAGGAAAATAAAATGAGTTACCTCGAGAATAAATTCTTTCTGCTAGCCATTACGTTTGGTATTTATTTCTTTGCCAAACTGCTGCAGAAGAAAACAGGAATCGTCCTGTTAAACCCTATATTGCTGGCTATTGCCGCCATCATTGTCTTTCTGAAGACATTCAACATCAGCTATGACACGTACAACGAAGGCGGACAACTCATTGAGTTCTGGCTGAAACCGGCTGTAGTGGCATTGGGAGTTCCCTTGTATCTGCAACTGGAAACTATCAAGAAGCAATTGATGCCTATTATTTTGTCGCAACTGGCCGGCTGTGTGGTAGGAGTCGTTTCTGTGGTTGTGATAGCCAAGCTGATGGATGCCAGTCAGGCCGTCATTTTGTCACTTGCCCCCAAATCGGTTACCACACCCATTGCCATGGAAGTGACCAAAACCATTGAAGGCATACCTTCACTCACCGCTGCCGTGGTAGTATGTGTGGGATTGCTGGGAGCTATACTGGGTTTCAAAACATTAAAGCTGCTCAGGGTAAACAGTCCTATAGCCCAAGGACTTTCCATGGGAACAGCTGCTCATGCCGTAGGTACTTCCACAGCAATGGATGTAAGTGGTAAATATGGTGCTTACGCTAGTCTGGGACTGACCCTCAACGGCATCTTCACCGCTTTGCTGACTCCCACAATTTTACGTTTATTGGGGTTCCTATAACAAAATGCGCACTTTTTTGTTATGTATGATGGATTTAATCAAACATAAGGAATCAATATGATAGAATTTAAAGATATCACTGTAGAAGACAAAGACACAATCACCTCTTTTACAATGAATAGTTGCCGTCGCAATTGCGACCTCTCGTTCTCCAATTTGTGTAGCTGGAGATTCATGTACAACACAAAATTTGCGGTCATTGACAACTTTCTGGTTTTCAAGTTCTGGCTACACGGCAGAGTTTCTTATATGATGCCTGTGGGACAAGGTGACCCGGAGAAAGAACTCATAGAAAAGCTGATTGAGGATTCCCAACTCGAAGGCGAACCGCTTCGGCTAATGGGTGTGTGCCAGGGCATGAAAAAACGACTCAACGACATACTTCCGGGAAAGTTTGAGTTTACGACAAATAGAGATTATTCGGATTACATTTACCTGCGAAGCGATTTGGCTACTCTGACAGGCAAGAAGTTCCAGTCGAAAAGAAACCATATCAACCGGTTTAAGAAAGAATATACTTATAAATATGTGCCCATTACGCCCGATCGTGTACAGGAATGTCTATATTTGGAGGCTGAATGGTGCAAAGCGAATGATTGCGATAAGCAAGACGGCACCGGCAACGAGCGCCAGGCCATTGTCTTTGCACTGGAACACTTCGAGGAATTAGGATTGAGTGGAGGTATCTTGTATGCCAACGACAAGATAGTGGCTTTCACATTCGGTATGCCAATAAACAAAGAGACCTTTGGTGTGCACGTTGAGAAGGCCGACACAACAGTTGACGGCGCTTATGCAATGATTAATTTTGAGTTCGCCAACCACATACCCGAAACATTCACCTACATCAACCGCGAGGAAGATTTAGGTATTGAAGGACTCAGAAAAGCCAAGCTGTCTTACCAGCCAGAAACCATTCTGGAGAAGTTTGTGGCACATTATAAAGGATAAATAACCGCCGTGAGGCAAATAAACGTATGGCATGTTCAAACAACAGATAAAAGAATTATGGAGATTGTGCTTTAATGATAGTGAAGCATTTACCGAACTGTATTTCACACACAGATATAACAACGAGGTTAATATCTGCATACAAAGTGGTGAGATGGTGATTTCGGCTATGCAAACATTGCCTTATCCCATGACCTTTTGCAACAATACCATTCCTACTGCTTATGTTTCGGGAGCATGTACGCACCCCGATTACCAAGGGCGAGGAGTGATGCGTGAACTGTTGTCACAAGCCTTTGGGCGCATGCAAAGTCAGGGGGTATTACTCAGCACGCTGATTCCGGCTACTGATCATCTCTTTGATTACTACAAAAAAAGCGGTTACGCGGCTGTGTTCGATTACATGGTTGAAACGCTTCTGCCGGAGGACTTAAGCTACGGAAAGAAAGACCTGAAGATTACTTCTTCTGCAGACTTTCAGGAAGATGTGTACGCCTATCTGGCGGCTAAGATGGAGGAACGTTCTTGCTGCATACAACATACGGCAGCCGACTTTAAAGTGGTACTTGCCGATTTGACCCTGAGTGGCGGTGAGGTG
>Ga0208694_1003681_pt1 | contig 14530 bp, 11 predicted proteins | sample AD_UKC078_MetaG_FD_184442 | JGI IMG/M metagenome (GOLD analysis project Ga0208694, IMG submission 184442) | Active sludge microbial communities of municipal wastewater-treating anaerobic digesters from USA - AD_UKC078_MetaG (SPAdes) (version 2) | ecosystem: Engineered > Bioreactor > Anaerobic >...
GCTTCTGCCAGATCCAAGCGGCCGGCTGGGCGTACCAGGCACGGACCGCGCGGTAAAATTCACGCGCGATGCCGCCGACCGCGACCTTGTTGCCGATATCGGTCTGCCCCAACCCGCCCGTGGTCAACCCGCCAATACGTTGCGTCGGTTCGATGACCACCACATCCAAAGCCATGCGCCGGGCCTGCACCGCGGCCGCGATCCCGCCCGACGTGCCGCCGTAGACGACCAGATCCCAGACCTTCCCTTCCGCTGCCGTCTCCTGCCCGATCAGTTGTGACGCAAACAACAAAAGGATGCTTCCGCATAAAAAACGTTTTCTCATGATGCTCCCTTCTTGATCTATCATTCCATTAAAAAACGCATTGTCCCTGTTCGGGGGCGCTTCGTCAACCTTGATTTTGGCCTTTCGCGGAACAAGTTTAGGACATGATTAACATGATGTTGTTCAATCCTGAAAATTCTGTCATCCTGGCAATTTATAGGCAAGGAGTTTTTCACTTCTCCCGTCAGACCTTATGTCGACCCGCGACCCGCGACGGGCGACCTGCGGTGTCGGAAACGCGGGCGTCCCTGTCGATCGTCGCGGGTCGAATGTCGCGGGTCGCGGGTCGACGTTCCCGATACCGATCCCGATAGCGACCCCGACCCCGATGAAACCCTGAAACCATGAAACCCTGAAATCCTGAAACCCTGAAACCAGAAACCCAGAAACCCCGAAAAGCGACCTGCGGTGTCGGAAACGCGGGCATCTTCCGCGCTACGCGCGGATGTGGGATTTATTTAGGATTTAGGAGTTAGGAGTTAGGAGTTAGGAGTTGGCCCGCCGCGCGGCTCTGCCGCGAAAAAACCTTGGAACAAGTTTAGGACATGATTAACACGATGTTGTTCAATCCTGAAAATCCTGTCATCCTGGCAATTTATAGGACATGATTTCCCGCTGCGCGGGCGCATATATCCATGATTAACATGATGTTGTTCAATCCTGAAAATCCTGTCATCCTGGCAATTTATAGGCAAGGAGTTTTTCACTTCGACGTTCTGAGTTCGGCGTTGGGCGTTCGGCGTTCAAAGGCGGCGGCGTGACCGCCGCGGACGGGGATGCCCGCTTCTCTGTCGATCGTCGCGGGTCGAATGTCGCGGGTCGCGGGTCGACGTTCCCGATAGCGATCCCGATAGCGATCCCGATAGCGATATCGATTTCGATGTTGACAGGGTTCATCCAGATGCGGCATGCTCTCACATCATGGACGATCCGAATACCTATCTCGCGTTGTTTTTCGAGCCGGTCCGACCGTTTCTGCAGGATGATGCGGTTTCGGAGATTTTGATCAACGGGCCGAATCAGGTATACATCGAACTTAAAGGCAGGTTGCAAGCCACGGAGGCGCGGTTTGTCAGCGAACCGGCGCTCAAGGCCGCCGCCGTCAATGTCGCCAAGAATGTGGGCCGCCTACTCAATGAAGAGAACCCGCGGCTGGATGCCCGGCTGCCGGACGGGTCGCGCGTGCATGCCGTGATCCCGCCGCTCTCGCGGTGCGGAACCGTGGTCGCGATCCGCAAGTTCAAGAAGGAAAAGCTCACCATGGAGCAGTTGATCGCTTTCGGCAGCATCACGCCAGCCGGGGCGCAGCTCATCGACGCGATCGTTAAACTGCACAAGAACGTGATCGTGTCGGGCGCGACCTCCTCCGGCAAGACCTCGGTGCTGAATGTGCTCAGCGGCTTCATACCCGAAAACGAACGGATTCTGGTCATTGAGGACGCGAGTGAGTTGCAGTTGCAACAGACGCACACGGTTTGCTTCGAGACACGTAAGCCGGACAAAAACGACAAGGGCGAGGTGACGATTCGCGATCTGATCCACTCCGCGTTACGGTTGCGGCCGGATCGGTTGGTTATCGGCGAGATTCGCGGCGGCGAAGCGCTGGATCTGCTGCAGGCACTGAACACGGGACACGCGGGGAGTATGTCGACGATCCACGCCAACAGTTCACGCGACAGCCTCTCGCGTATCGAAACCTGCTCGCTTCTAAGTGGCATCGATATTCCGCTCTCCGCCCTGCGCTCCCAAGTCGCCTCCGCCATCGACGTGGTGGTTCACACAGCCCGCCTGTCCGACGGCTCGCGCAAAATCACGGCGATCTCGGAGGTGTTGGGCCTGAAGGATGGCGAGTATGTCCTGCAGGATCTCTACCGGTTTGACGTGCGGGGGATCGGTCCGGATGGCAGTCTGGACGGCGTGTTCACGGGGACAGGCCAAAAACCGACCTTCCTGCATGAGGCGGCGTTGCGAAAGTTGCCGCTGGACGAGGCGATGTTTGAGAAGGAGGGGAACACAAACGCCGGACGCTGAACATCCAACGCCAGACGGAAAACGGAGTCACCCTTCAGCGTTATAAAAAAATGGATCGCATGACCCCAGAGCAGCGGCATCACTGCATGTCGCGCATCCGCAGCAAGGATACCGCGCCGGAATGGGCAGTACGGCGCGCGGTTTTCGCCATGGGGTTCCGTTACCGGTTGCATGACAAACGACTTCCGGGGAAACCCGATCTGGTTCTGCCGCGTCACCGGAAAGTGATTTTCGTCCACGGCTGTTTCTGGCATGCGCACGGGTGCCGGATCGGGGCGCGGATACCCGCCACGCACCGGCAGTTCTGGAAAAAGAAGTTCGCCAACAACGTGCGGCGTGACCGGGAGGCGTTGCGGCAGTTGTGGCGTGACGGTTGGCGGACCCTGGTGGTGTGGGAGTGCGAGACCCATGATCCTGTGCGGCTCCGTAAGGTGCTGGCGGATTTTCTGGAACCGACGTTCCGCGTGCCGGATTACGGGCTGGAGGAACGTCACGCGCTGTACGGCATGGTGGCCGAACCGCAGGAAGAAGGCCGCTCGGGTTATTGTCCGGCGCGGCCAGTCACGCGGGGCGGTTCAACTACTGTAAAACCGCTTCGCCAGCGGAACAAACGCGAACGATAGCGCCGTAAGGCATACGGCTGGCAGTATGCCGCCGATCCCGGTCGCGGCACAGAAACAGGCCTGTACCCGCAACAGGTTGCAGATGTGCCGTCCCACAAGTTCGGGCACCGGCAGGACCGAATGCAACGGCCCGCCTGTCAGCCAGGCTTGAAGCAGGGCAAGGGTCATCAGAAAAACACCGAAAGCCGGGCCGATGCCGCTTCCGATGCGGCCCTGCGCAGCCATCATCGCGAACAGGGTCGGCAACGTAAAGGACAGCGTGATCAGAGGCAGCCAGCGTACGGAAGGGTGGCGAACGGCATCCGGCTCCGCCTCGCGCAGGGCCAAGACAGAGAAGGCCGCCACATAGAGAGACAGTCCTGCCGCAGCCAGAAGTACGGGCAGACGGGAAACGTCGGGTTGCGTCCACAAGCCGGGACAGGCCGTGACCGCGCCCACCATGAGGCTCAGGCCCCGGCAGAGCCCCATGGTGAGGACGCCGACCACGGGAATACGTTTCAACACAGCGTTGTAGAGTACGATCAGGCCGGCCAGTGCGGCGGCAGTCAGCAATGCGGCACGTCCCGCCGTTGCCGCGAGGTTGAGACCGGAGAGCGCGGCAGCGATGGCTGCCATCCGCGCCTGCGGCACTGTGATCTCCCCCGCAGGCAAGGGGCGATCCGGACGTTCGCGCGCGTCGGTTGCGACGTCGAGCAGATCGTTGAGGATCAGGCCGAACACGTAGAGGCCGAGCGATGCGCCCGCAGCGGCGAGTAGCGGCAGCAGGTGGTTCCGCGTCAAACCCGTTCCGGCAGCCAGCAGAAAACCGGCCACCGGGTCACCGGGGACGGTAAGCAGGTTGGGCAACCGGAACAGCCGGAACCACGGCAACAAATTTCGGGCCGCGTTCATCCGGCGCGACGCCTCACTTCACGATCGGAGTGATCACCATGTTCCGGTAATCGACATCCGTGTGGTCGCCTTGCAGATAGATCGGGCCGGGCCGGAACTCATCCGAGGTCATGGCGCCTCCGGTGCACCCGAGAACCGACTGGTTGTCGATGATGGTCTTCCCGTTCAGAATCACGGTCAGATGGCGGTCAACGAGCGTGATATCGAACGTCTGCCATTCGCCAGCCGGTTTTTCCGCTGCGATGGCGGGCGTGATACGGCTGTAGAGCGCGCCCATGTTGTGCGGATTCACAGGCCGGCCATAGGTTTCGGCCACCTGCACCTCATAAATACCCCGCAGATAGATGCCGCTGTTGCCGCCCTTGGGCACGCGGACCTCGGTCTTGAGGTTGAAATCCTCAAACTCCGCTTCCGTGCGGATGTTGGTGCCGTGACGGTTCTTCCCGTCCGGACCCGCGACCCGGTTGCTCAGGACGCCGTCCTTCACGCTCCAGCAGTTGGGGGCCTTCTCGTTCATGACTTTCCATCCCGAGAGATCATTTCGCGCGAGAAGCGCGACAGGCGTGCCGAAACGGAGCTTGGACAGGTCCGGGCGGAGAGGCAGGTCGGGGATCTTGACGCCGGTGAATTCCGCGCGGGAGAGTTCCTTGCCGTTCTCATCCGCCGTGCGGGTCAGCAGCGCCAACGCGTTGCCCTCGCGCCGGGCGGTGATCGTTTCGATATGCTGGACCTCTTTACCCTCTTTTTTCCGGTTGTGTTTGCGGGTGAGGAGCAACGCGCCGTTCTCCATACGGGTTTCGGCAACCGGGACCACACTGCCGCCGCCCCAGAGGATCGAGCCTTTCAGCGCGCCGCATGTGAGTTGCTCAACGCCCAGCCAACCGGCACGGCCCCCCGGAATCGTCAGAGCCCAGCGTCCGACATACGGGTTCGCGGCGGCACAACAGGCGTCGGCAGCGGAAAGAGCCGAAACGCAGCACAGGACACTTGCGGTCAGAAGAATACGCATCCGTGAAACAGAAAGGTTTGTTTTCATAAGTTACAGTTTCCCGTTTTCATTCCGGGAACGCAAGTACGAATCGCGGTTCCATTGACATTCCGCACCTCTCTTCCTAAACTTCCTCTCATCCGGGCAGGTTTCGCCTCACCCCCGGCACCTTCAGAAAAAGGGACGCGGCGGTGCGCCCGACGCTCTTTTTGAACTCTCAGTCCCGGCACTTCATCGCTCCACTTCATCGCAAACGCAATCGACTGAGTTTTGGAGACCGGTGCGTATGCGGGACTAAGGCGTCCGCCAACCGGTAGGGACGCCCGCTTCTCCCGTCAGACCTTATGTCGACCCGCGACCCGCGACGAGCGACCTGCGGTGTCGGAAACGCGGACGGCTCCTGTCGATCGTCGCGGGTCGAATGTCGCGGGTCGCGGGTCGACGCTCCCGATCCCGATCCCGATAGCGATCCCGATCCCGATGAAACCCTGAAACCATGAAACCAGAAACCCTGAAACCCGAAACCAAAGAGCGTTGCTTTCAACGCTCTTTTTAAGGCGTCCGCGGACGGCTCCTGTCGATCGTCGCGGGTCGAATGTCGCGGGTCGCGGGTCGACGTTCCCGATCCCGATAGCGATCCCGACCCCGATGAAACCCCGAAACCATGAAACCCCGAAACCATGAAACCCGAAACCCCGAAACCCTGAAACCCTTACCGGTCACAAAAAAAACGGATCCGCAATCTAAGCATGCTTGACAAGCTTCCCAAACAAGCGTATTAGGAAACCACAAAGAGGCTCCTTGCGTCGCGCTGTGACGTGACGAGGGTTATAGGCCTATTTTTGTTTAGGAGTTTGCTGTGTACGGTGTGCCTAAGCACGCGATGCAGTTGAGCTTTCACCTGGATGACCAGGAAGAGGAACCTCCACAAGGAGCGTCGCCTCTTTTTTCCTTATCTGTCCCGTTTACGGACAAAAAACCGGAATTGACGCATCTTCCCGAACCGCCGGTCAAAAGTCGGGGGCTCCGGATGAGTCCCTGCTGCCGCGCGTTTCGCAACCGGTTTTTCGCCGATGCGACCGACCTCCAATGGTCGGACTGGCGTTGGCAGATCCAACACCGGATTCGGGACCTCGAAACCGTACGCCGCATGATCCGCCTTACCGCCGCAGAGGAGAAGGCGCTGGAGTTGGGCGGCAAGATGTTGCCGATGGCCGTCACGCCCCACTATATGGGGCTGATCTCGCCGGACGATCCGGAGCAGGCGATCCGGCGCGCCATGATCCCCACGGTGTATGAGCTGCGGCATTGCCCCGGCGAGGCGGAGGATCCGCTGGGCGAGGAGCATCAGAGCCCGATCCCCGGGCTGGTTCACCGGTATCCCGACCGGGTGCTGCTGTTGGCGACCGACTTCTGTTCAGCGTACTGCCGGTACTGCACACGCTCCCGAGTGGTCGGGCACGGCGCGATCACACCCAGTACCCGGCGGCTCAAGATGATTTTCGAGTATATCCGCGAGCGTCCTCAGATTCGCGATGTCCTGGTTTCAGGGGGTGATCCGCTGACCTTGAGCGATGAGCGCCTCGAATTCATCCTTTCGAATCTGCGGGCGATCCCGCATGTCGAGATCCTCCGCCTCGGCACCAAGGTGCCCGCAGTCCTGCCGCAGCGTGTCACGCCGCGGCTCACACGCATGTTGCGCAAATACCACCCGCTCTGGATGAGTCTGCATTTCATGCACCCCGACGAGTGCGGGGTTGAGACCAGTAGAGCCTGCGGAATGCTGGCCGACGCCGGGATCCCGCTCGGTTCGCAGACGGTTCTGCTCCGGGGAATGAATGATGATCCCGACGTGATGCGCCTTCTGATGCACAAACTCATGAAGATGCGCGTCAAACCGTATTACATCTACCAGTGTGATCCGATCACCGGTTCGGAGCATTTCCGCACGCCGGTGGCGAAAGGTGTGGAGATTATCCGCAGCCTGCGTGGCCACACCAGTGGGTATGCGGTGCCGACCTACGTGATCGACGCGCCGGGCGGGGGAGGGAAGATCCCGGTCGCGCCAGAATACACGGCGGGCCGGGATGCCGAGGGGAACCTGAACCTGATCAATTATGAGGGCGGTTCCTACCGGTATCCCGATTTCATTCCAGGTTGAGATACCTGTTGGACAGGAAATACGGACATGCCCTTATGCGTATTGGCCTGACATATGACCTGCGCGCGGATTATCTTGCCTTGGGCCTGTCTCTGGAAGAGACCGCCGAATTTGACAAGGAAGAGACCATCGCCGGGATCGAGGATGCCCTACGTGCGCTCGGTCATACCACGGAGCGGATCGGTCATGCCCGGGCATTGATCCGGCGGCTGGAGGCCGGAGAGCGCTGGAATCTGGTCTTCAACATCTGCGAAGGGCTGCGCGGCGTCGCGCGCGAGGCTCAGGTACCGGCGATCCTCGAACTCTACGAGGTGCCGTATGTCTTTTCCGACCCGCTTGTCCTTGCGCTGACCCTGCACAAGGGCATGACCAAGCGCGTGGTCCGGGATGCCGGCATACCGACCAGCGATTTCCTCGTCTACGAGACGGATGAGGATCTCGCGGAACTGCGGTTCGGTGCGCCGTTCTTTGTGAAACCCGTGGCCGAGGGCACCGGAAAAGGCTGTTCCGCCAAGTCGGTTGTGCGGGAGCGTGCCGCATTGGCGGCGGTCTGTGACGATCTGGTGGCGCGCTTCCGTCAGCCCGCATTGATCGAACCGTATCTTCCCGGCCGCGAATTCACAGTCGGCATCACGGGCACGGGCCGTCAAGCGGCGGTGGCGGGCTCCATGGAGATCGTGCTGTTGCCGCATGCCGAAGCGGGAGGCTACTCGTTCGACAACAAAGGAAACTATGAGGATCGCGTGGTCTATCCCGCCACCGATCCCGCGCGGGATCCGGTCGCGGCAATGGCGGAACGCATCGCGCTCGACGCCTGGCGCGCGTTGGGCTGCCGCGACGGCGGCCGGGTGGATCTTCGCTGCGACGCATCGGGCCGCCCCCAGTTTCTGGAGGTCAACCCGCTGGCAGGCCTGAACCCCAAGGATTCGGACCTGCCGATCCTCGCGCGCCAGTGCGGCATCACCTATACCGAGCTGATCGGACGTATTCTGGATTCGGCGATTCAGCGGCAAGCGGGCGGATAACAGGCTCAAAGCGGACGGGACGGCACCCCGTTCCTCCCGTGGGAATGGGGCGTCTTTGCAGCTTGGGAAGGCCCCCCCCGAACCGGATTCCGAATGGTCAAAAACAGAATCGCTGCGTGAAAAGGGTGGTACTAGACAGGTCGCACCCGATTCTGTATACTTAATCGCCTTCAACCCCAAAAAAGGATGAATCATATGCGTATCAAAGCAAAAGAACCCGTAAAAAAAGTGGTGAAAGCCGTAGCGAAAGGGAAGGACAAGCCGGTGCAAACCAAGACCCGGCGCACCGCGCCGAAAACCCAGCGCATTCTGTTTAGCGTGCGCGCCGAAGTCGGCAGCCAGGTTTCCCTTGCGGGCAGTTTCAACAATTGGGACCCGACCGCCAAACCCATGACGGACAAGAAGGGTGACGGGGTTTACACCGTAACCGTGTCGCTCGCGCCGGGAACATACGAATACAAGTTCGTGATTGACGGCACCTGGTGTGCGGATCCGGACTGCGCCGATTGGGTGCAGAATGAACACGGCACGCTCAACAGTGTGAAATACGTCAGGTAGGCGGATACCCCGCTTTGCGCGAGGCACACGGCAGGAGACGACGTATGGCGGACGCCAGAATACGTTGCGCCCTGACTTTGGGTGACGGCGCCGGCGTGGGACCAGAACTTGCTCTGCGGGCGTTGGCTGATGAGGAACTCTCCCGAACATGCCAACTGCTCGTCTACGGGAACCGGACTCTTCTGGAGCGGGTGGCCGTCGCCAGTGGCATCCCCTTCGCCGCGACGATCAAAATCCTTGATGGCGCGGAAGGGCCTTTGCCACAGGACGGCCACGTGCTTTTTGATTTTCCCTTTGCCGAAGCCGACTCGATCACGCCCGGAACGGTTCAGGCTGCTTGCGGTCGTCAGGCTTATGAATGGGTGCGCCGCGCAACCCTCGACATCTCCCGTAACCAGGTCGCGCACGCTCTGGTCACAGCCCCGCTCAACAAATCCGCCCTGCACGCCGCCGGAGTACAGGCGGTCGGGCACACGGAGATCCTGAGCGAACTGACCGAGACCCCGGATCCGCGCATGTTGTTTTATGCGCCGGCTTTTTGTGTCTGTCTGGCGACCATCCATGAGCCGCTGGCGCGTGTTTCCGAGTTGCTCACCGTGTCATCCCTGCTCCGTACGCTGCGTCTGACGCACGAGGCCTGCCGGATGTTCGGCACCCCCGCACCGCGACTCGGCGTGTTGGCGCTCAATCCGCATGCCGGCGAAAACGGCCTGCTCGGAACCGAGGAGCGTCGCGTCCTCATGCCGGCTATTGAAACAGCGCGGGCCGAAGGCATTCACGCCTCCGGCCCGCTCGTTGCCGACACCGCTTTTACATGGCTCTTGTCAACCCCGCCGCAATCCGCCCCGTATGACGCCTACGTTGCCATGTACCATGACCAAGGGCTGATCCCTTTTAAGATCGCCGCCTTCGATCACGGTGTCAACGTAACGCTGGGGCTCCCGATCCTCCGCACTTCGCCCGACCACGGAACAGCGTTTGACCTTGCCTGGCAGGGAACCGCCAGCCCCTCCAGCCTGTTCAGCGCCATCCGACTTGCCGTCCGCATGGCGCGGAACCGCATGCCGCCTTGCCCTTCCGTTTCCTGATCCCGCGTTCATTCGCCGATGATCTTCACCAATACCCGCTTGGAACGCAACCCGTCAAATTCCCCATAGAAAATCTGTTCCCACGGACCGAAATCCAATTTCCCCCGGGTTACCGCCACCACCACTTCCCGGCCCATAACCTGACGCTTGAGGTGCGCATCCGCATTATCCTCAGCCCCGTTGTGCGCATACTGACTGTGAGGCTTCTCCGGCGCGATCCGTTCGAGCCAACGCTCAAAATCGGCATGCAGCCCCGCCTCGTCATCATTCACAAAAACACTGGCGGTAATGTGCATGGCATTGACCAGACAGAACCCTTCCTGGATTCCGCTCTCGGCCAGACAGGCCTCTACTTCCGGCGTAATGTTCCGGTATTCACGGCGATGGTCGGTCTTGAACCATAACTCTTTACGGTAACTCTTCACGTTTCCCCCTTTCCGATTTCCCGCACGACCAACCCCTTCGGGTTGGCCAGCACCCGTTCCCCACATGCCCAAACCGAAACCACCAGCCCCATCGCCTCCAGTTCCGCAGTCACCCACCGTAACTTCGCTTCAGGCAACAGACAGGTGATGATCACCCCTTTGATCGAATTGTCGGCCGCATAGGACCGGACCGTTTCAAAATCCCCCAGCACGGGATACCCCGCGATGATCCGCCCTTTCAAATTCACCTCGTCGTCAAGGATCCCGATGATGACCCGGTCATGGTTGCCCGGTCGCTCCATCAGCTCGCGCAGATACGCGCGGAACCGCAATCCCCCCCCGTACGCGAGGAAGCGCAAGGCAGACGGGTTTTCCAGCAGAACCCGGCGCTCCAGCATCTGCATGACCCCGCGCACGCATTCGCGCCAAGCCCGGACACCCGCAATCGGAAAAATCGCCAGCGTACCGAACCGGACGGCGAACCGGATCATCCCGCACCCGTAATCATTAAGCAACCAGATCAATCCCGCCCCAATCGCAGTCCCCGCCAAAACCGACAAGCCCAAGACCACGAAATCGCGGATCTGTGCGCGTCCCCATACGCGCGCATACGTTTTGGTCGCGACCAGCGCCATAAAAACCGGCACGATGAAAACCGGCAACTCCGACAACACGGCGGCCCGGTTAAGGGACAGCCCCGACTCCCACCGCACCACCATCCACGTGCCGCACAGGGCAAACACATCCCAAACGATATAGAGCGGGATAAGCAACCCCTGCCGCATCATCCCGTGCCGACCTGAAAGCAACCGCCCCGTATCCCACAACTCCACCCGTTCCAAATGCCGGACCACAATATAAACCGCCACCACAAACGCGATCAGAAACAACCCCGGCGCGCGTCCTTTCAACATGGTTCCGACCAAACCGATCAACACCAACACTCCGCTGATCACATACAGAATGATCGCGGCTGTCTTCTGATTCATGGTCTGCCGCAACAGCCGGTGATGCACATGATCCTGATCCGGCTGCATGACCCTCACCCGTTTGCCGACCTCTACCAACCCGCTCGGCAGACACGCCCTCACCGAACGCCGCCAGATGGCCAGCAGCGTGTCGAAAAGCGGCACCCCCATGACGAGCAACGGCATGCCCAGCGAGGCCGCCAACTCTTTATGCGATCCGGTCATCAGCGGAAACGTCGCGATGCACAACCCAAGAAACATACTCCCGGTATCCCCGAGAAACACCGAAGCCGGATGAAAATTGTAGCGCAGGAACCCGAGACAGGCGCCGGCCAGCACCAGATACGGCAACGTGGCCGCACTCTTCCCCGTGAACAGCAACGCGCCGATCAGCCCCATCGAAGCGATCAACGCCAGACCCGTCGCCAACCCGTCCATCCCGTCAATCAGATTGAAGGCGTTGATAGCCCCCACAATCCACAGTATCGTCACCAGAAAATCGAGCCACGGCGGAAACGCCACAATAATCCCGCCGACATGGACGCCGGAGAGGTACAGGATCACCGCCACAATGATCTGCCCCGCCAATTTGACTACAGGCCTGAGCCCCCTGAAGTCATCCAGAAACCCGATCACCGCCAGCAGAGCCGAAGCGCCCAGAAAATGCCCCTGCCAATACAGGGTGAATTCGGAGGAGATCGGCGAACGTAACCCCCACACCATCACCCCGAGCACCAGATGAAACGACACGATGATCGCCAGCCCGCCTCCGCGCGGCACCGGTTGCTTGTTAATGCGCCGCGCATCCGGCAGATCCATCATGCCGATTTTACGGGCCGCCTCACGGCAAAGCGGCGTCAACGCCAGCGACACCGCCAGCGCCCCAAAAAACGCGCCCGCGTATTTGACCCCGTCCGTCAGCATCCGGACCACAAAACCTTCCGGAGAATGCATCCATTCTGTGACCCAATTGACCGTCATACGCCTCTCTCAACGCCCGACCATTAGTGCGGGATACAGTTCAGACAGAAACGCCTCGAAAGCCTCAACCTGTTCCGGGGTCGCCAAGCCGGATGCGACATTCACCGCGACCATCACCCACCGGTTGATCCGATTATGAATGGAACGGTCCCACACATCGAGCCAGATCCGCTCCATGTGCGAACAGCTTTCCCGCTCCCGGCTCATAAACCAGTACAGGAGTTGCATCTCGCCTCCACCCGGCCGCGCGGCTCGGATACTGCGGACCCGCAACGGCGCACGCCCCGCCACCCGTAAATCCAACCGTTCGGCATCCAACATCACATATCCCTGCGCCGGCAGACACAATTCGGCCCGGTGAATGCTGCTCCGGCTACGTCCCCCAAGAACCACACTGACCGCATACGAAACCCCGTCCACCGAACGGTAGGTCCGCTTGAGAATCACCGTGTCACGCGGCAGTTCGCTCGCCTCCCCCAGCGAGATCGGGAACAACGCGCCCCCGCAACCGGGGCACCGCTGAGCCGGTTCCGCTTCCGTCGCCCCCGCAGGCTCTTCGCCCCCTTGCAGACACTGGGGGTTGTGACAGAAGAGCGGTTTCCATCCCGTGAACACCCCCACACGTTCCGGCAACGTTTTCGCGATAAACGAGGCATCATCATACACCGCTGGCGGCATCGCGCGATTCGCCGCAAACACCGCCAACACAGCAGCGCACACCCCGCACACAATCCACATCCCTCCCCCACTTCTCTGTTCTGCGTTCTGCGTTCCGCATTCCGCGTTCTGCGTTCCGCATTCCGCGTTCTGCGTTCCGCGTTCCGCGTTCTCCCCCTTCCCCCCCTTCTCCCCCTTCCCGATCCAGTCGCCAGCCTGCACCATCAGCAGAACCCCGACCAGAAACACCACATACCCGGAATAATCATGATAATACCCGGTTGCGGCTTCCTGTCCGAACCAACGCGCGATCAGACAGATGGACATGATGCGAACCATGTTCCCGATCATGGCGATCGGCAGGGAACAGGCGAACAGCGCCCATTTACGCCACAAGCTTCTCTGCGAAAAATACGCATACGCCGCCGTCAGCGCCATCAACGCGAACAAAGACCGGATCCCGCTGCACGGGTCCGCCACATCCACATTGAAGGACCCGCCGGGCACGCGGGAGAAAAGCGCGGTACCGGACCGCTCCACCGCCAAACCCAAACCATTTAAGATACCGGTGGCCAGCACCGAAGTGACGAGCCGCAGATGTATCGTGAAGAAATCCAGAAAGGATGAGAGCGGAACGGTAAAGAAGAGGAACACGGCAGGAAAACGCATGAGCCGCTCCACCCGGCGTCCCCACAAAGCATACGGCACAGACCACACCAACCCGATGAACGAAACCTGCTCCATGCGCGATTGCCCGCCGCGGCTACCGAACCACGCGATCACCAAAAACAACGCCACCCACACCGCCCCCACCCTGTCGGGCCGTCCGGCCGCCTCGCGCAAAGCGTGACGCTGACGCCACAGCACATACAGGCTGAACAGCGGAACCAGCCACCCGTGCGACATGTCTTCCAACGGCTCGGCAAACATCGCGGCCGTGACCACAAACATCGGGCGGTAGTGGATCAGCGCCGCCACGGCAATGATCCCGCAAACGATCACCCGGGTCCATGCGAGAGGTCGCTTCATGATACATCCTTTCCGATGTCGCGAACCATCTCTTGCAAGGCCTCCCGCACCTCGTCCGCCCCCGCTTCCTTCTCCACCATGCGGCGGCAAGCCGCCAACACCCCTTCGACACGCGCGGTATCCGCAGGCGCCGTCTTACTCACAAAAATCTGCGCATGCCCGGTCTTGTAAGCCGAACGTTCGCTCACGTCCAACTCTTCAAACAATTTTTCCCCGGGACGGATGCTTGTGAACACGATCGGAATGTCCTCATAGGGCCGCAACCCCGAAAGCGCAATCATCTCTTCAGCCAGTTCCACGATCCGCACCGGCTCCCCCATATCCAAAACAAAAACCTCTCCCCCTTCTGCCAAGGCCATCGCCTGCAGCACGAGCGCCACCGCTTCCGCAATCGTCATGAAATACCGCCGCATCTCCGGATGCGTGACCGTCACCGCCTCCCCTTTCCGGATCTGCTCGCGGAACAGCGGCACGACGGAACCCGATGATCCCAACACATTCCCGAACCGTACGGCGGAAAAACGCGTCTGCCCGCGTGTGTTCAACTCCTGCAACGCCGCCTCCGCCAACCGTTTGGTCATCCCCATCACCGAGATCGGCTTGACCGCTTTGTCGGTCGAAATCAGAACAAACCGTTCCGTACCGCACGCGACAGCCAGTTCGCCCAGCGCCCGCGTCGCCAACACATTGTTCTTCACCGCTTCAACCGGATTCTGTTCCATCAGCGGCACATGCTTGTGAGCAGCGGAATGCACCACAAGTTGAGGCTTCACTTGACGG
>Ga0208694_1003684_pt1 | contig 14525 bp, 13 predicted proteins | sample AD_UKC078_MetaG_FD_184442 | JGI IMG/M metagenome (GOLD analysis project Ga0208694, IMG submission 184442) | Active sludge microbial communities of municipal wastewater-treating anaerobic digesters from USA - AD_UKC078_MetaG (SPAdes) (version 2) | ecosystem: Engineered > Bioreactor > Anaerobic >...
TTCCTGCCACCGTGGTGCTCCGCTCGTCGACGCTCGACGCCAGCGCGGATGATAGAGCCAGTAGCGTAGCCGGCTCACTTTCAGGCCGTAGCGGCGCGCGAATCCCTCTTGGCTCAGCCCACTGCGATGGAACCGATCCAACCATTGCGCCCGTTGGTCGGTGGGAGTCGGAGTGCTTTCACGAGGAGTGAGTTTCTGACGAGACGATGCATTCATCGCCCCAGGTTAAACCACTTCCACCGCCCTCGACGCTAGTGCCCGTTCCCCTGACGGATACGATGCACCGATTGCTCAATGCGGTGGGAGCTGGCAAGGAGGCCGACGAACTGGAAACGCAGAAGTCGGAGTTGATGCGGGTGAAGTTCGACGAACAGGCCCGACATGAGCGGCGCAAAACGCAGGCGACGCTGAGGTTCGAAGCGGGGTCGTCACCGACCGGAAGCAGTCTACACGACTTACGGCGTGTGGTTTGATGTTCAACCGGATGCCGTGCAACCCGCGAACACCAACGATCCGGCGCTCAAGCCGTTTGTGAGCGAAGCCCCGCACGTTGTCTTCACACCGGCGATGCGGGCTTTGTCGGCACAGATTGCGGGCCGCGAGACCAATCCGGCCCCGAAAAGCCAGGAAGTTTCATGACTGGATCGCCGAACACATCCAGAAATCAAAGAACTCAACACGCGCATCGAATAACCACGGAACAGCCGGCCGGTCAGGGCGTGGGCATCCCCTTCTCCCATCCCAGCAGGCTCTGCAACCGAAAGATGCTGTAGGCCAGGGCACAACTGATCGGTAGCGTAAGGACCCAGGCCCACGCCATCCGCTCCGCCACACTCCATTTCACCGCGCTGAACCGCTTGGTAATGCCCGTCCCCATGATGGTTGCCGAAACGACATGCGTGGTGGACAGGGGAATGCCCAGCAAGCTGGCAAACTGAATGATCCCCGCGGCGGCGCTCTGCGCGGCAAATCCGTGGATGGGTTGCAGCTTCACCATTTTTTTGCCCAAGGTAAGAACGATGCGACGGCTGCCCACCGCGGTGCCGGCCGCGATTGTGACCGCGCAGACAACTTTGATCCAGGTATAAACCTTGAACTCCGGCGTATGCAGAAAATCGAGCCAGACCGGCAACCGGTCAAAGGCATGGGACTGGGTCGTGGCAGTGAACAGCGTGAGGGCGACGATACCCATGGTTTTCTGGGCGTCGTTCATGCCGCTGCTGAAACTCATCCAGGAGGCGCTAAAAGACTGTGAAATGCGAAAGACACGGTTCACGACCTCCGGCCGGGAAGCATGAAACAGCCACAGCAACAGACCCGTGACGATAAAACCCAACACAATGCCGAGGGCGGGCGCAAGAAACATCGGGGCCACGACCCGGGGCCACAATCCGATGAGTTTTTGGTGAACGGGTTCCACGAATGACCAATGAATGACGGCCCAATTACCTCTGGCGGAGGCCAGCGCCGCTCCACACAGCCCGCCGATCAAAGCATGACTGGAGCTCGAGGGAAGACCCAACCACCACGTTGCCAGATTCCAGATGATTGCCGCCGCCAAGGCACATAGCAGGGTCACCGGGGTGAGATAACTCACGTCCACGATTTCAGTGCCGATGGTCTTGGCCACTTCGGTGCCGGCGAGCGCGCCAAAAAGGTTGCAGATCGCAGCGATGGCCACAGCCTGCCGCGGGGTCATGACCTTCGTGGCTACGGACGTGGCGATGGCGTTGGCGGTGTCGTGGAAGCCATTGATGAACTCAAAAATGAGCGCCACCAAAATGATTGCAAAAATCAGTAACATCAGTCTGGGCTCAATCCAAGCCGCCCGCGTCACGAAGATAGACGACCGGGAGGGGAGTCATCATTTGGCCGGCTTCAAGAGTTCGAGAGCATGATGTGCATGATGATGTTGCCGGCATCCCGGCAACGGTCCACGACTTTTTCCATTAACTCGTAAAGATCGCGGATGACAATAGCGCGCAAGGCGTCAAATTTTCCACTGTAAAGCTCCCTCAGCAACTCCAGCATCAGCTTGTCCGCCTCGCCCTCGACATATTGCAATTTGTCATTCAAGTTCTTCAACTTCTCCAAGTGCTTCATGTCGTGGAGTTGCTGGACCATGGTGAGCAGCACGCCGGTGGCTTGTTCCATCAATTCGGCCTGCCGGGTGAAATCCACCCCCTCGAGGTGTGCGGCAGCCAATTCCCAGCGCCCGGCAAACTTCTCGGCAGTTTTGGGAATTTTTCGCAGCGCCACGGCGAGGGCTTCAATGTCCTCCCGCTCCAGACCGGTGAGGAAAGTTTTCACCAGCTCCTCGCTGATTTGCTCGGCAATTTTCTTCTGTTTGCACCGGGCAAGCACGAGATCATCCAGGGTCTGCTTTTCGCGGGGGTGTTTGATAAGCTGAAGCACCAGCCGTACGCTGTCATGCGCCTCCTGGGCCGCCGCTTCCAGGAGTTGGTGAAACTTGTCGCTCTTCCCAAAAAGTTGTTGCAGCGAAAACATACCACCACAGTACTCGCCAATAGCCAAAGGAAAGTCCACGAAAAAAGTGGACGTGCGGGAAAGACTGGGGACATCGTGACTCCCGGCGGCAAAGCTCAAGGTGTTGAGCATTCTGACTTGTGCTCTGACCGCACAGGTTCACCACTCGGATGCTGTTGAGTTGTTATGCCAGTTTTGTGGTGAAATCCCTTGCAGAAAATGGTTCCACCGAGTAGCTTGATTCCGTTTTGACCGCGGGGTGGAGCAGCCCGGTAGCTCGTCAGGCTCATAACCTGAAGGTCGCTGGTTCGAATCCAGCCCCCGCAACCAATTTGAAGGGCCGGAACATCGTTCGGCCCTTTGTTTTCAAGGGTTTCCTGCATGTCGCCCATTTTTCGCGTCGGCGCTGAAACGCGACGAACGGCGTGAAATCCGGTGGCCTAAAGCCAACCAAACCACCAACGGGAACCAACCGCACCCACCAACAAGCGCCACGCCGAAGGCGGGCGCGAGTGCCCGAATGACTGCGGCAGTGTGATCCGCCGGCACGTCGGCGAAGATTTCCAGCCCCCCCCAGCCCCCGCCCCAGGCGAGCGCGGCGCGTCCTCGCGCACGCGCGTAGGTGTCGGGAAACTTCCAGACATTGGAAACCTGCGGGCACTCGTTTTCCAGACGTTGGAAGATTCTGGCGCTCGCTTTCCAAACCTTGGAAAACGGCGGGCCAGCGGCGGCGGCAACGTTGCGGACCTCGCAACGGTCGCCGCCTGGCGTCGTCGAAAGCGTGCCGGTCAACCGCTTTGACATCCTCGCCAGCCGGGACCGTCGACCGGTCCCGGCGAATGAGCGCAGCGCCCCCGGCGCTCAGCGAGAGAGCCGGGCCGGGCGGTGGGCCGCCGGCAACTCCAGAACAGGGCGTGAAGACGGCGAAGAACAGGGCGAAGGCGGGGCGTTCGGCACGGAAATCCCGCATTCAGGGCAAAGATCGAGCAGGAAACGTGAAGTCCGGTTTTGGCCGTTACCATCACGCTGGGAGTGTGTTGCGAAGGATTCGGCTGAATAAGGTGCAGGGAATAACAGGGGCGGCGCTGCACGCGCAGGCGCGTAGCGCCAGCGTCCGACGCGCACGGCGTAGCCGGCGCGCCGTCCGTCATCGTGGGGATCGGACTGCGGCGGGCGTCGCGGGCGTGCGCGGGATCGCACTGCGCCAGCAGGGAAAGAGAAGGGTTCCGCTTGCGGGAAGTGGAAAACCGTAGGTTGTCCTTTCTGGCAAAGGGGGACCGCGGGGGGAGATACCTTCGCCAAGGACCGGAAGGCCGGCGCGGCTGAGGAACGTAGGGCGCGAAGCGCGCTCAGTGACGAGGCCGGGCCGGACGCCGGGCCGCCGCATGGTCGCGTCTCGCCGATCGCACTGCACCGCCAGCCACGCCAGCCCGCGCCGGCCGTCACTCCTTCTCAAATCCCTGGCTGTCGAACTTGAGAGTTCGGCAGTTCTCGGTGACGGTGCGGACAACGTGGTCGGGAGCGCCGGAGGGGATGTCGGCCTCGATCTCCAAGGTCACTTTGACGTTGGCCCCGACAATGCCGGACAGGTGGGCAACGACCTCGTCCGCGATGCGGCCGGCGTCGCGACCGACGCGCTTCGAGTCGAGCGTGGCGGTTCCGTGGAAGCGTTTGGGCACGGTAGCAACGGGAGGAGTCGGCGGAGTTCCGCCGCCGGTCCCGCCGGTTGTCCCAGTGGTTCCACCGGTCCCACCGCCGGTTGGAGTCGTCCCGCCGCCGGTTGTCGTGGGCGCTTCGGCAGCAAGCTGCTTCTGCGCGGCTTCCGGTTTCACAAGCAGGCCAATGGGACTGTCGCCGTCAACCCAGACCTGGCGGCCGGTCTGAAGACCGCGATACCGCCCAGCCGTCTCGTCAAAACTCTCGGCATAGGCGAAGGAATCTTGCGACCAGGTCAACAGGCCCAACCCGCCGCGCACGGCTTCGACAAGGACGCCGGTGTCCCGCAACCGGGGCAGATACAGGTAGCGGGCGAAGTCCTCGGTGAGTTGCTGAATCACCACATGATCCCCGCGCCAGAGGGGAACCTGATCCAGTTCAAGCCGCAACCGGCTGGCGGCCAGCCCGGAAATCAGCAACTCGTCGTTGCGGAGTTTCTTGCTGGCGCGTACAGCGAGAGCGTCTTGTCCGGTGAGCCGGAACGCTTGCCATTCGACATCGGCTTGCGGGTTTTGCTGGGTCGGCACGATGAGCCATTGGTAGGTTTCCGGCAATCGTGCCGCGACAGCGCTCTGAGCGATCTCCTTCCGGGATACCGCCTGCTTGGTCTTGATAGAGGAACGTCGCCGCCGCACTCAACCGGCGCAGTGCGTCCCCGAAGATGGCCGACGCCTCACCGGGCATGACGCAACCGAGTTTGACCCGCCGGTCGTCTATGCCCTTTGTCGCGGCCTTTGCCGTGGGTGCGGAACCCAGGTAGATGGTCCGCGCCACACGCCGGCAGGCGGAATACTTGCCAAGATTCGGTGTCTCGCCGTCCAGGCGCAACGGCAGGGAGTTGGGACCGTCCACGTCCTTTTCGATCACCGGCACCCAGTTGTCGGACAGGTATCTGGTCAGCTCGAACTGTACGCGGGGATCGTCAATCGGAATGCTCGACGGCATGATCAGCGGACTGCGATCGCCCTTTTCCCATAGGCTGTGAATCACGGACGCCATCAGGCGCAGAACACCGCGCGTCCGCTGAAATTTTACGAGCGAAGACCAGTCTTGGTAGAGCCGATCAAAGACCTCGGGCTGGATCGGATAGGCCGCCTTCAGGCGCTTTTCGTAGTCGCTGTCGCGGCACTCGGGCGGAAACTCCTGGTGTTGCGTGCGATACAAGTCGAAAACCGCCTTGGCCGTAGTGTCGCGAGCAACAAACTGCTGCTCATTCCGGCAACGGCAGCGCAACCTCGATGAGTTTTTTACGGGGTTGGGTCATGGAATGCTGACGCCGCACTTGGTTGCGATGGCCACGGCGAGCTTCTTGAAATCCGCGTGACACTCTTGAACCGCGTAGATGTGCCCTCCGAGCGCCCCGTCGGCTGCTTTGAGATGAAACATGGGTTTGAGCGCGTCCTGCGCCATGGGCATCAGGCTGCGAAAGTGCTTGAGGGTCGCAAGACACTCCGGATCCTCTGCCGTGGAACGGGCTGACGTGCCGCGATCATGGAGGACCTCTTGGTGGTAGACGGCGGGGATCCGCTGCATCCATTTGTCGTATGCCTTGACCGGCCGGTCAGCGCGCACGGCGTGTTGCATCACAACGTAGCCGGCAGGTTTGATATCAGCGGATGGCAGAAGAAGGTTCCGATCGGCGGGGGGCCGGCCTAGGCGGTCGCGCCATTCATTCCTCCAATCCTGAAGAGTCGGCCCAAGGTTTCTCAAACCTTGAAGAGAGAACAGGTCTGGTGCCAGCGGGAACACGACGTAGTTTGCCGCGATGATTGCGGCCCGGTTGATTGCGCCCAGGTTTGGACCGACGTCAATGAGCACCAATTCCGCCTCTCTGGCTTCCGCCGCTTTCAGGATGGCGCGATGAAAGGCCGATTCCGTCCGGAAGCCCGCCTCATCATGGTTCATGCAATCTGGCCAAGCCGACGAGAGTTTGGCCTCGAAGCGGGACAGTCCCAAGTCGCCGACCAGCAATCCAAGATCACGGTTGATCTTCTCGACATGAGGCTCTGCGATATCGCCCAATCCTCGGAGGATCGGGGAGATTGTGCCGAGGATGCTCTTCGGATGATCGCCGTCCGGCCACAATTCCTCCAACCGTTCCTCGCTGAGGAACATGGCGCTCAGGTTGGCCTGAGGGTCCAAGTCGGCCGCCACAACGGAGACGCCGAGGTCTGCGTACATCCACGCGAGGTGATACACCAGCGTCGTTTTCCCAACGCCACCTTTGTTGTTGAAGAACGCGATCGTTTTCATGGTTTCCTCCGGATCGTTGCGAGCACGTGAGATGTCTCGAAAGTGAACTCCGCCGGAGGATTTCCGTTTCTTCGCAAGGCGTCTTGCGCGCGAATGACGCCGCGTCCAAACATATTGACGAAACCGAGCGTCGCCATGGCCTCTGAAACAACGGGGTTCCGGTAGTCGGTCTGCTTCGGGAAATTTTCGGGCGATGCCATGCCGTAGAGTCCGCCGGGGTTCTGAATCTCGATGCGATCGTCATACCAATAGAACCGAACGGGGGCATTCGATTCGTAGGAGCGGTGCATGACCGCATTCCACAATAATTCGCGAATAGCCACAGTGGGGTAGTCGGTCTCTGTTCGTTCACGCAGGGCTGATTCCGCGACCGGCGCCGCTGCCGCCGGCAGAGAGAGAAATGCCTGCATTTCGCGAAGCACCGTCAGGAGATCTCCGCTGAACTGTTTCGTATTCAGCGGGTTGTCCGCCATCGTCGTGCCACCCCAGCGGACAAACTGGATGTAAGCGCCAGGAACCCACCGCAACGGTTCCTTCGCAAACAGAAGCGCGCCGGCGTGTGTCGGACAGTCGGCTCCAAGGTCGAAAAAACGAAGTGACGCCATCTGCTGCCGGATGTCTCGCTTGTTTTCCTCGATAACCTCACGAGCCACGGCTGCGGGCAGATAGGTGACTAGAAACAGATCGAGGACCAGATCATCGAGTGCGCAGCCTTCGCATGGACGCCCATCGAAGGTCTTCTGAAAGGCCGTTCTTTTCTCGGTCAGGATTCGCTCTTCCTGCTGGTTGGCGGCGCGCCGCGACGGCCCGACTCGAATCCAGACACGCCCTTTGTACCGTACGGGTGGAAGGTTAGACGGAATCACCTCCACGACCGCAACTTCGCCATCCGGCAATTGCTTCTTCTGAACAGTCAACGCCGGGATTGGTTCCAGGTTCACGTTCGATCGGAGGTTGGCGAGATCGCGAAGCAGCGCATCGGTCACCGTCAGCCCGCCGGCTCTTCCTTCATCGTTGACCCCGACCAGCAAGTAGCCGGGCTGCCGATGGTTCGGGAAGTCGTTGGCAAAGGCGCAGATGGCCTCAGCGAATTTATCGGTGTTCTTCGTGGATATCGTCCGCTCGACACGGTCAGATTCCGTGTCGGCCATCAGCGCTTGCAGTTGTGCCGTTGTCAACATTAGCGTGCTCCCGTTTCAGGTTTGTGGATGTTGTCTGTCGTGGGCCATTGTGCTTCTCAGGATTGCAGGGCACGTATCGCGTCAGCAGTTTTCGCGCATTCTGCATAGCGGTCGCTTGCCGGTCCTTAAGAAGATCATACATCTTGGTATCGTTCTTCTGATATTTCCGCCCGAGCAACCCGGTGAGTTTGTCGCCGTACGCCTGTCGGTGGAGGGCGGCGTCGCTGAAATTGAAGTGCAGAAAGTACCATAGCTCAAAGCACTGGTTTGAGTAGGCCACCCGTATTCGGTTTGTTCTCGCGAGACGGAATGCTTCATTGAAGTTGCCCGCAGGGAAGACATCCCGATCGAAGACACACCATACTTGGTTGTAGGGTGTCCCTTCTCGCGAGGCGTCGTCCCGCCGGGCAACGGCGTCCCCGACCAAGCTCAACGTGTTCGCGCCGATGCCCTGAACATCGACTTCGACGAGGTCAATGTCCACGGAGAACTTGCGGAAATAGTTGGGTTCCGTCTTCTCGCCTTCGCAGACAATCAGGATGCGATTGCGAATGACCCGCGTATCCTCGCGCCGCCTGTAACCCTCCGCGCGTTCCCAGGGCTTACTCATGGCAGCCCTCGCACAAGAGCCACTCGGGATCCCCGATGAACGGAATCGCCCCGTACTTGCCCTGGATGTACTCCTTCCCGAACGCTGCTTCCTTGCGAACCCCCTTCAATTCCACAAGCGAGTAGAGGTCCGTCGCCCCGTACTGGTCCTTCTCCGTGAACCAAATTTGATCCCGGCGAAATAGCTTCGGCGTCAGCAGCGTCGTGTCGTGCGAAGCGAAGATCAACTGGGCATTCGACCCGTTCGCTGGCGAGTTGAACAGCGACACGATCAACCGTGTCAACAGGGGATGCATCCGCGAATCCAACTCGTCCACAACGAGAACCTTGCCCGTCTCCAGTGTATCCAGAATCGGCCCGGTCAGTTTGACCAGTTTCTGAGTGCCCCCTGATTCGTTGTCTTCCAGATCGAAGATGACCTCGCCAACGTCCTTGTTCGCGCCGTCGACCTTGCGGTGCGTCGTCTTCAATTCCACGATCACAGGTCCATCGTTGATGATGTCCTTCTTGATCTCATCCGGCAATTCTTTCGGCAAGTCCTGGAGCGTCAGCTTCTTTTGTTGAAGATCAAAGTCCGTGATGCCGGGATCGGTGACCTTGGTCAACTCCAAGACCCGCCCCTTATGTTTCGGCGCCTTCAACTTGTCAATCGTCACAGGGGCAAATCCCATTGGCGCAAATCCCTGCATCGTCCGCAAATTCTGGAACCACTTGAGTAGTCCTGTCGCGACATCTCCGTTGAACTGCGCGCAGACCGACAGGAAGAGCGCATTCTCACGCGTGCGCTCTTCCAGCCCTTTCCCCTCCTTGAAGCGGTCTACGTTCACGTCGATGTTCTGGGCTTCACGCTTGAAGTAGGTGGCTTCTTTCGTGCTCGGTCGCGAGAAGAGCCATTCAGCATGCACGCGCTTCCGGTCGGTTTGGAACCCATAGCGGTACAGAGTTCCACCTTGGAGGAAGACCACCTCGAATTGCGAAGGTTTGCCGTCACATTCCGTAGAAAGCAGGAACGGCTCGACGTCAATCTCCTCGTTTACCTGGGTGTCTTTGGACGAGGTCAAAACCATGCGGCGCATCAGGTTCAACGCTGCTAGCAGGTTGCTCTTCCCGCTGGCATTCGCACCGTACACAACCGCACTGCGCACCAGACGGTGTTTCTCCGTGGCAATGACGTTCGACTCTTCCAGGGTGTCGTCAGTCGAGGCCACCATGCTGAAAGTCGCCCGGTTCTTGAAGGAAAGGAAGTTCGTCACATTGAATTCTATAAGCATAGATGACTCCCACAGTTCAAGAATGCCTGAATATCCGTTTAGGACGATAATGAACATGCGTCTTTCGCGGAAAAGATGCAATAAGAAAAAGAATAGCTCCGACAACGCCTATTATCAGCGCGTCTTTTCCTGATGCCTCCCATAAGCTTCGAGCGGGCGACGAAGACTGGCGCGCCTGCCTGCGTCGGGCCTACGGCGGGCAGGTCACAGCGCCGTCTGTGTCTGCCTCCGTCACAGGCAGGCGACAAATGTCCGGAGTCGGGCGACGTCTTTCTTCCACGTCTTGGCCGTGGCCCCGTCGAGGATCTCAAGCATCTGGTCTTTCGGCGTCTTGGTAACGTCAACCGTTTTGTGCCCCGTGACCTTCTGCACGAGTTCAAGCGGCACGCCGGCAGTCAGCGCCAGTGTCACCCATGTAACGCGGAAGCTGTGGAAGTCCCGCACGCTGGCGCGGCGCAGTCCGTCCTTGCGTTCGGCGTGAATCTCGCCGCGGATGGCGTCCGCGTCGGGCGCGTCGCCGTTCCCGTTCTCCTCGTCCTCGTCGGCGTCCTTGAAGTCGGCGGCGGCGAACACCTTGCGGACCCGCCAGGTGATTCCGTCGGGGTTCTCCTCGTACATGGCCGCCGCTTCCGGGAAGGCGTAGCCGCCTGCCTGTGCGTTGCCGCACGCAGACAGGGCGGCGTTGTGCGGGTGCCGGGCGAGTTCGTCGTAGAGCATGGGGAAGATCGGGATTGCCACCGTCACGCCGGTCTTGGCCGTCTTCACGGTGATGAACCGCGGGGCAAGGTCAACGTCGGCCCACTTCAACAGGCAGCAGTCGCCCCGGCGCATGGCCGTACAGATACCGGTGATGAGGATTGGCCGGGTGAAGTCGTCGTCGTGCGCCGCGTCCACGAAGGCCTCGAGTTCCTCCGGGGTGAACGGCTTGCGGAAGATCGTCTCGGTTTCGCGTGAGGGCACGCCGGAGAAGGGATTGATGCTCCACGCCGAGGTTGTCCGCCAACCGGAATCAGCTTGAAGCCGTGAATATCGAGGAAAAGGCGGGAATATCCGGTTGCGCTTCAGGCTCATAACCTGAAGGTCGCTGGTTCGAATCCAGCCCCCGCAACCAATTTACGTTGCGCCGCAACGACTTAAGCCGCTGGCCTTCAGCGGCTTTTCTTCATTCTTGGCACGCTTCTTGAATCCGCGCCTCTCCGTGCACCACTGTGCACTACTGTGCACCGCTCTGCACCATTACCAAACATTTGCCAAACATTTTGGCGGTCGGGAGGGGGCGGGAGGAGCGCAGGTTCGATGTTCGGGCACAGGCACGCCGGGCCAGTCATGTCCGATTGCCAACCCAGGCGCAATCCCGGTGTGGCCTGCAGCGCATCGATCTCAGTCATACTGTGCTTCGGTCTTTCCCGCGTAAACAGCCTGAAAGAACGCCTGAATCTGACTCGGCAGAACCCTGCTCAACGACAGCTCCGGCAGTCTGTCCGCGGCAAAGAAGGCGGACTCCGATGACTCGGATGTCTTCCTCGCAACCCCGCCGGTAATCTCGCAATGGAAGAACATACTGCCTCAACGCCCACTGCTGCTCTCTCGACAGGTTCGTGATGAGAAGTGCTGCACAGTCAGTAGGAACAGCGTCAGTGCGTCGTCATTGTGCGCCGTAACCCTTCTCGACCACCGCCGCCCGGATTTCACTAAGTAGCGTAATAGCGGTGACCAAGCCGTCATTGATCGCCTGGACCTGAGCCTGCGTCGGCGGGTCGCTGACGGTCCTGGACGGGCAGTCTGATCTCCGCTCAGGCCGGGTCGGACGTCGGATTGGCCGACCACTTGGCCGCGACATCGGTGATGGCGAGGTCACTTGAATCGTCTGGCGGCATACTCGCTATCTCAGCCCTCCCGTCGATCAGGCCCCGCAAACCGGCCTGGCACGGATGTCTAGGCCGGTAGAAGACGGTCAGTCCGACGCTGGGCCAAGGCTGTGAATCGGCCAGCGCGTTACCACGTACCAGAACGGCGCGCCCACCACGACCATCGGCCCGCCGGTAAGCGGGACGCATGTGATGACCAAGCTCTGGCGCGATGCCCTGGGCGGGATGTTCCGGTGCACGGCGGCGGGCACGCCGGGGACGTGGACCCAGATCAGGCCGGCGGCTGGTGACGGCAGACCCGTCGAGCGGAACGGTTCCGACGGGCTACCTGATCTTAACGTGACGCAGGGGACGCTGAAGCGCCATGCCGGGGGATACTCGTGGGAGACAATCGTCGGCGCGGCCGGGGACAAGGTCGGGTTCTACGGTGCGACACCGGTAGTGCACCCTTCAGGGGCCAACCAGGTGGCGGTTACGTTCGGGAACACGGACGGTGAGAACAGAGGGCTCACCGTTTCCGATCTGCCCACCCAGGCCGAGTTTCAGGCCCTGCGGGGCAAGTGCGAGCAACTGGCCGATGACGTCCGGGCGCTGTCGACCCCGGTGCATGCCCTGAGGGGGGCGTTGGTCGGAACCGGCTTGGCTAAAGGAAGTGCGTAAGCGAGCGGCATGTCAGCTTGGCGGAATGGGTCGCAGCGACTGGGTCATACTGGGTTCATGTGCAGCGAAATTGGCGAATCGTCTCGATCTGCCAAATTGGCTCTTGCTAATTCGATACAAATAGGAGAGAGGTTATCGTACTAAGTGGATTTCCGCGATGAAACGCTCTTTTGCAGAAACAACGCGCTCGAAGAGGATGGCCGTGCATTTCACATCCTCCACCACGACGCGACTGCTGCTGCTGCTCTGCACGCTGTCCGCGGCGGTGCGGGCCCAGGATTTTGACTACAGGATCGATGCTGGGGCGGTCACCATCACCCGCTACAGGGGGTCGGGAGGCGCGGTGAACATCCCTGGCACGATCAACGGCCTGCCGGTGACCAGCATCGGGGGGCATGCGTTCTTCGGCTGCACTGGGCTGACCAGCATCACGATCCCCAACAGCGTCACCAGCATCGGGCCGCAAGCGTTCTATGGCCTCACCGGCCTGACCAGCGTCGCGATCCCCAACAGCGTCACCAGCATAGGGCAGTATGCATTCTGTAACTGCTTCGCTCTGGCCAACGTCGCAATCCCCAACAGCGTTACCACCATTGGGGCGTGCGCATTCGCGAATTGCGCCCTGACCAGCATCGCGCTCCCTAACAGCGTGATCAGCATCGGCAACGAGGCGTTCTCAGGCTGTCCCGGCCTCTTGGCGATAACCGTAGATGCGCTCAACCTCGCCTTTGCCAGTCAGGACGGGGTTATGTTCAACAAGAGCCAGGCGACACTGATCCAATGTCCGGGCGGCAAAACCGGAAGCTACACGATCCCCGATAGCGTCACCAGCATCGGCCGGAATGCTTTCAAGGGCTGCACCGGACTGATCAGCATCACGATCCCTGACAGTGTCAACAGCATCGGGGGGGGCGCCTTCGAACGTTGCACCGGCCTGATCAGCATCGCGATCCCCAACAGCGTCACCAGCATCAAGCCGTACGCCTTCTCGTATTGCACCAGCCTGACCAGCGTCACAATCCCCGACAGCGTCACCAGTATCTTGGACGGGGCGTTCTTCGGCTGCACCAGCTTGACCGCCATCACGATCCCCGACAGCGTCACCAGCATCGGCCGAGTCACCGGCTTCGAGGAGCCCCCGGCTGTGGATGCGTTCCTCGGCTGCACGCGGCTGACGGGCGTCTATTTCGAGGGCGACGCTCCGGCAGACTACAACTTAGCATTTGGGGAAACCCCCGCGACGATCTACTTCCTGCCCGGAACCACTGGGTGGGGATCGGATTACAGCCGTCGCCCGACCGCCCCTTGGGTGCTGCCGAACCCCGTGATCCTGGGCTTTGGCGACAGCTTTGGTGTGCGAACCAATCGGTTCGGGTTCATCATTTCTTGGGCAACAAATGACATCCCGGTGGCCGTGGAAGCTTGCGCGGACCTGACACAACCAACCTGGCTGCCGGTGGGCAGCGTGACCCTCAAGAACGGCTCCGCCTACTTCAGCGACGCCGACTGGGCGAACCACCCTGCTCGGTTCTACCGCGTGCGGTCGGAGTGACGCGCACTAAGCCCCCGGCACCTCCCACACGTACCCGCCGGCGTGGCGCTTGGTGTGGTCCATGGTGACGTTCCAGATCAGGAACCCGACCGGGATGGTGCCGCTTGACGGATCGGACGTCACCGCCGCCAGCCTGATCTGGATCCACGTCCCCGGCGTGCCCGCCTCCGTGCAGACCCACTCACCAGCGAGCGCGTCGCGCCAGAACTCGGCCAGCACATGCGTCCCGCTGGTCGGCGGGCCGATCACCGTCGTCGGGCTGGCGGTCTGGTACGTGGCCAGGCGCAGGGCGGTCTGCGGCTCCTACCGCTGTCAGACTGATCGACCTTCTGCCTGTGGAAACGCTCGTGGCGAAGCCTTCTGGACCGTCCGATCCGAGCTTCGGTGTCGTCACCCTCCTGGCTGATCAGATCTCGGGAAACGGGCTGCCAGAGGGCTGCATTCGGCAAGGAGGACCGGTCTGCGAGGCTCTGGCCAGCCGTTCGCGGCCAGACTGACCGTGTCCGCCGGTTGGGGTGTCAACGAGATCCGGGTCAGGCGAGGGCGAGTTCAAGTCACCTGCGAGAGCGGTCTGAGAAGCCCGCCTCCCATAAGCAAGGATAGAACGCCGCCAGCGGAGCGTTCCGGCAGCGCCTTGCCGGGGCCTCGACGCGAGGAGTCCCGCTCCGAGCGCAGATCGGGTCTCGGCCAATGGGGATTGCGCGCCCGCTCGACCCCCTACCACGCTGCGCAGCGCCTCAGCGCTCCGCTACCCGACTTCTCCGTTAGCTCAGGTCAAGGCCCCGCCTCAAGGAACTGCAACTAGCAGCCTGTCGGACTTAGATCGAGAAGCAAGTGAGGGTGATGGTGGTAGGAGTCGTGGTAGCTGAGATCACGAGCCCACCGGAGCACTCCTTCACCGGCGAAATCAGCCGACGGGACGACTCCC
>Ga0208694_1003686_pt1 | contig 14519 bp, 11 predicted proteins | sample AD_UKC078_MetaG_FD_184442 | JGI IMG/M metagenome (GOLD analysis project Ga0208694, IMG submission 184442) | Active sludge microbial communities of municipal wastewater-treating anaerobic digesters from USA - AD_UKC078_MetaG (SPAdes) (version 2) | ecosystem: Engineered > Bioreactor > Anaerobic >...
CTTGGGAGGGCATCCTACGGTGCCTATACATTTGTCGGTAACAGTGTCCGAAACACTTAGGCTAGTCAACCTGAGCTACAAGCTCCCGGCTTTAGCCGGGGGTCGTTGACCCCCCTTAAACAATAGACTCATCGCAGACTCATAAAAAAAGAGGCTTACAGAACTGCCCGCCATACTACACGCTCACGTGAACAGTATTAATCCATTTGAGCATACAGGAGAGTACGCTACAAATGGCTACTAGTCGTGACTTCCGTTTTGCTCATCTTCTTGCATCGACTTCTCACGAAATTAATGGCGGTCTTCAGGAGCAATAGCTAGTATATGAATAATAGCATATGCCCTTCGTCCAACAGCGCTTACACGCGAAAAAATCACAAACATCAATGCAGTCTTCATAATGATATTGTGTCTCTCTTTGATCTCCTGAATATCCTTCATGAGATCACCACTTTACACATAGTATTGGATTTTGCCGGACTGAACGTTTCGTAATCCAACCATTTGAAGACATCTACTCGGCCCTCAGGGCTTCTACGGGGTCTTTGTGGGCCGCCATGCGTGCGGGTATCAATCCGCCGAGCATCGTCAGCGCCACACTGACGAGCACCAACAGCAAGGCGTGCAGGGGATTCAATTGAGCTACTCCCGAGAGATTCGTGAGTCTGAGCAGTATTCTGTTTACCGGGAATGTCAGAAGATACGCTATGGCTATACCTAGAAGACCTGCACTTCCTCCTATGATGAATGTCTCCGCGTTGAAAACACGGGTGATATCTCTTTTTCTGGCTCCCAGCGAGCGAAGCACACCTATCTCTTTCGTCCTCTCGAGAACTGAGATATACGTTACTATCCCGATCATGATCAACGAAACTATCAACGAAATGGCAGCGAATGCTATCAGTACAAGTGTGATTCCATTCAAGATTCCCCCTGCCGTGTCCGTAATAGTTGAGGCCAGGTCAGAGTATATAACCGTCTCCTCATCACTCTTTCCCTCGTTCCAGGAGTTGAGATAGTCTATCACGCTTTCCTTTGCATCAAAATCTGCAGGATACAGGGTGATGGAGTGTGGAGCGCTATCGGCACCCAGATAAGAAAGCATCGTTTCCTTTGAGATCGAACGGGTTGAGCTGTTAGAAAAGCCGGCGTTAACTCTAGGAACGTTCAAAGAAGACGAGTCGGCTGCTTGGGGGTCGAAAAGCGCTCCGGTTAGCACATTGTAATCAGCCTCTCTCTGCGCTTTGACGATTGCCGATTCATTCGCATCTCCAATGAAGAGTCGGGCCAGACTGTTAGAATACGCGATTCCTGCAGGTAAAAATGGTATTTCAACTTCGTCCCGGGGACGGATAATCCCGACAATCTTCAGAGTTATCGAGTTATCGCTTTTATACAATTCGCTGAGATTGTCTGCGGTTCCATTTAGAGTGAAGTAGTTGGAGCGCTGTACATAGTATTCATCGTTTGGAATCGCTTTCAGCTCTCTCCCGATTATGGTTTCGTAGTCTATGGTCTGTGAAAGGTAATCCATTCCGAGAGCCTGCAGCACAGATTTGTCGAGCTGATTCTTTTTATCCACTATCATAACTAAATCAGTTGTTTCTACTGGATATGAGCCTGCAAGAAGTAAATAACTCTTCTCCAGATATCCCGGTTGGTTGGGGTTAAGATTCTCCGGATAAGAAGTGAAGTTTATTGAGAAGGCGCTGACGGGTTTTGCAGTTTCTCCATCTGATCTGAGAAGATTCATGTTGACGAATCTCGTGTAGGAGATGCCCGAAAGCAGTTGCGGATCTATTTCCCCAATGTATTCTAGATACTCCCTCGAAAAGATATTAGTGTGAGTCTGTATATCTCCTTCGGGGTCGTGAGGATAGACATAGGGTCCTGGAGAATACACCGGTTCATTTCTAATCCGGAAGGGTCTTCTGCGCTGAGAAGCGATTTGGCTCGAGGTTATCTGGGTTGTAGTCTGAGTTACAGTGATGGGGAATGTTGAGAGAGTGTTGCTTTCGAATTCCTCGATCTTCTTGTTCAAGCCATTCGAAAGCGATAGAACAAGCGCAATACCGATTATGCCGATACCAGAGGCAAAAGAAGTCAGGGCCGTTCTCCACTTTTTTGTGGAGATGTTTGTGCCAGACAATTTCAGAGCTGTGAGAAAACTCATACCCGTCTTCTTAAGAGAAAACTTCGATTTCACTTCTATGGATTCAGGGGGGTTGCTATCTGAGACTACTTCACCGTCCTTAAGTCTGACAATCCTATCCGCATACTTGTCGGCCAATTCCTGATTGTGAGTCACCAGTATTACCAGCCTGTCTTTCGAGATTTCTTTCATTATGTCCATTATTTGTTTGCTGGTCTGGCTGTCAAGAGAGCCCGTCGGCTCGTCTGCCAGAACTATATCGGGGTTATTGACGAGCGCCCTCGCGATAGCGACTCGCTGCATCTGCCCCCCGGATAGTTGATTGGGTCGCTTGTGAGAGTGTTGCTCGAGATCTACCTTCTTCAGCGCTTCCATGGCCCGCTTTCTTCTCTCAGCCGACGAAACGCCACTGAGCGTCATCCCCATTCCTACGTTGTCCAGAACGCTCAGGTGTGCTATCAAGTTGTAGTTCTGGAAAACAAAGCCTATACTGTTGTTTCTATACGCATCCCAGTCGGCGTCTCTGAATTCCTTAGTCGATTTTCCGTTGATTATCACATCTCCCTCATCGTACCTGTCGAGTCCGCCTATTACATTCAGGCAAGTTGTCTTACCCGAGCCGCTTGGCCCCAGAATCGCCACAAACTCGCTTTCTCTGAATTTCAGGCTCACCCCGTTCAGCGCGACTTGCGTGAAATCTCCGGTTGTATAGCTTTTGAAGATATTCTTCAGTTGTAGCATAGTCTTCATCCCTTTCGCCAGTGAGTATACTCTGGTACAGGCAAATGTTATTATGAATCGATAAACCGAAGATAAACTCCGGTTTTTTCAGCGCGGTGTGATGTCTAAAGACTAAAGCATTCCCCAAAAGAGATTAAGGGGGGCAGTGAGAAAAAACGCCAATACTCCTATTGTGACAACCTTAGCCATTTGTCCGGGAGATTGATAAAGCACAAAAAACGTGCCAATCCATAGAATCATCTCCAGGCCGTTCCTGATATCGAGATACCAGAAACCAAAGGCAAAAGCCTGTCTTGTCATAAACATGAAAATTAGAGCCGAGATAATAACGGGAATAATCCCATTTCCTCTCGCGTACCAGCATACAAATGCCATAAATGGTGAAATGAATGCCATTGTAATCCAGATCATCATATATGATTCCGGAAAGAAGCCGGCTACAAGTGCAGTATAGAGATAATAGCTGCCCACCATTCCGACGAAAAACAAGAAAACATTGGTAGCTGCCCTGAAGGGGGTTTTGCTGTATACGGAAATCAACACGGCAAAGAAAAGCCAAATCCCCATCCGTGAAAAGAAATTCCTTAAATCCAGAACCTCAAGCATTGGAGGCAACAGATTACTGGCTGTTTCATCGAGAATCTTTGAAGTTGTTCCCAGTAAAATTCCTGCAAGCAGTACAGAAAGCGAATAGAGTATTTTCTTGTGTATTGTTATCGATACCGGTTCTCTGATCTTATTGAGGAAGCCCAACACGTTATCATCTCGCATAATAAAAGCATTATCGCCTAACTAGAAAACTTAAGACACCTGTTCCGCGGAGTTGTAAAATTCCTGCTTTCCGCATCTTCCACATGACCTTTTCAATTCTCACTCCCGGGAAGATGCACTCCACTGACAATCTTACCATCAATTATGAACAAGACACGCTCGGTCTTGGCCACCGCCGAGAAGAACACGAGATGAGGAGAGAAGGCGAGACGAAGAGCCGGGTCTGGGGTTTGGGGTCTAGGGTCTGGTAAGAAGCGTCAGGAGCCGTCCTTCGTACTTCGTCCCAGATCATGGACCCGTCCTTGGAGAACCTGAGATCAGAGGCGAGAGTTGAGAGGTCTGAAGAGCGAAGAGATCTTGGTTTTCTTACCTCTAAACTCATCCCTCTTACCTCTGTTCCCGCTCTTCGCATGGGGGTGTCCCCGTGGGCGGAGTGAGAAAAAGGCTCCGCTTAAACTTTCTTTTCCGTCTTGAAGAAAACCCTCACAGATTTTAGTCTGTGATTTCCAATCCTAGTGTGAAAATCGGAGTCTGACCCCATTTATTCAGAGAAGTCTTGTCAATGCCACCGCGAAAATTGTATACTATACAGTAAGTTACTGACCAGTATACAAATTGGAGGCAAGAATGAAGTTTTTTGATCGCGCCGATGAAACGAGGCTTTTCGAGGGACTCGCGAAGCGAAAGTCAAAGAAGATGGTTGCCCTCTTCGGGCGCAGGAGGATCGGTAAAACGACTCTTTTGAAGAAAGTCTATCCGAACGCGCGATACTTCTTCGTTGACACCCGTTCTTCCGAGACTTTGCTGAAAGACTTCTCTTCACAGATATTCGAAGGAAGCTTTGACAACTGGGAAGGCTTCTTCAGGGCGTTGTTTCGGCTTCAAGAAGTAGTGATTTTCGACGAATTTCAGAACTTCATGAGAGTCGATCAATCGGTCTTTACGGTCCTTCAGAAAGTATGGGACGAGAATTCGGGAAGAGGTTTGCTGATTCTCTGTGGATCATATGTGGGGATGATGAAGCGAATCTTTCTGGACCAGAAGGCGCCGCTATTCGGAAGATGCGATCACAAAGTCGAGCTGAATCAGTTCCGCTTCAGGGAGGCTCTGGAGATGCTGCGAAGTTTCGGTTATTCATTTGAAGAGGCTTTGGAATGGTACTCGGTTCTCGGCGGTATTCCTCAATACCTGTGGCTTCTAGAAGAAAGGGCTTCTTTCGAGAAGAAGATTCGAGAACTCTTCTTTGACAGGTTCGCGCCCCTTCGGGAGGAGGGCAAAAACCTTCTTATTGGCGAGTTTGGAACGGAGCATCCGGGTTACTTCTCCGTACTTGAGGCGGTCGGTTATTTTGACAGAGATGCCGGCGAGATTGTCGATAGAACGGGTATGGAACGCACAAAGGCCATGAAATACCTTTCTGAGCTCACAAACAGCTACGGAATAATCGGCAGGGTAGAAAATCTCCTTTCAAAATCAAAACGCGGTCTGAGATACACTATTCAGGACAACTTCCTTTCATTCTGGATGAAATACATCTATTCAAGACAGAACGCCGTAGAATTCGATTCCGAACTGGCCCTATCATATACTATTGAGAATCTCGGAGAGTATGTTGGCAGAGCATTTGAATCAACAGTGAAGTCACTCGTCCCCGATCTCTACAAGTCCAAAAAAATTCCCTTTCTGCCCGAGAGAGTCGGTAAACACTGGGGCAAAATTCCGGGCACAAGGGACAAGACCTATGAGATAGATCTCATTGGAGAGTCGAGCGACAGAATTCTGGTATTCGAGTGCAAATGGAGAAAGGCTCCGGTTGGACCTGAAGTAGCAGAAGAGCTGATAGAGAAGATGCAGTACATCCCTGACAAGAGGGTCAAAGTACCGGTTATCATAAGCAAGTCCGGTTTCAAAGCGAACATGCCGAAAGAAGTTCTGCTAATAGACTTGCACGATCTAGAAAAATCAACTGGATGACATTCCACAACAAGCACAACAGCGAGACGGCGAGACGGGTCTGGGGTTTGGGGTCTAGGGTCTTGTAAGAGCGAGAAGAGACGTTCACCGTCTGCCGGGACGAGAGCACCTTAATCCGTCATTCTGAGCTTGACTCAGAATCTCGATTTTGCTCTGAGGAGTGGATCCCGTATAGGAGCACTACGGGATGACGAGAAACTCTCGTTCTCTCGTGAGCGAAGCGAACTCTCGAAATCTCTCGTGGTCTTTCTCTCGGTTCCTGCCAACAACCTACCACGGTTCTTAAAGCCCGCGAAGAGGAACTGGCGCGACGCAGTCGTACTGGCCGCCGAAGGCGACTGGCCTGCGCAAGCAGACTGGCTGCTCTCGCCCTCTCTTGGTTTTCTTACCTCTCGCCTCTTATCCCACGGCGACGTAACTCTCTCGACAATGCTATTTCCCTGCCGGCTTTTACCAACAACCCACAACGTGCAACGTACAACGGCTCTTAGGATTCTCGCCTTCTCGTGAGCACGGCGCTCAGAGCTTATAAGTATTTTTCTTGCCTCATGCTAGAATATAACTATAATTCTTGTGCTGTAATGATTTTTCCGGAGGAAGCTATGGCTGAAAACGATAAGGATAGATCGACTGAAAGACTCGCAGGGTATGAGGCGCTTATCGAGCGATATGGCTTAGATGTCATTCCGAATTGGCACAAGTCCGTGGTGACTACCAGCGGAATCCACCGGATCGACTCGAGCGAGGGCATAGTCGAGGAGGTGTATCCTCCCAAATACTGGCCGGGAGATACACCGGGTGATCATCTTGAATTTGCGCTTAAATATGACGGGACGAACCTCGCGATACTCGCCAGTCTGTTTCAGATAGTTGCAGAAAGAGACGTTCTCGAATATGTCAGTTCCAGACCAACCGGCAAATACGCCAGGCGGCTGTGGTATCTGTACGAGTTTCTGACCGGAAAAAAACTTCCGCTCGATGACGTGAAGCGGGGTAACTATATTGATCTGCTTGAACCGGCTGAGTATTACACGGTCAACCCGGCACGCCAGATTCGTCGCCAGCGAATCAACGACAATTTGCTCGGTAACCCACGATTCTGCCCGACGGTTCGCCGTACTGAGACACTTCGAGACTTTGAAACGGCTAATCTTCCCGGGCGATGCCGCGAAGTGGTGTCCGGCTATTCCGCGGAATTACTGAGGAGGGCGCTCGGCTATCTGTACACCAGGGAGACAAAATCCTCTTTTGAGATCGAACACATTAAGCCCACATCGACCAGAACTGAGCGATTTGCAACGCTACTTCAGCTCGCCGAGCAGGAAGACTTTTGCGAAAAACTGCGCTTGATCGAACTTCAGAATCGAATAGTCGATCAACGGTTTCGCGATTCCGATTACCGGACGAGCCAGAACTATGTCGGAGAGACAATCGCCTGGCAGACTGAAAGGATACATTTCGCATGTCCCAAGCCAGAGGACTTGGCCGACCTGATGGAGGGCCTGATAGCCGCCCATAAGCGCATGGACGAGAGCGACTTGGCCCCCGTGGTTCACGCCGCCGTTATCGCTTACGGATTCGTTTTCTTGCACCCGTTCGAAGACGGCAACGGTCGAATCCACCGTTTTCTGATCCACAACATTCTTGCCCGCCGGGGCTTCACGCCCAAAGGCGTCATGTTTCCCATATCGGCATCTATGCTTAAGAACCCTGCCGATTATGACGCTTCTCTGGAAGCATTCTCAAGGCAGATTATGGCTCTGGTGGAATACTCGCTCGATGAAGAAGGCTGTATGACCGTGCACAACGATACTGCAATGTTGTATCGCTATATAGATATGACGGCCCAGGCGGAAGCACTCTTCAAATTCATCGATCAGACCATCGAGATCGAGCTAACCCGAGAGTTGGCGTTTCTGGCCAACTACGATGAAGCAAAGAAAGCCGTCCAGGAGATCGTGGATATGCCCGACCGGAAGATAGACCTCTTCATTCGCCTCTGCCTGCAAAACAACGGCATACTTTCTGCTCAGAAGCGCACGAACCACTTCGATTTTCTTTCGGCCGAGGAGATCGAAAGTATGGAGCGGGTAGTCCTTGCTGCCTACGAAAAGAGAACCCTAAACGATGATTGATAACAGAGATGACGCGGGACCAGAAGATATTGTCCGAACTATTCGAGGCTCTTCCAGAACTGGAGGAAATCATCAAATCCGGAGTCAAAGAGACCTTAGCAGGTATTTCCTATAGAGTAATCTGAGTTACTATTGGACTCGAGTTTAACGAAGCCCTTCCATGAAGCTCACGGTCTCTTCGCGGACTTTTCGTAATTCGGTTTTTTCATCCATTTTCATCCTCCTTTTTGCCGTCAATCTGACTCTTTACCATTTCTTCTATTCATCTCTTTCCTCCATCATATACTTCGTCTCAGGAGACTTGAAAGTGCCTGAACACATAAAGTGCCTTTAGCGCAATGAACCTGCTGGGTTCTCCTACTTCTTCCATCGAAAAGTGCACATTTCCCCTGTGCTGGTTTTCGAGATACCACAGCCCATCTTTCTTCCTTCTGACCTGCAACCAGTCAATCGCAGGTTGGATCCGGGCGTAATAGGCGACTCTTAGGTCGGCGAGGCATTCCAGTGCTCTTAATAGATCATATCTATAGCGATAAGGATATGACAGTTCCGGAATCTTTTGCCTGTGTGATCCATGAACAGCCTATTCGACAGCAGATAATTTATCGCGTTTGCCTTTGCCGCCTCCGTTCCTGAGAACCCGCGATTTGGAAAGGAAACACAGAACTGATTCAATCCTTCAAGAACAGAGATGGTCGTATGCGGATCTCCGCTTTCCGAATCGAGATCCCATGTGAAGCCGCCATCTGCTTTTTGCTCAGATATTAGATGCTCGGCAAGCCTTATTACGCGCGGCTCATCCGGATAAAAAACTAAAGGCTGCTCTTATGAAGAACACGGAGTATGCGGTCATTTACAACGAGAAGAAACCACTGAGAAACTTCATAGATGAACTAATTGATCTCAGAGTCGAAAACTGAGCGAGCAGGCAGACATCACCCCTGAGGAGTTTCTGAATTCTCTTATAGAAAAGACCTCTAAGCATTCTGTGACAGTCGGTGCGAAAGGTTGAGGCTAGCCGTAAGTCTCTACACCATTGGTGGGGAAGGAGTGAAGTTACCTACTATCAGGGGTCAATAAAACGTATGAATTGAATCAATGAGTCATTCTCAAGCGACTCTTGAAGAAAAGTGAAGTCGTTGTCTTCTTGACACTCCCCCTGCCTTTAGGCATGGGGAGTGTCAACCTTGTTTTGAATGTGTCTTCTACTGACTCGCCCTTTGCGTTCGTCGCCCCTATCTTTGCTTCCTTCTCGCTGGAGTCATCAAATGTCGGGGCGTATCTGTAATCGTTCCCCACGATTCTCTTATCTGGAGTTTCATCTTCCCCTTCCGGTATCTTCCACATATCCCTTACCTCTCGTAACGGATCTTTGCCTTTCCGTCTTTCATACACGAACCTATGGCATAGACCGTCGAGTCTGTCTGCACGCCCGGCAGGTAGAACAACGTCACGAGTTCGTCGACGTCCTGTCCCTGCTTCTCCCACAGAAGCCTGGTTATCTCCCTCAGTTGATAAGTTGAGACTTCTCTCCGGTCAAGCGCTATCCTCAGAGTCCTGTGTTTCATAGCTATTCCGAAGTCTCTGCTTTCTTTAATCCAATATGAAACGACGTCATTCTTTAGCACAATGACGGCCCCCTATTTCTCCTGAACAACTCTCTCAAAATATGAAATGAAGTGCGAATCAAAGGTATGATTGAGTGGCTTGGTGATATTCTAGCATTGAGGGATTTAATATCTTAACCATTTTCGATTGTCCCTTCTTGGCAGACTCAGGTAAAGGAGTAGGCTGTGAAGTTCTTTATTTGCTTTGCCTGTTCCGTAAAGCTTACTGTATTTAGACTACAGGAAAACGGGGTCTGTAATCCCGTTAGACAGAGATAAGTCAGTTGACTGAAAGATTTACATTCACTATTAGCCCTCGAGTCTGGCACGCATAAATGCGTCTTCCGGTCCGGCTATGGGTGTTGCGTTTATTATTGTAAGTCGTGAAGAAGTAGATTGATTATCGCTTTCCGTCATGCTGGACTTGTTTCAGCATCTATTCACTTCGAATTAGAGCAGTAGATAAAGAGTATTGTGAAGAGCTCCGCTTCTTCCGAATCTCTCTCTCGACTTTCTCGTTTTTTGGCTATCTGCCTGGTTTTTAGCAATCACTTCCGGGGGTGGAAGTTACTTCCGATACCGGAAGTAGAGACTGCTGAGGGCGATAGGGATTTTCTCACCCAGTATCAACTAACGTTTAAGCCATAAAACCGATTCACGAATGACCTGTAATTCAATGTCTAGCAGAACACTCTTTGATCTTTCTAGTCAGCATCTTCCAGTTCTCGAGCATCTCATCTTTGCGAGTGATGCCGCCGCACTTGAGACCGCCTCCGATCCGTAGTGCTTTCCTGTCTAGTATTCCTGCCTGATATCATAGTCAAACCGCGAATATGGAAAAAGGGAACCTCCCAGTTACTCGTTGGAAAACAGAGTCTGCTGATTACTTGCTGTAAAACCTTCTTCCGGTTGCAGCTTTCACAACAGTTATCCTTACACAGATCGGATGTGCAGCGATGAAATGCTGAACTATGAGAATACTCTGTAGGGCATTTTGTTAGATGTTGTCAATATCCACTTTAATAAGAGTGCGCTTTGCGCACTCTTATTATCTAGATTCTTGTGTTCTGATTCTGCTTACAGAAAGAGCAATCAGGTGATATCTTTCTCACAAACGCTACTCACCATGATTTTCTATTTCTCTCTGAAAGACTTGTGCCGCACTTCGGGCAAGAACCAGTAAGACCTAGAAGCCCATGATTCACTTCTCTTTCACACCCCACCCATCCGCATCTTGGACAGCTAAGAATGTAGTTCACTTTTGTACCGCAGTTTGGACACTTCAACTCCAACACCTCCAGTTTTTGAACGCTTTCTGAGAGTTCAACACTGAACTCGGCCATGCACGGAACACCTTTTCTTCCAAGAAGCTGCTAGATCCATACTCAGCAAAGCCATTCCTTTGCATCTTTCCGAAAGAGTACTCTGTCAATTCTCAAGAAAGAATTCTGTCCTGTGCTCATTACAGACGGCTCTTAACTTTCTTCTCCAGCCGTAAGGCAGTGTGCCAAGCATCCGGAATCAAGCTTTTTTCATTTACAAAGACAACCGTTACTATCCTGAAGGCCATAGAACCTCCAATATCTCCTGCGGCTTCTTGCGCCCCTGGGGCACAAGCCCACGCCCCGGCGCTCGAAGCCGCAGCAAAGTGTAAAAAGGTAAAAAGGCTAGAGTGTAATCAGGGCACCGTCCTTGCAATACGGAAGCCGAGGCTGTAGTACGTGTAAGTGGGCGAGTAGCTGCTGCGATCAGCCACACGTGCGTCCGTCGCACTGCTGTACCAGCTGCCGCCACGACCCCCCCGGCCCGAACCAGCTGTACTGTTGTACGGGTTTGTCGTTGGGCTCTTTGCGTAGTAACCGCTATCATACCAGTCCGAGCACCACTCCCATACGTTTCCGGACATATCGTAGATACCCAGCTCGTTAGGCGCCTTCTTCCCGACTTCCTGTGTCTTCAATCCAGAGTTCAAATCGTACCAGGCAACGTTATCCACATCCACGTTGTCGCTACCTGAATACTTATATCCCTTACTCTTGTTCCCACCCCTTGCTGCATATTCCCATTCAGCTTCTGTCGGTAACCTGTATCCGACCACCTTTGATGGGTCTGTAGTCACTCTCCCGTCTTTGTCCAACAAATTGCCGTTGCTGTCATATGACTTTGGGAGTTTCTCTTTTTCGCTCAGCCAGTTGCAGTATGCTATAGCATCGTTCCAGCTGACCCATATTACAGGTCTGGTTCCTCTTCCCCACCCGCTATCGCTTGGTTTACTCCTGCCCGTAGCATTGCAGAATGCGTCGTATTCATTGAACGTGACTTCGTACTTGCCAATATAGAAGTCATATGTAAAGGTCACTTTGTGCGTCGGTTTCTCATCACTGCCTCCTCCACCCCACGTGTCGCCCATCGTGAAGCTGCCTTTATCGACAAGTACCATCTGTGGAACTATACTCGAGGGTGTGTAGGACGTAGTAGTAGGTGCACTCTGCGTTGTGAACTTCCACACAGGTCCCTCTGTCGTCGCTCCCTTGCTGTCTTTCGCTACTACTTTCCAATAGTAGGTTGTTCCAATTGAGAGATTGCTTCTATTCAGCGTCTGACCTGACGATACCTTTGTCATCGAGTTACTGCTCGTTCCAAAGTAAACATCATAAGTAACTGCATCTCCGTCCGGGTCGCTGCATTCCCAGCTAAGTGTTATCGTTGTTGGCTGGTTCGTCGCATTGTTTGAAGGTGATGGGTTGGACGGTGTGTTAGGTGCCCTGTTACTCTGTGTAGTGAACCTCCACTCCGGTCCCTCAGTGGTTGCTCCCTTACTGTCTTTCGCTACTACCTTCCAGTAGAAGGTTGTCCCGTATGAGAGGTTACTTCTGTTAATGCTCTTTCCACTCTGGCCAGTGGATACCTTTGTCGTCGGATTACTGCTTGTACCAAAATATACATCATATGTAAGTATATCTCCATCCGGATCACTACAGTCCCAGGATAGAGTCATTGTAAGTGGCTGGTTCGTCACATTGTTTGAAGGTGATGGGTTGGACGGTGTGTTAGGTGCCCTATTACTCTGTGTAGTGAATGAGTACGTTTCACTCGTCGTTTCCTTGCCAAATTCATTTACGGCTGTCACTTTCCAGCTGTAGGTCTTTCCTCTTTCGCTTGCACTTACTGTGTAGTTCTTGTTCTTTGTAGTGTATGTCTTGCCATCGAACTCTACTCTGTATGTGAGGTCGCTCTCTTTGCTCTCCCACTTCAGTGTTATGTTTCCAAGGGGTATATCTTTGGAGTTGTTTGAAGGGTATGTCAGTACCGGTCTATCCGGCGCGCTCGCCTCAGGTATCGTTATGGTGAACGGTATGAGATCACCCTTCGCAGGTATGTTTATCTTCCTTGTTTCCCTTCCATATCCCTCCAGCAGTACTTCGAGATCATATACCTTCCCCACCTCTACAGGTTCCTGCCACGGACTCCTCGATGATAGCTCCCTACCGTCTATCCATATCTTCGCGTTCGGTGGTATCGTTACTATCTTTATCACTCTGGTAGCCGGGTCTGCTTTCAGTTCTAACTCCCGTGCGTCGTAGTCGTAGTTGAAGGTTATCTCTTTCTCCAGTTGGTTTATCTTTTCTCCGTCAAGTACTATCTTGTGTGTCCCCACTCCCAGATGATCCAATACCAGAACTCCCTGCTCAAGTGTCCCTTCCATTATTCCATTCAGATACACACTCCCGCTCTTCGCCAATTCATTCCCTGCTATCACTTTCAACAAACAGTTCCCTTTTGTTTGTGTCGTCACCTGAATCTGCGTTTGCTGCTGGCTTGCTTGTGGTGTCGTACCCTGCTGCAGCATCGCGACTGTTGTCTGCGCTATAAGAGATGTGAGGTTCCTGTCTTTCAGGTAGTTCAGAAGATAGCTGGTCTGCTCCCCTAAAACGAGACAAAGTAAATGATAGACTTACTAAGGGAGGCGAACCAAAATGAAAGGGAAAAAGTACTCAATCGAGAAGATAATCCAGATCCTCTCGGAAGCAAAGATGACCTCAATAACAGCCGTTTGCAGAAAGTACAACATATGTACAAGCACATATTATCGCTGGCAAGACAACTACAGCGGTCTATCTTCAAATCAGGCAAAAGAAATGACTGTTCTCAAGGAGGAGAACGAATCTCTAAGAAAGCTTGTAGTTGAGAAGGAGCTGGAAAACCAGGCTCTCAGGGAGTTCATTAAAAAAAACGAGTCTTGAGAGATGTGGTGATATTCTTGAAGGAGTTCGGTTTGCCAGCCAGGATCATCTGTGAAGGCTTCTCAATATCCAGAGCCAAGCTCTACAGGTTGCTGGTCCCTTCAAAGGCAGATCCATTATCATCCACAATGGCGGCAATCGCTTACGAACACCCGGAGTATGGTTACAGAAGGATTCACGTTCTCCTCAAAAGAGAAGGCATTAAGGTTAATCACAAGAAGGTCTACAGGATCTACTCGCGGCTCTCTCTACAGAAACCAGTCAAAGCCTCGAGAAAGCTCAAGTGCAGCAAACATATACATCTCACCACTCCAGAGTATCCGGCTCATGTATGGTCCGCTGACTTCCTCGAGTTGTACCTGAGAGGTAGAAAGCTCAGAATCCTTATTGTGATCGACGATTTCACAAGGCTCGTCGTTGGAATACTGGTAGATTTCTCTATCCCTGCATCCAGAGTGTTGCTGGTCATTGAAAAGTCAATAGCCCTCTACTCAAGACCAAGAATCTTCAGAACTGACAATGGCTCCGAGTTCATTGAGGGGAGACTGAACAGGTTCCTCTCCAACGCCAGGATAAGGCATGAATTCATTGAGAAGGGCAAGCCACAACAGAATGGCTTCAGCGAGTCATTCAATGCCAGATTCGAAGATGAATGCCTTAGAATGCTCGATCTCAATCTCATGCCCTTGAAAGAGATTAAGCAGGCTATCTATGACTGGATCAAAGAGTATAATTGTCAAAGACCACATTCGAGCATCGCTTATGAAACACCAATCAGATTCCACATTCTCAGTTACTGATTCGCAAGTGATGATTCACTGTGAATCATCACTATTGAGACACTCTTTATGCAGCACTTTCTCTTTATACTTGTCTCACTTTTGGGGGCATATCA
>Ga0208694_1003693_pt1 | contig 14507 bp, 11 predicted proteins | sample AD_UKC078_MetaG_FD_184442 | JGI IMG/M metagenome (GOLD analysis project Ga0208694, IMG submission 184442) | Active sludge microbial communities of municipal wastewater-treating anaerobic digesters from USA - AD_UKC078_MetaG (SPAdes) (version 2) | ecosystem: Engineered > Bioreactor > Anaerobic >...
TGCCCTGCGGCTTTTCGATGTAGGCCGTCAGGAGTTCATCAAAACGGGACTTGCCGAGGAGCTTCTGCATGGCGGTGATGCCGAGCAGCTTCTTCTCATACGGGTCAAAGCCCGCTTTCTCGACCGCATCGATAACTGCGGCCTCGTTGCTGTATCTGCGGTTGCTGCGTCCTTCGACGAGTTTGAAGCCTGACCATTCCTTACCGGAGAGAGCCTGCTGCAGGGCATATTCCTTGATGTCGGAAGCCCAGCTGACCAGCTCATCTACTTTGCCGAGGATGACCTCGATCTCGGTATCCGTAAGCAGTGGCGGGAGCTTGAAATCATGCTGCGCGAGCTTCAGGTTTGCCTCGGCTCTGGCGCGACATTCATTCTTGGCTTTGCAGAAGCCGCACCACTCGCCGCACAGGAAGTTTCCGTCTCCGGCAAAGGCCAGCTCTGCGGTGGGCTTTAAGACCTCGTCCGCCCAGCAGTACAGATCATCCTTGCTGATCTCGTAGGTGCTGACGTTCTGGCGTCGCGGCTGGTAGATCGTCATGGAAACCGTGTCGATGTCGTAAATATCATCGAAAAGCTCCAAAGCGCCGAGGGCGTAACACTGCATCTGCGGATTCTCCTCTGCGGAGACTAAGACGCCAAGGCCATGCTTGTAGTCGATTACTCTGAGCGTGCTGTCCGCGATGATGATGCAGTCGGCGGTTCCGAAGCCCTGTTCTACCCAGCGGGAGAAGTCCACACGCTGCTCGATAAGGACTACCGGATCAGCGCAGGTTTCCTTGGCGGCCTCGACCTGCTCCAGCACGTATTCGGCATAGCCGCTGGTGCAGTCCTCCATCTCCTCGGAATACCACTTGAGGCTTTCGGTCGGATCTTCGGCAGGCATACCCAGCGCGGTTTTGAGCTTGTACTCGCCAAGTGCATGGGCATCAGTACCTTCCGCAGCGTAGTCGCTTCCTTTGTCCTCGTAGGTTTCACAGAGCCTTGCCGACGGCGGGCAGTGTAGCCACCTGTCGGAGCTGGATGCGGAGAGGATCGCGTGTGCTTTAGCTGCCATTGCCGATCACCTCCGCGTCCTGAAGCAGGGCTTCATACTTTGCCGGATCGATCTCCGAGAGCTTGTCGGCACCGTGCTTCTTAAGCAAGGCGCGTACCTCTGCGGTATGACCGGCGCGGGACTTCTCGGCGAGGACGGCTCTCACATCCTCCAGCTTGAGCTGCGGCTTTGCCTTCTCTTTAGCAGCACTTTTAGAATTTTGCTGCTTAGATTCATCGTTGCCGGAAAACTGCTGGTAGAGCCAGTCGGCTGCGGCATTAATAGAAGCAGCAGCGCTTCTCAGTTCTTCGATGGTCTGTGCCATTTCTGCCATCTTTGACATTCTCTTTTCCTCCTTCCTCGGATTGGCGTGCGGCAAGGAGTGAGAGGTTCCTTGCCAGTCTGGCGGATACGTGGCTGATGGTATTCAGGAGCTTGATCTCCTCGTTCACGCTGCCGCCGGTGTCTGTGTAACTGCGGTACATCATGTTCACCTCCGTTTCTAAAGGCTTGTCTCTCGTGCCTTCACCTTCCACTGGAGATGAACCGCCGATTTGAGCGGAGGATTTTATAAAAAATTTCCGACCACCATCCGAAAGAGGGACAGTGGCCGGAAAGGGTGTGATGATTACTTGTTTTCGATCTTATGAAGCTCGGTGTAGTAGCGCTTCATCTGGTCTGCAAAGGTACGCTGCGGGCGACCGAGGGCTTCCGCGATTTTACGATCTGAAATCTTAGGATTGTCGAGGCGCATCTGGATAATACGGTCTGCGTCCGGATCAAGCTCACGGAAACGGGCAATAAGATGTTTCAGCAAGTCACGGTCAGCGTAGATATCTTCTATAGAAGGTTTGCTGTCGGGAATGTAATCGCCGAGGGTACCATTGCCGTCCGGGAGCGGCTCGTCGAGAGAAACAGTATCGGGAGCGTGATATTCACACAGATCGCATTGTCCGTCGCATTTCCAAAGATAATACTTCGGGCACATGCAGCGACCGTGATACTGCTCACGTTTCTGGGTAGCCCAGATGTCCGGATAGAGGGTGCGATACTGCTCCTCGGTGATAGGAGTGAGTGTGACCTTGTAAGGATTCTCCGGGTCACGAAGTGGAAAGTAACGCTGTTTGTCTTTGTTTGTCATTTTGAGACCTCCGATTTTCGATTTCTCGAACCGGAGATCTCAAAAGGGCGCAGTTATCCTATAGAAAGAGAATGCAGTCCTTCGGATTTCTCCGATTCGGATTGCAGCTTTCTTGCTCATCAGATAGCTGTGTTAAATATTTACTTGGCTGTCGAATAACGTGAGCCATCGTTGATCAGACGATGCATTACACGACAGGAGCTTCATTCAAAACGCAAACCTAATATCCATATCTCGAACAGAATATTTGACTTTTGGCTCACTTCGTGCTATAATATTTACGGTCGCTTTTTGCGCCCAGAGATATGTCAGAGCACGCTTGTTTGAAGCTGAGACCAGTATATAAAATGGGTACTTTCAGTTTGGGTCTTGTTTGGTTCAACGTGGTTCAGCGTGGTTCAAATCTTACGGAGAAAGGAGACGGAGGGTTTTGGATTTTAAGACGCTTTTTTCAATATTGAAGAAGCACATGGCCGACGGCGATGACGTGCCGTATTTTTTCCGTGAGATTATGGCTATGATCACGACTGTTACTGAAGAGGAGTGGGGATCAAGTAAAGATCCATCGGTAAAGACAAAGGACGAGACCTTACGCAATTACGCAAAACGAGGTCTGTCTAAGAAGCTCGCGCAGACGATTGTTTACAGGCTAACTCCGGAAATTCTTATAGAAAGAATTAATGAAAGAAATGAGACGCAGCGGTCTTTAATAGCGGATGACTTGCGCGGATATGACGCCATGATAGATGCTGATAATGTTGGAGAAAAAGTCGCAGCGTGGATGGTAGAAATAATCCAGACTACGGCAGGCCTTGTTCAACAGGATGAACTTGAGAAGCAGAAACAGCAGAAGCGAGCGGCGGAACTTAAAAATAAGTTCGGAGAATACCTGCTTACAGAATCAGCTGGATTTTGCCCTAACTGCGGAAGAGAGCTCACAGTTTCAAATAATGGACAAACTGAGAAGGTATATGAAGTTAGCCTCATAGACAAAAGTGCGGAAGCGAAGCCGGATAACCTTCTTGCCATGTGCCCTATGTGTCATGCGACATATCTGATTGATGACAACAAAAAACTCTGCAAAGAGCTGCAAGACAAAAAGAAGGTTCTTACAACTCATAAGCAGAGCGTCCGATTACTTGATGATCTCCCTCTTGAAAAAGGAATCACCGGTGTTATTACCAGAATTAAAAAGCTCAAGGAAAAAGATCTAATTCAGGCAGCGCTTGATCCGAAAGAGCTGAATAAAAAGATCGATCCTGCACAGGACTTGGCATTGTATTTGTCAGTGAATAATTATGTGACCACTTATTTCCTGAAAATTCACGAAATCATGATTAGCCTCGATAAGAGAAAGGTTATTGATTATGAAGAAGTTCAGGATCAGATGAAGGCAATATATCGCCGCTTAAAGAAAGCAAATAAAAGTAAACTGGAAATCTTTACCGAGATTTCTAATAAGGTACATAGGGTGACTCTTCAGGACGATATTTATTGCCAGATTGTAGTTTCTTATTTTATACAAAGCTGTGAGGTGTTCTAATGCAATTACCGAATAAATTATATTCATATGAAAATAGCACCTTGGCTTTAATACCGAAGGTGCTGAAAGAACTTCAATATAGCTCGAAACTGGTAAAGGATTTATATAACGATTTGAAGCCGTCACTTGACGATCCTACCGATTTCCTATCGGTTATGGATTGCCTTTATGCGCTCCGAGCTGTTGATATCAACGAAAAGGGGGAGGTTTACAAATGCTTGTAGAAATGATGTCTCCCGCATTTAAGGAAAAGGATGAAGTAAGACCTCCGATAAGATTCAAGGAAGGGCTTAATGTTGTTCTTGGAAAAGAAGACGGTACCAATTCCATAGGGAAATCGTCAGCGCTGCTGGCTATAGATTTTGTCTTTGGAGGCAATACCTATATTGCAAGCGACGGTGTAAAACATATAGGCGATCACACGATTTTCTTTACCTTTAAATTTGATGGGAAGGAATATTACTTTGCCCGAAGCACAGACTCTCCGGAAGAAATTCAGGTTTGCTCAGAAGGCTACGAGCTCACCGGAGATGTTAAAACCCGGCAGGAATTTGTGGATTGGCTTAAAGAAAAATACAACATGGATTTTCCGGGATTATCCTTCAGATCCACTATAAGCAGCTTCTTCAGAGTGTATGGCAAGGATAACACCAATGAACGCAAACCACTCTACGGCATACCGGGAGATGGGATGCAAAAGTCCATAGACAGGCTGGTTAAGCTGTTTGATCGTTACCGTGATATAGAGGACTACACGAGCAGACTGGAGGAGCAGAAGAAAAAGCTATCTGCATACAGAGAAGCTCGTAAATATCGCTTTGTATCAGACCTTGTCGGCGGCAAAGAAAAATATGACGAGAACCTTGCGGAGATTCATTCTTTGCAGGTGGAATTGGATACTTTAACTTCCGAACAGGTGGAAACACACTCGGAAGAAGATATAGAGAAAAACAAGCTGAAATCCGATCTGAAAGATAAAAAGTTCAGGCTGGAAGAAAGTATTGAAACAAAAAAGCGTCGGCTAAGTCTGCTTGATATGAGCCTGAGTTATGGGCTGTATCCCACAGAAGCTGATCTTTCCGGCCTGCAGGAGTTCTTCCCTGAAGTTAACCTCCGGAAGCTCTATGAGGTGGAGGGGTATCATAAAAAACTGGCTGCAATACTTGATGGGCAGTTCGCAGCTGAACGCGACAGTGTGAAGCGTGAAATTGAAAGCCTTCAGAGTCAGGTGGCGTCAGTAAATGATCAGATCCGGGAACTTGGTATGGTTGGAAATCTGTCAAAAGAGTTCCTCGATAGGCACTCCGAGATAAAGGGAAAGATTGATGCTTTAAAAACTCAGAATGAAGCGTATCTGACATTGACCGACTTGCAGGACGCAAGAAAAAAAGCCGACGATATGCTGAAGAGTGCCATAGAAACAATACTCTCGGATATCGAGCAGGCCATAAATGACAAAATGAAGGAATACAATGATTCCCTCTTTGCTGAACGGCATAAGCCGCCACACTTGCATTTTAACGAATATAACAGTTATCGCTTCGAAACACCGGATGATACTGGAACCGGGTCTAACTACAAAGGGATGGTGATATTTGACCTTGCAGTATTGAATCTTACAGCGCTCCCGGCTATAGCGCACGATTCACTGATCCTGAAAAATATAAGCGACGGTTCCATCGACGGAATCATGAAAATATACGCCGACAGCAAGAAGCAGATTTTCATTGCGTTCGATAAGCAGGATGCATATACAGCAGAAACAAGAAAGATCGTTACAGATAATAAGGTACTTAAACTCTCTGATAACCATTGTGAGCTTTATGGTGAATCGTGGAATGTAGAGGAGGCTCAAAGTGAAAACAAGTTATAAGAAATTATGGAAACTGCTAATTGATCGAGATATGACAAAAACTCAGCTGCGAGAAGCTGCTAAGATCAGTTCTTCTTCCCTTGCAAAACTTGGAAAGGATGAGAATGTTACCACAAGTGTGCTTGCTAAAATTTGTGGCGTCTTGAACTGCGATGTCTCCGATATTATGGAGATGATACCTGATGAAACTACGGAAAGTGAGGACAAAGTAAATGGCTGAAAAGAATACTGCCAATATCGGCTTTGAAAAACAAATCTGGGATGCGGCCTGCGTGTTGTGGGGACACATACCAGCAGCTGAATATAGGAAGGTTATCGTTGGTTTAATATTTCTTAGATATATTTCGAATGCCTTCGAGCAGAGATACAACGAATTGGTCGATGAAGGCGACGGATTTGAAGATGACAGAGACGCATACACGATGGAAAACATTTTTTATGTTCCACAAGAGGCAAGATGGGATACGATTGCTGCGGCTGCTCACACTCCGGAAATAGGCACTGTAATCGACAATGCGATGCGTGCAATTGAAAAGGAAAATATCAGTCTTAAAAATGTTCTTCCCAAAAACTATGCGAGCCCAGATCTTGATAAAAGAGTTCTTGGAGACGTTGTAGACTTATTTACAAATATGAACATGACTAATACGGATGAGGATAGGGATCTTCTTGGAAGAACGTATGAATATTGCATAGCGCAATTTGCTGCTTATGAAGGTGTAAAAGGCGGAGAATTTTACACCCCATCAAGTATTGTTAAAACAATAGTTGCTGTGCTCAAACCATTTAATAATTGTCGGGTTTATGATCCCTGTTGTGGTTCGGGAGGTATGTTCGTACAGAGTGCGAAATTTATCCAAGCTCATAGTGGGAACAGAGGATCTATATCTGTTTATGGCCAAGAATCGAATGCTGATACGTGGAAAATGGCCAAAATGAACATGGCAATAAGAGGAATAGATGCCGACTTGGGTGCATATCAAGCAGATACTTTTTTTAATGATTTACATTCAACTTTGAAGGCGGATTTTATTATGGCAAATCCTCCTTTTAATCTTTCAAACTGGGGGCAGGATAAGCTGATCGAAGATGTTAGATGGAAGTATGGATTGCCTCCAGCAACAAACGCAAATTATGCATGGATTCAGCATATGATCCATCATCTCGCTCCGAACGGGAAATTAGGACTTGTATTAGCCAAGGGTGCTCTATCTACGGAAAGTGGAGGCGAAGATACTATACGAAAAAATTTGATAGATAGTGACCTTGTGGAAGCAATAATTTCAATACCAACTCAGATGTTTTATTCGACGCAGATACCTGTAGCATTATGGTTTATTAGTAAAAATAAAAAGAATAAGGGAAAGACTGTATTTATAGATGCAAGAAAAATGGGGCATATGGTAGATCGCATACACCGTGAATTTTCGGATAGTGACATTGCGCTTATTGCAGAAACAATTTCCAAGTATCAAGACAATATACTTGAAGATGAAAAGGGCTTCTGCGCTGTTGAGACTACCCAACAAATTGCAGAAAATAATTACATTTTAAATCCTGTAAGATATGTGGGAATTTTTGATGAACATGAGGATGATGATATTTCGCAAAGGGCAAATGATTTGATTTCAGAATTAGCCGAGCTATTCGAAAAAGAGAGCGTCCTTGAAACTGATATATCAAGAAAACTAAATTCTATCGATTTTACCCGTGGCGATGAAACCGCTGGTGAATGGAAAAGGAGCTCCCTGACAAAAATTGCAAACTATTTGAATGGCCTTGCAATGCAAAAATACAGACCAAAGGAAAATGAAGAAGGTCTGCCTGTTATGAAAATCAAAGAACTTAGACAGGGCTTCTGTGATCAGGATAGCGAATTATGTACACCCAATTTAAAGGACGGATATGTTGTTGAAGATGGTGATGTAATTTTTTCGTGGTCTGGCAGCCTTCTGGTTGATATTTGGAGTGGAGGGAAATGTGGCCTAAATCAACATTTATTCAAGGTGACTTCGGATGAATATGATCGGTGGTTCTACTATGCTTGGACTTTATATCATTTAAAACATTTCGCTGCAATTGCTGCTGACAAGGCAACAACTATGGGGCATATCAAACGTGAAGACCTTAATAATGCTGAGGTTATCATCCCGCCGGATGAGAAATATAAACAAATGGGATCTTTAGTAGAGCCCTTGCTCGAATTGATAATTAAAAAGAGAATTGAGTTGAAGAAGCTGGAAGAACTTACAAATGACATCCTTCCAAGGATAATATCTGGAGATGTCGCGATTAATATAGAAAGCGACGGTGACAGAGATGAGAATTAGTGCTGAAAAAGAGGTGTTGGTTCTTCGCTTTAATAATTATAAAAAATGGAACTTTATCGAGGAACATCGAAAAATATTAGATGAGTTTGGAGATGTTTGGATCCTTAAAGGCGGGAGACCTATTACCAGCAAGCGAATTCAAGAGGTAATGGATGGAGGGGAAGGAATCCTTATCTTAAAAGAGCCCAAAAATGATGGTGGTAAATACTATATGTCCAGCATTATTGAGGTGAAAACAGGAAAGCCTCACGTTGATATGAAATATCCGTCTTATTATGATCAAATGGTGGATGACTACGATTGCTTTGCTGTAGAAAGTTTAACCGGAACTTGGATTCATATCAGAAAGTTGATAAACATGAATGATGCAGATATTTCCCATTTCCATCTAATAAGCAATGGAAAGGAGTTGGAATCAGTTCTTGCATCTACGAGAAGTTCAATGCTTTTTGTAGTTTCTGATTCCGATCTAACAATAAAGGAGTGAGACTCATGTCAGGATTTTATACCGAAGCGGACTATGAGAATTCAATAATCGAATTATTCCAGAACATGGGATACAGATATGTCTATGCGCCGGATTTGGAGCGCGACTTCCATAGCCCTTTATATGAAGAAGAAGTGGTATCAGCGCTGCACAGGCTGAATCCGAAGATGCCGGAGGATGCCATTACGGATGCGCTGTTCAAATTGAAGAATTTTGAAAATGCTGAACTTGTCCAGAAGAATGAACTCTTTATGGATTATCTTCAGCATGGGATCGAAGTCCGGTATTTCGTTAAGGGCGAGGAGCGCTCCGGCCTCGTCTATATTGTCGACTACAAAAATCCTGATAATAACTCCTTCGTTGTAGCAAACCAGTGGACTTTCATTGAAAACAGCAATAAGCGTCCGGATGTACTTCTTTTCGTGAACGGTCTTCCAGTTGTACTTATAGAGTTGAAGTCTCCTTCTCGTGAGGAGACCGATGCGTCCGAGGGCTATCTACAGATCAGAAACTATATGCAGGAAATCCCGTCGATGTTTATCTATAACTGCATCTGCGTCATCAGCGATCATCTGACCAGCAAGGCCGGAACTATCACTTCCGGTGAGGATCGCTTCATGGAATGGAAAACCAAAGACGGCAGTTATGAAAATACACAATATGCTCAGTTTGATACATTCTTTGAGGGGATGTTTGAAAAAGAGCGTCTGCTGGACATCATCAAAAATTTCATCTGCTTCTCTAATGAAGGATTGAAGAAGTTTAAGATTCTGGCTGGCTATCACCAGTATTTTGCGGTTCGAAAGGCTATCGAATCTACAAAGAACGCTACAGTTACCGACGGTAAGGGTGGCGTATTCTGGCATACACAGGGAAGCGGGAAATCTCTGTCTATGGTCTTTTATGCGCACCTTCTGCAGGAAGCGCTGGATAGCCCAACTATCGTGGTAATCACAGACCGTAACGATCTTGATGATCAGCTCTATGGTCAGTTTGCAAAGTGTAAGGATTTTCTGCGTCAGGAACCAGTGCATGCTACCTGTAGGAAACTGACAGAGACCTCCGGCAAGAATGATATCGGCCTCAAGGACTGGCTGGATGGTAGGCAGGCAAACGGCATCATCTTTACAACAATGCAGAAATTTGAAGAGTCATCAGAGCCTCTTTCAGAGCGCCGTAACATCATCGTTATGGCTGACGAGGCACATCGTAGCCAGTATGGATTGAAGGAAAAAGTTGATGCTAAGACCGGTGAGATTAAGGTTGGCACGGCGCGTATCATTCGTGATAGCCTTCCGAATGCTACTTATATTGGATTTACAGGGACTCCTATTGCTGCCAAGGACAGAAATACCCGCGAGGTTTTCGGTGACTATATTGATATTTATGACATGACACAGGCCGTGGAGGATGGAGCTACAAGACCGGTTTACTACGAGAGCCGTGTTATTAAGCTGAAATTCGATGAAGCTACGCTTCACCTTATCGATCAGGAATACGACATTATGGCAAATAATGCTGATCCTGAAGTGGTTGAAAAGAGCAAAAAAGAGCTTGGCCAGATGGAGGCTGTTCTTGGAAATGACGCCACGATTGATTCGCTGGTTAATGATATTCTTGACCACTATGAAAATTATCGGGCTGATCTTCTGACAGGAAAAGCAATGGTTGTAGCGTACTCCCGCGCAATCGCCATGAAGATTTACAACCGTTTTCTTGAACTGCGTCCAAGCTGGAAAGAAAAGGTTAAGGTCGTAATGACCGAGAGCAATAAAGATCCTGAAGAGTGGCGTGCTGTTATTGGAAATAAGCGCCGTAGAGACGAGCTCGCCAAGGAATTCAAAGATAATAATAGCGAGATGAAGATCGCCATAGTTGTTGATATGTGGCTGACCGGATTTGATGTTCCTTCTCTTGCAACGATGTATGTTTATAAGCCGATGCAGGGCTATAACCTGATGCAAGCTATTGCCCGCGTCAATCGTGTCTTTCAGGATAAAGAAGGCGGCTTGATCATTGACTACGTTGGTATTGCGTCAGCGTTGAAGCAGGCCATGAATGATTACACAGCTCGTGATAAAAAGAACTATGGTGATACCGATATCGCCAAAGTGGCATATCCGAAGTTCCTTGAGAAACTTTCCATTTGCCGCGATCTGTTCCACGGATATGACTATTCCAAGTTTACAAACGGCACCGATCTTGAACGTTCGAAAGCCATCACTGGCGCGGTTAACTTCATTGTGGGAACTGACAAGGAAAGAGAGCGCGAGGACTTCATCAAAGAGGCGCTGTTGTTGCGTCAGGCTTTGTCTCTCTGCTCTTCGCTGGTAGAACGCGACCTGAGAGTCGAGGCGGCATTTTTTGAATCTGTCCGCGTGCTTGTTATGCGCTTAATGAATCAGGGCGAAGGAAAGAAGATATCTCTGCCGGAAATGAATGCTCGGATCAATGAGCTTCTGAAATCCAGCATCAAGAGCGATGGTGTTATCAATTTGTTCTCTGATGTTAAAGAGGAATTCTCCTTGTTTGATCCGAAATTTCTTGAGGAAATCTCAAAGATGAAGGAAAAGAACCTCGCTGTTGAGCTCCTGAAAAAGCTGATAGCGGAACAGGTGCAAATCTATAGAAGAACTAATGTGGTTAAAGCTGAGAAATTCAGTGAAATTATTCAGGGCGTCATGAACCGGTACTTGAACGGAATGCTTACCAATGAGGAAGTTATCGAGGAACTTTTGAAAATGGCAAAGCAGATTCGTGAAGCACATGAAGCCGGGGATGAGTTGGGACTGTCGGAGGATGAGCTTGCATTCTATGATGCGCTTACCAAGCCGCAGGCCATAAAGGATTTCTATGAAAATGACGAGCTGATTGCTATAACAAAAGAGCTCACAGAGGCACTCCGAAAGAATCGATCCATCGATTGGCAAAAGCGTGATTCAGCGCGTGCCAAGATGCGCATGATGATTAAGAGACTTCTTAAGAAACATAAATACCCGCCGGAGGGCATGGATGATGCTGTCGCCACAGTAATGCTTCAGTGCGAGTTGTGGACTGATAACTCAATGAACTTATATGAAGAGGAAATAAAATAATGAGTAAAAGAGTACTGTTTAAATTAGAGTCGGATGTAAATGACTTTGTGAAGGATTATTTATCAAGTCTTGGGCTAAAAAAACTTGTGGACTATAACGAAGAATCTGGCATGTCAGAATATATGAAGGATGCCCTAAGAGGTTCGGCAAAAACAAAAAATAAATCAAATTTTGGTAAACCTGATTTTCATATTGAGAAGTACCGAGTGCCAATAGTTATAGAAGACAAATTGGGGATTAAGCATCTTGTGGCAGAAAACAAGAGTGGAATAAAAATGGACGATAAGTCCATTAGGGAGTATGCCGTTAATGGTGCAGTTTACTACGCCAAAAGCATGATCGCTTCAAAGAAATATGACGAGGTAATTGCGATTGGAATAGCAGGAGATTATAAGGAAAACATAAAGATATCAGTGTATTATGTGTTTTCTCCTTCGCTTGCACCTAAGAAAATGGATAAATACACCTCACTTGATTTTGTTCAGAATGAAAAAAGTTTCGAGTTGTTTTACCAAGATGCTACTGTAACAGAAACTGAACGTCATAGGATTTTAATTAAATCAAAACAAGATATTGTTAAACATGCAAAACAATTAAACAAACTGATGAATAACCACAATATTGGTGTTGATCAGCGCGTCGTCTATGTCTCTGGCATGCTATTAGCAATGCAAGATATAGTTTCCGAATCGGGGGATGTTTTGGATAGTGGCTTAGTTCCGGACGATCTTAAAGGTATTCAAACGGAACAAAAGCGGGATGGGGTTATTATTGTTAAGCACTTGGAAGAATACCTTGATCAAAAAAATATTGCGCCTGACAAGAAAAAAATCATGATAGATTCTTTTAAGATGTCAATATCTCTTGATGCCGCCAGAGACGTAAATACTGAAATAGACAAAATTGTAGGGAAGCTGCTTGAGAAGGATTCTTCAATAACAAAACAGGTGTTCGTTTATCTATACGAAAATGTTTTTAAGGTAATAGATTTATCAAATGGCGCACTGGACATAATGGCTGAGATGTATTCCACATTTCTGAAATACGCATTAAGTGATGGAGCACCATTGGGTAAGGTACTTACTCCGCCATATATTACTTCTGTTATGGCTAAGATTCTTGAGATTAATATGAACTCAAAGGTCATGGATTTAGCAACGGGTTCAGCTGCCTTTTTAGTTGCTGCGATGGGATTTATGATTGATGATGCAAATCGTACTTATGGAAAAGGAACAGAGAAGGTAAAGAATAAAATTCAAGATATAAAAAACCAGCAGCTATTGGGTATAGAAGTTGATGCTAAAATGTATACCTTGGCTGCGACGAACATGATTCTTCGAGGCGATGGGAGTACTCAAATAAAAAAAGCTGATACATTTAAAACTCCAGTCGCATTGTTTGATGATTTTCAGGCGGATAGATTGCTATTAAATCCTCCATTTTCGTACACAGAATACGGTATGCCATTTTTTGAATTTGGCTTAGATCATATGGTGAAGGGCGGTAAAGGAGCTGTAATTATTCAAGATTCAGCAGGTGCTGGAAAGGCAATTTTGACAAACCAGAATATATTAAAAAAACATAAGATGATTGCAAGTATTAAAATGCCATCGGATTTGTTTAATCCTAATGCCATTGTTCAAACGAGCATTTATGTTTTTGAAGCGGGTACACCACATAATTTCGAATATGATATCGTCAAATTTATTGACTTTAGAAACGATGGATACAAGAGAACGGAGAGATTGATTTCCGATGTTGATTATCCTGCAGAGCGATATCAAGATTTGTATTTGATATATAAAATGGGATTAAACGCTGTCAACAATGCTAAATTTCATCCTGAACTTTGGGATTTAGGTGAAGTTTACTGTGAAGATACGATAGATGATTCTGGCAAGGATTGGAATTTTGAACAACACAAGAAGATAAGCACTGTTCCAAAAGAAGCAGAATATGCTACAAAGATCTACTCGCATCTTGCTTGGGAAATCGGAGTAGTTTCAGATGAATTGGCTGTTAGTTTCTCTTCCTCCACGAAAAAGCCTATTACCAAAGAATTTCCGGTTAGTGAGATTTTTGAGATTGAAACAACTTCGAGCTATAACAAATCGGCACTTACTGAACCGAGCGAGAAAACATATGATTACATAACGAGAACGGCAGAAAACAGAGGTATTTGTGAACATACAGGCTTTATCAATAAAAAAGGCTTGAACGAAGCCGGGGTATTCAGCCTTGGCTTGCTACAGATGACGTTCTTCTACCGTGATAAGGAATGGTATTCTGGCCAGTTTGTAAGAAAAATAAAGTGTAAATATCCCATTAATAAATTTTCAGGGATTTTTTTGGAAACCGTGTTAGGAGGACTTTCACCGCAACTACAATCAGGACTGGTGAGAGATGTAGATGAGACTTTTTTAAATTCTACAATTGTTCTTCCTGTAAGTGAGGATGGAAAACCTGACTTTCAGTTTATGGAAGATTATGTAAAATCTCAAAGACATATAGCATTTGATAAATTTAGAGACTGGTTTTCTTCTGGGGACTAAACCTTTTAAGGTTTCCTACACAATTTAAGGATACCCATACTTTTTAAGGATTGCCCTTTAGGGGTTTCGGAAAGGAGGCGCAGCCGGAATGAGCACAGCGACAGCAAGAGCATATCGGAGCAGATTTGCAGGTCGGATTGCGCCTGCCAGAAGCCGTAAAAGCCCAGAAAACAAGCATTTTTACGGGCATCGGAGCACATATTTGGGACAGGCACATTGTATCAAAGATAGAGTCTTGTTAGATAAGACCTGCGGGAGCGGTGAATTATAAACACGGGAGGATAAGAAAATGGCAAAGAGCTTGATCATTTATTTCAGCAGAGCTGATGAGAATTATGCGGTCGGTTATATCGACAAAGGCAATACGGAGATCGTTGCAGAATATGTCCGCGACATGACCGGCGCTGATATGTTTAAGGCAGAGCCTCTTGTTCCCTATTCCGCTGATTACAA
>Ga0208694_1003698_pt1 | contig 14487 bp, 12 predicted proteins | sample AD_UKC078_MetaG_FD_184442 | JGI IMG/M metagenome (GOLD analysis project Ga0208694, IMG submission 184442) | Active sludge microbial communities of municipal wastewater-treating anaerobic digesters from USA - AD_UKC078_MetaG (SPAdes) (version 2) | ecosystem: Engineered > Bioreactor > Anaerobic >...
GCATATGGCCAAACGCAATCGGCAAGGTTTGAAATATCAGGCCAGGGCCAGCGCTGGGTTCTAATTGGTTGGCAAATACCAGAGAGTAAATGGCAAGGCCAACAAGCAGCCCTAACATGGTGTCGGCCAGCGCAATGTAGATTGTTGTTCTGGCGATGGAGACATTTTTTTGCAAGTAAGAACCATACACCATCACCGAACCCATGCCTAAGCTCAATGAGAAAAAAGCGTGCCCAAGGGCCGACAAAACCACAGTTGGCGTGAGTTTTGAGAAATCGAGGTTAAACATAAACTGATAGGCTGCCTGCATATCACCCACAGACATGCTGTAGCCTAATAGCACGAGTAAAATACCAAATAGTGCAGGAATCAAAATGTTATTGGCTTTTTCAAGACCTGAGTTTACCCCGCGTGCCACAACACCCATGGTCATCATCATAAATACCGTATGCCAAAACAGCAGAGAGAATGGCGATGCGAGTAGCTGATTGAAATTATCGGTGGATTGCGCGGCAGTGATGTTGCTAAAAACGCCGCTCGCAGAAGCACCGATGTAGCGCAATACCCAGCCGCCAATCACGCTGTAAAACCCAAGGATGAGCAAGCCAGTGACCATGCCCATGCCGCCTAGCCATTTCCAATGCGTTGAGGTCTTCGCTTCAAGCGCAAGTGCATTCATACCATCCAGCGGATTTTTTTGCGCACGCCGACCGAGCAGAATTTCTGTCATCATCAGCGGAATGCCAACCAGAAAAATACAAAGCAGAAAAATAATCACAAAGGCACTGCCGCCATTGACGCCTATCATATAAGGCAGTTTCCAGATATTACCTAAGCCGATGGCAGAGCCTGCTGTGGCAAGCATGAATGTCCAGCGGTTGTTCCAATGGCTACGGTGCGGTATTTGGCTCATAATAACGAAGTGAAATTTAAAAACTAATGTTTTTCACTGAAATAACGGTTTGTTTCAGCTTTAACAACTTTGGCTAATAATAATAAACCAATCAGATTGGGTATAGCCATCATGCCATTCATCAAGTCTGAAAAATCCCATACTAAGGTAAGGCTTACATTGGCGCCAACAATGACAGCCGCGGTAAAAATTACTCTAAATACGGCAATTGCACGTGGGCCAAGTAAATATTCAATGGCTTTTTCACCGTAATAACTCCAGCCGATGAGCGTTGAATAAGCAAATAAAGCGGTGGCAATGGCAACAAGAATACTGCCGGTATTGCCTAAGGTTTCGGCCATGCTGGCGCTGGTTAACTCTGCCGCGCTCACGCCTTGCGTCCAAGATGTGGCGGTTAAAATCACTAGGGCGGTCATGGTGCAAACCACTAAGGTATCAATAAATGTTTGCGTCATACTCACCAATGCCTGCTTCACAGGGTCGTTGGTACGCGCAGCCGCGGCAGCGATAGGCGCAGAACCAAGCCCTGACTCGTTAGAAAATACACCGCGTGCAATGCCATAGCGCATGGCAGCTGCCACCGTTGCCCCCACAATGCCGCCCGTGGTGGCGCTCGCGTTAAATGCATGGTAAAAAATCAAGCCAAATGCCTGCGGAATTTTTTCTGCATTGAGTATTAATACAAGCAGTGCGGTGCCGACATAGGCCAAAATCATCACAGGCACTAAAAACGAAGTGAATTTACCGATTGATTTGATGCCGCCTAAAATCACCAGGCCCGTTAAAATCATCAGCACCCATCCCGTGATATTGGGCGCAATTTGAAACGTTGCCTCAAATATTTTTGCAGTGGCGTTGGCTTGGGTCATATTGCCAATACCAAAAGCCGCACACACCGTAAACACGGCAAAGAGCGTTCCCAGCCAAGGCAACCCTACGCCTTTGGCAAGGTAGTACATTGGCCCGCCACGCATGCCATGTGGCCCTTTTTCACGGTATTTAATGGCGAGTACTGCTTCGGAATACTTGGTCGCCATGCCAACCAATCCTGTCATCCACATCCAAAACACTGCCCCTGGTCCGCCAAGCGTGATGGCCGTTGCCACCCCGACAATGTTACCTATGCCCACCGTCGCAGCCAATGCTGTCATCAGCGCCGCGAAATGTGAAATATCGCCTTCATGGTGATGATCTTTACTGAAAATGAGTTTGAAAGCTAACGGTAGCGTGCGAAACTGCATGCCTTTTAGCAGAATGGTGAGATAAAGTCCCGTCCCCACGAGTAGCGTTAACATAGGCGGCCCCCACACAAAATCAGAAAGTGTTTTGATGAGGGATTCTAAAGCTTGCATACGCCACCAGAAATGAAGATTGAATGGTTAGATTATAGACATAAATCTTGCAACATGTGAAGTTTGCTTGTGCAGGCGCATGCTTGGTACGTACTGATTTTAATATTGGGAAGGCATAAATGTTAGCACGCGCTTTGGACGAATATAACGCTAAAAAAGGTCAATTTAAAGCAATAAATTTACTGCAACCTTTTTTGATGCTCTGGAAGCCTTGTAAATAAAGGCTTCCAGAGCATTACTTTTTTCTCGACAAATTTGGCTCGAATGAAATATAAAAAATTGAAGTAAAAAAAGCGCATTTGGCTGCCTAGAATAGCGCCAAAAATTGGCAGGAATTACTTAGGGAAACGCGGAATAAGTGGCTAGGCGAGATGAAGTGCAAGGCGCACGTAACGCAGTAACCGAGATAGTACGCGTTGTACAGCGAGGTTGCGACAACGAAGTTGCGGTGTAGGTTAACCTTTAGGTTATGCCGTAACCAAAAAACCGAGCAACGCAGTAATTCGCTCGCATAGGTACTTATTCCGTGTTTCCTTAGTTTTGAAACAGCGTACTGAGGACTGCCACCATATAACTGTGGTCTAACACGCCGGCGCTTTCCCGTATGCTATGCATCGCCCACATCGGCGCGCCGACATCTACGCTGGCAATGCCTAACTGTGCGGCCACAATCGGGCCAATGGTGCTGCCGCAACCCAAGTCGGTACGGTGCGCGTATTGTTGAAAGGGCACTTTTGCGCTTTCGCACAAGGTTATGAATCTTGCGGCAGTGTCAGCGTTGGTAGAATAGCGCTGATTCGCATTGGTTTTAATCACGGGGCCGTGATTGACCAACACGTGGTGACATGGTTCGTACGCGCCGGGGTGGTTAGGGTGATAGGCGTGTGCCATATCGGCACTGACAAAAAAACTTTGCGCTAAAGCACGCTGTTTGTTTTCAGCATTTAAACCTGTAGCACTTGCAATACGGTTGATGGTATCACTTAAAAAGCTGCCACTTGCACCGCTGGCGCTTTCGCTACCGACTTCTTCATGGTCAAACAATGCGCAGATATTGGTGGTCGTGGCATGCTGGCTGGCAAGTATGGCGGAGAGCGCAGCGTGGCATGAAGCGAGATTGTCTAACTGGCTGTTGGCAATAAATTCTTGTTCAGCTCCCCAAAAAGTGCCTTTTTGCGTATCAAACACATTCAGTTCAAAGCTTAGAATATGGTGCACTTCTACTTTTAGTGCATTTGCAATATGGGCTAAAAACTGCTGGTCTGCTTCAAAGCCAGCTTCACTTTCGCCAAAAATAAGTGGCAATTCTTTTTGTTTATCAAGCTTGAGCCCTTTGTCATTCACCTCGCGGTTCATGTGAATGGCCAAATTGGGCAAGCGCAAGAGCGCATCGTCGAATTTAACAAGTCTGGTTTCATGACCTTTGGCTGTGCGCACCATGACACGCCCCGCAATGCTTAAATCACGGTCAGTAAAGGTGGCTAAAATCGGCCCACCGTAGACTTCAACACCAATTCTTACCAAGCCATCGCTACCAAATGCGGCCTGCGGCTTGAGCCTTAAGCCAGGTGAATCAGTATGCGCACCAACAATATGAAAGCCCGTTTCTTGTAGCGGCTTAGTGCCTAGAGTAAATGCAATGATGGAAGCATCATGACGCGTCACGAAATATTTTTCAGTAGCGTTGAGTTGCCAGGCATCCGCTTCATTTAAAGCGATGTAGCCATTTGCTAAAAGTTGTTGCCTGGCGGTTTCAACCGCATGCCACGGGCTGGGGCTAGCATCAATAAAGTTGAGTAAATCCTGGGCTAGCGCATTGGTTTGCGTCGTGATTTTCATGTTGAACTGTTGAGGGAAAGCCAGTCTTTTTCAATCAAAAAATCAGTGTAAAGTTTGGCTTCAGCGCTGCCTGCCTCAGGCTTCCAATCATAACGCCATTTCACAATCGGCGGCATGGAAAGCAAAATAGACTCTGTGCGACCATTGGATTGCAGACCAAAAATTGTGCCGCGGTCGTAAATTAAATTAAATTCGACATAGCGACCCCGACGATAAGCTTGAAAGTCGCGTTCTCGCTCGCCATATGGCGTGTCTTTACGGCGCTGCACAATTGGCAGGTAAGCTTGCAAAAAGGCATCGCCCACAGCACGATGAAAATCAAAGGTACGCTCAAAGCCTAATTCGTTAAAATCATCATAAAAAATTCCACCAATACCACGTGGTTCTTTACGGTGCTTCAGGTAAAAATACTCATCACATTCTTTTTTGAATTTAGGGTAGTAGCTCGCGTCAAAAGCGTCTAGCGCTGTTTTATTGGTGCGGTGAAAATGTTCCGCATCTTCAGCAAAGCCATAATACGGCGTTAAATCCATACCACCGCCAAACCACCAAATATCTTGCTCAGTTTCATGTTGTGCTTTAGCCACGAAAAATCGCACATTCATATGCACAGTGGGTACATACGGATTACGTGGGTGAAACACTAAAGATACGCCCATGGCTTCCCAAGGTCGGCCTGCCGCCTCTGGGTGCGCCACACTGGCTGCAGGTGGTAGTTTTGTTCCCAATACATGAGAAAAACCAACACCGGCCCGTTCAAACACATTACCGCCTTCCAGCAAGCATGAATTGCCACCACCACCTTCTGGGCGCTGCCAGCTATCTTGCAAAAAGTTTTTACCATCCACCAACTCAATGGCTTCAACGATTTTAGCCTGCAAATGTTGTAGATAAGTGAAGACAGCCTCTGTGTTCATGAATATTTACCCCTTAATTGCGCGGTAGCCAATATCTTTGCGATATTGGGCGCCATTAAAATGAATTTCGGTGACGATTTTGTAGGCTTGTTGCTGCGCAAACTTGACGGTTTCGCCAAGCGCCGTGACACATAACACACGGCCACCGCTTGTGACGACTTTACCATCTTTAACCGCGGTACCAGCATGGAATACGTGCGCATCGGTGAGTTGTTTTGGTAGGCCGGTAATTTCGTCACCCAGTTTAGGGGTATCTGGATAGTTGGCAGAAGCCATGACAACGCCTAAAGCAAAGCGTCTATCCCATTCAGCTTCGGCAAGGTTCAATGTGCCGTTGACTGCATGTTCCATCAATCCAACTAAATCACTCTTTAGACGCATCATAATGGGCTGCGTTTCAGGGTCGCCCATACGGCAGTTGAACTCAAGCGTTTTAACTTCACCATTCGGGCTAATCATTAAGCCGGCATATAAAAAACCTGTGTAGGGAATACCATCTGTGGCCATGCCCTCAACGGTGGGTTTGATGATTTCACGCATAACCTTTGCGTGAATGGTTGGGGTGACCACTGGCGCGGGAGAGTAAGCTCCCATCCCGCCAGTATTGGGGCCAAGGTCTGCATCCAGTAAGCGTTTGTGGTCTTGGCTGGTGGCGAGCGGCAAAATATTTTTGCCATCGACCATCACCATGAAGCTTGCTTCTTCACCTCGCAAAAATTCTTCTATCACCACGCGGGCGCCAGCCGCCCCTAACTTATTGTCTTCAAGCATGGCGTCAATGGCAGCATGGGCTTCTTCTAACGACATCGCTACCACAACACCTTTGCCGGCCGCTAAACCATCCGCTTTAATCACAATGGGTGCGCCATTTGCATTCACATAATCATGCGCCAGTTGGGCATCTGTGAAGGTTTCGTATTTGGCGGTTGGAATATTGTGGCGCACCATGAAGGCCTTGGCAAAATCTTTAGATGATTCCAGTTGTGCTGCGGCTTTAGTTGGGCCAAAAATTTTGAGTCCAGCTGCACGGAAGGCGTCAACAACGCCCTGTGACAATGGGGCTTCAGGCCCAACAATAGTGAGGTGAATTTGTTCGTCCTGCGCGAATTTAACCAAGTCTGCAACCGCGGTAATAGGTACATTCACCATGTCAGGATCTAATGCAGTACCTGCATTGCCTGGCGCCACATAAACACGGCTGACTGCTTTGTTGTGCGTCACTTTCCAAGCCAAAGCATGCTCACGTCCGCCACTACCAATCACTAAAATTTTCATGCTCACTGGCTTTCTGAATATATTATTGAGTAAGCGAATCGCTTAGTGTCTAAAGTGGCGAATACCAGTGACCACCATGACCAAGCCATGTTCATCCGCTGCTGCAATGACTTCTTCATCACGCATACTACCACCTGGGTGAATGACACAGGCTGCCCCTGCGTCAGCTAGCACATCAATTCCGTCGCGGAAAGGAAAGAAGGCATCGGAGGCAACCACCGAATTTTTGAGGGATAGGCCAGCATTCTGCGCCTTAATCGCAGCGATTTTTGTGCTGTCAACGCGGCTCATTTGGCCAGCGCCTACGCCCAAGGTCATGCTGTTACCACAGAACACAATCGCGTTAGATTTGACATATTTTGCCACACGCCAAGCGAACAACATGTCCTGCAACTGCGCAGGCGTTGGTTGTTTTTTACTAACCACTTTAAGGTCGCTGAGTTGCATTTCGTGGTTATCAGCAGTTTGAATCAATAATCCAGAGCCAACACGTTTGCTGTCATGCGAGTTACGACCTTTTTCCCAACTGGAACTGCCGCCTGAAGGTAGGGCAATTTTCAGTACGCGCACGTTGGCTTTTGTTTTAAATACTTCTAAGGCATCAGCCGTGTAATCTGGCGCGATGAGCACTTCAACAAATTGTTTGCTCACGGCTTCAGCTGCAGTTTTGTCTAATGTGGTGTTAAAAGCAATGATGCCACCAAACGCGGAAGTTGGATCTGTTTGGAAAGCTTTGCTATAAGCTTCAAGCGCGTCTTTACCAAGTGCCACGCCACATGGGTTGGCATGCTTTACAATCACGCAGGCAGTGCTTTCAAATGATTTTACGGCTTCCCACGCTGCATCTGCATCAGCAATATTGTTGTAGCTGAGCTCCTTGCCTTGCAACTGCTGCGCAGTGACTAATGACCCGGGAGCAGGAAACAAATCACGATAAAAAGCAGCACTTTGGTGTGGATTCTCGCCGTAGCGTAAGTCCTGCACTTTAATAAAGTTAGTGTTGCTTTGTGCGGGAAATGCGCTCAACACAGGCAGGTGTGAAGACTGGCTGGCATTATAGTCAATAGCAGACAGATAATTGCTAATTGCTGCATCGTATTGCGATACGCGGTTAAATGCAGCCACGGACAGCGCAAAAGTGGTCGCTTCTGCAAGGGCGCCACCGGTGCTTTGTAATTCACGCATGATATCTGCATACTGGCTGGCATCGGTCACAACTGCAACGTCTTTCCAGTTTTTTGCTGCTGAGCGCACCATCGCAGGACCGCCGATGTCGATGTTTTCAATGGCATCTTCAAGCGTGCAATCGGGCTTGGCAACGGTTGCCTCAAACGGATACAAATTCACAATGACCATATCAATGTTAGGTATACCCTGAGCCTGCATCGCACTGACGTGTTCAGGTAAATCGCGGCGACCTAAAATGCCACCGTGCACTTTTGGGTGCAAAGTTTTCACACGCCCATCCAACATTTCAGGAAAACCGGTGTAGTCGCTCACTTCAATCACTGAAATGTTGTTATCGCGAAATAGTTTTGCTGTACCGCCAGTGGATAAAATTTCTACGCCCAATTCGTTTAAATTTTTTGCGAAGTCGATAATGCCTGTTTTGTCAGAAACACTGATAAGCGCTCGTTTGATGGTTGCCATGTTAAAACTCTAAAGGAAATGAAAATTGAAAATTAAAGTCGGTTAGTCAATCTTGTAAATCTGTAATTTTTTTCGTAGTGTGTTGCGGTTTAAGCCCAACACTTCGGCGGCTTTACTTTGGTTGCCATTGACATATTGCATGGTGTATTCGAGTAACGGCTTTTCAACACAGGCTAAGACCATCTCGTATAGCGCATGGGGCGGCTCACCGTCTAGGTCTTTAAAGTATTGATCTAATGAAGATTTAACGCTTTTGGCAAGTTCACTTTTATTCATTACGCCACCTTGAGAGCAAACGAGTTTTTTTCAAAATCTGATGGATTGATTTCATCTTGTTCGTCGTATTGCAAACGATGATCGCGAGTTTGCAGATGATCAAAGAATGCATCAATCGCAGATAGTTGAAGGTCAATAGTTTGTAGGGTATTCATGCTATGGCGGAAGTTTGCTGAATCTTTCAACCCTTTGGTGTACCAAGAAATATGCTTGCGTGCCATTCGCATGCCAGTGAGCTCACCATAAAATTCGTATAAGTCATGCAGGTGCGCTAGCATTACAGTACGAATCTCCGTGACTTCAGGCGCGGGTAAATGTTCGCCAGTTTTGATGAAATGATCGATTTCACGAAAAATCCATGGTCGGCCCTGCGCGGCACGTCCTATCATTACAGCGTCAGCGCCGGTGTAATCTAGCACGAATTTAGCTTTTTCTGGGGTAGTGATATCGCCATTGGCAATCAGCGGGATTTTGATGGCTTGTTTAACTGCGGCAATGGTGTCGTATTCGGCATCGCCAGTGTATAGACATGCGCGTGTACGGCCATGCATCGCTAGGGCTTGTACCCCTAAGTCTTCCGCCATTTTTGCAATTTGTACTGCATTGCGGTTATTTTTGTCCCAACCCGTACGAATTTTTAACGTCACTGGCACATCAACAGCAGCGACGACGGCTTTAAGAATTTGCGCAACCAGCAGTTCGTCTTTAAGTAAGGCCGAACCAGCCATCACATTACAGATTTTTTTAGCCGGACAGCCCATGTTAATGTCGATAATCTGTGCGCCATTATCTACATTATGTTTGGCGGCTTCAGCCATCATTTTTGGATCGGCGCCGGCAATTTGTACTGAAATCGGGTCAACTTCGCCTTCGTGATTTGCGCGGCGTTTGGTTTTTTCACTGCCATAGAGCAAAGAGTTGGACGTCACCATTTCAGAAACAGCCAATCCAGCACCCATTTTTTTACAGAGTTGACGGAAAGGGCGGTCTGTGACACCTGCCATTGGGGCGACAACGAGGTTGTTTTTTAAAATATGTTTGCCGATTTGCACAGGTTTGTAATCGTTGCGAGAAAGCTGCCTATTTTATACGCAAATGAAGCGTCAGAAAACTTAAATTTTTACAAAAATAGGTAGATAACTAAAAGTTTGTATAATGCCGATTCCGGTCAATTTAACGCCGCCTATGGCTATTTCCTTAAATATGAAAACTTTGCAAAGTAGCCGCCCTTCCACGACAAATATCGCGTTTGCCAGCTTTATAGGCACAGCGATTGAGTTTTATGATTTTTATATCTATGCGATGGCTTCAGCACTTGTCATTGGACAAGTGTTTTTTCCGGCAAGCGACCCTGCAGCGCAAGCGCTCAATGCTTTCTTAACATTTGGTATTGCTTTTATCGCACGCCCATTAGGTGCCATTCTTTTTGGTCATTTTGGTGACCGCATTGGCCGTAAGGCGACTTTGGCCGCTTCGTTACTGGTGATGGGGGTTTCCACAATGCTAATTGGTTGCCTACCCGGTTATGCGTCAATTGGTACGTGGGCTCCTATTTTGCTATGTCTGCTGAGATTTGGCCAGGGAATCGGTCTGGGTGGGGAGTGGGGTGGGGCTGCATTACTTGCAACTGAAAATGCGCCTGCAGGTATGCGTGGCTGGTTCGGTATGTTCCCACAGCTGGGCCCATCGATTGGATTTCTACTAGCAACATTGAGTTTTTTAGTATTAACACTTTATTTACCAGATGAAGCTTTTAGAACATGGGGCTGGCGAATCCCTTTTTTTGCAAGTGCTTTTCTTGTGTTGGTTGGATTATACGTGCGGTTCAGATTAGTTGAAACACCAGCGTTTGCTAAAGCGCTAGCACAGCATCAGACGCATAGAGCGCCGATTACATCCTTACTGAGTGGTCACTTCCGACCTGTTTTACTGGGCGCGTTCGCAATGACGGTGTGCTATAACCTGTTTTACACGGCTACGGTATTTTGTTTAAGTTTCGGGACTAAATCGCTGAATATCGCTCGCGCCGACTTTTTGCAAATGTTATGTGTTGCTGTGATGTTTATGGCAATCATCACGCCAATCTCTGCTGGATTGAGTGATAAGTTTGGACGTAAACCAGTACTGCTAATTGGTTGCTTTTTGGCTATTGCGGCTGGATTCAGCTTAAGTCCGTTAATGGCTAGTGGATCATCTTTGCAAATCACCTTGTTTTTATCGATAGCTTTGTTACTAATGGGGGCTACGTTTGCGCCGATGGGTGCATTTTTGCCTGAGCAGTTTCCAGTTGCAGTGCGCTACACCGGTGCAGGGTTATCGTATAACCTGGGTGGCATTTTAGGCGCCTCGGCAGCCCCATTTATTTCACAACTGCTGGTGGATAAAGGTGGTTTAGTGTGGGTTGGCTATTATGTTTCGGCGATGGCTCTGGTTAGCTTGATTGCAGTTGCAATGATGAATGAAACACAACAGCGTAATTTTAATGAAGCCTAATTGGGTTTTGTTAACACCTCAAGCGCACTCAGCCAAATCATCGCCTGTTCACGCGTGTTGCCGCACATCTCTAGATTAGGTTTTAAGCTTGCGCAAAATGAAGGGCGTTCAGGGTTGCCAAAAATCATACAGCGATTTTGTTCATTCAGTTGAATGCAACGAATGCCTGCTGGCTTGCCCTCAGGCATCCCCGGGATAGGGCTGTTAATCGAGGGTGCAATACAGCAGGCGCCACAGTCTGTTCTACATTCCATGTTGGTTGCCCTCGTTATTTTGCGGCCTGAATTACAGTTCTACCCAAGGAAAACCAAGCGCAGAAACGCCCTGTTTAATGTCCTGCATTGCTGCATTCACGAGGTTTTCTGGGCCTTTCATACCAACCTCCGTGGTGCGCCTATCATCCAGTTTCGGTAAGCTGAAGAGCTTGAGTGCTGGGTATTGGTGCAAGATATGATTCATTAAGTCTATTAATTTACTCTCGCCAGCATCCATCACTAAAATGGAGGCTTCAACATAATCCTGTTGGTGAAATAGCGGCTGGTAGTAAGTTTCCAGCACCCATTCCACCATCGGATGTGCCATTTGTGGAAAACCTGGCACGAAATAATGTTGATGAATACTAAAACCTGCGACGCGGTTCACTGGATTGGGTATTAACGCTGCACCTTTAGGAAAATCTGCCATCAGTACACGTTTGGGATAAGCGCTTTCTCCATATTGCGCTTCAATCTCGGCAACTGCACCTAAGTGGCGCTCCAGAGGCACCTCCGCGGCCTCTGCAGCACATTGACGGGTGAAGTCATCGGGCGTAGCGCCAATACCGCCGAAGCTGAATACAATGTCGCCGCGCGCCATACTGGCTTTTAGTGAAGCTGTGATTTGGTTTGGAATATCCCCCAAATAGTTTGCCCAATTAAGCTGTAACCCGCGCTTTTTGAGCGCCTGTATGACGAAATGCAGGTGAGCGTCTTGCCTTTTACCTGAAAGAATTTCATCACCAATGATATAGATGCCAATAGAAGAGTTCATGCGTCAAGGTAGAGTCCATGTGTTGATGTGCATATTTTACATGTGAATGCCAATCCTTGAGCGTCTTTGTCAGATGTAAACTGCTTAGAAAAAACCGTGTGAATAAGCGGAATATCGGTTGAAGCGTAAAATAAGTTATTGCATAATGAACTGGCCCTCAAACTTAGGGGGAGTCGAAATTAACAAAAATGATCAATCAAACGAAAACTAAGGCAATTCAATTTGAGCAGTACAGGCAGCTTTTGTCTGTCAACAATAGAACGCTCATCACAAGCTCTATCATGGCCATCATTCTTTGCTACTGGCAGCGTGATGTGACTGACCCGAGCGTACTCAAAGGTTGGCTGGCACTCATTTTGGGCATTAATCTGGCGCGCATTGTAATTGGTTTTTATTATCGTCAAATCCCCACTGTTGATCTGCATGAAATTCAAAAACGCCTTAAAACATTCCGTATTGGGATTATTACTGCGAGTGTGGTTTGGGGTGCGACCAGTTTGCTTATGTTCCCCACAAATCATGTTGAGCAGCAGATGCTGCTTTTATATATGCTAACAGGGTTTTCGGCGGGTAGTTTTTACTCATATTCGATCGATTTTATCAGTGCGATTGCCTATACCCTATTAGCACTGATTCCCTTGTTAATTCGCTTTCTTGCAACGGGCGAGAGCTTTTCAATGTTGATGGGCGCATCAGGTTTTGTGTTCATGGCGTTTACCGTCTTGAGTTTGCGCAATGTCAATCAGAGTCAGCACGAAACAATTGGATTAAGGGTTGATGCAGTAGAAAAAGAAAAAGAAATCACCGCCAGTGAAGCGCGATATCGCATGTTGCTTAATCACTCTCCAGTGGGTATTGCACACTTTGATGAGGATTTAAACATTACCTACTGTAACCAAAGCCTTGCTGATATTTTGCAATCACCTCAAGATGAAATCGTTAATCGCAGTATCTTGATGATTAAGGACGATGCAATATTACCAACCCTGAATAAAGCCCTTGCAGGGGAGGTAGCTACTTTTGAAGGGCAATATCGTGCCACCATAAGCGAAGCGAAAGGATGGATGGAGTTGACCGCCGCGCCTGCCTTTGACAGTGCCGGTGAAGTGGTTGGCGGAATAGCTATTGTGCATGATGTGACTGCTCAGAAACTGGCGGCGGATGAAATTAAGCAGTTAGCATTTTATGACCCTCTAACAAAGTTGCCAAACCGACGGCTATTGCTTGACCGGTTAGATCATGCCCTTACTATCAGTGTTCGCTCCGGCAAAAGAGGGGCTTTATTGTTTATTGACCTTGACCATTTTAAAGTGTTGAACGACACGCTAGGCCATGATATGGGCGATTTACTGCTCAAGCTTGTAGCTGAACGCCTGCAAGATTGTGTACGTGATAGCGACACGGTGGCTAGAATCGGCGGGGATGAATTTGTAGTGCTTCTTGAAGGCTTAAGCAAAGAGCCTATGGAAGCTGCCAGTCAAGCTGAAGTTCGAGCGAATAAAATCCTGACGGCATTAAATAAACCCTACCAGTTAGGTAAGCATCAGCATCACAGCACGCCAAGCGTTGGCATCGCGGTGTTTAGAGACCATGGAAACTCTCAAGTGGAATTATTAAAGCATGCTGACATCGCCATGTATCAGGCTAAAAAAGCTGGGCGGAATTTAATGAAAATGTTTGATTATGAGATGTAACGGATGCTTAGATTGTATTTTAGTATGCGAAATTGAAAGAGCCAAAAGCCTAAAACTGCAAATAACTATTCGTGAGATGCTTATCGCGCTCGACTTTAAATCAACCACCAAACCAGAGTATAAAATTTGAAGGATAATTCAATTAAAAGTGTTGCCATCAGGTCTGCGCAATTACAGCAATTGCTGGATGCTAATGGCAGGTCATTGCTCAGCAGTACTTTACTCGCCGCCCTAGTTGCTTATTTTCAACGTTACTTAGCTGCTTTACCAATTATTATTACTTGGCTGGCATTGGTTATTTTGGTGAATATCGGACGGTTATTCATGGTTAGGCGTTATAAACGTCATCAAGCGAATGACGATTCCGTCATAACTAAGCGTTTAAAGCAATTTCGTTTTGGCCTGTTTGTTTCGGCTCTTCTATGGGGGTTGTCCAGCATAATATTGTCTCCGTCTGGTGAATTACAGCATCAGATGCTTTTGATTTTTGTGCTGACAGGCATGACCGCTGGAGCAGTGATTTCATACTCAGTAGATAAGGCTAGCGCAATGATATTTATGCTACTGACGCTAGTACCAATGCTTGTACGTTTGCTACTTGTGGGTGATAGCTTGGCCGTAGCAATGTCTATTTCTGGTTTTTTGTATATTATTTTTATGATTGTGAGTATTGGTAACATCAATCGCAATCTGATTGATAACATCACGCTGCGTTTTGATGCAGTTGAGCGTGAAAATGAAATTAAGCAATTAGCTTTTTATGATTCACTTACCAATTTGCCCAATCGTCGCCTATTGCTAGACAGGCTTGAGCACGCGTTAACAATGAGCGCACGCACTGGTAGGCGCGGTGCCTTGTTGTTTTTGGATTTAGACTACTTTAAAAACCTTAATGATACTCATGGGCATTTTATGGGGGATTTACTACTACAGCAGGTGGCTGAGCGCCTATTAAGTTGCGTGCGAGAAAGTGATACTGTTGCCCGCTTGGGTGGTGATGAATTTGTTGTGATGCTAGAAGATTTGAGTGAAGACCGTTTAGAGGCGAT